>LFRM01216112.1_pt4 | contig 19543 bp, 16 predicted proteins | sample 618341 | NCBI WGS metagenome assembly LFRM01 (sample SAMN03654438, study PRJNA283298) | anaerobic digester metagenome | isolation source: pool of bioreactors CSTR01a, CSTR02a, and CSTR03a thermophilic anaerobic... | place: Denmark: Kgs. Lyngby | collected 2014-05-21 | reverse complement strand
TTAGGAGAAAATTATGAACAAATAATAGCTCATTTCTTTGATGAAGGGGTTACTATATCAAAACTAAATGTCATACCTAATGGTTACGTTTTTCTAAGACCTCTGGAAAAAGGGGTAATAACATCAAATTATGGTCCTAGGCTACATCCAACTGAATTCGTTTGGAAAAATCATAATGGTATAGATATCGGAGTAAAAGAGGGAACTCCAATATACTCAATTGCTCCAGGGGTTGTTATTAATTTAATTTCTCGAAATTCATGTGGTGGAAATCAGTTGTATATCAAACACATTGTAGATAACAAAGAATATACATCAATATATATGCACTTATTATCAATGAATGTAAAAGTTGGCGATAATGTTGATAGTAATACTGTTATTGGAACAGTTGGCGGCGGCGATAGTACATCTAGCTATGATAAGTGTTCAACGGGAGCTCATCTTCATTTTGGTATGAAAAATGCAAAAGGTAAATATTTTGATCCGCGAGATGTTGTTAAATTTCCAGCAAAAGGAAATAGTTTTAGTACGAGATAATAAATTTATGAAAGGTGATATTATATGAAAAAAAAACTGTGTTTATATTTAGTAATAGTATTATTTTTGTGTGGTTGTAATGTTAAATATGATGTAACAGTAAATGAAAACTTTACTATGCAAGAAGAAATAGTTATTACTGAAACAGAATCTTTTTTTGAACATTCTATTTCTAAAGATGATATTATTGAAAAAACATTTCAACCATATCAGAATTTTATAGAGAATGCTGGATATTCAGCTGTAGATTATCGCTATAAAGATGAATCTGGTAAAATATTTTCTCGTTTTTTTAATAATATAAATGATTTTGTTCAAGGTACGATTTTTTACAAACATTATTGGCCTCAATTAACAACTTATCAAAATGGTAATTTAATTACGATAAAAACTACAGATAATTTTATAAAAATAGAAGAAGATGATTCAGATGATCAAACCTCGATTGATGATTGGGAAGACAACCCTTATTTTCTTGTAAACAATGCTACAATAACTTTTACTTTACCATACAAAGTAGTTGAATCTACTGCTAATAGTTGTACTGTTGTTAAAAATAATTATGTTTGTAAATGGATTATTAATGAAAATACAGAAAATTTGACTTTTAGTTTAACCTTTGATAAGGGTATAAAAGTTAAAGATATGACAGATGTTAATTTGCCTAATAATATTGTAGATGGTGTTCAACCTTCTATTCCTAAAAAGAATACTTTAAGTAATATTTTAATAATAAGTGGTTTGTTATTGTTAATTGTTGGATTAATTGTTATAATAATCCTGATTGTTCGATATAAAGAAAAAAAAGATTTAGAAAAACAAGAAAGAGGTAATTAAGATGAAACTAAAGTTTAGGGCTGAACCGAAAGATCTATTAATATTTGCTATTTTTTGTATTTTCTTATTATTTGTTATAGCGTGGGGAGTAGTTAACTTATCAAGTTTTGCTACAACAGGAAAGCTTTTTGGTTTTAATTTTTTACCTGCTTTTACTCCTACTTATTTACCAGCTACTTTAGTATTTTATATTTTGGCATTAGGGTTAGCATTTTTTAGTGTTAAATCATATTTTTTTGAGACTGAAAAAGGCTTTGGAGTTACTACTAACAAAAGTGATAAAGGTTATAGCAGGTGGGCTAAAGATAAAGAAATCAAAGCTGAAGAAAAAATTCATATGATTAATACTAAGGATAACAATTATGAACATGCTGGAATTACTTTAATAAGTAATGAAAATCAATTATGGGTTGACGATGGGGAATATCATAATTTAGTTATTGGGTCAACAGGTTCTGGTAAAACATATGCTGTAATTTTACCTTTAGCTAGAACTTTAATAAAAAAGGGCGAATCAATTATAGTTACAGATCCGAAAGGTGAGATATATGAAAATACATATGGTATGTTAAAAGAAAATGATTATAATATTATTTTGCTTAACTTCCGTAATCCCCAAAATGGTAATTGTTGGAATCCATTAACCTTGCCTTATAAATTATATAAAGAAAATAATCAAGATAAGTCAATTGAATTGTTAGATGATTTAGCTTTAAATATTTTGTATGAAGAAAACAATAATAATGCGGATCCTTTTTGGGAAAAAACATCTGCAGATTATTTTTCAGGTTTAGCACTTGGTTTATTTGAAGATGCAAAAGAAGAAGAAATTAATATAAATAGTATTAGTTTAATGACTACTGTGGGTGAGGAAAAGTTTGGTGCTAGTACGTATATAAAAGAATATTTTAATGCTAAAGATCCAGCAAGTCCTGCGTCTGTAAATGCATCAAGTACCATTTTAGCACCAAATGAAACTAAGGGTAGTATTTTATCTGTTTTTAAACAAAAAATAAAATTATTTGCCTCACGTGAAAATTTATCAGAAATGTTATCTCATAGTGATTTTGAACTAGCAGATATTGGTCTTAAAAAAACCGCAGTCTTTATTATTATTCAAGATGAAAAGAAAACATATCACTCCTTAGCAACAATATTAGTTAAACAATGTTATGAAACTTTAATTGATGTTGCTCAAGATAATGGTGGAAAATTACCTATTAGAACTAATTTTTTGCTTGATGAATTTGCTAATATGCCGCCTTTAAAAGATGTTACAACAATGATTACTGCAGCGCGTTCAAGAAGTATTCGTTTTACTTTAATTATTCAAAACTTTGCACAACTTAATCAAGTATATGGTAAGGATAATGCTGAAACTATTAAAGGAAACTGTGGTAATTTAGTTTATTTAATTAGTAGTGAATTAGCAGCATTAGAAGAGATCTCTAAAATGTGCGGTGAAGTTAAATCTAAAGAAAAAGATAAGACAGCATCAACGCCTTTAGTAACTGTAAGTGATTTGCAGAGAATGAAAATGTGGGAAGTAATTATTATTAGGTCTAGATTACAACCTTTTAAGACTAAATTCACACCAGATTTTAAAATAAATTGGGGAAAAAAATACGAAAAAGGAAATTATCCTGTTAGAAATAAACAAGCAATTTCTCTTTTCGATCTAAAAGGATTTGTTAAAAAACAAAAACAAGAAAAGTTATCATCAATGATGGAAAATGTTGGTTCTAATGACGATATGGTCTATAATCCTTTTTTAACTAATAACAATCCTCCTCAGAATACTTTTATTCCTCCTTACATAAGTAATTCTAATGAAGACGAAAAAACAAACAATATTAATATTGAAGATTTAGTTAAAAAAATAGATGCTCGTATAGCGGAATTAGAAGAAGAAGAAAGAAGAGAACAAAATCAAACTGTTAAAAAAGATATTGATCCTTTTAAAGATTTTCAAGATGATAATATTGTTATTCAAAATGATATAAATATTAACAATATTTCAAAACCTGATGAAGGAGTGCTTCAAACAAAAGATTTAGAAGAAGAAATGCCACTTCCATCAGAAGAATCAGTAAATGAAAAATCAATTGAAATAAAGCCAATAGAAACAATTGATAACGATGATTTCTTCGATGATTTTTTTGATAATTAAGAAAAGGATACTTTTCTTTTTTTTATCATAAAATATTAAGAGGTGTATAATGGAAATCGATATAAAAAATCTGATTCCTTTAATTAACAATATAAAAATTATTGATATTAGAGATGCTTATAAATATAATCTAGGACATATTCCAACTAGTCAAAATATTAATGTTAATTATTTAGAACAAACACCAGAAGAATATTTGAAAAAAAATAGAACTTATTATTTATATTGTGAATATGGAGAAATAAGTAAAAAATTATGTACTTTACTAATGCAGAAAGGATATCGTGTAATTAATATTAAAAAAGGCTATATTGGCTATTGTTTATATCAAAAAAGGTTATAAAAGTTTACAAAATATGATATGATAAAATTATAGTAATAAAGGAGTAAAATATGAATTATATAATAATAGCATTATTAGTTTTAATAACTATCTTGGTCACCATTGCACTTTTTAAAAATATTAATGAAGCTAATATAACAGAACGATTAGGTAGATTTGAATTTAATATTAATAAAAATCTAAATGAGGATTTTGAAAAATTACAAAATAAAATAGAACGAGAATTATATAGAATTAATGATAAGGTTAATGAAAGATTAGATGAGAATTTTGAAAAAACCAATAAGACTTTTATATCAGTTTTAGAAAGACTTAATAAAATAGATGAAGCCCAGAAAAAAATTGAAAGTTTATCAGGCGATATAGTTTCTTTACAAAGTATTTTGACTGATAAAAAGAGCCGTGGTATATTTGGTGAGGTTAATTTATATCATATTCTAGCTAATGTGTTTGGTGAAAGAAATGATAAAATTTATCAGACTCAGTATACTTTTAAAAATGGAATGATTGCTGATGCAGTTTTATTTGCACCTGCTCCGCTTGGAACAGTTGCTATTGATTCGAAATTCCCTTTGGAAAATTATCAATTAATGGTAGATCGTAAAAAATCTCAAATAGAAAGAGATATGTATGAAAAACAATTTAAAATAGATGTTAAAAAGCACATAGATGCGATTAGTAGCAAATATATTATTCCTAGCATAACATCTGATCAAGCTATTTTATTTTTACCTGCAGAGGCTATATTTGCTGAAATAAATGCTTATCATCATGATATTATTGAATATGCTTATCGCAAGAAAATATGGATTACGTCGCCTACAACTTTAATTAGTACATTGACTGTTATTCAAATGATTATTAAGAATATGGAAAGAGATAAATATGCTAATATTATCCATGAAGAATTAAAGAAATTAGGATTAGAATTTGCAAGATTTAAAGAAAGATGGGATAAATTATCTCGAAGTATTCAAACAGTTAATAAAGATGTAGAAAACTTTCATATAACAACCACTAAAATAAAAAACAAATTCGAGTCAATTAATAAAGTAGAATTTGCCGCTATAACTGCAGATGAAAAGGATGAATAAATCCTTTTTTTTAATTAAATATCGCATATAAAAAAAGTTATATCACATAATATTATTAAGCATAGAGATATTGGAGGAAATAGTGATATATATATATGATATTCTGTTAAATTGGTGTGACATTAATAATGTATACGATTTTTATGAGTGGGACCTTAATGATAACCTTGAACATATTAAAAAAATTAATTTAATTAAAGTTGATAACAATACGATTGATGATTTTATAAATCATGAAATAAAAGTAAATCAAAATTTATTAGAAGCAATTAATAGTAAATGTGAAGTATATACTCAAGATAATCTTGTTTTTTTGAAATATGCAGCTATTTTTACTGATTGTAATCGGGTTATAGCTATTGAATTTGATAAAAATGGTATTTCTATTTTTAAAAGTAAAATGCTAATTGATGAAGAAACAGAGATTATAGATATATCATGTCGTATAAATGAAATTAAAATAGATTATAAAATTATGAAAAAGATTAGTAAAGAAGATTTTTTAACTAGGCTGGAATTAAAAATAAAAAATTGTTTAATAAAAGAATTTAAAGATATATATACAAAAAAGAATTATCAAAAATTAAAATACTTTTATCATGAATACTCTAATGATAATTTTGAGGAAGATATAAATATTATTTATAAAAAATTAATAAATAGTTTAGATAAACTTAATAATAATCATTATAAAATTTATAATATTATTCGAATGCTTTATACTAAAAAAAAGGTTTAATGTATAAAAACAACTGATTAGTTCATTATATAATTAAAGGAGGATATATGAAAAAAATATTAATAATATTATCTTTATTTTTAGGTTTAACTGGTTGTGCTGACGTCATGAATACTCCTACAAAAAGAGTAGAGGAATATTTAATGAAATATCAAAAATTAAATGATGATATTACTGGTCAAATAGAAGACTTATTGACAGGAACTACAGGAATGAATAATGATCAAAAATTAAGTTATCGTGAAATATATAAAAACCAATATCAGCACTTAACCTATACAATAAAAGATGAAATTATTGATGGTAAGGATGCTACTGTTATAGTTGAAATAGAAGTTTTTGATTTTAATTTAGCTAATAAAGAGATAGAGGAATATGTTACTAATAATCCTGATAAATTTCAAAATACACAGAAACAACCTGATGATACAAAAATAACTAATTATACTTTATCAACGTTAAAAAACTTTCAAAAAAGAGTTAAATATACTATTAATTTCCTTTTAACTAAAGTAGATTCAGTGTGGACCTTAGAACAAATATCTGATACTGATTTACAAAAAATCCATGGTATATATGAATATTAAGGACTAATAAAGTTCTTTTTTTCATATATTTTTTAATAGGTGATAACTTGAAAAAAATATTAATTTTAGTTATTTTAATTTTATTCCCAATTAATGTTTCTGCTACAATAGTTACTGCTTCCTCTGCTTGTTTAATGGAAATAGATAGTAATCGGATATTATATGAAATAAATGCTCATGATAAAAGATTAATAGCAAGTATCACCAAAATAATGACTGCTGTTTTAGCTATTGAATCAAATCGTTTAAATGAAATAGTTACTGTTGGTCAGGAAGTATTAACTATGTATGGATCAAATATATACATTGAGTTAAATGAACAAATGCTTTTAATAGATTTATTATATGGTCTGCTTCTTCGTAGTGGAAATGATGCGGCAGTTGTAATCGCAACATTTATTGCAGGTAGCGAAGAAAAATTTGTAGAAATGATGAACGAAAAGGCTAAAGAGTTAGGAATGAATGATACAGTTTATCATAATTCTCATGGTTTAGATGAAGAAACTCAAAATTATTCAACAGCTTATGATCAAGCTTTATTATCGAGTTATGCTTTCTCTCTAAAAGATTATCGTGAAATAACAGCTACTAAGAAATATTATGTCTCAAGCGATAAAAAAAGTTATGTATGGCATAATCGAAACAAACTTTTAAGTTTATATGAATATGCAACAGGAGGTAAAACTGGTTATACTCCTAAAGCTGGGAGAACTTTAGTAACTAATGCTAGTAAGGGCAATTTAAATTTAACAGCAGTTACACTTAACGACGGAAATGAATATAATTCACATAAAAACATGTATGGATATGGCTTTAATAATTATGATAATTTTTTAATTATTAATAAAAATAATTTTAAAATATCAAAGAATTACTTTAATGATGTATTATATATAAATAACAACTTTACTTATCCTTTAACCGAAGAAGAACAAGAAAGCTTATTAGTAAAAATTAAAATAACAGAAACTAAAAAATATCAAACTGGGGATATAGTTGGCAAATTAGAAATTGTTCTTAATAAAGAAAAAATATATGAGGACTTTATATATGTTAAAGTTATAAATAAAAAGACTTTATTACAAAAAATATTTTCTTTCTTTAAATAATAACCTTTACTAAAATATATAATTATTATATAATATAATTTATTGGAGGTAAGTAAAGTGGCAAAAGAAACAAAAAAAATAGAGTTAAAACAAACAATTGAAGGAAATAGGTGGGCGGAGGCCTTAACAAAAGCCTTTAATAAAAAAGTAAAAACAGTAAAAGTAGATGGGTTTAGAGAAGGGAAAGTGCCTAGAGATGTATATGAAAATAAATTTGGTAAAGAATCTTTATATATGGATGCAATAGATGAAGTTATAAATGAAGCTTTTGCAAAGGCTATAGAACAAGCAAAAATTGTACCTGTTATTGAACCTGATGTTGATATAATAAAAATTGATAATAACCATGTTGAATTTAAATTTATGATTATTCCTTTACCAAACGTGAAGGTAAACAAATATAAAGGTTTAAAAGTTCAAAAACCTGAAATAATTATAACTGATGAAGAAGTACAATCTGAAATTGATAAGATCTTAGAAAAATACGCTGAAACAAAAATTAAAAAAGGTAAATTGGTTCAAAATAATATAGCAGTGATTGATTTTGAAGGTTTTAAAGAAAACGTAGCTTTTGATGGTGGCAAGGGTGAGAATTATTCTTTAGAAATTGGGAGCAATACTTTTATTCCAGGTTTTGAAGAACAATTAATTGGTTTGTCAGCTGGAGATTCTAAAGATATAAAAATTACTTTTCCTGATGATTATCCAAGTAAAGATCTTGCTAATAAAGAAGTTGTTTTTAAAGTTAAAGTTAACGAAGTAAAAGAGAAAATAACTAGAAAATTAGATAAAGAATTATTTGAAGATCTAGGTATGGAAGGTGTTGATTCAAAAGAGACTTTAGAAAAACAACTTAAAGAACATTTATTAACGCATAAAGAAGTAGAAATCGAAAACAAATATATTGATGATTTACTTAGTGAAGTAAGCAAAAATACTGTAATAGATATTCCTGTTGAAATGATTAACGAAGAGATTAATCATATGATAGAAAGATATGAAGAACAATTAAAAATGCAAGGTATTTCTTTAGAACTATATTATGAGTTTACTAAAACTACCGAAGAAGATTTGAGAAAACAAATGACTGAAGAAGCTAAAAAACATATTACTTATCGCTTGATGTTAGAAGAAATTAAAAAAATAGAAAAAATAGAAGTGACTGAAGATGATTTAGAAACTGAAATAAAAGAATTAATGAAAAAGTATGATTTAGAAGAAGAACAACTATTAGCTAATTTCGGTGGTAAAGAAATGATTGCTTATGATTTACAAATGCGTAAACTAATTGAATTACTTAAAGACTATAACAAATAATAATGGCAAACATATTGTTTGCTTTTTCTTTACAAAATAAGACAAATAAATTATAATGTCATTAGAATAGGTGAATAGGATATGAGTAAAAAATATATTATACCTAACGTACTAATGTTTTTTGGAATAACCTTGATCAGTGCAGGTTTTTCTTTTCTATCCTTTAAAAAGATAATTTTAGATGCAGATGCTAATAATTATGTTTATACCGGTATATTAGATGTATCTCATGCGAACACTTATGGACCTTTAATTAATCCTGTTAATATAAATGAAAATATTGATCCTTATTATTTTGTTATTACAAACAGAGGTCAACTAAATGCCTATTATCAAATAACATTAGAAGATTATATGGATGAAATTAAATTGTGCGGCTGCTATAAAAAAACGTTACCTAAGGAATATATTAATTATGAATTATATAGAGGTAATGAGTTAATTATTAATGGTATATTATCAGAATTAAATGACGGATTGTTATATGAAGGGATTATATATATGGGGAGTAGTAATAAAGAAATATTTACTTTAAGATTAAATTATAATTCTAAAATAACTAATAAATATAATGGTTATCATTATCATGGCAAAGTTAATATTATTATGAATAATATATACAAATAACTGTTAAAAAAGCCGGGTTATACCTTGCTTTTTTTTTTATTTAAGTTATAATAAAAGACAAACATTTCGCTGGGAGGTGACAATATGGTTAAGACTAATTTACCCGTTTTAATTATCAAAGATGTTGTCCTTTTACCAGCCAGCGAAATACGTCTTGAATTTAATAAGATAGAAGATAAAAAGCTTTTTTCTTTGGCTGAGGCCTATTACAATAATCATATTTTAGTTGTTAATCCTACTGATTTATTAGAAGAAGATCCAGACATTAGTGAACTTCCTAAAATAGGTGTAATTGGGTATATTAAATTAAAAATGGATATGCCAAATGGACGAACTAGAGTAATTATAGAAGGAATTAATCGCACTGAGGTTTTTAATTATAATAAAGAAGAAGAACTTTTTGAAGCAGTTATTGGAAATGTAAAAAGCGATGAATTAGATACCAAAGAAGAATTGGCTTATATAAGAAGTTTAATTAAACAATTAGAAGTATATGTTAATGAGGTTCCATATATTAGCAATAATGTTTTAACTAAAGTTGCTGGAATTTCTAATATTGCTAAAGTTACTGATATAGTAGCTTTATATTTACCTGTAGATTTAAAAAGGAAAATTGCTTATATAAATGAAGTAAATCCTATTAATAGAGTAAAGATGCTTTTAGATGATATTAATAATGAATTAGAAATAATTAAATTAGAAAAAAAGATAGAAACAGAAGTAGCACACCAAATAGAGGAAAGCCAAAAACAATTTGTTTTGCGGGAAAAGATAAGAGTAATTAAAGAAGAGTTGGGCGAAGTTAATGATAAAGATAGTGAGTTAGATAAATTAACAGAAAAGGTTAAAACTTTAAAAGCTCCTTTGAAAATCAAAAAACGATTACAGCAAGAATTAAATCGTTATGAAACAACTGCTTCTTCATCACCGGAATTAGCCATCATTAGAAATTATATTGACTGGTTATTAAACCTACCGTGGTCTAATTATTCAAAAGATAATAATAATCTTAATAAAATAAAGAATATATTGGATAATTCTCATAATGGTTTAGATACTGTTAAAATCCGTATTTTAGAATATATTGCTGTTAAACAAAAAACTGCTAATTTAAAAAGTCCTATTATTTGCTTAGTGGGTCCTCCAGGCGTAGGTAAAACATCTTTAGCCAAAAGTATTGCTGCTAGCCTAAATAGAAAATGGGCTAAGATTTCTGTTGGGGGTATAAACGATGAGGCCGAGATAGTTGGACATAGACGTAGTTATATAGGAGCATCTCCAGGAAAAATTATTCAAGGAATGAAAAAAGTCGGTATTATTAATCCTGTTTTTATTATTGATGAAATAGATAAAATGACAAAAGATATTAAAGGAGATCCAGCTTCAAGTTTATTAGAGGTTTTAGATCCAGAACAAAATAAATATTTTGTTGATCATTATATTGAAGAAGAATTTGATTTATCAAAAGTAATGTTTATAACAACAGCTAATTACATTAATCAAATAGCACCTGAGTTAAGAGATCGATTAGAGGTAATTGAATTATCATCTTACACTGAAATAGAAAAAAAAGATATAGCTCAAAAACATTCTATAAAAAAGATTATAAAAGAACATGGTTTAAGTAATAATCAAGTAGTTTTTACTGACAATGCTATTATGTCTATAATTAGAAATTATACTAAAGAAGCGGGTGTTAGAGAACTAGAAAGATTAATTGCGTCTATTATTCGAAAAATAGTTAAAGAAATTATTGAATCTAAAAATAATAATAAATATAAAATTGATGAGAAAGATATTATTAAATACTTAGGTCAATATAAATACAATCATTTTAATAATGAGGTTAATAATTATATTGGAATTGTTAATGCAATGGCTTATACTCCCTTTGGAGGGGAGATTTTCCCTATAGAAACGATTAAATATAATGGAAAAGGCAATATTAATTTAACGGGTTCATTAGGTGATGTTATTAAAGAATCCATTAATATAGCTTTAAGTTATATTAAAAATAATAGTGATTTATTTAATATTGATATAGAGTTTTTTGCTCAAGATCTACATATTCATATGCCTGAAGGGGCTACTCCTAAAGATGGACCTAGTGCAGGGATTGCTATAACTACAGCATTAATTTCTTTATTTACAAAAAAACCAGTTAAAACTAATATATCAATGACAGGAGAAATAACTTTACAAGGAAGAGTTTTACAAATAGGTGGGTTAAAAGAAAAATTAATTGCGGCGCATCGCAGTGGTATTAAAAAAGTATATGTTCCCAAAGCTAATGAAAAAGATTTAGAAGAAATAGATAACTTCATTAAAAAGACACTAAAAATTAAACTAGTGAGTAATTATATAGAAATATATAATGATTTATTTAAAGATAAATAATTACAAAAAATGTTTTTTATAAAACATTTTTTTGTAATAAGTATTTTTTTTAGTCATATAGTTAAATGAAAAGAGGGATATAATGAAACAAACAATACCATTTGTAAAAGAATTGCAATTAAAAACGATGATTAATGAGATAACCAGTATATCTTTAGAACATAATTTAAGTTTTACTACTGATAAAAATATTGTTGGAGATTTTCTTTTAGGAGGTACTTATAAAGTTTCTGAAACTAGCGTTCTTCAAGAAAATTTTGATGAAAAGATTCCTGTTTTAATAACTATAGATGATAAATATGATATTAATAATGCTAAAATTATTATTGATGATTTTTATTATGAATTATTAAATAATAATACTATTAAATTGAATATTGAATTAAGCATAGAAGGATTATCATATGAAGAAATATTAGAAAAGAAACAAGAAGAAATTGAAGAAAGCTTTGAAGAAGGGGAAATTGAAGAGATAAGCGAGACTTTAAAAAAAGAAGAAGCTGTTTTAAAAGAAGAATTGCGTGATGAAGAAATTGTAACAGATGGTAAAATAGATTCTTTGTTTGCTAATTTATCTGATAATGATGAATCTTTTGCTACTTATTCAGTATATATTATGCGTTCAGGTGATTCTATAGAGGATTTAATAAATCAATATCAGGTAACTCTTGAAGAATTAAAAAACTATAATGACTTAGAAAATGTTCAAGTTGGTTCAAAAATAATTATTCCAAATTATACTAATGAATGAAACACGTGAAATTTTAAAAAAACATGCTCTTAATCCTTATCGTTATATTATTAAAGATAATGTAATAATAGTTGATACGGATAAAGGGCGTTTTGTCTTGAAAAAAAGAAAAGAATCGACTAATATTAATATTCATCGTTATTTATTATCTAGAAATTTTTCTAATATTTTAGAAGCTCTTAATCCTGATCCTGATGATTATTATATTACTCCTTATATTGAAGGAATAAAAATTCCTAATGAGCAAAAAGCTGAAGATTTAGCTTTATTAATGGGAAATCTACATGCTAAAACAGTTTTTTATAAAGAAATCGATTTAGATAAAATTAAAGAAATATATGAGAATTTGATTTTAAAAATTAATAATAGTAAGACATATTATCAAAAATTAGAAGATATTATTATTAATGATATTTATATGGCGCCCAGTTGTTTTTTATTAATTAAAAATATATCAGTTATTTATTATTCTTTAAATTATGCTTTACAAGAACTAAAGGATTGGTATGAACTTATTTCTGAAAAAAAAAGAGAAAGAGTCACTGTTGTTCATAATAATCTCTCAATAGAACATTTACTACATAATGATCATAATTATCTTATCAGTTGGGATAGAGCTAAATTGGATTATCCTATATATGATTTTTATTCATTTTTTATGAATAATGATTATACTTATGATTATGTAACTCTTTTTTATTTATATCAAAGCAAATTTCCTTTAATGGAAGAAGAAAAGAAACTATTGTTTGTTTTATTATCTATACCGGATAAAATTAATATAACCTATAACGTTTATAATGATACTAAAAAGATATATCATACTATTTATCGTTTAATTAAAATTAATGAAATAATTTCAAAGCATTATCCTAAAGATAAACCAAAACCACAAAAGTAATTGAAAAAAGAGTATAATTGCATTAACTTTTATGGTAATAAAACAAGTTAACAAAGATTGATATAAGATAATTATATAGGACGAATATATAATAAAGATAAACCAGAAACTAGAACGATGGCGAGTTTTACAATTTTGACATTTACAAAAGAAACCATGTTTTCCATTATTTTTCATTTTATCACCTATTATATTTTATGTGATTAATTCAATAAGTTATATAAAAATAACAATATTTAGGTTATAATAATATTAGGTGATAATATGAAGCAGTTAAAATTGAAAAAAAAGCTATTTTTTAAAATTATTATTATAATAATATTTTTTATTGCAATTCGTTTTATATTTTTGACAGAAAATCCACAATATTTACCGGATTTAAATACTATGACAATTACCCAAATAAAAGAATATGCTCAAAAGAATAAACTTAATTTAAATATTGAATATGAATATAGTAATAAAATAGCTGAAAATAAAATTATTAATCAAAACATTAAAAATGGAACTATATTAAAAAAAGATGATAACTTAAATTTAGTTGTTTCTAAAGGGGCAATTTCAATAGAATATTATGCTGAAAATAAAATTAATGAATTAGGTCGTATTCCGGTAATGATGTATCACCATATTATGGATGTTGAAAACGAATATACTGGTGGTAATATTGATAAAGAAGGTTATAATCGTACTAGTAACGCTTTTAAAAAGGATTTAGAATATTATTATGAACAAGGTTATGAAATGATAAGTTTAATTGATTATATTAATGGTAATATAAATACTTCTTTTGGAAAGAGTCCTATAGTATTAACTTTTGATGATGGCAATAGTAATAATATTAAAGTGACAGGTTTAGATGAAAAAGGGAACATTATTATTGATCCAAAATCAGCAGTAGGAATTTTAGAAGCTTTTAAAAAGAAATACCCTAAAACGAAGGTAACAGCTACATTTTTTCTTAATAAAGGATTGTTTAATCAAAAAGATTATAATGATAAAATACTAAATTGGTTGATTGATAATGGTTATGATATTGGAAATCATACTTTAAATCATGTTGATTTTGCTAAAATAACATCTAATAAAGTGCAAGAGGAAGTCGGAGGATTATATCAATTATTAGATCAATATATAAAAGATAAGTATGTTAAAATAGTAGCATTACCTTATGGTTCTCCTTATAAACAAAATCATTCTAATTTTAAATATATTTTAAATGGTACATATAAAGATATAGTTTATGAAACATTATCAACTTTAAGAGTAGGTTGGGAAGCAGATTATTCTCCTTTTAATAAGGAGTTTGATTCAACCTTTATTAAACGTATTAGAGCTTATGATAATAATGGTCAAGAATTCGATATTGAAATGGCTCTAAATAATATTAAAAACACTAGATATATTTCTGATGGTGATAATAAAACAATTGTTATCCCAAGTTCTTTAAATAGTCAAATAAATAATAAAAACAATCTAGATATGATTGAATATTAAAAATAAAATGTTATAATATATTTGGTGATAAGATGAAAAATAAAGGTTTTACTTTAATAGAGTTATTAGCAGTAGTTTTACTTATTGGTATTACTTTGGTATTAGTTTTTACTTCTGTAAAAAACATTATGATTGAAAATAAAAATACAGAATTTAAAAATTATGAAAAGATTATGAAAACGTCTGCAAACTTATATTTTGAAAAAAAGCCTGCTTTATTAGAAGTGACTTTAGATCAATTAATAGAAGATAATTTAATTAAACCTATTAATGATGAATATATATGTACTGGTAAAGTTGTTAAAAATAATAATGCTGTAGAATTAGAATGCAAAAAAGATGACGTGCCTATTTGGCCTTCCGGTGAATAACTTTACAAAATAGTTTTTCTAATATATAATTTATTTATAAAAGCGATGAAATTGAGGATTAAATATTGAACTTTATAGAGAGTTAGTGTTGGGTGAAAACTAATATTGGATATATTTAAGGGTAGCAATAGAGTTTAATTCCTGAATGAGTAGGGAATTACGCAGAACTAGCGTTAAAAGTAAGAGATTATATTAATTTTTTAATATAAATTAAGGTGGTACCGCGAAGATTTCGTCCTTATGGATTGGAGTCTTTTTATTTTAGGAGGATTATAATGTTAAATAAAAAATACAATCATAAACAAGTAGAGTTTGATAAATATAATTTTTGGTTAAATAATGATTATTTTAAAGCTAATCAAGATCAAAGTAAAGAACCATTTTGCATTGTTATTCCGCCTCCAAATGTAACTGGTAAATTACATTTAGGTCATGCTTGGGATACTGCTCTTCAAGATATCATTATTCGTTATAAAAGAATGCAAGGATTTGATACTTTATGGTTGCCAGGTATGGATCACGCAGGCATAGCAACCCAAACAAAAATTGATCATAAATTAAAAGAGGAAGGCATAAACCCTCGTGAAATGTCAAGAGATTGTTGGTTGAGTATCGCTTGGGATTGGAAAAAGGAATATGCTGAAGCAATTCGAAAGCAATGGGCTAAATTAGGACTTAGTTTAGACTATAGTAGAGAACGTTTTACATTGGATGAAGGTTTATCCAAAGCTGTTAACAAAGTTTTTATTGATTTATATAATCAGGGATTAATATATCGTGGAGAAAGAATTATTAATTGGGATCCTGATGCGAAAACTGCTTTGTCAAACGAAGAAGTAATTTATAAAGATATTGAAGGTTATTTTTATTATTTAAAATATTTTATTGTTGGAACGGATGATTATTTAACAATAGCGACTACAAGACCAGAAACTTTATTTGGTGATACGGCAGTAGCAGTAAATCCAAATGATAAAAGATATAAACATTTAATAGGTCAAAAAGTAATCCTACCTTTAGTTAATAAAGAAATTCCTATTATTGGTGATGATTATGCTGATCCTCAATTTGGTACAGGAGTTGTTAAAATAACCCCAGCTCATGATCCAAATGATTTTGAAGTAGGAAACCGTCATAATTTAGAAAGAATTGTTATTATGACTCCAGATGCTAGGATGTCTGAAAAAACAGGTAAATACAAGGGAATGGATCGCTATGTTTGCCGTGAAGAAGTCATTAAAGATTTAAAAAAACAAAATTTATATTTAAAAGAAGAAAAAATAATTCATTCTGTTGGGCATTCAGAACGAACAGAAGTAATGGTTGAACCTTATTTATCTAAGCAATGGTTTGTAAAAATGCGTCCTTTAGCTAATAAAGTCTTAATCAATCAAACTGATATAGATAATAAAGTAAACTTTATACCTAACCGTTATGAAAAGGTAATGAATCATTGGATGGAAATAACTTATGATTGGTGTATTTCAAGACAATTATGGTGGGGACACCGTATTCCAGCTTGGTATAAAAATGATCAGATTTATATAGGAGAAAAAGCCCCTAATGAATCAGGATGGATACAAGATGAAGATGTTTTAGATACTTGGTTCAGTTCAGCTTTATGGCCTTTTTCGACTTTAGGATGGCCTAAAGAAACAGCTGATTATAAAAGATATTATCCTAATAGTTGTTTAGTAACTGGTTATGATATTATACCTTTTTGGGTTAATAGAATGACTTTTCAAGCTTTACATTTTACTAACCAAAGACCATTTGAGAATTGTTTAATCCATGGTTTAATTAGAGATAAAACAGGTCGTAAAATGAGCAAATCATTAGGTAATGGTATAGATCCAATGGATGTTATAGAAAAATATGGTGCTGATGCTTTAAGATATTTCTTAACAACAAATTCTTCCCCAGGGATGGATTTAAGATATGATGAAGAAAAATTAAAAGCAACTTGGAATTTTATTAATAAACTCTGGAACGCAGCTCGTTTTGTTTTATTAACAGTTGATAATTATCAAAAAGAAGATTATCAAATAAAAGATTTAACATTATCAGATAAATGGATTTTAACTAAATTAAATGAAACTATTAAAAATGTTACTAAAAGTATGGATCAATATGATTTCCATATTGTAGGTAATAATTTATATTCCTTTATTTGGAATGATTTTTGTGATTGGTATATTGAATTATCCAAAAACAATCCATCCAATACAACTAAAAACATTCTTTTAGAAGTATTAATAGCTATTTTAAAAATGTTACATCCTTTTATGCCTTATGTGACAGAAGAAATATATAATATGTTACCTAATAAATCAGAAAAATCAATTATGATAACAAAGTATCCTATTTATGATAAAAATGATTTATTTAAAGAAGAAACACAGTTAATGGAATTAGTTATTAAAGATATAGTTGCTATTCGTAATTTAAAATTAATTAATAAAATTCCTAAAAACGCTTCAGTAGATTATGCTATTAAAGAGAATGTCAAAGATATATTCATTAATCTTTTAAAAATAGCTAACAATATCCCTATTAAAGATAATAATATTAAAATAAAATATGAATCTTCTTTAATTAATATTACATATTACTTTGAGGGTCAAATGGAGAATTTAATTGCTAAAGAAAACGAAATTAAAAAATTACAATTATCTATTAAACGAAGAGAAGCTTTATTAAATAATCCTAATTATGTTAATAAAGCTCCTATAAAAATTGTTGAACTAGATCAACAAAAATTAAAAGAAGAACAAACAAAATTAAAAATATTATTAAAGGAAGAATAAAAACCAATTAACTAATTAGTTAATTGGTTTTTTTAATTTATTTTATTAAATATCTTTTGACCAATTGTTTTTAGAAGATAAAAGGTAATTAATATCATTAGTAATACAACATTACCCATAATTGTTAAAATTAAAAGAATATCTTTTTGATTAAACTTAATAATTATTGCAATAGAAGTAACTCCTATAACTGAATTTATTAATATACCTAAAATACTTGATAAACTTTGTTTGACAACTCTTATTTCATTATCCCATTTCAACAAGGGAAATAATAAATTAATTAATATACCTAAACTTGCTGATAATAAACTATATAATAAAGGAATTATAATACTTAAAATAATATTGATCAAACCTAAATTTAAATATAGACCTAAAATAACACTATTAATTATAATAGCAGGAATAGTAATAGTTAAATTAACTAATATTTTACTATAAAAGATACTCATAGGAGATATTGGTAGATGTTTAACAATCCAAAGATTTTTACCTTCCATAGAAATGGAACTACAAGTGGTGCAAGTCATCATAGAAAAAAGGCTAATTATTAAAGGAGTAATAGTATTTAACATATTACTAAAATTAGGATATCCAATAAATTTATCAATTTTATCAGTACCAAAAAAGATTAAACCAATAGATAACCCAGTTAATATAATTACCATTATAGAAGTATTTAAAACATAAATTGAAGAAGAAAAATATCTTTTTAGTTCTTTATAATATAAAGATTTAATAGGGGAATTAGTTTTTAAATCATTAAGTTTGTAATTATAATTAATTTGGCGATTGGTTAAGTTATAATGAATAAATATAAATAAATGTTCCACAATTTTAATATAAATAATAAATAAAATTAATGGTATTGAAATAAATATTAAAAGAGATATCAAATTATAATCTTTGATAATATTGATATAAACATTAGTTAAAGGATAGATATGATTAAATTTATTAACTATACTTTGACCAATATTGGCTAAATCGATTTGACTCATAGAACTCATTTTTGTTTGAAAATATAAAGCAATAGCAATAAATATTAGTGAAAAAATAATATCTATAAGATTCTTCTTTTTGAAAAAAGACCCTATGTAACTGAATAAGGTACCAATGAAGGTGGCAATTATCATGGGAATTAAAGGAATGATAAGTAAAGTAATGAAGTAATACATAATTAATAATATTGATATAGGAATATATTTTATATATATAATAAAAGCTGGGATCATAATTAATAATGAAAATACTAAATTATAAATATAAAGAATAATTAGTTTGCTAATAATAATTGTATTTTTATTAATAGGTAAACTCATTAAAAAATCATAATCTTTAGTTTCAAAAAGAATTGATTTAACTTTATAAATAGTGGAAAAAAGAATAAAGGAAGAGGCTACAATCATAAATTGAGTGGGTAAAAGATAAGCAGCATTTAATGATTGAAAAC
>LFRM01003277.1_pt2 | contig 19564 bp, 17 predicted proteins | sample 618341 | NCBI WGS metagenome assembly LFRM01 (sample SAMN03654438, study PRJNA283298) | anaerobic digester metagenome | isolation source: pool of bioreactors CSTR01a, CSTR02a, and CSTR03a thermophilic anaerobic... | place: Denmark: Kgs. Lyngby | collected 2014-05-21 | reverse complement strand
GAACCCGCAAAACCTGTAAGTACAGTATTTTTATATATTTTTTTTACTTTTTTTGCCCCATTTTTCATTATAGTTGTTTCGCCCATAGTAACCTGTCCGTCACCAGCAATCGCAACATCGTCAGGACCTCTTCTAACTGCAACTATTGTAGTTGCATGAAATTGTACCATTTTAATACCTCCAAATTATTCCTTATATTTACATTCCTTGTTTGAACACTTAAGAGTGCTCGTTTTCGTTATCTTTTCAACTAGCAAAGATTCGCATTGAGGACATCTCTTATCAGTAGGCTTGTCCCAAAACACAACTGTGCAATCTGGGTATCCACTACATCCATAGAAAAGTTTGCCTTTTCTGCTCTTCTTTACTATTAAATCTTTTCCACACTCTGGACAATTTACCCCTACTTTTTTTATTATAGGTTTTGTGTTCTTACATTCCGGGTAACCTGTGCATGCTAAGAATTCGCCGAAACGTCCTTCTTTGATTGCCATCGGTTTACCGCATAATTCACAAACTTGGTCGCTCAGTTTAACTTCCATCTCTATTTTGGCTATCTCTTCATCTGCAATTTTAAGTTCTTTACTAAAATCGCCGTAAAATTCATTTATTATAGTCTTCCACTGTCTTTCATTTAATTCTACAGCATCTAGTTTATCCTCTAAACCTGCTGTAAATTTAGCGTCTACTATTTCTGTAAAGTATTCGCTAAGCATTCCTATTACAATAAATCCTAATTCAGTAGGAACTAGTAATCTTTTATCTCTTACTATATATCTTCGCCCTGTTAAAGTGGCTATAATTGGAGCATATGTACTAGGTCTGCCGATATTTTTTTCTTCTAAATCCTTAACTAGGCTAGCTTCAGTGTATCTTGGTGGTGGCTGAGTAAATTTTTGATCAGCGTCTATATTTATCAGTTTGGGTTCTTCTCCAATGGAAAGTTCTGGCAACAGTTTATTACCTTCGTCCGAATCATTATTATAAAGTTTTTTATATCCATCAAATGCCAGTGTTCTTCCATTGGCTTTGAAACCGTAATTTCCGTTAACTATGTCAACTGACACTGAATCAAATAAGGCTTCAGCCATCTGTGAGGCTAAAAACCTTGACCATATGAGTTTATATAACTTGTATTGATCTTTAGTAAGCGAATCTTTTATGAGTTCTGGATTTAGCGCAACATCACTTGGTCTTATGGCTTCATGGGCATCTTGAATATCTTTCTTTTTATTCTTGTAATTATTATTACCAATATATTCTTTGCCGTAGTTCTCCGTTATATATTCTTTCGCTGCCGTTTTTGCTTCGTCAGATATTCTTACTGAGTCTGTTCTTATATATGTAACAAGACCAATTGTTCCTTTTCCTTTAATATCTACACCTTCGTAGAGTTGTTGGGAAATAGACATAGTCCTCTTCGTAAAGAATCCAAACTTATTGGATGCTTCCTGCTGCATGCTACTAGTTGTAAATGGAGCTGATGCTTTTACTTTTCTCTTCTTTTTATTTATATCTTTTATAACAAAACTGCCAGAATTTAGGTCTTTTAAAATTTCCTCACTCTGGTTACTATTTGTTACCTTGATTTTTTTATCACCGTAACTATTTAGTTTGGCGCTATATTCAATTTCTTTTTCAAAATTTGCTAGAATATTCCAATACTCTTCAGGTTTGAAATTTTTAATTTCATCTTCTCTATCACAAACCATTTTTAAAGCTGCTGACTGAACTCTTCCGGCTGACAGTCCTCTTTTTACTTTTTTCCAAAGAATTGGACTTATCTGATAGCCTACTAGCCTATCTAAAGTCCTTCTTGCTTGCTGTGCATCCACAAGCCCCATATTGATTGGTCTAGGATGTTTTATCGCTTCTTTTATAGTGGTTTTTGTTATCTCGTTGAATTCAATTCTACAATCTGAATCCGGATCAACATTTAATATATACGCTAAATGCCATGATATAGCTTCTCCCTCTCTGTCTGGGTCAGTCGCTAGATATATCTTTTTAGCTTTTTTAGCTTCTTTCTTTAATTCCTTAATTAAATCGCCTTTTCCTCTTATATTAATGTAATCAGGTTCAAAATTATTTTCTATGTCTATACCCAGTCTACTTTTAGGAAGATCTCTAATATGACCTACCGAAGCCATAACCTTATATGTAGACCCTAAATATTTCCCTATCGTTTTTGCTTTTGAAGGAGACTCTACTATCAATAACGTCTTCTTTCTTTCTGCCATACTACTACTCCTTAGATTTATTTTATCACAATAATTAAAATTTCTTTCCTTATATAATAAGCTAATATCTAACAATTTGCAATAAAGAATTTACTGCCTAGGCTAAATACAAGCCCTTTGACCATTAATATTGTCAGTATACCACTTGCTTTCGACTTGTTTATGTTAGTTTTGTGAGATATGTAATCAATGTCAGCTTCGTTTTTGCTCATAATAGCCTCAATTACAAGCATTTCATCGTTTCCTAAGTTGTTAATTAATTCAGGTTTGATCTTAGGTGTTATGCCTATATCTCTTGCTAAATCATCTATTACTATAAGTGGCGTTGCTCCATCTCTTATAAGCATATTGGCGCCTACACTTGACTCTCTATTTATATTACCTGGCACAGCATACACGTTCTTGCCTTGCTCCGCACCGTATCCTGCTGTGATAAGTGACCCGCTTTTATACTCTGCTTCTACTATTACTACGCTTTCACTTATGCCGCTTATTAACCTATTTCTTTGCGGAAAAGAATATTTTGCTCCCGTGAAGTCAGGCTTGTACTCTGAGATTATAAGTCCCTCTTTGCTTATTTGCGCCATCAGTTCTTTATTCTCAGCTGGATAACAATGTTCTAATCCGCACCCTAATACCGCTATAGTTTTTCCGCCTTTACTTAGCGTTCCTTTATGGGAATAAGAATCAATTCCTTTTGCCATTCCACTAACTGAAGTAATATTTAATTCAGCCAATCTTTCACCTATAAGTTTTGCTACATATGCTCCATAATTAGTGCAATTCCTAGCTCCAACAACTGCTATTGATTTGGAACTTAATAAAGAAATATCACCTAACGTGTATAATATAGCCGGCGAATTCTTAATATTACGCAATTTGTATGGGTAAAGATCAGATTTTTTGTCTATTTTTTCAATTTTCATAAGGATTCCTTTCATTAACACACTACACTTAAACAAGTAGTATCATTTAACAAAAGGTAAGTCAATCCATTTAAATATTTAGATATCGCTTAGATTAATTTAGTTATTTAATTGTTATTTCAAAACAAACTTATTGATAGCCTTAGCTACACCATTATTATCATGGTCGTCTGTTATGTAATCGGCAGCTTGCTTGACCAATATATCAGCATTACCCATAGCAACTCCTATCTTTGCAAGCTTAATCATAGTTATATCGTTTGGATTATCTCCAAAACTCATGAGATTATGTCTCTTTAAGCCCAGTGATTCAAGCAAGTAGCTTAATGCCACTCCCTTATTTGTTGTAGCTCCACCTATCTCAATATTATTAGTAAAAGAGGTTGTTACTGTTATACCAGGTATTTTTTCTAGTAGTTTTCTTATGAACCTTCTCTTTTCTGAGTCTGCAAAGAGCATATTAATATTTTCAATTCTATTTTCATATTCTTTCATATGTAGAAATATATTATCAACTGGTGTTCTTGTTTTGACAACGTAATTAGAGCTTCTATAAGTGGATCCATAATTTTTTATGCTTTCATATTCCTTCCTATCTATATATGCAATTCCATCGATAAATGCTTCAACGTCAACTTTGTGTCTAATTACTATGTCTAAAATCCTATCAATTGGACCGGATTTTATACAGTTAGAATAAATTACGGCGTTGTCTGCTAGTCTTGTAATATGTGCACCGTTAGACGTTATTATATATTCAACTCCTTCAACATTAAAAATATCAGGCGGTAGTGAGTAAAATGATCTACCAGTCGCAAAGACTACATGGATACCTCTTCCAATAGATTCCTCTAGGGCTTCTTTAGTCTCATCGTCTACTCTTTCATTATTATTTAATGTCGTACCATCCAAATCTAGTCCAATTAGTTTTATACTCATGGGTGTCCTTTCATTCTAACCAAGATTGCTATTGCAAAAGCAGCTGCATTGATTTATAATCGTTTTACTGATATTATTATATAACAAATAATATAAATTTAAAGAGGTAATACATGAAAGTTGCAATTATAGGTGCGGGAAAATTAGGTTTGCGCATAACAGATACATTAATTGATGGTGATTATGAGATAACCATTATTGATAAAAATGAAAATTTATTAAATAAAATATCTCAAAAGCTTGATGTCCTTACAGTTTTAGGCGATGCGAAGCAAATCGAATTACTCAAAGATATTCATATCGAAACTTATGATTTCTTATTTGCAGCAGCCACTTCTGATGAGGTTAATATTTTAATTGCTTCATTTGCTAAGGCGCTTGGATGTAAATTTGTATCTGCTAGAGTTAGAGACCCTGAACACATGAAACAGATTGATTTTATACGTGAAAAATTCAATATTGATTTTATAGTTAACCCTGACCTTTTAATAACTCAGGCTATACATAAATACCTGGTTGAAAAATACACTTTAAGTAATGGTATATTCACCAGTGGTAAAATTGCTTTAATAGAGTTCAATGCTAGTATGCTTCCTAAAATAGTCAATTTAACCTTGCCTGAATTTAAACAGATATACCCTAAAATGCTTATAGTTGGTATTTCTCGTAAAGGTAAAATGATAATTCCTCACGGTAATGATACAATAGAAAAAGACGACTCATTGTATATAATAGGTGAGAAAGATCCTATCTTTAAATTAAACACTAAAGTTCACGTAAACGGTAAATATACAAACGTTCAAAAGGTTATGATAATAGGCGGCGGCAAAACTGGCTACTATCTAGCTAATCAACTTTCAGAATTCGGTGCTAGTGTTAAGCTTATAGAAAAGAATAAAGAGCGATGCCAATACCTTTCAACCAAACTAAATAACGTGATGGTTCTTTATGGAGATGGCACTGATATCGGAATGCTTCTAGAAGAGAATATGGATGAAATGGACGCTTTTGTAACTGCTACAGGCTATGATGAAGAAAATTTACTATTAGCTTTGACTGCTAAGCAGCATGGCATTGAAGATGTAATTTCAAAAGTCAGTAGAGAAAGCTACAAAGGTCTAATAGAACAAATGGGCATCGACATGGTTTTAAACCCACTTGATATTACAGCTAGTACTATTCTTAGAAACATTCAAGGAACTAAAAAAGTATTATCATCCTTGCTTCTACAAGGCCAAGCAGAACTTTTAGAAATATATGCTTATGATAAGATGAATATGTTAAACACACCTTTAAAGAATTTAGACTTGCCAGAAGGCATTATTATAGCGGCTATACACAGAGGTAATGATGTAATTATTCCTAGTGGCGACACGCGTCTTCTTAAAAATGACAAAGTCATCATAGTAAGTTTGCTTTCAGAAATAGGAAATTTGGAAAAGTTATTTAAATACAGAAGAAATATTTTATAGCTAGGTGAATATATGTCCATGAATTTTAAACGAATAATACATCTGCTAGGGGCGTTGCTAATTATTATAGCACTTTCTATGACACCTTCACTTCTAGTATCGATATTATACAAAGAATACGAATGCACTAAAGCTTTTTTAATAACAATAGGAATATGTCTATTAATGGGTGTACTATTTAATAGAAGAAACAATCCTTCCCTTTCGTCTATACGCATGAGGGACGGATTCTTAATTGTTACGGGTAGTTGGTTATTTGCATCTTTGTTTGGTGCTGTACCTTTTGTTTTATCAGGTGCAATATCTAATCCGATAAATGCATTTTTTGAAACCTGCTCTGGCTTTTCCACTACGGGAGCATCTATTCTTACAGATATTGAAGCATTGCCAGTGTCAATGCTATTTTGGCGTTCTTTCACCCACTGGTTAGGTGGTATGGGAATAGTCGTGTTTGCTATGGCGCTACTTCCTAAACTAGGCATAAGTGGACAACTTCTTGCCGTCGCGGAAATGCCTGCGCCAACTTTAGATAAGCTTACTCCTAGATTTTCTGATACTGCTAAAAGCCTTTATAAGATGTATATCTTCATAACAGTTTTGGAAACTGTGCTACTTTCTTTAGGTGGATTAACCATAATTGATGCCTTGATTCATACATTTGGTACAGTAGGTACAGGAGGTTTTTCAAGCCACGCAGAAAGCATAGCTTACTTTAACAGCTACTACGTGCAGTGGGTAATTACCATATTTATGATTATATCAGGAACTAATTTCAACCTATTCTATATTTCCATCAAAAATGGAATAAAAAGAATGTTTGGTGATGAGGAATTTAAGTTATATATTTCAATTATAGCCATATTTACTTTGCTAATTACTTTAGATTTGGCACTTACTGCAAATGAAACAAATTTATTTGGTGCTTTAACCGTATCTGCATTTCAGGTTTCATCTATAATTACTACCACAGGATATGCGAGTACGGATTTTGACTTATGGCCTACTTTTGCAAAGATGCTATTATTTACTCTAATGTTTATAGGTGCATCCAGTTCTTCAACTGGTGGCGGCGTTAAAGTAATTAGAATACTTGTATCCTTTAAATTAATACTTAGAGGTTTTGCTTTAAAAACCCATGAGAACAGAATAGTAAATATTAAGGTAAACGGCAAGCAAGTTGCATCAGAGACTATATCTAATATAGCAAATTTTATCTTTTTCTATATATTACTACTCTTTGTAGGTACTTTTATAATAGCTTTTGACAACTTTGATGTTGTAACAAGCTTTACTAGTGTTATAGCTTGTTTAGGTAATATTGGTCCTGGCTTTTCTTTAGTGGGCCCTACAATGAATTATAGTATATTTTCCGGCTTTTCCAAACTAGTGCTTTCATTTCTTATGATTGCTGGAAGACTTGAATTATTTACATTCTTTATATTGTTTTCAAGATACTATCGCGATTCTAACAGAGCTTAAGGGGGATTATTAGTTGAATTTTAATTTTAATTTATTTAAAAACGTAACTTCAATTATGCTAATATTACTATCATTAATTATGATACCTTCTATTTTAGTATCTTTATATTTTGGTGAACTTCAAACAGTAAAATCAATGACAATAATAGCTTTTTTATGTTTTATTGTTGGAATTATTTTATTTTATAAATCTAGAAGAAAATCAATACGCTCAACCACTAGAGACGGATATCTTATAACATTTATAACTTGGTTGATACTCGTTCTTTTAAGCGCTATGCCCTTTTATCTTAGTGGTAACGGCTTTAAACTCATCGACTGTATCTTCGAGTCATCTGCAGGTTGGTCCACCACAGGAGCCTTTGTAATCGCTGCTGACTCACTTCCTAAAGGACTTCTCTTTTGGAAAGCTGTTTGCAACTGGTTTGGTGGTATAGGAATAATAATGCTTATAGTATCTATCACTCCTTATTTCAGCGTTTCTGGTCAAAAGCTTTCAACAGCTGAGGCGCCTGGACCTAATTTAGAAAAAATGTCTGCTAAGTTTCACGGTACAGCCAGATATCTTTATTCCTTTTATATAGTGCTGACTCTTACTGAGCTATGCTTATTAAAACTAGGCGGTTTAACATTTTTTGATGCAACAATAAATTCACTAAGTTGCGTAAGCACTTCTGGTATTCACTTAAACAGTGGTGGTATAACTTCTAATCTTACAACTTATATAAAAGTAATTATTACTCTTTTTTCATTCTTATGTGCTATAAATTTCGCTATTTATTTTTATACATTGAGGAAAAGATTTAAAGACATCTTTCTTGATTTAGAACTTAGAGTTTTTATATTTATTATATTAATTTCAACTCTTATTATTGGTCTAGCTATTACATATACTAGCCAAGGAAATCTATTTGATGCTTTATCTATGTCGGTATCATTTTTTACTACTTCTGGTTTTGCCTTTACTGAATACAGCATGTGGCCAACAGTTAGTAAAATAATATTGATATCCGCTATGTTTATAGGAGGATGCGCCGTATCCACTAGTGGCGGAATTAAAGTCTCTAGAATTATTGTTTTTTATAAATTGATTCTTAGAGGTATTTATAAGCGAATTCATCCAAGAGGGATTAAGCCTGTGCTCTTCTTTAAAAAAACTATTTCGGTTAACAATGTATTTACTATAACTGTTTATGTACTTCTTTACTTTTTAATTTTCATAGTAGGATCTTTGCTCTTATCACTTGATAATCTAAGTATTGAAACTACTTTAAGTGGGGCTATCGGTGCTATGTCTAATGTCGGCTTATCATTTGGTAAACTTGCTAATGTGGCTGATTATTCGATATTCTCGTTACCTGCAAGGCTATTATTATCCATGCTTATGATTGGTGGAAGACTTGAATTTTACGCTATAGTACTTCTGTTTACTAGACCATTTTGGAATACGAATACTTCTAAATAAAAAAGGGACTAAAAATTGAACTGACCCCCAAAGTTAGACCTAAAATCTAACAGGAGGAGGTCAGTTTTAATATGGCAAAATATAGTATTGAATTAAAAATGAAGGTAGTCAACGAATATTTGGAGGGAAAAGGCGGTTATAAATATCTTTGCAACTTACATGGTATTAAATCTCTTTCAAATATTGAGAAATGGGTTCAGAATTACAAAGCATTTGGTGCGGAAAATTTAAAGCGTTCAAGAAAAAATAAAATATACTCTTTCGAATTTAAGCAAAATGTAGCAGAGTTATACTTAAAAACGGAATTATCTTATAATGAACTTGCGGTTATTGTTGGCATTAATAATCCGGCAATTATTGCAACTTGGGTAACGAATTATCGTATTGCAGGTCCTGCTGCATTGCAATCAAGGAAGAAAGGTAGGAGGCCTAAAATGAATAAGCCTGATATTATCAGGGGTAAGATTTCTTCTGAAGAAAACAAGAAAGATAATTATTTAGAACAACTTGAGAACGAAAACCTCAGCCTGCGAATTTAAAATGCATATTTAAAAGAACTGAGGAGACTGCGTTTAGAGGCGGAAGCATCAACTAAAGAAAAGTGAGAATCGTCTGCAGTCTCCGAGAAACCTTCAAATTTAAAGATATTCTCGCTGTAATTAATAGGCCCAAAGCTACATACATGTATTGGCAAAAACGCTTAAATCGGATTAATCCTAACGAAGCATTAGAAACGTAAATTCCAGAAATACGGAACGAGCATCAAGACTTTAGATTTAGAAGGATCCATGCTGAGTTGCGCAAATAAGGCTTTGTTGTTAATAAGAAAAAAGTTCAGCGCATAGTTTAGAAACTTGGTTTACGAGTTACATCATTCACTAGAAAAAGTCGAAAGTATTGTTCATATAAGGGTAACGTGGGTAAAATTGCTCCAAACAGAATTCGAAGAAGATTCAACACAAGCGTACCTCATCAAAAGATAGCAACAGATACAACGGAATTTAAATATTATGAAGTTGATTCCAAAGGAAAAATGACAATTAGAAAACTTTACCTTGACCCATTTATGGATATGTGGAACAGAGAGATTCTTAGCTATGGAATTTCAAAATTTCCATCTGCAACAAATATTATGAAAGCCTTAGATGAAAAATTACAGTTATGAATTGAAAATAACCGTATATACCAAAGCATGTCTCGTAAGGGTAATTGCTATGACAATTCGGTAATGGAAAACTTTTTTAGTATAATGAAACAGGAAATATATTATGGTGTTGTTTACTATAGCTTTGAAGAACTTTGCGAAGCGATAAATAGATATATCAAATATTACAACCACAAATGTATCAAGACTATTTTAGGGTGGAAAAGCCCAGTAGAATACCGTCTTGCATACTTAGCGGCATAGAAAAATCGTAGCAGTTGAAACTGCTACGATTGAAAGTCTAACTTTTAGGGGTCACCTCACTTTGCAGCCCCTAATTCTTCCTTATCTTAAAGTCTATCATTCGATCTTGTTCATTTACCTTATCCACAACCACTTTTACATTGTCACCAATACTAAGCGTTTTACCGCTATTGGCGCCTACTGCTCTGTAGTTCTTTTCATCCATAACATAATAATCTCCAGTTATACCTTCATATTTTACAAAACCTTCTACGGTATTTGGCAATTCTACAAACATGCCACTTCTTCCTATGCCGCTTATTATTCCTTCATATTCCAGTCCTACTTTGTCCTTCATGTAAATTACTTTTAGAAATTTCTCCACTTTTCTTTCAAGCTCTACGGCAATTTTTTCAGTATCTGAAGAAATCTTTGACACTTCTTCTACCTTATCCGCATAGGATTTAATATCTTGTAAAAAGTTGGGATTATTCAAATTCTCTTTTATAATTCTATGTACCATTAAGTCCGGATATCTTCTAATGGGAGAAGTAAAATGACAATAGTACTTAATAGCCAGACCGTAGTGCCCATAACACTCTGGAGAGTATTCAGCTTTTTTCATCATTCTTAGAATCACTCTATTAATAATAGTTTCTTGCGGTTTACCTTCGATTTGTTTTAATATATCACTTAAATTCTTAGGCTTTATGCTGTCAAAATTATTGCTTATTGTTATACCGAAGCTAGATAAAAAGCCTCTTAACTCTTTCATACTATCAAGTTCGGGTTTATCATGAACTCTAAATACAAATGGACATTCCATCCAGTAAAAATGTTCTGCTACAGTTTCATTTGCAATTAGCATAAACTCTTCTATGATTTTATTGGCTATTCTTCTTTTATCAAGTTCAATAGCTTTAGGAAATCCTTTTTTATCTAATATTATATTAGCTTCTTGCATATTGAAATCTAGGCTTCCATGATCTTTTCTTTTTTTTCTTAGTATGAAAGCAAGATCCTTCATTGCTAGTAACATATTTAATATCTCTTTGTATCTATCTGATAGCTTTTTATCGCTGTTTTCAAGTATATCTGAGACATCATCGTAAACTAATCTTTCATCAGAATTAATTATGCTTTCAAATATATTGTAGTCTACTACCTTACCACTAGAATCTATTTCCATTTTACATGTAATAGTGAGTCTATCTTCCTTAGGTTTTAAACTGCACATACCGTTAGATAGCTGCTCTGGCAACATAGGTATCACTTTGTCATAAAGGTATACACTGTTACCTCTTTTCAAAGCTTCTTTATCTAAATTGTCATCTGGCTCTACATAGTGGTTTACATCAGCTATGTGAACATATAGCAAATGATTACCAGATTCTAATTTTTCCACTGTAACTGCATCATCAAAATCCTTGGAATCTTTGCCATCTATTGTTACTGTAAGTAAACTTCTAAGATCTTTTCTTTTAGATGCGATATCGCTATTTATCTTTTGATTAGTAACCATTTTGGCTTCATCGATTACTTCTTTAGGAAATTCTAGCTTTAATCCATATTGCCTTATTAAGGATAACACCGCAGCATCATCTTGATTGCTTCTAGCGACTATTTCTACCACTTCGCCAGTGGCATTTTCATGTATTCCAGGAAATTGTGTAACATTAGCTACTACAATATCTCCATGTTTTGCTTTGCCAATATTTTTGTTTAATACATATATTTCTTCGTTAATTCTAGTATCGTTTGGTACTACCATACTATATTTACTATGTTTATAAAGAGTACCGACTATTTCATCAGTATTTCTTTTAATTACCTTTGTTATTATCCCTTCCGGGCCGCCCTTCCAGTAGATTTCAGGGATTAGTTCAACCGCTACCTCATCTCCATCCATAGCAGTATGTAAGTTTTCAGGTGATATATATATATCTCTGCCTTCTTCCATTCTTACAAAACCGAACTTTTTTCTATTCTTCTGAATTATTCCAATGCGTAAATTCTCATTCATACTTTCTCTCATTCCACAATAAAACAAATAAAGACCGGCTAAGCCGGCCAATACTTATTTTTATTCTTCCTCAGCAGATTCAATAATTTCATCTGCAATTTCCTCTTCGTCTTCTAAAACTGGTTCGTCTTCCAAAGCTTCTTCGAGAAGCTCAGGATGTAATTCAAGCGTAGCATCTTTTATGCTCAAGCTGATTCTTTTTCTATCAATATCTAGCTCTAAAATCTTAGCTTCGATTTCCTGACCTAATTCAATTTCTTCTGAAACGTTGTTAACTCTTTTGTTTGCGATCTCAGAGATATGAACTAATCCATCTAATCCTGCTTCAAGCTCAATAAATGCTCCGTATTCTTTAATCTGAACAACCTTGCCTGTTACAATCTGTCCAATTTCATATTTACTATCAATTACTGACCAAGGTTCTGGCATAGTTTGCTTAAGTCCTAATGAAATTTTCCCTTTTTCTTCGTTCATGGCTAATATTTTTACATTAATTATGTCGCCAATCTTTAAGATTTCTTGTGGGTGTTTTAATTTACCCCAGGAAATTTCAGATATATGAAGCAATCCATCAACTCCACCTATATCTACAAATGCACCGTAATCGGTAAATCTCATTACTTTACCTTCTACGATATCATCGACATTTAAGCTAGACCATACTTCAGCAATCATTTTACGTTTTTCTTCTAAAAGAACTGCCTTATGTGAAAAAACGGCTCTTCCTCTTCTCATGTCAACTCTGGTTACTTTTATGTCCATAACCTGACCGATATATTCATCTGCTTTTTCAACATATTTATCTGAAAGTTGTGACATAGGAATAAATCCTGTAACTTCCTTATATGCTGCAATAACTCCGCCATTCACAGCCCTTATTAGTTTAACACTAATATTAGACTTGTCTTCTAAAGCTTCATTAATTTCATTCCAATTTCCATTAATTTCTAGCTTTTTCTTAGAAAGTATAATTCCACCGTCGCCATCATCGGTTTTAATAACCTTAGCTTGGATGTCATCTCCTTCTTTAAACAAATCTCTTAATGATTGGCCTTCCTCAAGAGAAACCTCTTCTTTGGGTAGTATACCATCTTTTTTACAACCCATATTAACGATAACTTCTTTATCGTTAACTTGATGAATTTTTCCATCAATTATCTCACCTGTTCTAGGTAAGCGTAATGATTTATCAATTTCATCCATCAAATCCAACATAGGATTTTTTTCAACATTCTCAGTGATATTTTCACTCATACTAGCAATAACCTCCTTAATTATGCATTCAGGCGTAGAAGCGCCCGCTGCTATACCTATTTTATTACATTTTTGCATATCTTTCAATGGTAAATCCAAAATAATTTCGATTAATTTTGTATTTTTACAGTGTTTATCAGCAATTTTATATAATTTCTTGGTATTCGAACTATTTGACCCACCTATAACCACCATACAGTCAACTTCTTTTGCCAATTTTGCGCAGCTATCTTGTCTTTCTTTAGTAGCACTACATATAGTATTTCTTATTTCGTAGCCAACTTCATTCTTGTCAAAAACCTTTATAACTTCATCCATTGTTTCCTTAATAATTGTGGTTTGACATACAATCAAATAATTACTTCCTTCGACTTGTTCTGCTTCTTCTGCGGAATTAACTATTACCGCGCTATATTCACACCATCCGTTAGTAGAAGTTACTTCAGGATGTTCTTTGTCACCTATTATAATTATGCCTTTTTTATTTAAGTATGCTTTGCTTACATGCTCATGTATTCTTTTTACTAAAGGGCATGTAGCATCTATTAGTTCAATTTCATTTGCTTTAGCAGTTTCAAAAAAAGCTTTAGGCTCACCATGTGATCTTACTATTACTATGCTGCCCTGCTTAGCATCATCAATAGACTTAATTATCTTAATACCTTTAGACTCTAATAAATCCGTTACAGTTTTATTATGGATTAATTGTCCGCAGGTGAATATTTCCTTGTCATCTGTTTTGTGCAGCTCAATCTGTTCATATGCGATATCTATTGCTCTTTTAACTCCGAAGCAAAACCCTGAATGCTCAGCTCTAATTATTTCAGCCATTTATTTATCCCTTCCCTTAAGATTCTCTAAATAACTTTTAAAAGATTTTTCCGCGCCATTATCAGTAGGCTTATAGTACTTAGTTGCTTCTTTGTAGAGATTATCCGGCAAATACTGTTGCTTTACATAACCGCCAGTGCTGTGAGGATACTTGTACCCTATCCCTTTGCCTAATTCTTTTGAGCCACTATAATGATTATCCATAAGATGGCCTGGAACATCATCTATTCTACGTTTTTTAATATCTTCTAAAGCTTCTTTATATGCAATATATGAACTATTTGACTTTGGTGATGATGCTAGAAGCACCACTGCCTCGCTTAGTATTATAGCTGCTTCTGGTAACCCGACTAAAAGTGACGCAGACACTGCTGAATTAGTTATAGTAAGTGCTGTTGGATATGCCATTCCCACATCTTCTGCAGCCATAACTAGTAATCTTCTGCCTATCATTCTAATATCAGCTCCACCATCTATTAATCTTGCAAAGTAGTGGATAGCTGCATCAGGATCAGAACCTCTGACAGACTTTTGCAAGGCTGATAGAAGATTATATCTATCGCTTTCTTTGTCATAAAATCCCATTTTTCTTTGCATAGCTTCTTCGACTATGCTAGTATCTATAGCTTTGCCATCTGATAAATTATCTATTATAAATCCCAATGCATCTAATGCAACTCTGGCATCACCACTTGCCATTTCAGCTAGTAAATCTAATGCATTTTCATTTATTTTTAGCTCAAGCTTACCAAATCCAATTTCTTCATCGTCAACTGCTCTTTTTAGTAAGGTCAGTAAATCTTTTTTTGTCAATCTACTAAACTCGTATATATTTCTTACCCTACTTATTACGGCGTTATTTATTGCAAAGTATGGATTTTCTGTAGTAGAGCCTATGAATTTTATCACACCATCTTCTAAGGCCTTAAGAAGTGAATCTTGCTGAAGCTTATTCCATCTATGGAATTCATCTATGTATACGTATGTCGACTTTCTCTCTAATCCGTATAATCTATCTTTAGCATTTTTGATTAATTCTTTTAATTCCTTTGTACCAGTAGTAGAGGCATTGATTTCAATAAAATTACTGTCCATCTCATTTGCGATAATTCTAGCTAACGTGGTTTTGCCCGTGCCTGAAGGACCAAAAAATATAGCTGAGTCAAAACTTCTATTCTTTATTGAGTTATACAATAAAGAATCATCATAAAGAAAATGCTCTTGCCCCACAAATTCATCTAAATTTCTTGGCCTTAATCTTGTTGATAATGGTATCATAATATCCTTTCAAAAAAATTCCGGCAATTACGCCGGAATTTATTAATAATTAATTAAAATATGTCTTTTCCGTAGTATTTTGCAGCTAAGCCTAGCTGCTCTTCAATTCTTAGCAATTGATTATATTTAGCAACACGTTCTGTTCTAGTCGGTGCGCCTGTTTTAATTTGTAATGCATTTAAAGCTACTGCAAGATCTGCTATCGTAGTATCTTCTGTTTCTCCTGATCTATGTGATATAACTGTTTTAAAACCATTTCTCTTAGCCAGATTAATAGTTTCTAAAGTCTCTGAAATAGTTCCAATTTGATTTAATTTTATCAGTATGGCATTTGCACATCCCATTTCAATGCCTTTTTTAAATCTTTCAGGATTTGTAACGAAAAGATCATCTCCTACAATCTGAATTCTGTCGCCTAATCTGTCTGTCATAAGCTTCCAGCCATCCCAGTCTTCCTCATCCATACCGTCTTCAATGGATGCTATTGGGTATTTATCCACAAATAATTCCCAGTTATCTACTAGCTGCTTAGCTGTAAATTCTCTTCCTGATTTAGGCATCTTGTACATGCCTGGTTTGTCTGTTTTCCATCCGCTAGCAGCGGCATCTATACCAATTACGAAATCGTCCACAGGTTTATATCCAGCAGCTTTAATAGCTTCAACTATGTAATCCATAACTTCGAATTCGTCTTTAAGATCTGGCGCGAATCCACCTTCATCACCTACAGAAATTGCATAACCTTTAGCTTTCAATTCCTTTGCTAGTGCGTGATATACTTCACTGCACCATCTATATGCTTCTTTAAAATTAGGAGCTCCCACAGGCATTATCATAAATTCCTGTACATCTACAGTGTTAGATGCATGCTCGCCACCGTTTAATATATTCATCATAGGTACGGGAAGCGCTGTAGCATTTATTCCTCCTAAGAATTTATACAGTGGTATTCCTAATGATTTAGCTGACGCTCTTGCACAGGCAAGTGATACCGCTAAAATTGCATTAGCTCCTAACTTGCTCTTGTCTTTTGTTCCGTCAAGTTTCATCATGACTTCTTCTAACGCATAAATGTCTGATGCATCCATTCCACAAATTTTTTCATTAATCAATGTGTTAACATTGTTTACTGCTTTTGTAACCCCTTTGCCACCAAAGCGTGATTTGTCACCGTCTCTTAATTCAAGAGCTTCATATATTCCAGTTGAAGCACCACTAGGTGTATCACCAAGTCCTATTACACCGTTTTCAAGCAACACTTCCGCTTCTACAGTAGGGTTTCCACGTGAATCTAATATTTCACGACCGATTACTTTAACAATTCCTAATCTCATAATTAATCTCCTTAAATAATTAAAATAACAACTATTAGACTATTATAACCCAAAATTGCTAATATTAACAGTACTAAAACAGCACATTTTCCTCTAAATCTTCTAAATGCTTGATCAATTTCATAGTGTTAAATTCAGTTTGGCTGATATTATCGATAATAGATAAAAGAAGTGCTTTATCACTATACTGATAGTGATCTGAGATTTCTCTAATTAATCCCATTAATTTTTCATAAAACCCACTTCTAGTTTCATCTGGATAATATAGTAACTTAATACCATTACTTTTGGTTGACGTATATATTAAGTCTAAACTGATCAAGTAGTCTTCTGGAAATATAAGGTGATTTTCATTTGTTTCTTCGCATATAACTATATCTTTGATTAAACTAATCACTTGATAGAGGCTATATCCCTTAATATCAATCTTGCTTTGGTTTTTTACGTCATAAATCATGGTAATCTTATCATTGTTTTCTATGGTCGTTATATCTAAAAAACACTTATCATAATTCATACTGATTATTTCAATCAAATAATCCGGTACCTCGTTTCTATTGACAGTTCTTTTAATTACACTTTTCATTTTATCCTCCGCATTTTTTACAAGGTCTATAACCTCTTTCAATTGCAGTTTTCTTTTCTATTTTTATATAGTTTTTATCAACTAAACTGCAGTTACTTTTATGATAGCTCCCTCCTGTGCTAAATACATATACTACATCACCTAAAATAGCGGCACTGCTATTACAAGTCTTGCATTGACTATAGCTATTTTTTGTTGACTCTGTAAGTACAATCGGTTTACAGCCATTCTTAACATATGTGCAGTTTTCATTATGATAGCATTCTCCGTAATTGGGGAATATGTAAACGATTTCTGCTTCATCATTACTAAATTCTTCCTTACTCATTGGATTTAATTTTCCGCTATCACCCACAAAAGCTCTAGTCATAACATTAAGCTTATAACTTGCTTTAGAATTAAAGTACATCAAACTTTTATCAAAGGTCGCTTCCATTTTAAATTTAATAAGATTATTAAGTTCTTTGTATCTCATGCAAGTGCCGTAGAATTTCATCTTACATTCAGAAACATTTTTATTTTCTTCGATAACTCTTTCTTTTATTTTAAAGGGTATTAATGGATTCACCTTAACATATCTGGCTTCAATAGCTGCAACTCTTAGTTCATCAGCAACTGAAAAAGTTATATTCTCTGCAGCAGAGTAAAGCAGGATAATTGATGAAAGCAGTATAATTGCCATTATGTATATGGGTAAGCATATTGTGGCTTCAATAATATGACTTCCTTTTTTATTCTTTCTAATATTTAACATTCATTTCATATTCCTTATTATTAACTGTTATAGCATACGCTAATCCATTGTTATACTCAGCTAAATCAAAATCCCTATAGTATCTAAGTTTCATGTTCATTTGGACTAGATCCATCATTCTAAGCAGCCTAACATCTCGACTCATAGTTGATAAAAACATTAAGAGATATTTTTCATAGTCCATCTCACAGCTAACTCCTACCCCGCTACCACCATCAATTGTATTTATATTATTTCTTTCTTCATTTAATCTATTCTTTTCCTCATCACTAAGCCCGTCTTTAAATGTATCACCATCTATTACAGTGTCTAAATCAGTATGCCATGAATCATCTGTCTTTAAAAGAATTACTCCTTCTCCTTTTAGAAGTTGTTCTAAATCATAGTTTGTTTCTATTAAAGCCCACGTTTCCATAATCAAAAATTGTACTGCTATCATCCAAGGTCCAGGTGCTATGGCTTCTGCAACTGTTAGTGTAAGATGCCTTTTTTCTGTATCTTGATATAAGTACGCTAAGTTTAATGCATTTCTTAGTAAGAATATCCTCCTTTTAGCGCTGTTAAAGTTCTTTTTATCATCATCTTTGCCAATAAGAATATATTCCCATTCGTTTCTTAATAAAGTTTCTTTTTCATCTCTAACATATACGTTATTATTAAAGTATTTCATTATATATACTAATTCTCCACAATCACTAGTAATGTCTTCAAAGCTCATGCCTTTAGCAATTTTACTTCTTAATTCCTTTACGCTATTACTTTTTTCATAGTTATTAGAAGGAAGTGTTTCTAGTACATATTTATTTCTTATTTCTAACCCTTCATATTCATCATCTTTTCTAAATTTTCTTTTATTTTTCAAAGTGTCAATTGAACATAGAAGCATTCTTTTATCCACTTCATCACTAAAATTATTCGGTGAGCTTAGCCTATATTCACCTAACTCAGATTTAACATTAGTGTATTTTACACTTTTTCTATTATTGAATGAAAACTTACAATATTTATCTAGCTTTTCATTTACATCACTTTCGTTTCCATGAAAGCCCATAATGCCATAGTCACTATATAGATTAGTATCATACTCAGATAATATAGCTTTGCCCCAAAGTAAAGTTAAAGCATTGCATTCGCCTTTTATTGACATTTCCTTAGATATTTCTATAAATGCCATTATCATAACTATCATGGCTGTAAGAAACATAAGTATAAGTATAGCAGACGATCCTTTGTTATTTTTCAATTAGATCACCTGCCATTACGATTTTACCCTCTGAAAATACGTGCTCTTTTCCATAAATTTTAACACTAATTCCAACTCCAGACATTAGCGATAAATCCCTTTGATCTTCGATGACTTTTACATAGCACTTATCAAATTCTTTTGATTGATTTATTAATTCCTGATGCAAATCCACTCTTGTGCTTAGTATATCATAGAAAAATACCGTAAGTTTAATTAGCATCATAGTAACTAAAATTATTATTGGCATAGTAATGCTGGCTTCAATAAGCTCATTTCCTTTTTTACTTTTTAAAACGTTTCTAGAAATTGCTAGCATCTAAACTATCAAAAGTATCATTTATAAAGGATGT
>LFRM01388542.1_pt1 | contig 19566 bp, 16 predicted proteins | sample 618341 | NCBI WGS metagenome assembly LFRM01 (sample SAMN03654438, study PRJNA283298) | anaerobic digester metagenome | isolation source: pool of bioreactors CSTR01a, CSTR02a, and CSTR03a thermophilic anaerobic... | place: Denmark: Kgs. Lyngby | collected 2014-05-21 | reverse complement strand
TGGATCAAACATCGATATTTGATAATTTGCATTCCTGCAAAACATTATGGCCTCATCCCTTTTCCTAGGATTTGATACCATTATTATATCATATTTTGCTATATTTGTTTATATTTTCTAGCTTTTTGTGGGACAATCATCAAATAGATTTCCAAAGTCATTTGCCATATTGAACAATCCCTCTTCGGTGGGATCAAGCAGACCGCGGATGAATTTTGCATGCTCTCCCATGATCCTGTTCCAGAACAGTTCCTGCTCCAGGATCTCCTTGTCCGTATTGACCTCCTCCCGCCTTTGAACTCTTTGGATCATACGCAGATAAAGATTGGCTTCCCTTAAAATATGATCAATCAGCAGAGGATAGTTTAAGGTAAACATTTTACAGGATAATACATTGGACAGAACAGTATTTTTAAACCTTATCAATCCGGCCAGCAAGTCCATAGCTTTTTGATTGAGATCAAACACCCTTGGCTCCAGCTTTTTAACATCCCTTATCAAATTTCCGGCTGCCAACCCAGTCTCAGCCCGGGTTAATTCGGTCGGTATCCGTACGCCTGTAAAGAATGACGAAAGCCTTTCCGCCTCAAGCGTATAGGGGGTTACCACTTCCCCCGACTGGAGCACCTGTGGGCTGACAACGCCGTCGGACAGCAATATGACAGCCTTTAAAAGATCATCAAAGGCTTTTCTAAAATCGTCAGCTTGGCGGGCAAAATCTGCATCCCGCGGCGTAAATCCCAACTGAAGAAAAAATGAGTGTTCCTTCATGATCCTTGCAAAAAAAAGGTGTATATCCAACGAACGCCGAACAAAATCAATATTTGAAAGCATCGCTTATCTCCCCTTGATAAATACTAATGTTATGCTATTATTCTATGTTTTTTGCACACCAATGGTTACCATCGCTGCAGTATATATCTGCGGGGAAATAAGTCGCTTAAGCCCTACTTCCAGTCCTTGCACACATCAACCCACTCTTTATAATTTGAGTATTTCTCCAGCTCCTCAATAGTCAGCTCAATAGCACTGTTGCTGCTGCCGCATGCCGGGAACACGGTTGTAAATCTCTTCAGGGACACATCCAGATATACTTCTACTCCATCCTTTACCGCAAACGGGCAAACTCCCCCTACGGGATACCCTACCAGATTAATTGTCTCCTCAGGGGACATCATCTTTGCCTTGGCTTTAAACCTGGCCTTGTATTTTTGATTGTCTATCCTTGCATCTCCTGCCACAACAAGCAGGATAGCCCGGCCGTCAGCTTTAAAAGCAAGTGTTTTGGCAATTCGCTCGGGTTCACAGTTTAGTGCTATAGCGGCAAGCTCAACAGTTGCGCTCGAAACCTCAAACTCCCTTATTCTTCCCTCTATCCCCCACTGCTTGAAATAGTCCCTGACCCTTTCAATCGACATTTAACACCCTCCTCAATGACACGATATTGAAGCAGTGAAATGGATTCCATACATGTTCTATATTAAAGCAAAAACATCATAAACACAATGTTGAACCCAAATGGTTTTGCCCGTCCTAATAAACTATAAGGGGCTATAAAGGCAAATATTTGGAGATTGGTGATGATAAGTTTGTCTAACTCAAGCTAGAAACAAAAATTGGAACTTGATTGTAAGCTCCCCAGCAATTAGCATTTATAATTGAGGGCCTATATTATTAGCCAATAACATTTCGTACCAATATCCGTTGTTTGTATGCGCATCACCACATTCATAGGCATTTTGATATTAAGGGGGGGTTCCCATGAAGATGCTTTTATGAACTAATTATCATCCTGATATGAACCAAGCGCTAGAGGTCTACCAATCAATAATTTGATATCAGCGGAAGTTGATTTATGAGCTTCTGTTACGACCTTATCCAAAACACAAAGACAAGGTGGTGTTTCTATGTTGGAGATATTCACCGGCTTCCATAAAAAGCCGGACTACCAAAATCAGTATATTACTCAGATAAACCGGCAGCCAGCCCATTCTCCCTGGGGGGCATACGAGAACGAGAATCAGGCCCGGCTGGGTGAGAAATCAAAATTTATCCTATCCCTTGATGGAGAATGGAATTTTTTGCTGGTTGACAGTCCTAAGGATATACCCCCTGACTTTAACAAGCCTGATGCCGATCTGTCGAAATGGAGCAAAATACAGGTTCCCGGAAACTGGGAACTGCAGGGATACGGCAAACCGGTCTATCTCAATACCCTCTATCCTTTTAAGAAGGATGCAAAGAGTCAGAAATATCTGTTGGAAATAAGCCAAAAAGCGGATTATGACATCTTTAAAAAATACAATCCCCCTTTTGTCCCGGAGGAAAATGCCTGCGGCATATACCGCAGAACCTTCATGCTTTCGGAAGCCTTTGAAGGCAGATGCGTATTTATATATTTCAAAGGGGTTGAATCCGCATATTATCTGTGGATCAACGGACAGCCAGTAGGGTATTCCCAGGATAGCAAACTCCCGTCGGAGTTTGAAATAACCGAATATCTGGTTCCGGGAGAAAACCTAATTACAGTGGTGGTGTTAAGGTTCTGTGATGGAACCTGGTTGGAGGATCAGGACTATTTCCATCTATCTGGCATCTATAGATCGGTAAGTTTAGTTTCCAAGCCCAAACTGCGTATTCAGGACTTTAAGGTTGACGCTGAACCGGACGGCCGGGGCGGAGGAATTCTCAGAGCTCGTTGCTTTGTCAACAGGACCGAGGGCTTTGCCGACTCCTGCATTAAGCTGTCGCTCTACGACCGCGATGGTAAGCTGCTAGCTGAGAGCACAAAACCCGTTGCCACCGCCACCCCAATTATGGGCAAGCGGCTGGGATGGAAACATAGGAGAATACATCCCATAAGCGAATCCGCATTTTTTGATATAAAGCTTGATAACATATTGCCCTGGAGCTTTGATAAACCCAATCTGTACAGAGCTGTATTTACCTTAATAGACGGCAATGGTCGGGAAATTGATTTTGAGGCCAGTAATGTTGGTTTTAGGAAGATCTCCATCGAAAACAACGTTATAAAGCTAAACGGCAAGCGGGTTGTGTTCAGGGGTGTAAACAGGCACGAGCATTATTGGCTGACGGGACGGACCGTAACCAGAGAGCATATGATAGAAGAGATCAAACTAATGAAAAAACTTAACTTCAACGCCGTCAGAACCAGCCACTATCCGGACGATCCCATTTGGTATGACCTGTGTGACGAATACGGGCTGATGGTGGTGTGTGAAACCAACTTGGAAACACACGGAGTAGCCGGCAATATTACCAACAATCCCGAATGGGCCGAAGCAATGCTTGAACGGGCAAGGCGTATGGTGCTGATACATAAAAATCACCCTTCAATAGTCTCCTGGTCTCTTGGCAATGAATCAGGATACGGTCCGGGACACGCAGCCATGGCTAACTGGATCAGAGAGTATGACGACACAAGGCTGGTACAGTACGAAAACAACGATCCCGGGCCTATTGCCAGCGATATAAAGTGTACCATGTATCCACCCGTGGAACTGCTGGAGTATATGATCGCCGATAATAATGACAGGCGACCAATAGTACTTGTTGAATATGCCTACCAAATAGCCAATGCCAGTGGGAGCTTTGAGCTGTTTAATTATCTGACTGAGAAATACGAAATATTCCAAGGAGGTTTTGTGTGGGATTGGCAGGACAAATGCCTGCCTGCAATCAACGACAAAGGTGAGATCTTCTTTGGATTTGGCGGTGATTGGGGAGAGGACATTACCGATTGGGTATGTCCTAACTACATGTGCGCAAACGGAGTGGTACTATCGGACCTTACTCCAAAACCCAGTGCTTTAGAGATAAAACAGGGGCAGGCACCTATTATTATAGAAGCCGTGGATAAGAATAAGGGAGAATTTATAATAGAAAACCGGACCCATAATATAGGTTTTGACGAATTGTCCCTAGACTATGAAATTCTAGTATATGGTAAGAAGGTTGGTCAAGGAAAAATCTCCCTCCCATCCAGCCATATAGCTGATGAAGATCTCGCTTTCAGTATTGATCTGTCTCCCGTACAGAATGAAGCTAACGAAGTATATGTTAATATCAGCATAAAGACCGCCGTAGACTACCCGTGGGCAGAAAAGGGTCACGAGATAGCCATGTACCAGTTTGAGTTAAAAGGTCCGGCTCCCATCACTCCAAAGCTTAACCCGGCGGGAGAGGATCTAACTGTTGAAAACAGTGACAATCTATTGACGGTAAGGGGTAAGGATTTTAAAGTCAGCTTTGACTGTAACGATAACAGCATTGTTAACTATGAAAAGAACGGCAAAGTTTATATATTGAAAGGCGGTCTGGAAAACTTTAGCCGGGGCAGAACCGGTCTTCATCTTGAGAGCAAATGGTGGGGTGAAGCCAACAGCCTCTGGACCTCCTTTCTGCCTGGCAAGTTAAAGCGTCAACCTTTGAGAGCCGACTATGGAATCAACGCTAGGGATGGCAGCGCCTATGCAGTATTTGTTAACAAGATAAGCGGGGATAAGGGGGATATATATAGCAAGATATCATATACCATCTATAAGGATGGAGATATTCAGGTCAACGCCGCTATAGATATAGACAGCAATTATGTGCACGTCCCCAGGGTAGGGATTAGCTTTGTGGCTCCTGAAGGGTTCGAATACCTCCATTGGTATGGCAGAGGGCCGGGCGAGAGCTATTGCGACAGGAAACTCTCGGCGCCGGTGGGCGAATACAAAACCACCGTTGAAAGTACCCATTTCCCCTTTGTGCCTGTTAGCCATAACGGCAGCCATGTCGATACAAGATGGTTTACCTTGCATGATGAGGATGGCCATAGCATAACCTTCACCGGTTGCCTGTTTACCTTTGATGTGCATCATAATACCGTTGAGGATTACTGGAAGGCAAACCATGAACACGAACTAATCCGCCGGGATGAGATCTATATAAATATTGATGGAGCAATGGCCGGAATAGGCGGACATATGGCCTGGTCAACTGAGCTGGACGACAAACACAAAGTTCCGGCCAGGAAACACTGCTTTGAATTTAATATCAGTTTTGATTAATACATAAACTTTAAAACAAAAACGGGTGCGGGCTTTAGGTCAACCTGCAGGACCGACTTAAAGCCCGTGGCCCGACACAGTCTTTAAGCGGACATTTGGCTACAATCATTTCTTCGCATATTTCAAATTCACTTAGCATCTCAGAGCTCATCACATGATAAATTTTCGTTCCACTAAATTCAAATTACTTTCCTCTTCTTTTGACAATAATTATGAATCCCTGCCCTGGAGCTTCTGCGCATGCATTCCAAACATGCAGGTTATACTACAGAATAGGTGATCAGAATATGTTTAAAAGAATAAGAAAGCATTTGGGGCGGGAAAAACAAGAAAACAACAGCGGAACCGTACCTATGAATGCAGATGATCCGTTGCCGCAAAGTATCGATAAGGTAAAGGAAAAACTGGAAGAATTTTTTTCCGATTGCAGCGATTATATTCAAAGGGAAATTGTATGCGGAGAGGATAATGACGTTCGCATACTGGTAGCGCATATTGACGGATTTGTAGACAAAAAAGTGCTAAACCAGGACATAATCCGTCCCATACTCGATTATTTTTCGTGTTCCGATAGACCTTACAGGGCAAAGTATGTATATCAGCTTGTAAAGAGCTGCATCATAAGCAACAACGAAATTGAAGAAATTGAAAGCATGAGGCAGGCCGTATACAGAATTGTTTCCGGAGATGCAATACTTTTTGTGAACGGAAGTAAGAGGGCACTAGCTGTCGGGGTTAAATCACCCCATGGCAGGCAGGTGGCCGAGCCGGATACCGAGGTTTCCATAAGGGGTTCCAGGGAAGGTTTTGTGGAAAACCTTTCCACCAATATGATCCTTATACGAAAAAGAATTAAAAACCCAAATTTGAAATTCGAGATAATACAGTTGGGTACACAAACAAATACCGATATCTGTCTATGTTATATTAAGGGGATTGCCAATGATGAAATCGTCAATGAGGTGCGAAGGAGAATTATGAAGATCAAAACCGATGCCATCCTGGATACAGGCTATATAGAACAGTATATAACCGACAATCGCTTGACCCTTTTCCCTCTTGTGGGGAACAGCGAAAAATGCGACAAGCTTGTATCAAAGCTGCTTGAAGGCAGGGTGGCCATACTTTGCGACGGTACCCCATATGTTTTAACGCTTCCCTACCTATTGATAGAAGCTTTACAGACATCCGATGATTATTACGATCATGCTTTTTTTGCCACATTCATGCGACTTCTCCGGCTCTTTGCACTGTTTATATCCACCCTGCTGCCCGCACTGTATGTAGCATTGGTCAGCTTTCACCATATCGTAATACCTTTTAAGCTTATAATTACACTGGCAGCCTCCAGGCAGGGAATTCCGTTCTCGCCTTTTGTTGAAGCCCTATTGATGATAATGGCTTTTGAATTTCTGCGCGAAGCCGGGGTACGTATGCCCAAAACAGTAGGACAAGCGCTCAGCATAGTGGGAGCCATCGTGTTGGGAGAGGCATCGGTCGCTGCCGGGATCGCCAGCAACCTTATGGTAATAATTGTTGCCATAACTGCCATATGCAGCTTTATAACCCCGCCTCTTATCAGGGTAACCATGTTACTGCGTTTTGTTTTTTTAATAATTGCCAATTTTTTTGGTTTTCTGGGAATATCCCTTATTGCGGTGGTTGTCATCATACACCTGTGTAAACTTCGTTCCTTCGGAATTCCGTACATGACTCCTTTTTCCCCCCTTACCATATCCGATCTTAAGGATACTGTCATTATGGCGCCCATATGGGCCATGATAACCCGCCCCCGGCTCATGCTTCAGGGAGATACACAAAATACAATGGGAACAAAGCGTCAGGAGGTGAACAAGATAAGTGAAGATTAGCAAACTGGCCTTTGTATTCCTGCTGTCCCTGCTGATGGTAGGATGCTGGGACAACACGGATTTAGTCGATATTAACATAGTAACCGGACTTGGAATAGACAAAGATGAAGATGGAAAAATTGTGGTGACAGTACAGATAGTTGAACCCGCAGCGGTACATCTGACATCTTCAAGCCAGGCGGGAAGCGGTGGATCATCTCAGACTAAGCCGGTGTATGTTATGTCATATAAAGGGGAAACCATTTACGATGCTTTAATAAGTATGAAAGCAATAGTGGATAAAAGGCTATTTTTGAGTACAAACCAGATCTTAATCCTCGGAGAAAGGTTTTGCAAAGACGGTATCGATGAAGCCCTGGACTTTCTGCATAGGAATTATCAGTCCGAGTATCGGGCAGATGTACTGGTGGCAAGAGGTACTAAGCCGGAAGAAATTTTAAAAATACAGCCTGATATGGATGCCATTCCGGCGATGTACATAAAGGGAACGGCAGAAAATACGGTTATAAGAGCAAAGGTAGAGCAAAAAAAGCTAATTGAATTATTTAAGGAAATAAAAAATGAAGCCAAGCAGATTACCATTGGCCAAATAACAAAGGTGGATGATAAAACGGTAAAAACGGAAGGTATTGCCGTTTTCAGGGACGGCAAATTGGTAGGCTGGCTGGATCAGTATCAAACGCGGGGATATCTGTTTGTAACAGATAAGGTAGATAACACGGTTATCAGCATCCAGATACCAAACGGTAAAATTGCGTTGGAAATAAAGCAATCAAACGCAAAAAGGGAAGTAAAATTTAAAAATGGCAAGCCAGAAAGACTGTCGATTGATATTCGCCTTGAAGGCAATATAGGAGAATATATAGGAAAGGAAATACTCAGTTCTCCTGATGATATATACAAAATTGAGAAAATGTTAAGCCAGGCGGTTAAAAAGGAAGTTACCATGGCATTGGAGAAAACTCAAAAGGATTACTCCAGCGACATATTTGGGTTTGGCGAACTGGTGCACAAATACCATCCGCAGTACTGGAAAAAAGCAGCGAAACAGTGGAACGACATATTCAGCCAACTTCCGACTGATGTAAAGGTAGACGCAAAAATCAGACGATCGGGATTGATAAAAAGCCCGATGAAGAAAGATGATTGATAGATATGAACTACAACATGCTTATAGTTTTAGTGGTTTTCACTGTTCTGGTAATATATGATCTGCAGAAACTAATAAAAAATAAGGACTCCATAAAAGTACTGATTAGCTATATTGTGATTGTTGCATCAAGCCTGGCCGTTGGACTGCTGCTGGCTTTAGGCAAAAGACCTGTCAGTCCTTCGGAATGGATAGAATGGATATTTAAAATGATTGGAGTAGTTAAATAATGGAAAAAGCCCGAATATCAGGATTACAGTTGTTTATGCTTATGACAGGTTTTCTACTGGGGAGCAGGTTGATAATTAATCCGGCAACCGAAGCAAAAAACGATGGTTGGATAGCCATACTTATAAGCGGTGCTGGCGGTGCGATACTGCTTACATTATATACGTCAATATCATTACTAAATCCTTCCAGAACATTAGTGGATATATTGAGACATCAATTTGGAAAAAGCCTGGGTAATATAATTGCATTATTCTATATATGGTATTTTATACATTTGGCTTCTTTGGTGTTTAGAAACTTCGGCTCCTTCCTGGTGACAACCACATACCCCAGAACACCCATGGAGATCATCATTGCCTTCTTTGCGCTCACAATAATATATGCTGTTAACAGTGGTATAGAAGTCATGGGAAGATTAAGTGAAATCCTTGTACCCATCGTCCCGGTTTCATCTATAATTATCGGCCTGAGTGTCGTGACCACTCATGACTTTACCGCTTTTCTTCCCGTATTGGAAAACGGGATAAAGCCCGTTATAAAAGCAAGCTTAAATCTACTCTCCTTTCCCTTTGGAGAAGCCATCGTATTCCTAACGATATTTCCATATTTAAACAAAAAGAAAAGCCTGAAAAAAATCACGGCTTTATCAGTATTGTTGGTCACCGGACTGTTTCTCTATATCTTCTTCAGAAACATTATCGTGCTGGAAAGCAATTTTATAGACCAAGCAACCTTTGTGCCCCATGTAACTTCAGTTCTCTTCCCCGGCATAAATCTGGAACCACTTTTTGATGTGATCATGATAATAGGTGGAGGCATAAAGATTATATCCACTATATACGCTGCCGTTATGAACTTAAATCAGCTCATCGGGGCAGCTAATTACAGAAAATTCACCACATGTATTGTGATGTTCTCGGTCGTGCTTTCGATATGGGTTTATGAAAACATATTCGAAGTCTTTCACTGGGCCGGTAATATATGGTTTTATTATTCCATACCCTTTCAGATAGTCATCCCGGTTATACTTCTCATTCTGTCCTTGGTTAAAAAAGGCAGGTCTCAGAACGAAGGTACATAAATTATTCCCGTCCTTTGATTTCCCTGTAATATTCTTCTTTGGTTAACGAATAACATACATCATCGTATATATTTCCATTGTATATCGTGCTGGCCTGTCTGAGAGTCCCTTCGTAATGGAAACCGCATTTTTCAATGACCCTTTTAGAACGCTGATTGTGCGGATAGTGGTATACCGAAAGGAGATCTATCCGTAATTCTTCAAAAGCATACTTTATCATTCTTTTAGCCGCTTCGGTCATTAAGCCCTTGCCCCAATAGGGTTCTGCCAATACGTAGCCCAGCATCTTTGCATTTTGATGATCACGCTTTCTATCCTCATGCAAACCAATAGAACCGATAACCTTGTTTGTGCTTTTATCAACAAGAGCCCATACCGATGGGTTATTAATAAAGTGTCTAAGGATTTCCCTCGATTCCTGCTTGCTGGAATGTGGTTTCCAGCCTGCATTCGGCCCTACGTTTGGATTTCGGGAGTACTCATAAAAATCGTCCAAATCCTCTTTTCTGAACCGTCTTATTATTAACCTCTCGGTTTCCAATACCGGCATAGCACACCTCTTTCTGAAAAAAACATTTACGATATCAGTTAGTTTCATTGTAACCTCCGCTATCGCATATACTTATTTATATTTGCCTGGAACAAATAAATTTGCCTTACAAAACATGGGTATGAATAATAAACATATTATTGCCGGTAGCATACAGAATCGATGGACTAATATTTGAGAAAGCTTATTTCACGTCAATGATTTGTATCAGTATCCTTTGTGATAACACCTAAAGGGTTATGATACAAAGTGTTGCAATTCCATAAACATCAAAATTTTATATGTATATAATATCATATGGGTAAGTTTTTTCAATATTGGATGCTCAAATTTTCCAAACCAAATAATCAAATATTATTGACAGAAAGGGGAATCATATCGTATCATGAAGGACGTATTTTGTTTATCGAAAGGAGATAAAGCTTGAAGAACAAAATCGGATGCTTAATAATACACGGATTCGGAGGAAGCCCGGAAGAAGTGAATCCCCTTGCTGAATATCTGCATACTAAAGGGATTACCACCCTTACACCAGTGTTAGAAGGTCATACCGGCGAAAAAACGGACTTACTGGGGGTTTCCTACAAACAATGGATTGAATCGGGTAAAAATGCCTTGAATGAATTGAGCAGGATGTGTAAAGACATATTTGTAATAGGCTTCTCCATGGGCGGGCTTGTAGCCGCCAGCCTTCCTAATTTGCAGAAAATCAAGGGCATTGCTACCCTAAATACCCCTATTTATCCCTGTAATTTTGGTGGCATGTTCAAAAATATAATGCAGGATATAAGAAACGGGACATTCGAAAATTTAAGATTTTATGCCGCATCATCCGCCAAGCTACCATTTTCAACCCTGATAGAGTTTTTAAAGTTTTTACATAATGCTAAACCCAAATTCAAAAACCTGCGCTGCCCTCTGTTTGTCGCACAAGCCCTTGAAGATGATGTGGTGCAGCCTAAAAGCGCCATATACATTCATCGCCAGGCTCCTTCGGTCAGTAAGACACTAAAGTTTTACAAAGGCGCCGGCCATCTCATTTGCTACAGCGCTGCGGCATCAAAGCTTTTTGGCGACGTATTGTCGTTTATCCTCGGGCATAGCCTCTTATAAAAGCATTAAACCGTATACCACTTAGCCTGTGCTTTGAACATCTCAGCATATTTTCCCCCGGAACGCATGAGTTCATCATGGGTTCCGGCCTCGACAATTCGTCCGTGATCCATGACTACAATCCGATCCGCTATCCTGGCGGAACCCAGCCGATGGGTAACAATGATTGCTGTCTTTCCTCTGGATATCTCTGCAAATTTATGGTAAATTTTGCTTTCTTCAAGGGGATCGATTGTAGCAGTAGGTTCATCCAAAACCACCATATCATGAGCACGGTAAAAGCCGCGGGCAATTGACACCCTCTGCCATTGTCCTCCTGATAAGTCCACACCCTCAAACTCTCGGGACAGCATGGTTTTATATCCCTGGGGAAAGCTATCCGAATCAATATCCAAATCCGCCTTTTGAGCAGCTACGGCAAGTCTCTCCCCTTCCCCATTGTTTTGTTTATGCCTTATATCGCTGATACAGATGTTTTCCCCCAGCGTCATTTTATAACGCTGATACTTCTGAAATACAGCGGATATCCCTCTGTATATGGATCTTGCTGAAACATCCCTGCTGTCCACTCCGCCGATTAAAACATATCCTTTTGAAGGCAGATAAAGCCCTGTCATCAGCTTGACCAGGGTTGTCTTTCCTGCTCCGTTTTCCCCCACTATTGCTATAGTTTCTCCCGGCTTAACCTCCAGATTTATCCCGTATAAAGTATTTTCCCTGGCTCCCGGATAGCGGAAATCAACATCTTCTATCACTATCCCTCTGCCGGCATCAAGTTCAAGTTCCTTTCCCTGACGCTCCGGCAAATCCAAAAATCTTATAAAATTCCTTACCGTACCATAATTTGTCATCATATATCCTATATGTCTGCATATAATCTCCTCCATTAAATTAAACATAAGGCCCACGGATGCAAATACAGCAGAAAAGGCGCCAATGCTGATCTCACCAGCCAACATCGTTGTAAACAACAGATACAGCACTCCGCAATAACCCCCAAGAGTAATCATCCTCATGCCAAGTTCCATCAACCCCGTCTTCAGTTCGGCATTCCAAACCTTTTTCCCAAGAAGAACTAAGGAACTCCGATAAAGTGCCTTAAAAAAGTTAAACGCACCAAGAATTCGGGTTTCCTTAAAATATTCCCTATCACAGATGCACCGCTCATAGTATTCAACTTCACGACGTATAGGAGCTGCCTGATCCTCCAGCCTTGCAAACACAGTCCCTCTTATCAACTGTGTTACGGCTACAGGAATAAAAATCAATATAATCGAGACAGCCAGTACAGGCTTCAGCGTATATAAATATATCCCCATAAACAAAAAGTACGGCAGATAGAAAGTGAAGATTGTGGTAACAACAAACAGCAACCCCAGGCTGTTTACCATGCCTTCATTGGCCTTGTTGATATCATCCAGAAACTCGGGATTTTCATATAATATGGGCTCAATATGGATAGCTTTTTCGTTGATTCGCATACCTAAATATCCCATTATTTTTTTGCTTGAAGCGTTTCCCATAAAATTGTGGGCACCATTTAATATCTGAGAGCCTATCAATGCCCCTGCAAGCACGGCAGCCATCCATATAACGGATGTTATACCATTTTCCCCTGCGACAACGCGGTTAACCGAATCAAAAAAAAGCTGGGTTGCAAAAGTATTGACACCCCAGGATATTCCATGGATAATGCCTACAAGATTCGTCATTATGAAAAACCCAGGGCATCCTTTTAATGCCATGGGAAAGAGCCGGAAGAAGATATATGCCAGTGATATGCCTTTATTGATATTGTTTATATTTTCCTTATTCATTCATACCAGCTCCTCTGGCTTTCATACATTTGAGCGTAAAACCCTCCCAGTTCCATCAACTGCCGGTGATCACCTTTTTCAATAATTCGGCCATCATTCAAAACAAATATTTCGTGAGCCAGTTTTGTTGAGCCCAGGCGATGGCTGATGAAAATCGTGGTTTTGTCCCTGCTGATCTTTTCAAACTCCTCATACGTCCTGCTCTCGCTGACTGGATCCAGCGATGCTGTGGGTTCATCCAGTATTCTGACTGGTGCTTGATTCATAACAGCTCTTGCCATGGCAATTTTCTGCCATTCTCCTCCCGATACATCCAGGCCTCCTTCCTTGATTTTCCCCAGAGGAGTATCCAGCCCCTTGGGTAGCTTTGCTGCTGTTTCTTCCAGATTTGTCTTCATAATAGTGTCCCATATTCTGACAGAATTCTTTTCATCCCGTATTCTATTGACATCGCCCAAAGCTATGTTGTCTTTTATGGAGATGTAGTATCTGGCAAAGTCCTGATATACTACGGAAAAGAATGCCTTTAATTCGCTTTGGGTGTATTCCGAGATATTTCTGCCGTTAACAAGTATTTCCCCCTCAAAATCATTATAAAGCCCGGTCATAAGCTTTGTAATAGTGGTTTTACCCGAGCCATTTATACCGACAAAGGCATAGTGCTTGCCGGCATCGATTCTGAATGAAACACCATCCAGAATATAGTTATCAGTACCCGGATATTTAAAGCGCACATTCCTGAATTCCAGGCTTTCAAAGACAGGCGGTGGGAATACCGGTATCTCAATGGCTTCATCGTCATCCTCCAGAGCTGCAAAATCGGTCAAATCTTTCAGATATTCATAGTATTTTGCCAACTGATCCACATAATAGGTAAGCCCCCATGACATAAACTGAACCAGCCCGAATATGGCATTTATCAATGAAATAAACATGCCTACGGTCATCGCATTGGTCAAAACAGGATTCAATAGCACCAATGCGATCAAAATTGAAATCAGGGCAGTCACCACTCCGCCCGCTTTCATCTTTATAAACCATTTTATTTCCGTCCTGAATTCGATCTTTCTGGCTGTTTCATACTGTTCATGCCAGCGTTCATTAATCATCTCACCAAACCCAAAAAGTGTCCTTTCATCCACAGCGTCCCTTCCGGTGAGCACCTCAGATAAATACTCGTATTTCCTCTTATACTTGGATACCTCGCGGCTGGCCTGATAGTTTGCCCTCCCGCTTTTCACAGCCAGTGAAAACAAAGGTGTGGAAAAAGCACATATAAGAAGCGCAGCCCACCATACGTGGGTTATGAGGATAAACAAAATCCCCGCTATCTGTATTATCCCGCTCACCATGGAAATGAGATCTACAAATGCACTCTTGATTTGAACCTCCGGTTTTCCCGAAACCCGTGAAATGAGATCCCACGTTTTGTCATTTTCGATATGCTTATAAACCAGTCTGGCTCTTTTTTCTACGATAGCCATACGAAACTTGTCCCGAATGGCCAGTTCCATACGCACTTCTGCAAATTTGCGGAATGAAAATGAAATCCAGGAATAGGCTATCAAAGCAACAACAGCAAGCAGTGAAGGTAAAATCAAAGATATATCAGCATGGCTTCGGACTAACGATATGGCAGTATCTATGAAGTCAGCCATAACCACTACCTGGATGGTTGGCAAAATTCCACTGCTAATGATGAGAAAGCCTTCAATTATGGCGGGAAACGGTGCATATTTTAAAGGAATTCTTACAATATCTATAATTCCATATGACCTTTTTTCAACCTTCACATTCACTCGCCTCTATACCCCAGAGTCTAATATTTTTTGACAAGGATAGCCGGGTCCATGGCTCAATAGAATATCCTTAATTCCATAAGTTATGTTTTGTTCTGCCTTGCATACTATCTATAATACAAGCCGGCAAGCTTCATCTGCTTTGTAAAGGTAATGGTAAAAGTAAATGTCCTTATTTCATACTTTGCCCGGGCAACAACGACGGCAAATTCCTCCTCGCTTTTTTTATCGGTCCAGCCCGCTACGCTCATATCTTCAATTCCCTCATATTGACCGCCTTCGCCAACTGCTTCATATACTTTTCCCAAGACCTCGTCGGTTAAGACCTCCTTCATTTGGACATTGCACATTTCAATAAGGTTCTCCGAATCCCGATTGTTAATGAGTGTGATAACTTTCTCCGCCTGTTTTTTTACCTCATCTTCATCAAAATCTTCCGACAATTTACGTCCACCGCATCCGTTCAACAGTGCAAGGCATATCAAGATCACAAGCAGAAATGGGCCTAATTTCTTTATTCTTAATCCTTTCATCAGTTTCCCTCCATAATATAATATTTTCTTGAATAATATGAATAGCCGGTCAACAGAATGTTTGCAACTGCCAATGCCCCTTCAATGAGCAGCAGGGAATTTGAAATCGGCGATAGAATAGGGATCAAAGAATCTACAAAGCCATGGAGCCCAATTGCTATAAGTAAATACAAAGTTTTTCGTTCTTTTTGAAAACCATTCCATACCATCACCGTCAGGTTCACATGCAGGATAATGGCCATAATCCTCTCAAACAATGCCCAACCCAACTGTGAGCCGGGTATCAACGACAAAACCGGGATCAGAATGATCAGCGCTTCAGCAATTCCATGCCCCAAACCAAAAATAATTGGTTGAAAAAAGCTGCATTTATCCGGTTTCAACATGAATCGTTTGAACAAAAAACGAAAACCTTCTTCAAAAACACCTGCCGACAAAGCAATCAGAATACCGATCAGCACCGGATTTAACGTATATGCCAGCACGAAATCGGTTGAGCTTTGCAGATACTGCAAAATCGGTAATCTAAACAGCGGCTGTGAAATTATAAAACAAGCCGCTCCAAGGAAGAACCAAAGAATCCATTTTCTACTCAACATGTCACCTCTTTTAGGGATAATGTGTTAACATACGAAGTTTTGTTTCAACATTGCGCGCAGTACAGAATGTATCTCACATCCGACAGCCCTGCTATACAGCTTTATTCTAGTCTATTCTGAAAACTTTGTCTATCACTTTTCATCATAAACAAGCCGCAAAGCACGAATGCATTGACAAATTTCATCAACAAAAGCGTTAATGGTACTTAAATTTTCACAAAAAGATAAAATCAACTTCTCAATACTTTACTTAGATGGTATAATCATGCATGTGATTATAATGAGAGAAGGGATGTATGCCATGATTTTGCGCGTCATGATGGTTGATAGCAGCTACAATGATCGAAGGGATATCGACAATAAAGTGAGATGGGTGGAAAATGATTTTGAACTGGTAGGGGAAGCAAACAACGGTGAAGAAGCCCTTTCTCTTCTTCCTCATGTATCACCCCATGTGATATTCACCGAGATCCGTATGCCTAAAATGGATGGCATCACCTTTATTGAAAATGCAAAAAAGAGATGGCCCAACATAAAATATGTCATTGTCAGCCATTACGATAACTTTGACTACCTGCGTCAGGCTATGAAAGTAGGGGCTTATGATTACATACTCAAGCCCGTAAAAGTTGATGAAATAAATAACGTGCTGTTACGGGCCAAGATCGAAATTGAAACGGGAGTGCGCAAATTTTTCTGATATAAAGGACCACCTTTTACAGGTGGTCCTGCTATTCTACCTTAATTACCGCTTCATTGGGTTTGATCTCTACCAGCTCGACACCTGCCGGAATATTGGCCATGATCTTAAGCCTGTGTTCTCCCCTCGAAACATTTGCCAGATCCACATACAATTTAACTGCCTCTTCATCTATGTTATTCATTACTGTAACCGGACCGCGAAGAACGATCTCGAAATTCTCCGTTTCCAGTTGAGCATCGACGTTCTGGGGTTTATTAAGCATATCAACGCTGTTTATTGTAATACTCTTTTCAATATTCTTCTCTTTAATTCGCACCAGAACATCCACTTCGCCCGGGCTGGGCGGTGCCGTGATTATGCCGTNNATACAGCTGCAGTTTCAGTGTCCTTTTTACATCCACAGATGCATCCTGTATATCCAAAATCTCAGTCCCTATGGACTGCAGACTGTCAAGGATGGACTTGTCACCGCTAACAGTTACCTGAAGAGGATAGATCTCTACTCCGGCTATCTCATAATTCTCGGCGGGAACACCTGCTATATTGGGCTTTACAGGCAAAACCTTTGTCGGATAAACCGGTATGGTTACAATTGCAAATTGGGGTTCCGCTCTTATATATTCGGACTCCAGTACCTGTCCTTCCTCATCCATCAACACAATAGGAACCGAATGTTCCACCGTTGAGGATACATCTTCCAACTGCAATGTCACCCTTGCCTGATAGATCCTGTTTACCAACGTCTCGGGTCCGGACACCCTGATGGTCTCTGCCGGTTTTATTTTATATGAATGCACAAGATAACCGGAAGCCTGCTTGACGTCTATTTCGGGCACCAAAGGAACGTCTTTGGCAATCAGTTTGTCAGCCCTAACCACAACCTCTGGCTTGCGCCTGAGGGTAATACCCAAAGGAAGCCCTTGTATATCCACAAACAGCTTATGCTCTCCCGGCTCGTTTATCACGGATAAATCAAGAGTGCCTTTAAGCTGTTCAACGTCTATCCTTTCCAAATCCCGAGCCCGGCCTCTCACCGAAATGGTTACCTTATCGGTTACATCAAATACCAGGGAAAGTCCCTTAGCACGGAACTTGGTTTCATTCACCAATTCGACGGGAATGTTTTCATAGCTTCTGGAGATTTCAGGATTTTGATCTCGGATTGCCACCAGCCACAGGATAATTGCAAATATAACGGAAATGATTTTCAGTGCGAGATTTTTACTAAATCTGTTGGTCATCCTTTAACCTCCACTTTTTTAAATTAAAGGGTTTGGCCTCTTTTTCTTTAGTGTACACCTTCTCCAGAATGTCCCTTAATCCCTTTCCGTCAAGATACCTGGTCAGCTTCCCGTCGCTGGCAAGTGAAATTACACCTGTCTCCTCGGAGACAATTATCGTCAACGCATCCGATACTTCCGATATCCCCAGAGCAGCTCTATGACGCGTACCCAGCTGTCTGCTTAAATTAGGATTTTCCGTCAGCGGCAAAAAACAGCCCGCTGCTACTATTTTTGATTCGCGAATTATAACGGCACCATCGTGCAATGGGGTGTTGGGCACAAATATGTTTTCCAGCAACTCCCGGGTCAGGTGGGCATCCAGCTTTGTCCCCGTCTCCACAACATCGTTAAGCCCCGTCTTCCTTTCGATAACAATAAGGGCACCGATTTGAGCATTGGACAGATTCTGAACGGCTTCAACTATATTATCAATTACCTCGGAAATGTTTACATCGTTCTGACTGAATGCAACCTTTTCGAATATTCTTCCTCTTCCAATCTGTTCCAAAGCCTTTCTGAGCTCAGGCTGAAACACAATCAGCAGGGCAATAACACCCAACTGAGCCGTATTCCTGAGTATCATAAAAATGGTATTAAGCTTCAGAATATCACTTAGCCAGGTGACAAACAACAATATGCTCAAACCCTTTAAAACCTGTTCAGCACGCGTTTCACGAATCAGCAGCATCAGCTTATACAAAACATATGCGACAATGACTATATCCACTACATGGCGTATAATATCAGGAAACTGAAAATACGGCTCCAAATATGAAATGATATTTGTAAGCCATGCCCACATTCTTCCACCCCTTACTAAGCCCGCCGTTCAACAGCCGGGTCAGTAAATTCACCCATGTTAATAACTATATTATATACCAGCTTATATATGTTTAAAAGATAGGTTTCTGATTTTACTGCAATTCTTACGTTATAATCGATATATCAAAATTACACCGGCTGCACCTACTTTCATTTAACCCTGTAACCGAGATGAAATATCCTCTCTCCACAATCTTGTTGCCGCACCCCGGACAATATGTATTGTTATCAGCTCCAAAAACATTCCCGATGTATACATAGTTAAGAAATTCACCGGCTACCTGCTTCAGTTCATAAAGAACATCAACTCGGGTAGGAGGCAGTTCCATTCGGTAATCAGGATGATATCTTGAAAGATGCAAGGGTATATTTTTATCAATTCCGGCCAACCAACGCGCCAAAGCCTTTATCTCCCGCACATCACCGTTAAGACTTTCAATGATCAGCGTGGTTACTTCAACATGGGACTTTTCGGCGGCTGCCTCAACCGTCTGCTTTACCGCAGCCAGATCCCCGCCGCATATTTCTTTATAAAAATCGTTGTTAAAAGCTTTGACATCTATATTAAGGGCATCAATATAAGGAATCAGTTCTTTTAACGGTTCGGGCCGAATAAAGCCGTTGGTAACCATAACGGTTTTCAGCCCCTTTTCCCTGCATAAAAGTGCGGTATCCAGCACATATTCATACCAGATCATCGGTTCATTATAGGTAAATGCAATTCCAATGCTGTTGTTTTCAATTGCCATATCCACCAATTGCACAGGTTCTATATATGCCGTTTCCCGCTCCCTCTGGGATATATGCCAGTTCTGACAAAAAGAACACCTGAAATTGCACCACAGCCCCCCAATCGACAAAATGGCGGTACCGGGATGAAAATGATACAAGGGCTTTTTTTCAATAGGATCAAGGGCTACCGAAGATACCCTGCCATAC
>LFRM01187321.1_pt1 | contig 19566 bp, 13 predicted proteins | sample 618341 | NCBI WGS metagenome assembly LFRM01 (sample SAMN03654438, study PRJNA283298) | anaerobic digester metagenome | isolation source: pool of bioreactors CSTR01a, CSTR02a, and CSTR03a thermophilic anaerobic... | place: Denmark: Kgs. Lyngby | collected 2014-05-21 | reverse complement strand
GCTGTAATAATGGAGGTGAAAACTGGAGAGATAAAGGCTATTGTAAACTTAGATAGAATTAGAACTGGGGTGTATGCTGAGGGAAATCCGAATGTGTTTTCATACATGAACGAGCCTGGTTCTACCTTTAAACCCATAACTGTGCTTGCAGCACTTGAAGATGGAGGAATCAATCCTACAGATTCGTTTCATGTAGGTACTGGACTGTACACCCATAACCGTCGTGTGGTACGCGATCACTATTGGACACGTGGTGAAGATAGAGGTTACCTAACAGTACAAGAGGGTATAGAGGTATCGTCGAATATTGTAATGACCAAAATTGTATTAAAAGCATACGAAGATAACCCAAAAAAATTTACTGAGCGTATAGAAAAAATGGGTATGACCAAGACTTTTAATTGGGATGTTCCTTTACGAGGAATTGAAGGTACATCGCAAATACGTCACCCTAACGATAAGGCTAATCCTTGGTCGAAAACAACACTTGCGTGGATGTCTTTTGGATATGAAACACAAGTGCCACCTATCTATATATTGATGTTTTACAATGCCTTGGCCAATAAAGGCAAAATGTTGAAACCTTTTATTGCAAAAGAATTTTACAAAGATGGTAAGCTCACTAAAAGAGTTGAAGCAGAGGTTGTAAACTCATCTATAGCATCGCAAAAGAACATAGATTTAATACACGAAATGTTACTTGGTGTAATAGAAAGAGGTACAGCAAAAGTTGTGCAGTCAGACTTTTTTCCAATTGCGGGTAAAACAGGAACAGCTCAAATAGCTTCTGGCGGAAGTTATAGTGGTCACTTTGTTTCGTTTTGCGGGTATTTTCCTGCAGATGAGCCCAAGTACACTTGTTTTGTAGGTATACGTAAACCAAAAGGAATACCCTCAGGGGGCGGTATGGCAGGTATGGTTTTTAAAAACATTGCCGAACAAACATATGTAAGAACTACTCACTTGGTTACAGAAGATTGTAGAGTAGACTCTACTCTCACTAAGATGCCTACAATAAAGAATGGTGTTTGGAGTATGAATAAAAAGATACTCAAAGAGTTGGGTTATGATTCAAACTCTGTTGATAAAGATATTCAGTGGGTACAGGTTATGAACGATAGTGTTGTTTATAGGTCTGAGCCGCTTACTTTGATAGATAATTTGGTGCCCAATGTTTATGGTATGGGTGCACGTGATGCATTGTATCTACTAGAAAAATCAGGATTGAACGTAAATATAACTGGCTCGGGCAAAGTAGTTTCGCAGTCAATTGGTCCTGGTCAGAAAATAGTGAAAGGCAGAACCGTTAATTTGGTGATGCGATAAAAAAAATAGAATAAAATGGAATTAAATAAGCTTCTACAAAATACAAAAGTGCTTTCTTCACATGGAGATATGAATATCTCTGTAAAGGAAATTTGTTCTGACTCGCGAAAAGTTGAATCGGAGTTTTTGTTTGTAGCTGTTGCGGGAATATGTACTGATGGGCACGATTATATATCTAAAGCTATAGAACAAGGTGCTACTGTAGTAGTGTATGATAAGGCTATGATTGAAGAGTACTTTCAGCGCGTTACTTATATACGAGTTGAAAATAGTGCCAAGGCTCTTGCAGAAATTGCGTCTACTTGGTATGGTAATCCTTCATCGAAACTAAAATTGGTTGGAATAACTGGCACAAATGGAAAAACTACTATTGCTACACTCTTATATAATACGGTAAGAAAACTAGGTTATTCAGCAGGGTTGTTTTCTACTGTTTGCAATTATGTAAATGATGAGGCGTATCCAACCTCGCTTACAACATTAGATACCATATCGCTCAACCAATTGATGCGTAAAATGGTTGATGCTGGTTGCGAATATGCTTTTATGGAGGTGAGTTCGCATGCTATTCATCAGCATCGCGTGCATTTTTTGAAGTTTGTTGGCGGAGTCTTCTCCAATTTAAGCCAAGATCATTTAGATTATCATAAGAATATGCTCGACTACTTGAATGTGAAGAAGCAGTTTTTTGATAAACTCCCTAAAAATGCATTTGCACTTACAAACATCGATGATAAAAATGGTAGGGTAATGCTTCAAAACAGCAAAGCTTCTCATTACACCTATTCGGTAAAGAATTTAGCCGATTATAAAGGGCGCATATTTGAGAAACACTTTGATGGCACTGATATTGAAATAAACGATAGAGAACTAACCGTACAGTTTGTAGGAGTTTTTAATGTTTACAATCTATTGGCAGTTTACGGAACAGCAGATCTATTAGGTATACCTACCGAAGAGTTGCTTGTTACACTTAGCTCGCTGAAACCAGTAGCTGGTCGTTTTCAAACTATTCGTTCATCAAATGATGTTACAGCTATTGTTGATTATGCACACACCCCAGATGCATTAGTGAATGTGCTAGAAGCTATACGCGAAGTGCTTTCTTCTGAAGGAGAAATTATTACTGTGGTGGGCTCTGGTGGTAATCGTGATAAAACTAAGCGCCCTATTATGGCAAAGGAGTCTGTAGAACGAAGCAATAGGGTAATTCTTACTTCTGATAATCCTCGCTTCGAAGATCCGCAAGAGATTTTGAACGATATGCTAACCGGGCTAACCGAAGAGCAAAAAAGACACACCTTAAATATACTTGATAGGAAAGAAGCTATAAAAACTGCTTGTAATTTGGCTAAACCAGGCGATGTGGTGCTTATTGCAGGTAAGGGACACGAAGCTTATCAAGATATTAATGGTGTAAAACACCATTTCGATGACAAAGAAGTAGTAGAAGAGTGCTTCTTAATTTAAAAATAACCTGATAGATAATTACTAATAAGATATGTTGTACTATCTTTTTCAATATTTAAGTGAGCTAAACTTACCAGGCGCAGGAATGATGCAGTATGTATCGTTTCGATCGGCTATGGCATTGGTGTTTTCATTGTTTATATCCACTATAATTGGTCGTCGTATAATTCAAAAATTGCAAGTATATCAGATTGGCGAAACTATTCGCAATCTAGATTTAGAAGGCCAGTTGAGCAAGAGGGGCACCCCTACAATGGGTGGTGTTATTATTATCATAGCAATACTTATTCCTATTCTTTTGTTTGGTAGACTAGACAATATATATGTTATTCTGATGATTGTAACAACAATTTGGCTTGGTGTGCTGGGCTTTTCCGACGATTACATAAAAGTGTTTCGCAAAGATAAGGACGGCCTGAAGGGGAAGTTTAAAGTTGTAGCTCAAATAGGCTTAGGCTTAATTGTTGGTCTAACTATGTTTATGAGCGACGATATTGTAGTGCGTGAAAATCAAGAACTGAAAGTAGGAGATACTATTGAGAGTGTGAGTTATGCGCAAAAGAATGTCAAAACTACTCAAACAACAATACCTTTTCAGAAAAATAATAATTTCGACTATAAAAAGCTTGTCTCTTTTATGGGCCCATACGCCGATAAAGCTGTTTGGGTTGCTATTGTATTGGTTATTATTTTAATTGTAACAGCAGTATCTAATAGTGCCAATCTTACCGATGGGTTAGATGGCTTAGCGGCCGGAAGCTCCTCTATTATTGGTGTCACTTTGGGGGTTCTGGCCTATGTGTCGGGTCACGTTGGGTTTGCCTCCTATCTCAACATTATGTTTATCCCCGGTAGTCAAGAGCTTGTAGTGTTTGCGGCAGCGTTTGTAGGTGCTACAGTTGGTTTTTTGTGGTACAATGCCTATCCAGCACAAGTGTTTATGGGCGATACGGGTAGTTTAACGATAGGGGGTATAATTGGTGTTTTTGCTGTGCTTATTCACAAAGAGTTGTTACTGCCTATTTTGTGTGGTGTATTCTTTGTCGAAAGTTTATCGGTAATTATTCAAGTAACTTACTTCAAGTTTACTAAAAAGAAATTAGGATATGGTAAACGTGTATTCAAAATGACGCCACTTCACCATCATTTTCAAAAGCCAGGCAATGGAAGTATCAACGCAATTATACAAAAACCTATTATACCAATTCCAGAGTCAAAAATTACAGTTCGTTTTTGGTTAATAGGTATTATCTTAGCAGTATTGACCTTAGCAACTTTAAAAATGAGATAATATGGATGCAGGAAATCAATATAAACAAAAGAAGCTAGTAGTATTAGGTGGAGGCCTTAGCGGTGTAGGTGCAGCCATTCTTGCAAAGAGTAAAGAAATGGATGTGTTTTTATCTGATAGCGGCGTGCTTTCTGAACAATCTCGAAGTGAGTTAAGTAAATATAGTATTCTTTTTGAAGAGGGGCAACATGCTGTAGAAAAGATATTAGAAGCCGATGAGGTAGTAAAAAGCCCAGGCATACCTTACACGGCACCGTTAGTAATGGAGTTGATTAAAAACAACATTCCTGTTATATCTGAAATAGAATTTGCAGCACGATACACTAAAGCAAAAACCATTTGTATAACAGGTAGTAACGGAAAGACCACTACGAGCACACTGCTTTATCATATTTTGAAATCAGCAGGGTTAAATGTAGGTTTAGCTGGCAATGTGGGATCAAGTTTTGCTAAGCAAGTAGCAGAAGAGCAGCACGATTATTATGTATTGGAGTTGAGTAGTTTTCAGTTGGAGGCAATGACAGAGTTTCGTGCCGACTATGCAATAATACTCAATATCACACCCGATCATTTAGATCGCTACGCCTATAAAATGCAAAGCTATGTTGATGCTAAAATGAGAATTCTCAATAATCAAACGACAGATAATGCCATTATATATTGGGCAAACGACCCTTTGATTGTACGCGAAATAGAAAAAATAAAACCTCTGGCACATCTTATTCCGTTTGCACAAGCAAAAGCCGAAGGAATATGTGCCTATCAAGAAGATGCACACATATATATACACGTAAATAATAGTACTTTTAGAATGAAACAAGATCAACTGGCCCTTCAGGGTCCACACAATTTATACAACTCAATGGCAGCAGGTGTTGTGTCGAAATTATTAGATATTAGCGACGATACATTGCGTCAGTCTCTTACAGACTTTGAGGGTGTACCCCATCGTTTGGAGAAGGTGGCCACAGTGCGCGGAGTTTTATATATAAACGATTCTAAAGCCACCAATGTAAACTCGTGCTGGTATGCATTGCAGAGTATGAAATCGAAAGTAGTGCTTATTATGGGTGGCACTGACAAAGGTAACGACTACAAAGAGATAGAGCACTTGGTGAAAGAGAAAGTGCGTGCGCTTATTTTATTAGGAAAAGACAATAAAGCTTTGCATGAATTCTTTGATGGGAAGGTGCCTTTGATATTTGATGCTGACAGTATGCCCATGGCTGTGAACTTAGCATACGATGTTGCTGAAAAAGGCGATGTGGTGCTTTTGTCACCTTGCTGTGCAAGTTTCGATTTGTTTAAGAATTATGAAGATAGAGGAGATCAATTTAAGAAATGTGTTAGAGGTCTGTGATTGGGGTATGAGCTGTGAGGTTTGAGATATGAGGTTGCTAGGCAGTCTGAGTTTGTAGAATATTTCAAAAATGTTAGATATGCGATATAGAAAGTTAGATATATACAGAGTCGCATTTGATTTGTTTTTGAGATCACATAAGGAATCTTTCAAATTGCCCAAGCATGAAACTTATGAGATAGGTTCTCAGTTAAGGCGATCGGCTGGCTCAGTTACTGCCAACATAGTGGAAGGATATGGAAGGAGCAACTACAAGCAAGAGCATATCTGTTTTCTCATATTCTCTCATGCTATCATTAGCGAAAAATTGAATCATATAGCGGGAATCATTCATCTTTATCCTGATATAAATGAAGACTTCATGACATTGTATAAAAAGTATGACGTATTTGGATCAAGAACCATCAGTTATACACAGTATGTGAAATCTAATTGGAATAAAAATCCAATCTAATAACAAATTGCACTATGAACAAAGATAATAGAAATACCTTAAGGTCACAGACCCCGAACGGCATACCCCCTACTTCAAACCTGAGCCCACATACCTCAGCCCCCACACCCCATACCTCAAGCGAAACACCTGAGACTGGTTTTTTCTCTAAAATATTTAAAGGAGACAAAGTCATTTGGTCTGTTTTTATTGCGCTTACTATTATTTCGCTCATAGAGGTGTTTAGCTCAACAAGCACATTGGTTTATAGGCAACAAAATCATTGGGGACCTATTCTTCGTCATGCCACTTTTCTGCTTGGTGGTGTAGGAGTTATCCTGTTTATGCACAACGTGCCATACAAATATTTCTCGTCGCTTATATTTGTGCTTTTTGCCTCTGTTATATTGTTGCTTTTAACTCCTCTCCTTGGTGAGAGAATTAATGGAGCAGATCGCTGGATAAATATTATGGGTATTAGCATTCAACCCTCAGAAATTGCTAAAATATCGCTAATGGGTACAATTGCATTTTTGCTGAGCAGGCAGAATAGCAAAAATGAAAAAACTCTATTTAAATGGATGATTGGTTTAATGCTAGGTGTGACTTTCATTATTGCTATAGATAACCTTTCAACAGCAATACTCCTGTTTCTTGTTTGCTTTATTTTGATGTTTATTGGTAATGTTAAAATCATGCGATTGGCCAAAGTGGCTCTTTTAGGCATAGCGGGAATTGTTTTAGTTGTACTTTTATTGAAGATAATTCCGAAACCATCGTCAGAAAATGGAGTACTCAAACGTTTAGCTACATGGCAATCGCGTATTGATGAGTTTGGGAGTAGTGATATAGAAGATGAGGGCTCGTACTATCAAATAACTGATAAAAACTTTCAGGTAGCTCACTCAAAAATAGCAATTGCCAATGGAGGTGTTTTCGGTAAGTTTCCGGGAAATAGTAAAGAACGCGATTTTTTGCCTCAAGCATACTCAGATTTTATTTACAGTATTATTTTAGAAGAGATGGGGCTGCTTGGTGGAACCTTTGTGCTTATACTCTACATAATTATATTGATGCGGGCTGGCAAAATTGCACAAAAAACAGATAAACTCTTCCCCAAATACTTGATTCTTGGTTCGGCGCTAATGCTAGCTATACAGGCTTTTGTGAATATGGCGGTGGCAGTCAATCTAATTCCGGTTACAGGGCAACCTTTGCCTCTCATAAGTAGGGGAGGGACGTCCACGCTTATCACTTGTGCTTATTTTGGTATTATTCTGAGTGCTGACCGATTTGGGAAGTGTAAAAAGAAGACAGAGGTTTGTCCAGTAGTGGATGTGGAGGTGATGAATATAGACTATATGCAGCAAGAGGGTGTTGAGGAAAATCAAGAAGAAAACACTGTTGAAAAACCAGTTATTAATGAAGAGTACGCATCAGATATAAAGTTTGAAGTAATTAAAGCTTAAAACACTTCTTGTTTATAAGGTGCTTTGAGAAAAAAATAGTTGTTTTTGAATTGAAAAAGGATAAACAAGACTAATTAACACGCCTTCTTTGACTAACTGATATTTATTGTCTAATTTTATCAGAAACCACCTCGGCACAGTTGTATCTGATTGTTCCGAGGTGTAGTTTATTGGTGCTTTTTAATAATTATCAGTCATAAAATATGAATATAAAAGTAAGAGTTAATCCTGTCTTTGATCATCTAAAAGGATATTTGAAGTCGCTGCCTGTAACATTTAATGAAAATGGAGAGACCTTGAAGAATGATCGCAATGAAATAAAGGTTATTGAACATGATAACCTTAAGTTGTGTATTAAATCATTCAAGCGAGTTACAGTTTTCAATAGATATATGTACTCGTGGTTTCGACATACAAAAGCTAAACGATCGTATAAAGTTGCATGTAGATTAGAGAAGCACGGCATAAACACACCTCAACCTGTTGGTTATGTTGAGGTGTACGATAAATTGCACATCCTAAGGGAGGCTTACTATGTATCGCTTTATCTTGACTATGATTTTGACATGAAAGATGTGTTAGATAAAACAATTGATTGTAAAGAGAGAATTCTCACTAGCTTTGCTCGAGAGATGGCTACAGTGGTTCATCCTGCTGGTGCTTGGCACAATGATTTAAGTCAAGGCAATGTGCTTATAAATAAACTGGGAGATGATTATTGGAGATTTTCTTTTATCGATCTTAATCGAATGACATTCCGTCGTCGTATTTTACCAGTAAAAGGACTTATTAATCTCAAGAAGCTAACCGACAATCCTGTTGCTATTGCTTTGATGGCGGAACAGTACGCTATAGAAGCAGACAGAAGCCCTCGTTTTTATTCACTTTTGTTGCAGCGTTTTAATCTCCGCTTCTCAGTACGTCGATTTTTTATAAAAAGAGTGCTAAGTGTATTTAAACCAAGAAGAAAAAAGAGATTGCAAAAGGTTGAATAAAAATAGCAACCATTTTGATGAATTATAAAACAATCATAATGGCTATCTTTATTTTATAAATAACAGCTTACAATAAACCGTGTATTCAAATTATAGATTTATGAGAAAAGAAACCACTCCAAACCAATCCGAACAACTCCATTTTATTGTTAGTGGAGGTGGCACTGGTGGGCACATTTTTCCTGCGCTCTCAATTGCCAATGCAATAAAAGAGCGATGGCCCCAATCGGCAATACTATTTGTGGGTGCAGAAGACAGAATGGAAATGGAGCGAGTTCCTGCTGCTGGATACGAGATTGTGGGTTTGCCCGTTGCCGGTCTTGTGCGAAAGAGTTTATTTAAAAATATTTCTGTTGCATTTAAATTGATTAAAAGTTTAAAGCGCGCCAAGAAAATAGTGAAGGCTTATAAACCACATGTTGTTATAGGGGTAGGTGGTTATGCAAGTGCACCTGTATTGCGAGCTGCCTCTTCGTTGGGTATTCCAACATTGCTACAAGAGCAAAACTCTTATGCTGGTGTTACCAACAAACTACTTGGTAAAAAAGCGTCTATAATATGTGTGGCTTATGAAGGTATGGAGAAGTTTTTCCCAAAAGAGAGAATTGTACTCACAGGCAATCCCTGCCGACAAGATTTAGCGATTACTCCACAAAAAACTGAGGAGGGTTATACTTTCTTTAATCTCGACCCTAATAAAAAAACCATCTTAATGGTTGGCGGTAGTCTTGGTGCACGTACACTTAATAATAGCATAGTGAATGCTTTTGATGAGATTAAAGACGCGCCTGTTCAAATTATCTGGCAATGTGGTAAGTATTACTACAATGAGATGAAAGAACTGGAGTCAGCAGGTAAGATTCCTACTAATATAAAATTATATGACTTTGTGTCGCGAATGGATTTGGCCTACTCTGTAGCCGACTTAGTAATATCGCGAGCTGGAGCGGGCTCTATTTCAGAGTTTAGTCTGTTGGGTAAGCCTGTAATACTAGTACCCTCGCCCAATGTGGCAGAAGATCATCAAACACAAAATGCTCTTGCATTGGTAAAGAAAAATGCAGCTATTCTTGTGAAAGACGATAGCGCGCAACAAGAACTATTTCCCAAGGCGCTTGAACTAGTGAATAGTGTTGAGAAACTAACAGCGCTTAGTTCAAATATAGCGAAACATGCGCAGCATAATTCAGCCAATAGAATAGTGGATGAAATTGCAAAATTAATAAGTATCAAAAAATCATAATCATGTCGGCATCTAATTTAATTGATATGCAGTCTAATCATTCATCAGCAGTTATTGACAGTTTTACAAACATCTACTTTATTGGTGTTGGCGGTATTGGTATGAGCAATTTGGCTCGTTACTTCTTGTCTAAGAATAAAAATGTTGGCGGTTACGACCGTGTATCTACCGATCTGACGAGACTTTTAGAGCAAGAGGGTGCTGTAATTCACTATGAGGATAATGTGCAGAGCATACCACCTCAGTTTACCAACGCTCAAACTACTTTAGTGGTGTACACGCCTGCTGTGCCAGCAACGCAAACAGAGTTTGTTTATTTCAAGCAAAATGAATTCACCATTATGAAACGTGCTCAAGTGTTGGGTGAAATAACAAAGCTAAGCAATGCTATTTGTTGTGCGGGTACACACGGCAAAACTACTGTAAGTACTATGGCTGCTCATATACTTCGTCAATCGGAGGTTGATTGCAATGCATTTTTGGGTGGCATACTCAAGAACTACGAAAGCAACCTGCTTTTATCCAATAAAAGTGATATTACAGTAATAGAGGCCGACGAATACGACCGCTCATTTCATTGGTTGCGCCCTTGGATAGCTATTATTACTTCGGCCAACCCCGACCATCTTGACATTTATCACAATGCAGCCAACTATCGCGCGAGTTTTGAGAAGTTTACGGGTCTTATTCGTGAGGATGGATATCTGATTATGAGAAAAGATATTCCTGTAACTCCTCTATGTCATTCCTCTGTTAAACAATATAGCTATTCTCTTACATCGGGTGACTTTCACGCTGAAAATATACGTATAGGTAATGGCACTTTACTATTCGATTTTGTATATCCAGCAGGAGTAATTAAAGATATAGAGTTGGGCGTTCCGGTTTTAATAAATGTGGAGAATGCTATTGCAGCAGCTGCTGCAGCTTGGATAAGTGGAGCTAAACCGCAAGAGATAAAAGCAGCACTGTTGAGCTATATGGGTGCAAAGCGAAGGTTCGATATTCGTTGTAAGACAGATAAAGTGGTGCTAATAGACGATTATGCACATCACCCCGATGAGGTGGAGGCATCTATCTCATCAATAAGAAAGCTATACGATAATAAAAAGATAACAGGTATCTTTCAACCGCATCTTTACAGTCGCACGCGAGATTTTGCAGATGCTTTTGCAACTAGCCTATCGTTGCTAGATGAGTTGATATTGCTTGATATATATCCTGCACGCGAAGAGCCCATTGATGGGGTGACGTCTCAGCTTATTTTTGATAAGGTAACCATTGAAAATAAAACAATGTGTAGCAAAGAAGGCCTGATTGATTTATTGAAAGAAAAGAAACGCGAAGTAGTAGTAACTATAGGGGCAGGAGATATTGAAACATTACTACCCAGTTTAGAACAACTTTACAGCGATAAGTAATATTGTTGATGATAAGCAGATAAATAGTTGAATTACAATTTTCTACTTATAGATAGAACGAGTATATTTGTATGAATTTATACATACTGAGATGAAAAGGATTTTATTAGTGATTGCCATTTTTGTGTTATTGGGGTATTTAGTGTTTGCCACTTTATATTTCAAAGATAACACGCAGAAAAAAGTGTGCGAAAATTTTAAAGTCTTAGTCAAAGATAGCGTCAACACGCAGTTTATACATGCAAAAGACATAGAGCAACTACTCAAAAAAGCGAAGTTGCATCCAATTGGCAAGCCCTTAGCCGAAATCAACACTATGGAGATGGAAGAGGCAATAAGTGCCAATAAATTGGTTAAGTCTGTTGAGGTGTTTTCAACGCACAATGGTAGTATTGTTGCAAGCATCTATCAGCGCAATCCAGTAATGCGTATTATATCGCATAATGATGGCAGCTACTACATAGACTCGGAACGTGAGCGCATGCCTACTTCTCAAAACTATACTGTTTATTTGCCTTTGGCTATAGGCCATATTACCGAAGAGTTTGCAAAAAACGAATTGTACGATTTTGTGATGTATATATCCGATAAACCTTTATGGGATGCTTGGATAGAACAGATTGTAGTAGATAGGAATAATAAAGTACAGATAGTACCACGTGCGGGCGATTTTAAAGTTACATTAGGCACGTTGGATGATTATAAGGAAAAGCTTGATAAGCTGAAACTTTTTATTGATAAAGGTTTAAGCACAGTTGGTTGGAACAGGTATTCAGAGGTCAACTTAGAGTATAACAATCAGGTTGTGTGCACTTTAAAGTAACAATTACTCTTAAAGAAAGAGATTGGCAATTGGTAGTTACACATATTTTCAATAAGTATAACCAACTAGTTTTAATCTTCACTTTAGCAAAGAAGCAGCACACTAGTTCTCTTTTTTTAAAGAGTAGTAAACAGAAACAGCAGTAGGTTGTTTCAATAAGTAAGAATAGTTCAAACATAATATATACAATGATAGAATCAGGATTTATAGCCGCCATCGATTTAGGAACCTCAAAAATAACGGGTGTTGTTGCACGCAAAAACGAGGATAATATTATCTCCGTATTGGCACACGAAACCACGCAATCTAAAAAATGCATTAGGCGAGGCTTGGTCTATAATATAGAAGATACAGGGGCTAATGTTAGAAAAGTTATCTCTAAGCTTGAAAACAAGCTTGGTAAAAAAATAGCTAAAGTATATGTTTCTATAGCAGGGCAATCTTTGCATACCATTACACACAAAGTAACCAAGCAATTGTCGTCGTCGGGTCTTGTAACCGAAAGTGTGATTGAGCAAATGCGTATTGAGGCAGAGAAGTTTAGGCCAGACATGAGTAGACTATACGGTATAGCCGATGTAGAGTATATTGTAAATGGCAAAGCTGAGCATCAACCTGTAGGTGTAGCTACATCAGAAATAGAAGGCAACTACCAGATGATTGTGGGCAGGCCCAATATAATTACCAATATAGACAAAAGTATAATAGATAAAGCAAATTTAGAAATTGCTGGTTATGTGGTAGGTCCGTTAGCTTCGGCAAGAATAGCACTAAACGAAAATGAGAAAGAGTTAGGTTGTGCATTCATCGATTTTGGTGCTGGCACATCATCGCTCTCTATTTATAAAGGGGGCAAACTACGATATATGGTTGTAATTCCTTTTGGTGGAGCTACTATTACACAAGATATTTGCGAGCTCAATTTTATTGAGAGCGAAGCCGAGATGTACAAGATAAAGTTTGGCAAAACTCACGAAACACAAGATATAGGCTTCTTCAATTCGTTTGCTAGCAAACCCAATATTGATATTCCTAGCCTTAATCAGGTTATTGAAATGCGTATTCAAGAGATTGTTGTTAATATAGAGCAGCAAATTAAGCTGTCGGGCTACGAAGGAAAACTGGGTGGAGGTTTAGTAATTACAGGCGGAGCTTCTCAACTGAAGAACTTAAATCTCTATTTAGAGAAGAAATTGGATATGCCTGTAAGAAAGGCTTCAGCTAAGAAGGCCTTTATAAATAACGTTCCGGAATTGGCCAACGACCCCTCGTTGACGCAAGCTTTAGGCTTGTTGCTATATGCGCATGAGGATTGCGAAGAACAAGTAGAAGAAGTTTTAGAGGTTGAAAACCCCAAAGATGTTGCTACTGAACCTCCAAAAGCTCCAAGGAAAAACGAGAAGAAACGCAAAGATCCGAAAAAAACAGGTAGAGGAATTATGGATATGGTTGGAGGGTTGTTTGGGTCAATTGGAAATATGTTTGAAGAAGAAGATGATGACGACAATTAATTTTGATACACGCACTATGTGTAGTTTAATTATATAGAGAATGATGATGGATGATGATATTTTAGATTTTGAATTAAAAAATCACACACAAGCAATTATAAAAGTGATTGGTGTAGGTGGAGGCGGTAGCAATGCTGTCAATCACATGTTTCATGAAGGTATTCACGATGTGTCTTTTGCATTGTGCAACACCGACAATCAAGCATTGTCAAGGTCTCCTGTTCCGATAAAAGTTCAACTCGGCAGGGAAACTACTGGTGGCTTGGGCGCTGGCAACAAACCTGAAGTGGCACGATTAGCTGCAGAAGAGAGCCTTGATTTGATACATGATTTGTTGAGCGATGGTACACGCATGGTTTTTATTACTGCGGGTATGGGAGGTGGCACTGGCACCGGAGCAGCACCCGTTATTGCTCGTGTAGCAAAAGATATGGGCATACTCACCATAGGAATTGTTACCATTCCGTTTCAATTTGAAGGTTCTCGCAAAATAGTACAAGCATTAAAAGGGGTTGAGGAAATTGCTAGCAATGTAGATGCACTATTGGTAATAAACAATGAGCGACTGCGTGACATATATTCCGACTTAACAATAATGAATGCTTTTGCAAAAGCCGATGATACATTGGCTACAGCTGCTAAGAGTATTGCCGAAATAATTACTATTCACGGGCATGTTAATCTTGACTTTGCCGATGTGAACACCACACTTAAAGAAGGTGGTGTGGCCATTATGAGTAGGGGTGTTGGTAGTGGCGAGGATAGAATTAACAAGGCTATTAAAGATGCACTGCACTCACCTTTGCTTAATAATAATGATGTGTTTAGTGCTAAAAAGATATTAGTAAATATTTGTTACAGCGAAGCTGTTCCGTTGATGATGGAAGAGATGAATGCTTTTAATGATTTTATGTCTAAGTTTGGATCTGAAATAGAGGTTATTTGGGGTGCTGCTGTAGAGGAAGAGCTTGGAGAGGATATTAAAATAACATTACTAGCAACGGGCTTCAATATAAATAGTGTGCCAGGTATTACCGAGAAACACTCAGCAGAGTCAAAGGCTGAGGAGTTGGAGCGTAAGATTAAAGAAGATGCAATAAAAGAACAGGAAGAAAAAGACAGAGAGCTCATTGAAAGATATTATGGCAGAGATGGTTTACGTGATATTGCCAAAAGTAATAATCAACCCGAAACATTTGTTTTGTCATTAGAAGAGCTGTATGATGATAAAATAATTGAAGCATTAGAAAAAAATCCTGTTTTTAAAAGAACGAGAGAGTTTAATCCACGCAGCGACCGTAACGATACATCGTCACCATCTGCTTCGTCTCTTTTCGATAATTAATAATCACATAATAATAAAAAAATATAATGAGTTTATTCGAAACAATTGATCAGGAAATAAAGAAGGCTATGATGGCCAAAGATAGAGTTAGATTAGAAACATTGCGAAGTGTGAAAACTGCTTTTATGGAAACTACAACTGCTAAGGGAGCTTCTCATGAGTTAACCGAAGAGCAGGTGTTGGTGATTTTACAACGCATGGTAAAACAACGAAAAGATAGTGCTACCATATACGAAGAGCAAAACCGCGAAGAGTTGGCTCAGCAAGAGCTTAAAGAAGTAGAGGTATTGCAATCTTATTTGCCAAAGGCACTCACACAAGAAGAGTTGGATAAAGCTATTGGAGAAATTATTGTACAAACAGGTTCATCGTCACTCAAGGATATGGGTAAGGTAATGGGTGCTGCAACAAAGAATCTTGCAGGTAAGGCCGAAGGGCGTGCTATTGCTGATACTGTTAAGAAGTTGTTGTCTTAAGGATTATAGATCTTTAGATCTGTCAATAAAATAGTGAAAAGTGGATTGATTTGTATGACCAAATCAATCCACTTTTTTTATTTCCAAACAACAACAAGATCAGGTGCAAAAGTATGTGTTTACTTTATCTTTTACTATCTGATTTCACTTTAACTGTCTAGCTATGTAGACTTTACAGGCCGCATCTACGATGCTTGGAGTGGTGTGTTTACTTGTTTACTACAGACAGTACTGTCTCGCCACATGGCTATACGCTAGGTAGTTATATGTTTTAGCAGTTATTCTTTATTGTTTATGTAGCCTTATTAAGGAAATAAATTATCTATTCTCTATTGCACTATTGGTTGGTTTTCGGCTCTATAGGAGCGGCCTGTATGTAGTACATATCTTAGAATATAAGTTTTAGCTTCTTCCTGTTTTCACTGTGTCTAATAAAACAAATAGTTAGAACAAGTATTATTACAGGTGATCCCAATAACGCCATTGGTTTATATTTAATTATTTTGATGTTTGTTTAGTTTTAGCTGTGATACTTTTATCACTTCAAAATTACAGCTGTTTGATAGTCAAAACACCTTGGGTTTTGTATAATTACTTGACACAGTGGTTGATATGTGGATGCTCCATGCTGATTTACTTTTGTTTATTTCATTAAGTGAATCATACTAAGAGCATTTCCATAAGATTACCTCGCTTGTTGAAGTGTATTTGCACGTATATTCTTATGTTCTTTAGCTTATCTATGCATTATTCCTGTATTATTAACTGTTTGCTTGCTTTTCTGCTTTCTTTTTTAACTTATTGCCGACTAAAACCACTTAATATCAACACCTACTTGCCTTTTTTGGTGGAAATAGAGATTGTGATGTTCACTATCTCATTTTATCACGCTCAGCTGTACTGAATGGGTACCTGCCTGTTTGGTAAATTTAACTAAGTAGGGCTTATTACAAACTGTAAGTCGTTTTTCAAACTGGCAAATAAAGCAGTTCTCATTCTAGTGTAGAATTTTTCCTTCATCAATTCCTCATTGCCCTCAAATACTATTTCTCTTTCTCACCACAATGTTCCCTCGCACTCTTATTGTATGAATGTATGGCAAGGCTTATTCAAGTATTATTAATGGTGAAACTCATTGTTAGTTTGCAATAGCAATAGATGTTTGTTGATAGAATATTTTGAATTTGTCAGTAAAATTGCTACCTTGGTAAGAATGCTAAATTGCTAATATAGAAGTAATCAACCTTTAAAACACAAACAATATGGATGAAGACAAGAAATTTAAAAAACCTATCTACAGTGAATTACCAACTAAACTAAATGAAGCCAAAGCTCTTTTTGAGCTTGCGTTAGATTTAAGATGGTCGTGGGACCACTCTGCCGACGAAGTGTGGCGACAACTTGACCCAGAATTATGGAATCTGACTCAAAACCCATGGGCTGTTATACAAACTGTGTCCTTAGAACGCTTTGAGGAACTGCGCGAAGATACAGAATTTCGCAATAAAGTGGAATCGCTTGTAAAATCAAGAAAAGAAAGCAACGAATCTCCCGCTTGGTTTCAGAAGACACACCCTAAATCTAAAATTAATGGCATTGCCTACTTCTGTATGGAGTTTATGATGACTGAGGCACTGCCCATCTACTCGGGTGGATTGGGCAATGTGGCAGGCGATCAACTAAAAACGGCAAGCGACTTGGGTGTGCCAGTTGTTGGTGTAGGATTGCTATATCAACAAGGTTACTTCCGTCAGAAAATCGATTCTGATGGTAATCAACTAGCCCTTTACCCTTACAACGATCCGGGGCAACTGCCCATTACCCCTTTGCGTAGAGAAAATGGAGAGTGGATGCGATTGGAATTTAACCTTCCTGGTTTTCCGCAGTGGGTGCGTGTTTGGAAAGCTTCGGCAGGTAGGGTAAAGCTATACTTATTGGATAGCAACGACCTTGGAAACTTTCCAACAGACCGAAGTATAACCAGCGAACTGTATGGTGGTGGCACTGAGTTGCGTTTTAAACAAGAAATGATATTGGGTATTGCCGGATGGCGTTTATTAGAAGAGTTAGGCTTAGACCCAGAAGTGTGTCACCTAAACGAAGGACATGCTTCAATGGCCATCTTAGAACGTGCGCGTAGCTTTATGGAGAAAACTGGTCAACCATTCGAGGTAGCCTTAACAGCTACAAGAGCTGGAAACTTATTTACTACACATACTGCCGTTCCGGCTGGTTTCGATCTGTTTCCACCACATCTTGTAGAGCAATATTTGGGCGAGTATGCAGAGAAGATGCTAGGTATTAGTACACATCAGTTGTTGGCATTGGGCCGTAAGAACCCACACGACAATTCAGAACCTTTCAATATGGCATATTTGGCTATTCGCGGTAGTGGCGATATAAATGGCGTGAGTAGTCTTCATGGCGAAGTGAGTAGAGATATATTTGGTCCTTTGTTTCCAGATTGGCCAACAAGCGAAGTGCCCGTAAACCATGTAACCAATGGCGTACACATGCCAACCTGGGACTCTAAAGAAGCCGACCAGATATGGACAGATGCATGTGGCAAAGACCGTTGGCTAGGCATGAACAAGAACTTGGCTGATATTCGCAAAGTTTCTGATGAGGTGCTTTGGGAAATGAGAACCAATGCCAATGAAACACTTGTTGAGTTTGCTCGCAAACATTTTGCGCGTCAATTGCAAGGTGCCAATCAACCAATAGAAACAGTGGAGAAGGCAAAACATTTGTTTAATCCAGCTGTGCTTACAATTGGGTTTGCACGACGCTTTGCTACTTACAAGCGTCCCAACTTATTGTTACACGACCCACAACGGTTGCTTCGCCTACTGAACAATCCTACCTATCCCGTTCAGTTGGTTATTGCTGGTAAAGCTCACCCAAACGATGGGCCAGGGCAAGACTTAATTAAGCAATGGATACATTTCATTAGAGACAATGGAGCACATACACCCATTATGTTTTTGAGCGATTATGATATGCATGTGGGCGAAAACCTAGTGCAAGGTGTTGATGTGTGGATAAATACGCCACGTCGCCCTTGGGAAGCCAGCGGAACAAGTGGTATGAAAGTACTTGTAAATGGTGGTATCAACTTGTCTGAATTAGATGGTTGGTGGGCCGAAGCTTATACTCCAGAGGTAGGATGGGCTATTGGAGATGGTAAAGAACATGGCGACGACCCTGCTTGGGATGCTATGCAAGCTGAGCAATTATTCGATATACTAGAAAACGAAGTAATTCCACAGTTTTATGACCGCAACCAAAAAGGAATACCTACTAAGTGGATAGAACGTATGAGAGAGAGTATGGCACAACTAACACCTCGCTTCTCGGCCGACAGAACTGTGAGGGAATATACCGAAAGTCACTATCTTCCAGCTGCAAAAGCATACCAAGCGCGCGTTGCAAACAACGGAAAAGTAGGGAAACAGATATCCACTCTACTCAATTCACTCAACCAACATTGGGGTGAGATGCGTTTTGGAGAGGTGTCTATTGAATCGACTGATAAGCAACACGAATTTAATGTGAAAGTTAATTTTGGAGCAGTCAATCCCGACACTGTACAAGTGCAACTCTTTGCAGACGGAATAAACGGTGAGGCGCCAACTATTGCAGAAATGAAGCTAGATAGAAAACCTAAGGGGCAAGACAGAGAGTATAGTTATAGAGTAACTGTGCCATCGTCGCGCCATGCATCAGACTATACTGCAAGGGTAGTTCCATGTTTCGAGGGACTATCGGTGCCGTTGGAGACTAATCTTATTCTATGGCAACGTTGATAATTGAATTACCAATAAAGTAAATTATATCATTTAGATCAAATCGTTTCTCACATTGTGTGGGGAGCGATTTGCTATTTTATACCCTTTCATTTTCCAATATTGTTAATAAGATTTCCTCTTCATGAGTAAGTCCTGCTTTATTATTATTCTTCTCAATATTGTCTAGCTGCTCTAAATACCTCTCTAATGATTCGGTTTCGTAGAGCTCCAATATTAATGGATGAACATAATATTTCTTGCAAACTGCGCGCGTATTGCCTAACAAGGAAGCAACTTTGTCAAGAGCAGAAACAATTGCTTTTTCTCTTTCAGTTTCTGAGTCGGCCATCCCCAACTCATTCAATGCTAAAAAAGCATTCACTGTGCCCGACCATGTTCTGAAGTCTTTGGCAGTAAAATCATCCCCACTTATCTCTTTTATATAATCATTAACCATGCCCGAATCAATGGGTTGTCTCTTACCCTCTTCGTTGTAATATTGAAAAAGCTCTTTGCCGGGTATCTCTTTACATTGTTGTACTATTCGTGCTAGTCTTTTGTTAGTGAAGGAAATATTATGTTTTACCCCCTTTTTTCCTTTAAACGTAAAGTGCA
>LFRM01000676.1_pt1 | contig 19567 bp, 14 predicted proteins | sample 618341 | NCBI WGS metagenome assembly LFRM01 (sample SAMN03654438, study PRJNA283298) | anaerobic digester metagenome | isolation source: pool of bioreactors CSTR01a, CSTR02a, and CSTR03a thermophilic anaerobic... | place: Denmark: Kgs. Lyngby | collected 2014-05-21 | reverse complement strand
GTTTTTAAAGCTTATTTTATTGATGTGCAAACATAGTGAAAATAAATCATGGTAATACGGTTAAATAACAAAAAAAATACAATTCAATGATTTTATTTTGCCTAAATTAAGGATAACCTTTCTTATTACTTTGAGCTGGCTCCAATGTTTGCTATGTTTTAATGATGTTTATCTATCCAATTCAAATTCTCTCAAAAGCTACTCTTTAACACAAAATGTTTTAGTAGCTTTGTATGTAAGAGTCGAATAATTGCATGTTAGTTGTTCATATATTTATTTGTAAGAAATGAATCAATTGGCTTGTATTTTATAATCACTCTTGTTTTTCTACTTTACTATACATTAATCGAGTTTGGTTTACTCAACAATTACAAGTGTTGAGTTGTGCTGATATGTGACGGTAATTTGATAATTAAATAGATCTATAATAACAAATTATAAATTAAAATGAGAAAAAAAACAATCTTTATGTTCTCCCTGTTGCTCTTTGTAAGCTACTCTTGCAAGCAGCCCCAAAAAGTAATTAGTTTTGATGATTTTGGTGTTCAACCAAACACAGAAGAAAATGCATCGTTGGCTGCGGTTAAGCTAGTGGAGCATTTATCGGCTTCAACTGACACTTCTCATGTTGCCGTTGTATTTCCAAAAGGAAGATACGATTTTTATGAAGATGGATCGTTTCAGCGTGAATATTATATCTCAAATCACGACCAAGGCAAACCTAAAAGTATTGGTTTTGCTTTAGAGGGTCTTCAGAATATAACTATTGATGGTCAAGGGTCTGACTTTATCTTTCATGGAAGAATGATTCCTTTTGCCTTATTGAACAACGCTAATATTACATTAAAGAATGTGAGTATAGACTTTGATGTGCCTGCTTTGCGTCAATTAAAAGTAACAGAGGTAAATAAAGATGCCGATGAGGTGGTAGCAGAAATCTATCCTCAGGGTAACTATAGAGTGGAAAATGATGCACTAGTTGTTGAAGGTGAGGGGTATGAATATACTCCATTTGTTTCAATGGCTTTTCGCTCCGATAAGCGTCTTGCTTATATGCGTTCTGATGTTAGTTTTGAGCCATCGTCTGTAACAGAGCTATCTCGCAATGTTTTATCTATTAAAGGGTGGAGCCAATTAGAGGCAACATCGGTAGGCGAACGATTTGTGCTTCGTTCTTATTATCGACCTACTCCTGGCATTTTTGTGTCTGAAAGTCTTAATACAACTTTCGAAAATGTTACCGTGCATTATGCCGAAGGAATGGGTTTATTGGCTCAAATGAGCGAAAATATTACACTTGATGGTTTTAATGTTAGCCTAAGAGGTGGTGATGATGAGCGATTCTTTACTACGCAAGCAGATGCAACCCACTTTTCGGCCTGTAAAGGTAAAATAATTTCTAGAAACGGATTGTATGAAGGAATGGCAGACGATGCTATTAATGTGCATGGCACTTATTTAAGAGTCACAAAACGATTAGATGATAACACATTGTTGGCTCGTTATATGCATCCACAAGCTTGGGGTTTTAAATGGGGTGAAGAAGGAGATGGAGTGCAGTTTGTAGAATCCGAAAGAATGGAGCTTGTCTCTAATCACATCAATACAATAAAATCTATTAAAGCCCACGATAAACCTACTGAGTTTGGCGCTAAAGAGTTTGAAATTGCTTTTACCAATGCTTTGCCTGCAGAAATATCAGAAGAAGGTAAGTATGGAATTGAAAATCTAACATGGACACCCGAGGTGGTTTTCTCCGACAATATAATTCGCAACAATCGTGCACGTGGTTCACTGTTTAGTACACCAAGAAGTGTTGTATGCGAGAACAATCTTTTCGATCATACGCATGGAACAGCAATTCTACTTTGTGGCGATTGTAATGGTTGGTTCGAAACGGGTCCGTGTAAGGATGTCCTAATTAAGAATAATACGTTTATAAATGCTTTAACTTCTAACTATCAGTTTACCAATGCAGTTATCTCTATCTATCCTGAAATTCCTAATCTTGAAGAGCAAAAGAAATTCTTCCACTCTGGTATTGTAATTGAGGACAATACATTTGAGATGTTTGATAGACCTATTTTATATGCCAAATCAACCGATGGATTAATCTTTAGAAACAACACCGTGAAGTACAACAACGACTTTGAACCGTTTCATTGGAACAGTCATTTGTTCTTTTTTGAGAAAGTGGCAAATGTTACAATCGAAGATAATGATTTTGAAAGAGGCTTGATTCCTTCTGAAGATATTAGAACAGAATTATCAGAACCTAATGCAGTTACTGTAAAATAAAACAGATTAAAAAGCAAACGTAAATAGATGTAGACTTGATTGATAAGTATACATAAACAGTTAAACAAAAGAATAGAATGAGAAATTTAAAAACAGCAATAATCTTTGTGCTTCTAGCACTACTTATGCAAACATCGTGCACACAAACAAAGGAAGAACCCCAATCGCAAGACGAGAAAATGGAGTGGTGGCGAGATGCACGCTTTGGTATGTTTGTTCATTGGGGGCTGTATAGCATAGCTGCTGGTGAATGGGATGGAGTAGTGAACGATGGATACGGACAAGAGTGGATTCAATATCACAAAGGCATTCCCACAGCTGAATATGAGAGGGTGTTGCGTCCACAATTTCAGCCTAAAGCAGACTTTGCCTCTGAATGGGCAAAGTTGGCAAAAGAGGCAGGTTGTAAGTATGTAGTGCTTACTTCAAAACATCACGATGGCTTTGCACTTCACGACAGTAAGGTGAGTGAGTACGACGCAATGGATTTTGTGGGTAGAGACTTAATAAAAGAATTTGTTGATGCTTGTAAAAAAGAAGGGTTGAAAGTAGGATTGTATCACTCAGTTATCGACTGGCATCACCCCGATGCATACACAGGTGGAGGACTACCTTCTATAAAAGGTGAAACAAACGAAGGGCGCAATCATGACAAGTATGTTGAATACTTACATGCTCAGGTAGATGAGCTGATTTCGAACTATGGCGATGTTGATATTATATGGTGGGACTACAGCAGTGAAGAGCTTCAGGGTGAAAAATGGAAAGCGGATGAGCTAATTGCTAAAGTGAAAGAAAAACACCCTTCTATTATTATGAACAACCGCCTGTTTGCCAATATTCAAACTGGTGGCACAAGTGCCGAAGGATTCGATTTGGCGCAGGGTGATTATATTACACCAGAGCAGAAAATTCCTGCTACAGGCATTGATGGTGTAGATTGGGAAACTTGTATGACAATGAATAATACATGGGGATACTCAAAGCACGACCATGATTGGAAATCTACTGAAGCTTTGATTCGCAATCTTATTGATGCAGCTAGCAAAGGGGGTAACTACTTGCTTAATATTGGGCCAGAACCAGATGGAACTATTCCCGCAGAGAGTGTAGAGCGAATGCGTGAAATTGGAGATTGGATGAAAGTGAATGGTGAATCTATCTATGCCACAAAAGCAAGTCCTTTTGAAGAGACTTCTTGGGGAAGATGTACTCAGAAAGAGTTAGGAGATAATAAAACAAGACTTTACCTACATGTTTTTGACTTTCCTGAAGATGGGGTTATCAACATTAATAGTGATATGAAAGTGCACAATGCAGTTTACTTAGATGGTAATGAAAAGATAGATTTAGTACAAGACAACGACAGAGTTATACTTACTTTAGATAAAGACAAAGCAAACAAGTATGCAACAGTGTTGGTGTTGGATGTAGAGTTGTAATATAAAGAGAAAATCACTCTAATGGAGTGATATAAATAAAAGGTGATTATCTGTTTCTCTTAGTATGAGAAATAAATAATCATTTTTTTTGCGTTTAATCTAATGATTTTTCGTTATTTTGCATATCTATTACTTTCTACAAGAAAACCATTGTATCTTTAGTCTTTGAAAATAATAACAACTTTAAACTATACGTATATTATGATTCACAAACTATCAGAGCTAATTGAAAAAGCTAAAAACAAACCTAAGAAAAAGATTGCTGTAGCAGCTGCGGAGGACGAACCTGTGTTGAAATCCTTGAAATCGAGCATAGAAAAGAATATAGTTATCCCTGTGCTGATTGGTGATAAAGCTAAAATTGAAAAAATAGCACAAGCTATCGATTTCGACTTAACCGATGTGCAAATTGTTCACAATGATAAAGGCCCTGCAGAATCGGCAAGAATTGCTGTGTCGATGGTGAAAAGTGGCGAAGCAGATATTCTGATGAAAGGATTTGTTAGTACAGGCGCATTGCTGAAAGCTGTACTTGACAAAGAAAACGGTCTTCGCAAAGGACAGGTACTGAGCCATGTTGCATTCTTCGAGTCGCCACACTATCACAAACTATTGTGTGTGACTGATGTTGCCATGAATATGGATCCCGACTTCAACACCAAAGTACATATCTTGAACAATGCAGTTGAGGCTTGTCACAATATTGGCATTGAAATACCAAAAGTAGCTGTTGTAGCTGCAGTAGAAGTTGTAAATCCGAAAATGGAAGCTACTGTACATGCTGCCATGATGAAAACCATGAGCGACCGCAAGCAGTTTCAGGGATGTATTGTAGATGGGCCATTGGCTTTAGACAATGCCGTAAATAAAGAAGCTGCCGAGCACAAAGGTATTGAGAGCGAAGTTGCAGGCGATTGCGATGTGATTCTTGTTCCAAATTTAGAAGCAGGTAATATGTTTTACAAAGCATTGAATTTCCTTGGTGGTGCTTCTGTTGCCGCTGTTATTATGGGAGCCACAGTACCTATTGTATTAACATCTCGTTCAGATTCTGAATCAAGTAAAATGCTTTCAATTGCACTAGCAGCAGCAATGGATTAATACCCCTTCATAACAAGATAACCTTTTTTTGAAAAACTAACTAACCAAATTAAATATTTACTACTATGGATAAGAATGTTCGCATCTTGGCTATCAACCCCGGATCTACCTCTACAAAAATTGCTGTTTATAGGAATGGCGAAGTACTTTTTTTGAAAACAATTCGCCACTCTGCTGAAGAGTTGAATCAGTTTAAAAATATTGCTGATCAGTTTGACTATCGTAGAAACATTATCTATGAAGAGTTGAAGAATGCTGATTTAAGACTTGACATGATAAAAATTGTGATGGGGCGCGGTGGTTTAGTAAAACCTATTCCTGCAGGCGTTTATCGTGTAAACGAAGCAATGAAGGAAGAGCTTCGCGAAGGTAGATATGGAGAGCATGCCAGTAATCTAGGTGCTCTTATTGCCGATGATATAGCAAGAAAACTGCCCGATGCAAAAGCTTATATTGCCGACCCTGTAGTTGTGGACGAACTTGAGCCTATTGCTCGCTATTCGGGTCATCCACTTTTTGCAAGAACATCTATATTTCATGCACTTAATCAGAGAGCTATCGCTCGCACGCATGCTAAGTCTATGAATAAAAGATATGAGGATTTAAATCTTATTGTTGCACATTTAGGAGGAGGTGTATCTGTAGGTGCACATCGCAAAGGGCGAGTAGTAGATGTGAATCAAGCATTGGATGGCGAAGGACCTATCTCTCCCGAACGCTCTGGCACTCTACCTGCAGGTATGTTGCTAAAGCTAGCATTTAGTGGAGATTATACTTACAATGAAATGAAAGCGATGGTTACAGGTAAAGGTGGTTTGTATGCCTATACTGGAGTTAACGATGCCTACAAAGTGGAGTTGGCTGCACTAGATGGAGACCAACTAAGTTTAGAGCTAATGGAGACGATGGCCTACCAAACAGCAAAGTATATTGGAGCAGCTGCTACTGTGCTAAAAGGTGATGTTGATGCCGTGTTGATAACAGGAGGCATGGCTAACAGTAAATGGTTTGCCAACTTAATTATTGAGCGTATATATAAGATTGGACCAGTGTATATTTATCCTGGAGAAGATGAGATGCGCGCATTGGCTGAAAATGCTGAAATGGTTCTTAGTGGGGAGGTTGAAGCAAAAGAATACGAATAACAATCAAACTAATTAAACTATTGAAACCGTTGAATGGCATGATGCTGTTTGACGGTTTTTTTTGTACTTTTACATCACTATGTACATTTTCAATCCCGAAAACGACTTGGCACTTGCCAACTTTAGTCCCCATTTTACTGCACCCGCATCTGCATTAAAGATGAGGAGAGATTTAGCTATGCTTCCTCTGTGGTATGCTCTCCATGAAGTATTAATAATTGCAGAAGGTGATTTGAATAGTAAGCTATTAAGTGAATTGAAAGAGGTGTTGCCAATCAACAGCTCGCTTATCTCTTATGCGCAAATTGGAGATTACCCTCATTGCAAAGTAAAGCCTTGGGGCTGGAATCCTAGTATTAGAAAGGAACTTATTCAATTGGGAATAAACGAGCAGTTGCTTCCTTCCTTGAAAGATATTGAATTGCTTCGCAACTACTCAAGCAGACAAAATGCTGTGAAGTTATTGGAAGAGTTGAAACTGTTTAACTCAAAATTTTGTGGAGAATCTTTTTGCTATACTGATATAAACCAACTCCTCTCATATCTAAGCAGAACCAAAGGCGACCAAGTACTTAAAATGCCCTACTCGGGTAGCGGAAAAGGAATTGTGTGGTTGAAGGGTGCTATTACCGATAAGCAAACCGATTGGTGTAGGCGTGTTATCAAAATGCAGGGAGGGGTGGTGGTAGAGCCTGCCTTAAATAAAGTGCAAGACTTTGCTATGGAGTTCGAAATGACTAATTCTGATATTCAGTTTCTTGGATACTCTCTGTTTCGCTCTGCCCCTTCGGGTGCTTATTTAGGCAATGTGCTTTTGAGTGATGAGGAGATTGAAAATAAGTTATCAACATATATAGAGCGCAGTCAATTATTAGAATTGAAAGATATTCTTAAAGCAAAATTGAGCAATTGTTTCCCTAGTTATCGTGGTTACTTTGGTGTGGATATGATGGTTTGCAAAACTGATGAAGCTTTTTACCAAATACAACCTTGCGTTGAGGTGAATATGCGTATGAATATGGGTATAGTTGCTCATCGCATCAACGAGCGATTTGTTTATCCAAAATCTACTGGACTCTTCTCAATCAATTTCTATAAGAAAGAGGGTGAAGCTCAAAGCAACTCCTTAACTATGCAAGCCGAGCATCCACTTGTTATAAAAGATGGTAAAATCAAGAGGGGATATCTCTCTCTAACACCTGTTGATGAGCATACACAATATACAGCCACAATAGCTATAAAAGAAAAATCACGAAAAGAATAAATTCTCTCCGTGATTTTAAATAAGATTTGTTGAGGTTTTGGTTAAATGATTAAAGGCTTTGCACCTCACATCTCATATTCCACACCCCATACCTACTTCAAACTATTTTTTCATCTCTTCAGCAAAATAGCCATAAAATGCCTGAATAGTTTTTATACCATTAAAGAATTGCTCCAATGGATAGTTCTCGTTAGGAGAGTGAATAGCATCTGAACCAAGACCGAAGCCCATTAGTACAGATTTAGTTCCTAATATCTCTTCAAACGTTGCAATAATTGGTATACTGCCACCCGATCTTACAGGAACAGGTCTTTTGCCGTATAGTTCTGTATATGCTTTGTCAGCTGCTCTATATGCAGGTATATCAATAGGACAAACATAAGATGGACCTCCATGTAGGTACTCAACTTTCACTTTTACAGTGTCAGGAGCAATCGACTTGAAGTAGTCTATAAATAGTTCGGCAATTTTATCATGCTTTTGGTTAGGCACTAGGCGCGTACTTATTTTCGCATAAGCTTTAGAAGGCAATACTGTTTTTGCACCATCGCCAGTGTATCCACCCCATATACCACACACATCAAATGTTGGACGAATACCAGTGCGTTCGTTTGTAGAAAAACCTTCTTCACCAAACTCATTTTCAATGTCTAGCGATTTTTTGTACTCTTCAAGATCGAAAGGAGCTTTAGCCATTAATTCACGCTCTTCTTTTGATACTTCCAATACGTCGTCGTAAAAGCCAGGGATAAGGATTCTTCCATTATCATCCATTGTTTGTGCTATCATTTTCGACAATACATTAATTGGATTGGCTACTGCACCACCAAAAATACCTGAGTGTAAGTCTGCATTTGGTCCAGTTACTTCTACTTGCCAATATGCCAAGCCGCGAAGTCCTGTTGTTATTGATGGAACATCGCGAGCAATCATAGAAGTGTCTGATACTAAAATAATATCAGCTTCTAACAATTCTTTGTTCTCTTCGCAAAACTTAGGTAAGTTTGGCGAACCTACTTCTTCTTCACCTTCTATTAAGAATTTCACGTTGCAAGTCAACTGGTCAGTTGCAACTAGGTATTCAAATGCTTTAGCATGCATAAAACCTTGTCCTTTATCATCGTCAGCTCCACGCGCCCATATTTTACCATCTTTTATAACTGGCTCAAATGGCTTGGTGTTCCACAACTCTAACGGGTCAACAGGCATCACATCCATGTGTGCATACACCAACACAGTAGGTGCATCCTTGTCAATTATTTTCTCGCCATAAGTTACAGGGTTACCTTCAGTTTCATATATCTCTGCTTTGTCTGCTCCAGCAGCTAGCAAAAATTCTTTCCACTTTTCGGCTGCCTTATACATATCCGGCTTGTGCTCGGGTAGTGAAGAGATTGAAGGGATACGGATTAGCTCAAAAAGCTCATCCAAGAAACGTTGTTTGTGAGTTTCTACGTACTGGTTAATTTGATTCATTGCTTTTTATGTTTAAATGATTTAATACTGTAAAAGTACAAATAATTTTATAGGTATGGAAATATAAAAGCATTTCTATTTATTATCTTATCGTTTCTTCTTTTATACTCATTTTAACTCCTTTGTTGATTGTTATGTAACTCATCTCTTTTAAAATCTCTCCGCTTTTTATGTTTCTTCTTTCTATTTTTATCTTATCTTTGATATCTAATATTAACTTCTAAATATTCTGTATCATGATTAAAAGATATGTACTATCCATTATCGTTGTAATGGTTGCGTTTGTTTCTGTAAATGCAAGCAAGACCACGAAAGAAAATCAAAAAGAACCTCAAATGACAGATGAAATCTTTATACCCCAAAAAAGTGTCACTAATGTTATTGATGCTTTATCTAAAGCTACATCTGATGACCAATTGTTTCGCATAGAGCGTGGAGCACAACAAGTAGCTAGTTTGTGGCGACATCAAGATGGTACTGCTCAGGAGTACGAAGCGTTTTGTATGGAGAACTTTGTATCAGACAGTGAGTCCCTTTCTCAACTGTTCAACAAATTGGAGCACAACTTTGAACTTTTCAATGGTTATTTTCATAGAATCAACCTAAAGCTAAAAGAACCACTACACTTAGATGGTCCGGGCATACAGCCCATCGATATGATGTTTGGTGGATACGATGTGTCGGCACATTTAAACGATGATATGTATAGCTCGAAAATAGCATTTATAACTGCGCTCAATTTCCCATTCTACTCTTTAGATGAGAAAACAGAGCTTGGCAACGATTGGACTAGACAAGAGTGGGCGTATGCTCGCATGGGCGATAGATTTATTTCTAGAGTGCCAGCGGCCTTGCAACAAGACATTTCACGCACGCTAACCAATGCTGACACTTATATTGCAGGCTATAATATATATATGGGTCAGCTATTGAATAAAGAAGGCAAAAAATTATTCCCCGAAGGCATGAAACTAATTACTCATTGGGGATTGCGCGATGAGTTGAAATCTAACTATGCTGACACAGAAAATGGTTTAGAGAAACAACGCATGGTGTATAAAGTAATGAAGCGTATTGTAGACCAAACTATTCCTCAAGAGGTAATAAATGATGGAACGTATGAGTGGGACATAGAAAACAATAAGATATATGATGGGGGTAAAGAAATTACTTCTACACCCGAGTTTGATAAGCGTTACGAGGTTTTGCTTAAAAATTTTAATGTAACTAGGCAACTCGACCCTTATTCGGTTCATTACCCAACTCAGTTGGCGCGCTCTTTTGATGCAAGAATGGAAGTGCCTCAAAAAGATGTTGAGAAATTGTTTACAAACTTGATTTCATCGCCCGTGGTGAAAGAGGTTGCAGCATTTATTGAATCACGACTTGGTCGCCCATTAGAGCCTTTCGATATTTGGTACAATGGTTTTAAATCACGTGGAGGGGTTTCAGAGGATAAATTAACTGCCCTTACATCTAAGAAATATCCCAACGCAGCAGCATTAGAAGCTGATTTGGCTCGTATACTTCGCGATTTGGGTTGGACTGCAGAGAAAGCAAAACAGATAACTTCACTTATTACAGTAGATGCATCTCGCGGTGCAGGGCATGCTTGGGGAGCAAGTATGCGTAACGATTTAGCTCATTTACGTACACGCATTGGTGAAAATGGCATGGATTACAAAGGCTACAACATTGCAGTGCACGAGTTTGGTCACAATGTGGAGCAAACCATTACATTAAATGATATAGACTATTATATGTTGAGTGGAGTTCCAAACACATCGTTTACCGAAGCAATTGCTTTCTTGTTCCAAAAGCGTGACATGGAGTTATTGGGTTTACAAGAAACTAATCCACACGATGATTACTATTTGGCATTAGACAATTTTTGGTCTAGTTACGAGATAATGGGTGTATCACTGGTTGATATTCAAGTGTGGGAATGGATGTATGCAAACCCTGATGCTACACCAGTTGAGCTTAAAGAAGCCGTTATGACCATTGCCAAAAATGTATGGAACACCTATTATGCCGATGTATTGGGAGGAAATGACGAAACATTATTGGGTATTTACTCACACATGATAGACAATCCGCTTTACTTGCCCAACTATCCAATGGGACATCTTATCGATTTCCAAATAGAGCAACAGGTAAGTGGCAAGAATATGGCCAACGAAGTTGAGCGTATGCTCGTTCAAGGTAGCATTATTCCACAACAGTGGATGAAGGGTGCAGTGGGGCAAGAGATTTCTATAGAACCATTATTGAAAGCTACTAAAGAGGCATTGGAAGCTTTATAATTGAATTCCTTTCTGCTTGTAGACTATGAAAGTGTGTTGCTGGTGGTATCATCACTTGCAACACACTTTTTTGTTTTATATACAGACAATCTAAACATTTCAGTTTGATTTTTATCTAATTGAATACTTTTAAACCTCCTAAAGCTCTAATTAATTATACTTGCGATTTGTAAGGTCTCTGAAAGCTCGAAAAAGTTTTTTTCATGATTTAGAAGCCTCAGAAAGCTTGAAATAATTATATTCACGATATAAAGACCTCAGAAAGCGTGAATATCTTTTATTTGCGTAATAGAAGACCTCGGAAATTGTGAATTTATTTATTTTGCGATATAAGAGCCTCAGAAAGCATGAAATTTTTTTATTTGAACTTTCTGAGCTCTTTTTGGCTATAATTTGTTTTTCGACTGTTTGTTTCTATTTGAAGGTAGTGCGCTTTTTATTTTGATGATTATATATCTCCGATAGAGCAATATAAAATGAGGAGATTAATTGCTATAGCTTTTTAGGAATGAAAAAAAAGTATAATGATTTATTCAACCTAAACTACATAGTTATTTATTCTTTTAGCTTATCAACAGCATTAAACTCTCGTATTAATCGACAAATAAAGTATAAATTACTATTTTTGTCAATTAGAATAGATTCGAACAACCTTTGTTTGAATTGTTTGTAATAGTGCTATCAACTAATAAGGAAATTTACAATGACACAAGAATTGGTTATTTATAATACGCTCAATCGCGAAAAAGAAGTTTTTAAACCCTTGCATGCAAACCATGTAGGGATGTATGTATGTGGTCCTACAGTATATGGCGACCCACATTTGGGGCATGCTCGTCCTGCAATTACTTTCGATTTACTATTCCGTTATCTACAACATATTGGTTACAAGGTGCGCTATGTGCGTAATATTACTGATGTGGGTCATCTAGAAAATGATGCAGATGAGGGGGAAGATAAAATTGGTAAGAAAGCGCGTTTAGAGGAGTTAGAACCGATGGAGGTGGTGCAGTTTTACACCAATAGTTATCACAAAGCCATGGACTCGCTTAATGTGTTGCGTCCATCGATAGAGCCAAGTGCTTCGGGGCATGTGATGGAGCAAATAGAGATGACACAAGAGATATTAGACAAAGGCTTTGCTTACGAAAGCAATGGGTCGGTATATTTTGATGTGGAGAAATATAACAACTCACACGATTATGGAATCTTGTCTCGCAGAGACATTGATGAGATGCTAGAAACAACCCGTGAACTAGACGGGCAAGATGAAAAACGCAGAAGTGCAGACTTTGCACTTTGGAAAAAAGCAGCACCCGAACATATTATGCGTTGGAAATCGCCATGGAGTGTAGGTTTCCCAGGTTGGCATATAGAGTGCTCGGTAATGAGCACACGCTATTTGGGCGATGAGTTTGATATTCATGGTGGTGGTCTCGATTTATTGTTTCCACATCACGAGTGCGAGATAGCACAAAACACGGTTGTTAATGGTAGACCATCGGTTCGTTACTGGATGCATAATAATATGATTACTGTAAACGGAACAAAAATGGGTAAGTCGATGGGTAACTTTATCAACCTTGAAGAGTTCTTTAATGGAACGCATCGCCTTTTAGACAAAGCCTATGAGCCAATGATTATTCGCTTCTTTATTTTACAATCGCATTATAGAAGTATGGTTGATTTTAGTGTTGATGCTTTGCATGCTGCAGAGGTTGCACTAAAAAGATTGCTCGATGCATCTAAACATATTGCCAATATACCTGTAAGCGATACTTCAACTGTTGAGGTAAAAGCGTTGCGTCAGAAATGCTACGATGCAATGAATGACGATTTGAACACACCTATTTTGCTTTCGCATCTGTTTGAGGCAACACGTATTATCAACTCTGCAATTGCTGGAATTGAAAAACTATCGCAAGAAGATATTGACGAGTTAACATTCTTGTTCAACACATTCTTATTCGAATTGCTAGGCATTGAAGACAACTCGGCGCTAAAAGATACTAGCTACGAAGCTTTTGAAAAAGCTGTGAATATGTTGTTGGAAATGAGACAAGAAGCAAAACGAAACAAAGATTGGGCTAAATCAGACAAAATTCGTGACGATCTTACTAAAGCAGGATTTGTAATTAAAGATACTGCTACAGGGTTTGAGTGGAGTTTGGCTTAGTTCAAAGTTGAAAATTTATAATGCAGTCAATCTACACATGCTTCTTTATTTAAGAATGCCGTATACACAATCATATAACATTAATAGAAAGGTTTATGCAATTACTGCTCTCTCCAGCAAAGCTGATTAACTTTACAGACAAAACTGAATTGGTGGCAGGAACTACTCCTCTGTTTACCGAAAAGACAGACAACTTGGTAGAGTTTTGTCAACAGTTATCGGTAAATGAAATTGCAAAGTTGCTGAAAATAAACTTGAAGATGGCACACGATGTGTATGGTTACTTCCAAACGTTTCATTTAGATAACAATGTGGAACGCAGTGCAGCATATGCCTTTAATGGTATTGCTTTTCAAGGCCTAGATGTTCATGATATGACTGCTCATGAATTATCGTTTGCACAAGAACACCTAAATATTTTGTCGGGCATGTACGGATTGTTGCGTCCACTTGATCTTATTAAACCATATCGGTTGGATATGAATACACGTATCTCTCCCACTGATGGAATTAATAACAGTGGTAATCTTAACACTACTTTTCCTAAGTCTAACTATCTGTATGGATATTGGCAAGAGACTGTAAATAAGTATTTGTTTGAGAAACTGAGTAAGGATGATAATACCATTATCAACTTAAGCTCTTCTGAATATTACAAGCTTATTGTGCCAGCACTACTTCCAAAGCAGTTGCAAATTATAACTATTGCCTTTAGAGAGCAAAAAGCCGATGGTTTGAAGCAAGTAGTTGTGTATGCAAAGAAAGCACGGGGTATGATGGCGCAATATATAATTAAAAATAAAATCACTAAAGTTGAAGATGTAAAGGGATTCGATATGGAAGGCTATTTTTACTCGCCTGCACAATCCACCCCAACTGAATGGACTTTTGTGAGGTAATAATACCAGTAGTTTTAGTGGTAATCTAGTTTTTCTCTTTCACTTATATACTCGATAAATTATGAGTACAAAAAGAATAAAGTTTGCATCTAAGTTAGGTTTAATTGCAGCGGCAGCTGGTTCGGCTGTAGGCCTTGGTAATATATGGCGATTTCCTAGTCAAGTAGCAGATGGCGGTGGGGCGCTGTTTATAATCCTCTATATTGGCTGTATACTCTTCTTTGGAATACCATTGATGATGGGCGAGTTTATTATTGGACGCTCGGGTAGGGCCAACGCTTCAGGTTCATTCGAGAAGCTTGCACCTGGCACTTCGTGGAAGTGGGTCGGACGTTTAGGGATACTTACCGCATTTTTGATTTTAGGCTTTTACATGGTTGTATGTGCTTGGACTATGGAGTACATTGTACAGAGTGTGTCGGGCCAATTGATGGCTGCCACTAATCTTACCGATAATTTCAATTCATTACTGCAAAACTCTAGTCGTCAAATTGGGTGGATGCTTTTCTTTACAATTCTCACTGCATTTTTCATTCTTTCAGGAGTGAAAAGAGGCATTGAGCAATCGGCTAAGATACTAATGCCTATGCTCTTTCTTATATTAGTTGTATTGGGTATTCGTTCTATCACGCTTAGTGGTTCGGCCCAAGGGTTGACATTTCTTTTTAAGCCCAATCTCGAAACAGTGAAACCAACTATATTTTTAGATGCCATGGGTCAAGCATTCTTTTCGCTTTCTCTTGGCATGGGAGCTATGACCACTTATGGGTCTTATTTTCGCGACGATTCTAATTTACGACAAACAGCAGTGCAAGTGTCAGTGTTAGATGGATTGGTAGCTATTTTGGCAGGTATAGTAATATTTCCCGCTGCTTTTGCATTAACCCAATCGCCCGATACAATTGTTTCTACACTTGTTGCTGGAGGTCCTGGCTTATTGTTTATCACCATTCCAGAGCTGTTTAATCATCTACCCCTTTCTAGTCTTTGGTCTACTCTCTTTTTTGTGTTGTTGGCAATAGCAGCCCTTACATCCACCATCTCGCTTATGGAAGTGGTTACTTCTTATCTACACGAAGAGTTTGATATGTTGAGGCGCAATGCGGTAACCTTTGTTGCAATGGGAGTAGCCGTATTGGGAGTAATATCTTCTATGTCATCTCAGTTTTTCGATATACTTGACTATGCCACTGCTAAGATAATGTTGCCATTAAGCGGACTCTTCATTTCACTCTTTATTGGGTGGTATTTAGATAAGAAAATTACTGCTGCTCAACTTACCAATGATGGAACATTATCGGTATCGGTACGATTTCTAAAACTCTATATTTTTATTCTCAAGTATGTAGCACCTGTGGCAATTGTAGGAATATTCATCTATGGTATTTTGTTTTAGACACAAGTATATGTGGATAAGTGACAAGAGCTATGCTATTGGCCATATGCGTAAAAAACACACCTAACCATACTTAACAAAATGACCTTGATTTTCACTTCTAAATGTATTACTTTTACATCAAAAATAGAGCATGGCATATAAAATACATCCTCCAAAATCTTTATACAGTACCGTTACCCTTCCTGGCTCAAAAAGCATTAGCAATCGAGCAATCTTACTCAATGCTTTAAGTTTGAGTAAACACGCTATCGAAAATCTATCGGTCTGCGAGGATACACGGGTAATAAAAGATGCATTTGCATCTAATACAAATGAGTTTGATGTACGTGGTGCAGGAACCGCAATGCGTTTCTTAGCAGCTTTTTTAGCATGTGTAGAAGGTGAGTGGATTCTAACAGGGTCGGAGCGAATGCATCAACGACCAATTCATCCGTTAGTTGATACACTTGTAACAATTGGTGCAGAGATAGAATATCTTGGCAATAAAGGTTACCCACCGCTTAAAATAAAAGGCGGTAATTTAGAAGGAGGAGAGGTTTATCTTACAGCCAACGTTAGCTCACAATTCATTTCTGCTCTTATGATGATAGCGCCTACTACAAAATTTGGATTAACTTTGCACCTCGAACATGAGATTATTTCTAAGCCATATATCAACTTAACTCAAAAGATGATGCAAGATTATGGTGTAGATGTAAAGTGGGAGGAGAAAACTATAATTATTGCTCCCCAACCATACACTGCAATTCCTTATAGTGTAGAGTCCGATTGGTCGGCAGCATCTTATTGGTACTCTCTTGTGGCACTTATGCCCGAGGCTGAAGTGAGTTTGAAAGGATTGAGAAAAGAGAGCTTGCAAGGCGATGCTAATGTTATCAATCTATTTACTGACTTGGGAGTTACTACTAGTTTTGTTGAAGATGGTGTTGTGTTGAGCAAGAAGGATGTTGTGAGAAATAAGTTTTTTCACAATTTTATCAATGAACCCGATTTGGCGCAAACTTTTGCAGTTACTTGTTGTTTGTTGAATATACCTTTTTTCTTTAGTGGTTTGCAAACTCTTAAGATAAAAGAGACCGATAGAATAGTTGCGTTAATAACTGAGCTTGAAAAGTTGGGTTATGTATTGCGCGAAACAGAAAATGGAATATTAGAGTGGGATGGCGAACGATGTCTCACAGATGAAACTATAGTGATAGATACATACGACGATCATCGTATGGCAATGGCATTCGCCCCAGCATCTATCGTTTTTAAGGACATGTATATAAATTATCCAGAAGTTGTCGTAAAGTCGTATCCCACTTTTTGGGACGATTTACAACGAGGTGGATTTATGTTGAACGAAATCGATAATTTTTAAAGAATGAAAAGTTTAATTGTTTTTATAGGAATCATTGTTGCCTTTGCATTAGTAACGTATATTTGGAATACCATACAGCGTTTAAAAGGTGTGCCAGAGGCCGACCCCGAAAAGTATGTGCGTCCTGATGGTTGTTGTGGAGCTCACGCAGTGTGCGAACATCCAGCAGATGAGTTAAATTCTGAACCCGAGTATTTTGATGATGAAGAGTTAGATAGATTTGAGCGTAGACTATCGCACGAATATTCTGATGAAGAGGCCGATGAGTTTAGAGAAATATTTCAGACTCTTTTGGACAAGGAGAAAACTCTTTGGTTGAGGAGCCTACGTATGCGTCATATTGGCTTGCCACAGCAGGTTAAGAAAGAGATGCTAGATGTAATGAAATCGCTCCCCAAAGAACATCAATTGGCTTAATGCAATAATATGGATATTGTAGAACTTCTAAACTACACCTTCTTTCGCAATGCCTTGCTGGGGAGTTTCCTTGCAAGCATTGCTTGTGGCATAATAGGCAGCTATGTAGTGGCGCGCCGCATGGTTTTTATTAGTGGTGGCATCACGCATGCATCGTTTGGTGGAATTGGTATAGGGTTTTACTACGGGTTTAATCCTATTTTATCTGCTTTGGTCTTTTCTGTTTTATCAGCTTTTGGTATTCAGTGGCTGTCTAAGAATCAGAATGTGCGAGAAGATTCAGCTATCGGTGTGTTTTGGTCGCTTGGAATGGCATTGGGTATTATTCTCATATTCCTATCTCCTGGCTATGCTCCTAATCTTTCTGAATATCTTTTTGGAAATATACTCACCATTAGTCAAACAGATATTATGCTATTGGCAATATTGAGTGTGGTGCTAATATTGTTTTTTACTTTTTTCTATCGCTCTATTCTTAATGTATCGTTCGATAAAGAATTTGCCAAAACTCGTGGTCTTCCTGTAGCTTTTCTAGAATACACCCTTATTATGCTGGTGGCAGTAACTATTGTGCTTAGCATTCGCTTAGTAGGTATAGTATTGCTGATATCATTGCTAACCGTTCCTCAAATGACAGCCAATATATTTACCAACAAGTTCTCTAAAATAATTGTTGCCTCTGTAGCAATTAGTTTTGTGGGATGTATTGCAGGATTACTTTTATCTTACACTTTAAATGTTCCTTCTGGAGCATTTATCATATTTGTATTGATTTCAATATTTTTGATGGCGAAGTTGGGAGTGTCTTTGTGTAGGCTAGTTAAAGGTAATGATTTAAGAGTGAGGGGTAAAGGGTGAAAAATTGATTTTCAATTAAGAAGATTATAATAAACCATAGACAGTCAATAGTATAAGGCTGACAGCTGACAGCTATTAAAGCATAGTTATTGAATAATGCACAATGCGGGTTTTAGCTGTAGTGTGCTGTAAAGCATTGATCGTAAGGTGTCCCACACCATTGTGTCGTAGTTGGTTCCCCTTAAAAGCTTTCGTATAAACCACACGAAAAGATTCACGCAGCAGCCTCGATGGTTGACTATTAAACAATATAAAGGCGTGTTTACTGATTTAAATAAGCAGTATAAGGATCAACTTCCTCTTCTTCTTTCCAATCTTTTGACAAAGGACAGCCTGTACAGCCTCCACAGTATCCGTTTTTGTTTTCTACAAAGAAAAAACGATAGATACCACGTAGTAGTATTGCAGCCACAGCCACGCCAATGATTATTACTATAATTAATTGTATGTCCATATTATAAAAACAATTTTAAGTGCAGAATGTTTAAAACAACATTCCAATTTGATATGCTATAAATGCTATAACCCATGCTAGCAGTGTGGTATAGATTATGGTGAACAATCCCCATTTCCACGACCCCGACTCTTCTTTAATAGCTACAATGGTGGCTATACAAGGGAAGTAAATCAATACAAATAGCATAAGAGCTATTACTACACTAGTTGTAAACACTGGTGTTCCATCGCTATATTTCTCATTCTTTATGCGGGTTTGTAGCGACTCTTGACTTTCAGCATCCCCAGGATAAAGAACCCCCAGTGTGCTTACCACAATTTCCTTGGCAGCCATTCCTGTAATTATACTTACCGAAATTTTCCAATCAAAACCCAATGGGCGCATAACAGGCTCTACAAAGTGACCGACTTGGCCAATATAAGAGTTTTCTTGATGTGCAGAAGTTCGCATAATCTCTATACCAGAAATAATGCTGTCTTTTCTTTGTTCGGTTATCTTGTTTTCTGAAAATAGCATTGAGGTCTGCTCTATTTGCTCATCAAACACAACTTCCTTTTCTGCATTGCGAGGGAAGTAGCCTAGAAACCATATTACAATAGAGGCAATAAGAATAATACCACCCATTTTCTGTAAGTACTGGCGCGATTTGTCCCACATGTGTGTAACTGTCGATTTTACAGTTGGCATACGATAAGGAGGTAGCTCCATTACAAAAGGTGTATTCTCCTCCTTAAATAATGTCTTACGAAACAGTTTAGACATAATCACCGCTAATAGAATTCCAAAGAGGTATATCGAAAACAGTGCTGTGCTTGCATGTTTGGGAAAGAAGGCACTCACAAAAAGAATGTAAATGGGTAGTCGGGCACTACAAGACATAAGCGGATTGATTAGCATAGTAATCATTCTGCTACTGCGGCTCTCTATGGTGCGTGTAGCAAGAATGGCAGGCACATTGCAACCAAA
>LFRM01177518.1_pt2 | contig 19592 bp, 15 predicted proteins | sample 618341 | NCBI WGS metagenome assembly LFRM01 (sample SAMN03654438, study PRJNA283298) | anaerobic digester metagenome | isolation source: pool of bioreactors CSTR01a, CSTR02a, and CSTR03a thermophilic anaerobic... | place: Denmark: Kgs. Lyngby | collected 2014-05-21 | reverse complement strand
GGCATTTCCCTATGTAACTTCTGTTATATCGCTTCTGTGGAATTTACTTTGGGAATTTACCATTCCGGGCGAATTTCCACTCTGCCCGCCTGAGACGACGGACAGAGCGGAGTCGATTTACAAAATGTATCTGGACAAATCCATCTGCTTGGCTGCGGAGACATGCTCATTAACGTAGGAAGCGGTAATGTTAAGGTTGATGTCGGGCATCTCATCCCCGCCGGCGTTGTAGGAAATATCCTCCAGCAGTTCTTCAAACACGGCATGCAGCCGCCTGGCGCCTATATCCTCGCCCTCAACGTTGGCATTGTGCGCCGCCCTTGCGATGGTCTGCAGCGCTTCATCATCAAAAGTGAGGTACACCTTGTCCACTTCCATCAGCGCGGTGTATTGGCGGGTGAGCGCATTGTCCGTCTGCGTGAGGATCTTGACAAAATCATCCTCGGTAAGGCTGCCAAGCGTAACGTGCACGGGAAAACGCCCCTGCAGTTCGGGGATAAGATCCGTCACCTTTGCCACATGGAACGCGCCGGCGGCGATAAACAACACAAAATCGGTACGAATGGAGCCATACTTGGTATTGACGGTGGAACCTTCCACGATGGGAAGAATGTCCCGTTGTACCCCTTCACGCGACACATCCGGCCCGCCGCCGGTAGCGGAGCGCCCGGCGATCTTGTCGATCTCGTCGATGAACACGATGCCGTCCTCTTCCGCGCGGCGCACGGCTTCTTCTTTGACGGCATCATCGTCGATGAGCTTCTGGGATTCCTCATCGATCAGTATCTTACGTGCTTCCTTCACCTTCATGTGGCGAAGCTTGGTCTTCTTAGGGAGGATATTGCCCATCATATCGCCGATGCTGATGGAGTTGCCGCCCACTTCCAGCTGCGGCGCGCTTTCCTCCACTTCCACGTCGATCTCAATATCTTCCAGATTGCCCTGGCGCAGCTGCTCCCTGATGTCGTTGCGCTTGCCGGACAGGATGAACTGCTCCTCCTGCGTGGGCACGGGCTCGTTCTTGGTTTTCCCCAGCAGCACATCAATAGGATTGGCGGCCTTTTTGGGCACGGGATTGATGATGAGTGTAACGAGCCTATCTTCCGCCATGACTTCGGCGCGCACCTTGACACGCTCCTGATGTTCCTCTTTTACCATGCGGTAGGCATTTTCCGCCAGATCGCGGATGATGCCCTCCACATCGCGGCCCACATAACCCACTTCAGTAAATTTGGTGGCCTCCACCTTAACAAAGGGCGCGTTGACCAATTTGGCGAGGCGACGGGCGATCTCGGTCTTGCCGACCCCGGTGGGGCCCATCATCAGGATATTCTTAGGGTAGATCTCTTCGCGTATCTCCGCCGGGACGCGCGAACGGCGGTAGCGGTTGCGCAGCGCGATGGCGACGTATTTCTTGGCGTCATCCTGGCCGATAATGAAACGGTCAAGTTCCTTGACGACTTCGCGGGGTGTCAATACTTTCATTTACACATCCTCCACGATGATGTTTTGATTGGTAAACACACAAATGGACGCGGCAATATGCAGCGCCTTTTGCGCGATATCCCGCGCGGACAGATCGGTATTTAGTACCAGCGCGCGCGCCGCCGCTAAAGCGAAATTGCCGCCCGAGCCGATGGCGCACACGCCGTCGTCGGGGCTGATGACTTCGCCGGTACCGCTGATAATGAGCATGGCATCCTTGTCGGCGGCGATCATCATCGCCTCCAGCTTGCGCAGCACCTTGTCGCCCCGCCAATCCTGTGCCAGGCTGACGGCGGCCTTTTCCAGATTGCCGTTGGTCTGCTTAAGCTTGTCTTCAAACCGATCGCTTAATGTAAACGCGTCCGCGACCGAGCCCGCGAAGCCGACAACCACTTTGTCATTGAAGATCCTGCGTACTTTGTGCGCGGTCGATTTAAAGATGGTGTTTTCCCCCATGGTCACTTGCCCGTCCCCCGCGATAGCGACTTTGCCATCCTTGCGAACGGCGCATATGGTGGTGGCCCTTAATTGTAAAGACATATCGTTCCCTTCCTTCTACTTAAGTTGTGGCAGCAGTGCATCAATTTGCTCCAAAGCCCGGTCCGCCAAACGCAGATAACGCTGCTCTTTGCCCCTGACGCGCTCCTTGAGCGGCTCCATGAGGCCAAAGGTGACATTCATCGGCTGAAAGTGGCGGTTATAGCGCGAAACATAGTCACCCAGGGCGCCGATGGCAGTGACAGGCGGGAAATAGACAGGCGCTTCGCCCTTCATTTGCCTGGACAGGGCAATACCGGCGGTTAGCCCGCTGGCGGCACTCTCAACATACCCTTCCACGCCGGTTATCTGACCGGCAAAATAGACGCCCTGCCGCTGCCTCATTTGAAAAAGGTTATCCAGTACGCCGGGACTGTTTAAAAAAGTGTTGCGGTGCATGACACCGTAGCGTGCGAACTCCGCATTCTCCAGCCCCGGGATCAAACCGAAAACACGGCGCTGTTCGTGAAAGCGGAGCCTTGTCTGGAACCCGACCAGGTTGTAAAGCGTATCCCCCGCATCGTCGCGGCGCAGCTGCACCACGGCGAAGGGCATTTCCCCGGTGTTGGGATCTACCAGCCCCACGGGTTTCATGGGACCAAACGCCAAAGCCATGTGCCCGCGTTTTGCCATTGATTCCACGGGCATACAGCCCTCAAACACCTTGCTGTCTTCAAACCCGTTCACTTCGGCCGTTTCGGCGCCCAGCAGCGCTGCCATGAACCGCTCGTACTCCTCACGGTTTAGGGGGCAATTGAGATAATCATCCCCCCGCTCATAACGCGAGGCGCGGAACACGCGCCGCATATCAAGCGAGTCCTTGGTGACGATGGGGGCGGCGGCATCATAAAAGTTGAGAAGACCCATACCCTCCTGCGCCAGAATGGCTTCCGACAGCGCTTCGCTTGTAAGCGGACCCGTAGCGATAATGGCAGGCGCGTCGGGGAACTGCGTTACTTCGCCTTCCACTACCGTGATGAGCGGATGGTTCTTAAGACTTTGGGTAATGAAGGACGAAAAGGCGTCCCGATCCACCGCCAGCGCGCCACCCGCGGGCACCCGCGCCGCGTCGGCAGACGTAAGGACCAGCGAGCCCAGCCTGCGCATTTCTTCCTTTAACAATCCCACCGCGTTTTGCAGCCTGTCGCTGCGCAAAGAATTGCTGCACACCAGCTCCGCAAATAGCGGGGAGCGGTGCGCGGGCGACATTTTGGCAGGCTTCATCTCGTGCAGGACGACGGGAATACCACGGGCGGCCAACTGCCAGGCAGCTTCACTGCCCGCCAATCCTGCGCCTATGACGTGGGCGGTGTCACTCGTTGTCTTCATCAGCCGTCTTATGTACCTCATGGTGCCGACACGTCGGGTTGGCACAGATCTTCCAGACTTCGCCCTGTTTGCGGTGCTTGAGCGTCATATACGTGCCACACACGCTGCATTTTTCGTTGATGGGCTGCTCCCATGAAACAAAATCACAGTCGGGATAGCGCTCGCATCCGTAAAACTTGCGGTTTTTCTTGCTGATCTTTTCAAGCAGCCGCGCCCCGCAGGTGGGACAATCGGCATCGATAAACTTCAAAATGGGCTTGGTGTTGCGGCACTCGGGGAAATTGGGGCAGCCCAGGAAGCGGCCGTAGCGGCCCTGCTTGTAGACCATCATGGCGCCGCAAAGCTCACATTCCACATCGCTGGGCTCATCCTTTATGACGATCTTTTCCATCTTCTTGGCGGCTTCGTCCAGCATATCCTTGAAGGACGGATAAAAGGTCCTGAGCACATCTTTCCATGGCTTCTTGCCTTCTTCCACCGCGTCCAGCTGGCTTTCCATGCCGGCGGTAAAATCCGGATCGACGACGGGCGCGAAGTAATCCTTCATGATATCCGTAACGATGATACCCAGTTCTGTGGGGAACAGGCGCTTTTTCTCACGCGAAACGTACCCTCTGGCGATAACGGTTGCAATCGTAGGTGCGTAGGTGGACGGACGCCCGATGCCGTTTTCTTCCAGCGTGCGCACGAGAGACGCTTCGGTAAAGCGTGCCGGGGGCTGCGTGAAGTGCTGCTCGGTGATCGCTTCCTTGACGCTGACCTCCTGCCCTTCCTCCACCACGGGGAGGGGCGATTCCTTTTTTTCGGCGGCGTCGTCAAGGCTTTCTTCATATACGGAGGTAAAGCCCGAAAACACCTTGAACTCGCCGGAGTACCGCAAGGAGACATCCTTAGCGGCGAAGGTGACCGCGATGGTCTTGTAGCGCGCATCGGTCATTTGGCTGGCCACAAAACGGTTGTAGACCAGTTTATACAACAAATACTGCTCTTTGGACAGGGATTCCTTGATGCTGTCGGGCGTACGCGCCATATCAGTGGGGCGGATGGCCTCGTGCGCGTCCTGCGCATTGGTGCGCCCCTTGTAAAGCTTAGGTTTGGAGGGCAAGTATTCCGCGCCGTACGCCGCCTGAATATGTGTGCGGACAGCGCCCAGAGCGTCATCACTCACACGGACGGAATCGGTACGTATATAGGTGACAAGGCCTTGCACGCCAGCGCCCTTCAGATCAATGCCTTCGTAAAGCTGCTGCACGACCTGCATGGTGCGTGAAATGGTGTAGTTGAGCTTCCTGCTGGCCTCCTGCTGCAAGGTGGACGTGGTAAAGGGAGGCGCGGGCGACTTTTTCTTGTTGCCTTCCTTGACGGCGGATACTGTCAGCTCCGCTTGTTCGATCCGCTTTTTGGCATCCTCCGCCTGCTGCGCTGTAACAATGTTGGCCTTCTTGCCTTTGATGGTGTACAAGCGCGCGCGGAACGGCACCTTCTTGCCCTTGTCGTTCTTGAGGAGAATGTCGGCGAAAACATCCCAATACTCTTCCGGGATGAACGCTTCGATCTCCTGCTCGCGGTCCACCACCAGGCGGGTCGCCACGCTCTGCACGCGTCCGGCGGAAAGGCCCTTACGGATCTTCGCCCAAAGCAACGGGCTGATGCTGTAGCCCACCAAGCGATCCAGCGCGCGCCTCGCCTGCTGCGCATCCACCAGATCCATGTCGATTTGGCGCGGAGCCTTAACGGCTGCGGATACCGCGTTTTTGGTGATCTCGTGGAATTCCACGCGGCACAAAGACTCCTGATCGATTTTCAACGCGTGCGCCAAATGCCAGGAAATAGCTTCCCCCTCGCGGTCCGGGTCAGTGGCGAGGTAGATTTTCTTCGCCGACTTCGCTTCCTTCCTCAGCTTCGCGAGGATATCCCCGCGGCCGTGGATGGTGATGTATTTCATTTCAAAGTCATTATCGACGTCCACACCGATCTGCGACTTGGGCAAATCCCGCACGTGGCCCTGGGATGCCTCTACCTTATAGGTTCTGCCCAAAAACTTGCCGATGGCACGCGCCTTTGCCGGGGACTCGACGATGACCAAATTCTTTTTCTTATCTGCCAATGATGATGCTCCTTCACGTGGCTTATTGCCATAGTTGCTAAAATGCACCGGGACGCCACTGAGCGCACCGGCCATCAGCCGCATGCGCAATCATATATCTTTCCTTATGCCTGTGTCAAATCATTACGGCGATCAGCCAAAGGATCAGTGACAGCACAATAATCAGCCATCGTTCTTCCGTGCCGGGGCAAAAGAACCTCAAAAAATACTGATTAATTGCGTTTCATCCGGTAAATGCGCCCCGGAAGGGATTCGATCAGACCACGTATTTCCAGCATGGTAATGTGCGCGTTGAGATCCCCCGGCGACAAATCATTCAGGGACATGACGTCTTCAAACGAGCGCACCTCATCACTCAGAGAGTCATAGATACTTCGCTGCACGGGCGTCAGATCATCCAGATCGGCGGCGACGCCGGGCATCATCATCTGCATTTCCCGGCTCTGCCAGCCCATATCCTCCAAGATATCATTGGCGCAGGTGCAAAGGCGCGCGCCCTCGCGCAAAAAGCGGTGCGGCACCACACTGCCGGGGGCATCTACGGGCCCGGGCAAGGCGAACACGTCCCTCCCCTGCGTCAAAGCGTGCCCCACGGTGATCATGGTGCCGCTTTTTTCGCGTGCTTCGATCAGCAGCACACCGTGCACAAGGCCGCTGACGATGCGGTTGCGTACGGGGAAATGGTAGGCGAGCGGTTCCGATTCCGGCGGCAACTCGCTGATGACCGCGCCGCCTGAGCGGATGATCTTATCCGCCAGCGGAATGTTGTCTTTGGGGTAAATGCGGTTAAGCCCCGACCCCAATACAGCAATGGTCCTGCCGCCACCGTCCAGCGCGCCAAGATGCGCCGCCGTATCGATGCCGTATGCCAGACCGCTGACGACGGTCACGCCGTTTTGCGCCAAATCGCGCGCTATTTTGAAGGCTTGCTCACGGCCGTAGCGCGTCTCACGGCGCGAACCGATGATGGCAACGGCCCGCTCGTCCGCCTTTTCCATAGCCCCACGATAAAAAAGCACCTCCGGCGCGTCTGTGATTTCGTTTAGCAGCATTGGGTAATTGTCGTCTTCTCGAAAAACGGCCTGAATATCGCTTTGTTCCAGGATGGCTTGCATCCCGGACAAACCCCGTTTGTGCAGCGCGGTCAATTCCTCACACGCTTTGGGCCCCACAAGGTCATACGCTTTAGACCCCCACGCATTGAATGCTTTTTGTGCGGTGCCAAAGTGATCCATCAGGCGTTCGCGGCCCTTGAACGTCAGGCTTTCCGAAAACGCCAGCCAAATTAGGGCCAGTTGGTCAAACGTATACATCACCGCGTGTTCCCCCAATATTTGGCGTCGATCATGCGGAACTGCACCGCTTCCGCTACGTCCTTCAGGGTTATGTGCTCTTGCATTTTCAAATCGGCAATCGTGCGGGAAACCTTGATCAAACGGCTGTAGGCCCGCATGCTGAGCGCGTACTTGCGTATGGCCATCTGCAGGAACTGCTCGGCATCGTCCAGCATATTGGCAAATTTCTCCATGTGCTTGTTGTTCATCTGTGCGTTGCAGCGAATGCCTGTGCCCTCAAACCGCTTCTGCTGGATATCTCTTGCCGCTTCCACGCGCAGGCGCACCGCTTCGCTCTTTTCACCTTGGGGGGAGCGTGTGATCTCTTCAATAGGCACGGCGTCCACTTCCACCTGAATGTCGATCCTGTCCAACAGCGGACCGGAAATACGGTCGAGGTACTTGCGAATCTCATGACTGCCGCAGCGGCAGGCGCGAATCCGAGAGCCATAATAGCCACACGGGCACGGGTTCATGCTGGCCACCATCATACAACGCGACAGGTACTGCATATGCGCCTTGACGCGCGACACGTTGGCCACGCCATCCTCCAGCGGTTGGCGAAGCGCTTCCAGCACGCGCCTGGGGTATTCCGGCATTTCATCAAGAAACAACACACCGTTGTGAGCCAGGGACACTTCGCCCGGGCGCGCATTGGCGCCGCCCCCGATAAGGGCCGCGGCTGACGCGGTGTGATGCGGCGTACGAAAAGGGCGGTTGGTCATAAGGCCGCTTCCCGTGGGCAGCAGCCCCGCCGCGCTGTATATGCGCGTGGTTTCGAAGGCCTCTTCCTGCGTCATCAGGGGCAAAACGCCCGGAAGGCAGCGCGCCAGCATGGTTTTGCCGCTGCCCGGCACGCCCACCATCAGCATGTTGTGTCCACCCGCAGCCGCGACTTCCAGCGCGCGTTTGGCGGCATGCTGGCCGCAAACCTGGGACAGATCCAGCGCGGGCGCGGTGCGCGCAAGGCACTCCTGATAGCTTTTTTGTAATTGCGGTAAAATGGGCATCTGCCCTGACAGATGCTGCACCGCTTCATAGAGGGAATGTACGGGATAGATCTCCATCCCGGTCACGGTGTCCGCTTCAGGAGCATTGAGGGAAGGCAGCACTACCTTCTTGATGCCGCGCGCGTTTGCGGAAATAATCAGCGGCAGCACGCCTTGCACGGGAATAACGCGGCCATCCAGCGCCAGTTCGCCCAAGAGCAGGGTATCGTCCAGCCCGAACGCCTTCAGCTGCCGCGTCGCCTGGATAATGGCGACCGCAATGGACAAGTCGAACACTGTGCCTTCCTTTTTGAGATCCGCAGGCGACAAATTGACCGTTGTATGGCCATAGGGCATGGTAAAGCCACTGTTTTTGAGCGCCGCCGAAACACGGTCGCGGCTTTCCTTGACGGCGGCATCCGGCAGGCCCACCATGGCAAACTGGTACTGGTCGCCGCCGCTCGCGTAGGCCTCCACCGCGACAGGTTCACCCTCAATACCGTTCAAAGCATAGCACAACGTTCTTGCTAACATGAATTTCTCCTTAATACCATATTCCGGGGAACCATTTCATGAGGTCCAGCCACTGGGTAGGAGCGCGCAAGCCGCTGACATACGGGTAAAACCCAACAAACAAGACCCACGCAAGCACCATCAGAATGATGGCGAACACTTTTGCGCGGACGCCAATGCGATCATGCAGGCGGTCCAGGCAATACGACGTTGCCAAAATAATAAAGGGCACTGCGGGAAAATAGTGGTAAATATAGGTGCCGCGGGATACCAGCACCCAGGGCAAGTACTGCGCCGCAAAAGCGATCAGCATCAGCATGGGCCGCATGTCGGCGCCATCATAACATTTAAGCGACAGCGGGCGGAGTCTGACGCGGCGGCCGACGATCGACACCATTGCAAAGACAATGGCCCCCAAGCCCACCCACCAGACCACGGGATTGCCAAAGGCGAAAATGGTGCTGCCCAAGCCGTCCACGACTTTTGAAGAATAATACCACATTGGTTTTTGCGAAACGGGCCACTTGTACCAGGCTGAATAATAAGGATGGTCCATCCCCAGACCGGGGGAATTATGGTAATTGAACATGTTGCGATTGGCATCCAGCACTTTTTGCACCGTAAGGCCGCCGGGCGTCGCCACAAACACAGGATAGAAAGACAGGTAATAAATAAGCGCCGGAATTAGAACAAAGAAGATGAGGCATGCCGCCAGCGTGCGCAGTGCTCGTATTTTCCACTGCTCCGAGGCGAGTACGAGGATCGCGTCGTCGTCATTTCCCCTTGCCTTTTCCGCTTCCATGCCCTGCCGTACCCTGCGGTGGAAGGACCAGAAGAACATCACGCCCAACCCCAACCCCGCATAACACCCCGTCCACTTGCTGGCCACGGCGAGTCCCATAAACAGGCCGCTCAACCCCAGCGGGATCAGCGTTTTTCTGAAGGGCGTATGGTAAAAGTCCATTAAGACATAGCGGAACATGAAATATGTCGCCCATATAATGAACAGCGTGACAAAGCTGTCGATGGTGGCGATTCGCGTCTGCGCGAAGTGCATGCAGTCAAACGCCATGAACAAAATGGCGAGCAATGCCGCGTAGCGGCGCTTGGTGAACAGCCGCGCCATGAGATACATGCCGGGCAGCATCAGTACGCCAGCCATCGCCCCGGCGAAGCGCCACCCAAAGGGTGTCATGCCAAAAACCATTATGGACATAGTCATCATCGCCTTGCCAAGGGGCGGATGAGTGGTTTCATAAATGGCGGAAGGCTCCTCGCCCCGCAAGCCGTTCAGCTGCTCATAAGCTGTGCGCGCATGATAGATCTCATCAAAATACATGCTGTTGAACCACGACGGACTGCCTTCCAGGCTATCCTGTTCGTCGATCAGACTATGCGCATTGTCGCTTATGGCGCGCGGCACGATGGGTTCCAAGGTGACCGCATCCCTGAAGAGCAGCTCGATCAAGGTTAAATCGAACGATTCGGACACAACTTTCACGTACCGGCCGTAGTGCGTGACCCACTCAGCCGAGTAGGCCAGAGGGTCGCTGCCGGGCGCGGCCTCACGATGATATTTCCACGTAAAGCAATCGCCTCGCGCCGCTTGCGCAGGGAAATGCGTCCAAGTTTCATTATCAAAGCTGGTTTCGATCCCAAATTGCTGATCACCCCAGTGGATACCGGGATAATAAAGGATATTGAACTCGCGTGATTCCCCAAGGTCGATCACCGCTTCCTCGCCGATCGCCCGCGATACAAAGGCATTTTGCGGCGCGTCTGTACTGCCAAGATTGGTCAGCGCAAGTACTGCGTACAATAAGGTAATGACTCCTGCAATCAGCCAATCCCTGCGTGTCGTCTTCTCCAACGCGTAAGCCTTTTTGAGCTGCTCGATAGCGCGGTTGCCCGGCGGTACACTATCTTGGGTTTCCGGTATATTCGCGGTTGAGAATGGCATATTCTCAATGGATTTATCAGTAAAAACAAAACCAAGGTACAGCGCGAGCGAAGCCATCAGCACACCGAGTGCTGAAAGCACATATTCCAGAATCGCCGAGTCACTTTGAATGCCAAAATCCGGCGCGTCCAAGTGCCCCGCGGAGCCGCCGATGCGAATACCACGGTCGAGCACCACGCCTACGTTGAGAAACACGATGAATGTAACCAGCAGCATCAGAACGAACAAACGCTTGTCGCGCCTGAAGGCATATGCCATCATTAGCAGCAGCAACGCCGGAAACATATAACGCTCATGCATCATGACGCCAAGGGAAGAAAAAAGAATAAGGAGGATAGCGCCCAGCAGCGGCAGAAGGCGGATATCGCGCCCCCTAGCGTATTGCCACGTAACGGCCGCAAAGGAAGACACCATCAGCAAGGTTCCCATAACGGCAAAACTGACCGGAAAAACGACAACTGCCAACGCGGGCGCCGCGATCAGAATGATGGCGACGCTCCAACCCAAACGATTTTCATCCATTAAGGAAGATATCCGATTTCGGCGCAATACATAGACAGCGCTAGGCACCAACAACGCTGCGCTGCCCAAGAGGCGCATCACAAATGGCGCCGCCTGCCCGACATCCGTCCAGTTTTTTCCAAAGAGGAAATAGAGGTTAGTGGCGTTGACGGTTGCTTTATCATAAAACGACATGGTGCCGGTGTAAAGATCGATCAGCCAGTCGAACCCCTTTTCGTGCACCGAAAACGGCAGCACGATGGCGGATGCAGCAGCCAGCGCCAGCCCAACGCCAATAAGTACATCCTTCAGTTTGCCCTTATCCTTGCGCCAGAGCATATCCGTGATAAGCGCAACGGCGCCCAGCGGACCAAACATCAATGCTTGCGGCTTCATAAGCACCGCCACAACATAAAGGGGCAGTGCGGCCTTCCACTTGCCGTCCATAGCGAAAATGACCACCAGCATGATAAACAGCGCCGTTACGCTGTCGACTTGTCCCCAGCCCGCGCCGGTCAGAATAATCAACGGGTTAAGGGCGTAGAGCAGTGCCAACAGCCATGCGGCTCGGGTGTTCCGCGTTTTCTTGTTCATCCATCTGTACAAAACCCCGATGGCTAACACGTCGCACAAAATGGGCGGCTGCTTGACCATCCATTCCGTGGCGCCTGTGCCCAGCCAACGCCCGAGGACACCCAGTGGCCACAATGCCAGCATGTACCCCGGCGGATAGTCACTGTGAATGTCCGTACGGTAGAACATGGCAGGGCCCACCTCGGCCATCCGATTGGCCCATCCGGTGAAACAGCCGATATCCACGCCGTAGCCCGGCACTACTATGGCAATCGCCCACCTGACTAACGCGGCCAGCAGCAGTACGGCCCAGATGTATTGGTTTTGATATTTACTGGACGTAAGCGACTGATTAAAATGGACTTCGATTTTCCCGGCAACGATTAGGGCAAACGCCGTGTAGCATAGTACGGTAACAAGCAATATCAGCCAGTGAGAGCGCACCTCTTCATCCATCTCTTCTGCTTTGGCTGGCTGCTGCGAAAACCAATAGGTGAGCGGTTCGCCTGATGGGACCGCCTGAACCGGGTAAAGCCTGACATTGTCAAATACAGCCATTCCCATGCTTTCCCCGCTGTAACCGCCAAGACGCGCAAAAATCGTTACATCCCGCTGATCGCTGTTGGTCAACCCGTACAGCGTGATATGCTGCCAGTCACCACCTGAGGAATAGACGCTCTTGGAAAAAGTGTAGACGTCCGCAACGGACAGGTTGGCACCTTTGCCATCGTGTGCTTCCGCCAGCACGTCCGCTTCCAGACAGTAAACGGTATTGGGATAGACAGGCACGGTCTGAAAGAAGCGCGCATCGTTAAGGCCCCTGTTGATGATGGAAGCCCCGTTTCCCTCTTTGCCCGATGACACTTCAAAAGAAGAAAGTGTGGCGGACTTAATGTAGGCGTCCGTGTACCAGCCTTCGGGCAATCCTTCGCCGGTGATGCTTTCAAAATCGCCGTTTGTCAGGATGTCGTTGCCATAAGCGATCTGCGGCTTGCCGCGCGCCACCATGAAATAGACTGCCAGCGCGATCAGGGCGACAGCCAAAGCGAATATTAAGATGCGTTTGGATCTGCTCATGAGCAATTGCCTTTCAGGTATCGGACGCCCGCACGGGTAATTTCGATGATATCAAAGCGAAACGGTTGGCGCCATCCCGTTTTGTGCACATAGAAAAGGCCGGCATGCCGCAGGCGGCGCCGCTTGTCGTCATTCACGGAGGGCAAGCCTTCCGAGAGTCGGGCGCGAGGGCGATACTTCACTTCAACAAAACACAAAACGTCACCATCGCGGGCGATAATGTCGATCTCCCCGTCCTTGGCGCGAAAACGCTTTTCCAGAACGGTCATACCGCACGATGCCATGTAGTCGCACGCCATCTGCTCCCCTATGAGTCCGAAAGAATAGCTGTCCGTCATACAAAATGCGCGATAAAGCTCTTTCTGTGGATTGGGCACGGCCCTTGACGTTTGAGCGCATCGATATGCGCTTTCGTGCCATAGCCCTTGTTGGAAGCAAACCCATACCGGGGATACCTCTCGTCCATTTCGCGCATTTCCCTGTCCCGCGTGACCTTGGCCACAATGCTCGCTGCAGCAATGGAATAGGACAACGCATCGCCGTGGATGATTGCCTCTTCCCGTCCGTCAAGGCCGAGGTGATCAACAGCATCGATCAAATAGACCTCCGCGTGGCAGCCCTGCGCCGCACGCCGCATAGCGCACTTGGTGGCATTAAGGATATTGATGTCGTCAATTTCCTCGGGTTCCGCGCGGCCAATGCCGACAAACAGCGCGGTGCGCATGATCTCTTCATACACGCTTTCGCGACGCTTTTCGGACAGTTTCTTGGAATCGTCCACCCAATCAATAACAGGTTCGGGCGACATTATAACGCAAGCCGCCATGACACAGCCCGCCAGTGGCCCGCGACCCACTTCGTCCATGCCGGCTAATCTTGTGCAGGTTGACCAATAGGTTGTATCGTTGGCAACGAGCAGCCTGATCCTATCCATCCTTTTGGACGTCATGCTTATCCTCCGCATCAGGCGCTTTTTCCAAGGTAATGCGGGCAATGCGCCCATCACGGAATTCATTGAGCACCGTCGCCACAGCGCGGTCGATATCCGGCTGCGCGCCGGGCAGCAGAAACCCGCGGCCCCGACATATGCTTTCCAAAAGTGCGGCCCCGCGCAAGCCGGCGTCCGCCACTTTATAGCGATCCCCCACTGCACCCGGCGCCGTTTCCATGAGATCATCCAATAACGAAATGCACAATTCATACGTGTTGAGCACTTCATCGCGTATAGCGGCAATATATGCCAGTCTCTTTGCCGCGACTTGGCTATCCAAGCGCGGCCACAATAGGCCGGGTGAATCCATGAGTTCCAAATACGCGTCTATCTTCACCCATTGGTTGGAGCGTGTAACGCCCGGCCTGTCCTCTGTTTTAAGGGGCGACCGCCCGGCCAGCGAGTTGATCAATGTGCTCTTGCCGACATTGGGCACGCCAACGATCATCACGCGTACGGTCTTCTTAAGCCCGCGCAGCTGCGCACGCGCAACTTGTTCCTGCGTTGCTTTTTTAATTGCAGGGACGACCTGTTTGACGCCGCCCGCCTTGTTTGCTTCCAAGGCTATTGCTGTTTCGCCCATAGTAGCGAAGTACTTGAGCCATTTTTTGGTGTCACCCGGAGACGCCAGATCTGCCTTGTTCATCAGGAGTATGTGAGGCTTATGTTCTGCCAGGGCTTTCAATTGCGGATTGCGACTGGACAAAGGTATGCGCGCATCGCAGATTTCGATAACGGCATGTACGCGCTTGAGCTGTTCAAGCAGCAAACGCTTGGATTTGGCCATATGCCCCGGGTACCATGAGATCGTCACAGAAGGCTCCTTTCCAAGAGGTGATCCTGTCAATCAAAATAACATGGAGGCACTAAAAAAGCAAGACAACGCCGCTGTTGCGGGATGCCTTGCTCGGACGGGAAATGCAATCAGTCCAGGCTCTCCACCAGGCGCGTTAAGTTTGCCGCCCCCAGAATGAAGCCGTGCGAATTGTCGAATGTATAATCTGCGCAAGCGCGGTAGTATCCGATGCGCTGATTGTACTGCGCAATCACATCTTCATGGTTGCCGTGTTCCAGCGTGGGGCGCCTATCCAGCTTGATATCAGACAGTATCTGGTCGATGGGTCTGTCAATGTGAATGATAATACCGTGGTTTTGCATCAGCAGCACATTTTCGTTCACGGTGGGCAGACCGCCGCCTGTTGACACAATGCAGGGCGGATCGCCCGCCAGCTCCATCAGCACGCCCGCTTCGGCATTACGAAAAAAGGCCTCGCCAAAGGTGGCGAAAATTTCTTTGACGGATATGCCCATCATTTCGGCAACTCTTTGGTCGGTGTCCACAAAACGCAGGTTCAGGTTGGCGGCAAGCTTCTTGCCCAGACTGGTTTTCCCGCCGCCTGCCATACCTACAAGGAATACATGCATCGGTACCACGTCCTCAACCTCCTGTCCAAATGCGAAGACACGCCGCTGCCTTAAGCCATTTTTTGTATGATACCATACCGCGCACGCTCCCGCAACAGAGCGATACTAAAAAAAAATAACAGCCCAAAGTGAGATATTTTTGCGAAATAGCTGTACATGCGGGTTTTTCTGTGATATATTGTGTACGTACCAAGCCAAGGTATTCAGGTGTTCCTCCCGGTTTCTTCATCAAAAAGATGACGATGTGACCACGGAAACAACTGCACATCGTATCGGTTTGGATAATAAATCAGGAGGTACTTTTATGTACACCGACAGAACCCTCACTTGCCGCGAATGCGGCGCCGAATTCGACTTTTCCTCTTCCGAGCAGGCTTTCTACGCCGAAAAGGGCTTTCAAAACGAACCGGGCCGTTGCCCTTCTTGCCGTGCCAATCGCCGCTCCAACACCAGCGGTGGTGGCAGCCGCGGTGGCGATCGCCAAATGTTCGACGTGATCTGCGACGGTTGCGGAGCCAACACCCAGGTGCCTTTCCAGCCCCGTGGTGACAGGCCCGTTTATTGCCGTGACTGCTTCGCCAAGCAGAACCCCCGCTATTAATTAGCACCAGGAAAACTTAGTTTTCAATAGCGACGCTCACGCGTCGCTATTTTTGTGTACGCAGTGTCGCCCGATAGGCAGCGGGTGTCACATGCATAAGTCTTTTGAACACATGCGAAAAATGTGAAACGTCGCAATAGCCTACCATAATGGCTATTTCAGACACAGACATCGCGGGGTCCGTGAGCAGAGTCTTTGCGCGCTCCACGCGAATATCATTGATGACATCATAGAACGTTTTGTTCAGGCGTCCGTTGATGAGTTTAGACAAATGCCACTGACTGATGTACACACTGTCCGCTACTTGAGACAGCGTAAGCTTGTCAGCATAGTTCTCTTCAATATATCGTATGGCGGCGTTCAGTACAAAGCCGCCCGCCTCATCACATACCGCTGCTGTATCCCCCGGTGCCGTTTCCTGCTCCGCGTTCTTTTGCAGCGTCATGAAGGCAAACGCCTCATGCAGATCTTCCATATTGCTGGGTTTCAGCAGATACCGGCTAACACCGATATGCAGCGCTCTTCTTGCATAATCAAAGTCGCGGAAAGCCGTCAGCACGGCGATCTGCATCGCAGGGTACTCACTTTTGAGTGCTGCAGCCATCTTCAGGCCGTCGATCCCCGGCATCTGTATGTCCGTCAGCAAAATATCCGGCTGCTCGCGACGCACCAATTCAAGTCCCTGCTGCCCATCCCCCGCGGTACCGATGATTTGGCAGTCATAGTCGCCCCAGGGAAATACGTTGATGAGACCATTGAGAATGAACTGCTCGTCATCTACCAGCACCACGCGATACATTCTGCGCCTCCCCCGGCTATCCTTTGACCGCACCTGCGGTGAGTCCCTTGATGATGTTCTTCTGTAAAACAACATATAGTACGAGTACCGGAATAACAACGATGGCAACCGCTGCCGCCATAAGACCGAAATCCGTGCCGTATTGGCTGGAAATTTCTCGTAGGATGGCACAAACGGGCATCAGGGCCCTTGTGCGCAGCAGCACCATCTGCACAAACAGGTCATTGTAGCTCCAGATGAACGTAAAGATGGCCACAGTAGCCAGAGCGGGGCGGCTAAGCGGCAGAATGATACGCCAGAAAATCCTAAACACGCCGCTGCCTTCCATGAAGGCTGCTTCCTCCAGCTCATAAGGAAGCGTCGCAACGAAACCAATCATGACCGTGCAGGCAAACGCGAGATTTCCCGCGGTTTGTACAAGAATGACGCCTGTGCGGGTGTCAAACAGTCCTGCCTGCGCCAACATTCGATAAACCGGCACGATGGTGGAAAACGCCGGAAACATGAGCGCCGCAACGATCATACTGCGCACCGCGCCTTTGCCGAAGAATTTGTAGCGCGTGATGGCAAACGCCATCATTGTGGCCAAAAGCATCACCATCACCATAACGGTACCCGATATGATCAGGCTGTTTTTATACCCCGTCAGGATATTAATGTTGCGATTGGTAAAGGCATTCTCATAGTTTTTAAGCGTAGGCGACAGGCGCACCGGAGGGGAATCCAAATCGTACATTATTTTTCCATGTTTGGTATCGTAAGCCGGCCACGCGTCACTTTCGGATGGTTCCGACGTTGTTCCCCCGCCCATCAGGCGGGTAAACGGATTGTCCAGGGTGAGTGTCGGCACCACTGCTTCCCCTTGGGTCAGTATGCGACCGGTTTCATTAATCATGTACCTATCATACCGCTCACGCCCGTATTCGTCCAACAGGATCGTTTCGCGCACGACCTGTCCCCAGCGATCATAGCTGTAAACGCTTTTTGTGACCAGTGAAAACGAATCACTGATCACCAGCGACGAATCTTTGAAAGAGTTGTTGATGACCCAAACAAAGGGAAAAAGCGTGGTCAGCGCCCAGAGAATCAGCGCCATGTAGATGGCGACTTTTCCCAAAGTGATTTTGCCAAAGCCAATATGCCTGGCTTTCAAGTGCGCCGTCATGATTCGCCGCCCTCCTTGCCCAGCAGCAGCCTCCCCACTGCTCGCGATATGACCACGCCGATAATGACGATCACCACCGAAATGGCAGAACCATAGTCGACGTTCTGCGCAACAAACGCTTGCTGGTACATGTAGGTACCCAGAAAATGGGTAAGACCCTTTGGCGCGCCATTATTGGCGATAATGCTGGGCAAGTCAAATACCTTCACCGCACCGGTGATGGCCAGCGTCGTGCAGGTGACCAGGACATCCTTTAACAGCGGCAAGGTTATGTAGCGTGTCTTCTTCATCCCTACCGCGCCATCCATGGCGGCAGACTCCAGGACATCTTCTGATATACCGGTGATGCCGGCCAGAATAATAACAAAGTAGAAACCGACATACTGCCAGAGAACAGGGATGGAAACCATGACAAACGCACGTTCATCGCTCAGCCACAATACTTTATCCAGCCCCAGTCCGGCCCTGATCTGATTGAGCATGCCTCCATTATAGAAATAGAACAAGTTAAACATCAGCCCAATGGCGGTGGCAGAAATGACAATGGGGAAAAAATAGACGACCTGAAAGAACTGTTTCCCCACCTTGATGGAGTCCACCATAAGTGCGAGCACGAGCGCCAGACCCACCTGAATACCCACAGTCATCACCATAATAACCATCGTGTTCTTGATGGCAATGGCCGCCGTCGGGTCTCCCGTAAACAAGAAAGCATAGTTGTCAAGACCCATGAATTCGCCGCGGGCGGAGATCATGCCCTTGATTTCAAAAAAACTGTTGACGATGTTCATGATGAAGGGATAGTACAGCATGATGATCATCAGTACGAACGAGGGTACAAGGAAATACAGTAGCGGCCGCCTGTCCTTGTAGAGCATGGTTCCTCCTTTAAAAGGGCCCGTTCATTGAATAAGGAGCGGGCTTCGCACAGCCCGCCCCTTATGACATCGTTTCAAGAGAAGATTACTTAGCGGCGAAGGGGTCTTTTTCCATCACCTGTGCCCACACTTGGGCGGGATCGGCAGTTCCTTCAGCCATGTCGGGCACGGCGGAGAACCATACGTTACGCGCTTCGGGGTCCATCACGTCCTGGAACGGGCCATTCATAGCGCCGGCGTTATTGATCATATCATAGGAGCTTTCCAGCAGGCGGCCCGTAAATGCGTACCCGCCCAGCGCTTGCGCGTTTTCGCCGGTCGTAAGGAATTTGAGCAAGTCGACCGCTGCATCACGCTTGGTTTCATCTTCCCACGCCTTGCGGCTCAGATAGAAGCCCATGGAGACGCCGCCTATAAATGCGGTCGGATCAGCTTCTTGGCTGGCAACGGGGAAAGGAAGGACGATGGTAGAATCCATGCTTTCAGCGGGGATACCATTGGCAAACCAGCTGCCATCCAACTGCATGGCGGCCTTCTTATCCTTAAACATCTGGCTGGTGACCGCTTCAGTTGTGGCGTTGACGTCTTTTGCAAATGCGCCCAACTGGTGCAATTTGTTGATCAGTTTCATGCCGTCCACCCAGCTTTGCGGAACGGTCTCACCCTTGGCGGGGCGGGCAAGGTGGCTTTCGACGGAACCGGAAGCCAGAATGGCGAACTCCACGATGTAATGAGGGATATCGCTCAAAGACACGGCAATGGGTACAATGTCGTTTTCGTTAAACACCTTAATGGCAGCTTCAAGTTTCGCCCAATCAGTGGGCAATTCAAGATCGTACTTTTCGAACAAGTCCACATTTACGAACAGGCCTTCCCAGAATGCGCGGACAGGAATGGCGTATATGTTGCCATCGCTTTCAGCAATAGCGGAATTCTCGCTGAGCATTGCGTCCGGATAGGCCGCGTTGATCTCACTGATAGGCACGACCTTGTTAAGGATCGGTGCGCTGTCGGCAGTTACCGCGAAATAAAACAGAATGTCCGCTTCGTTGCCCGCGGCAAAGTCATTGAGCACGCCCGTTTTCCAGGCTTCGTCGGACGTGGCGGAAGAATCTTCCACCGTATTGCCGGTTTTTTCTTCCCACGCACGCAGAAGATTGAGGTATTGATCAGCGGCTGCGTCGGTGCCGGCGAAGGTACTGACGGTCTTGATGGTTACGCCCTCTGCCAGGGCGCCCGCCAGGCCAAAGCACATGGACAGTGTCAGCAGGATGGCGATAAGCTTTTTCATGACATTTTCCTCCGGTTCATATTTTTTCCGATATAGT
>LFRM01152094.1_pt1 | contig 19603 bp, 16 predicted proteins | sample 618341 | NCBI WGS metagenome assembly LFRM01 (sample SAMN03654438, study PRJNA283298) | anaerobic digester metagenome | isolation source: pool of bioreactors CSTR01a, CSTR02a, and CSTR03a thermophilic anaerobic... | place: Denmark: Kgs. Lyngby | collected 2014-05-21 | reverse complement strand
CAGCAGGAAGAGTGAACCGGCTGCTGTTATCACCCATAATGTGATGCCTAAAAGGAAGCTTCTGGCTCCTGACTGTTTGATCTGGTTAATGGTGATGTTGGAGCCGATAAGAAATAGTGCGACAACCATTCCTCTTCTTCCCAGCCAGCTGAAATGAGCATAACTGGACTCAAAAGCAGGAAAAATATTGGCAAAGAGTATTGCAGCCACAAAGAGAAGGATAAACCAGGGGAATTTGATTGAATGCTTGTCACCGTTCTTACTGAAAAGAGCCAGTACGACAGAGAGCGGAATAATCCATAATGCACGTATCAGCTTCACCGTAGTGGCCACCTGCAGCGCTTTTTCTCCATAGATGGCTCCTGCACCTACAACCGAGCTGGTGTCGTGTATTGCAATAGCCGCCCAGTTGCCGAAAACTTCCTGGCTCAATCCAAGCCGGTGCCCGATAAAAGGGAAGAGCAGCAGTGCGATGGCGTTCAGGACAAACACCACGATCAGGGCGAATGAATTTTGATAACTCTCGCTCCTTATGATAGGTGCTACAGCCGCGATAGCACTCCCTCCGCAAATTGCCGTCCCTGTGGCAATCAGCAGCGTTATATTTTTCTCTACCCTGAATAGTCTGCCCAGAATGATGCCGCCGGCCATCACCAGTGTTACTGAGAAGAGCGTTTGTGTGAAACCGGTTTTAGATGCTGTGATCACCTCTTCCAGTCCCATCCCGAACCCGAGGAGAACAATCGATAACTGTAAAATCTTCGATGTATAGCGATGCATTGAAGCATGCTTTATCCCCAGAAGAGAAAAAAACATTCCAATGCAGAGCGCAATCGCCGGTGAAACAAAAGGTAGAAAACAAAAACAGAAAACCACCCAATAGAGCCGGCTGAAATCACCCAGCGTGTCATTGATTCTGTTGAATTCGTAAGATATTTTTATGTTAATCATTCCGATACTTTGTGGAGACAAAAGTAGCCTCTTGATATAACATAAACAAATGCCGGATTCTTATATAATATAACTACATGTTATAATCGAGTAGGAAATTTTCAAATAGTTCAATCTGGCGACTTTTATGTCCCAGTTTGTAGGCTATGCGGAATTGTCGGGGGATGGAAAACCCTGAAACCTTTAATTGCACAAGGGTTTTCAGTTGTAATTCACCGGAGATCGCTTTTTCCGATAAAATTGCCATGCCATCGAAATCGAGCAGGAAATTTTTAATGGATTCAGTACTACCCAGATGAATGAGTGTATTGATATGTTCAAGATCTATCCCATGCTGAGAAAAAGTCTCTTTTATCACTTCCAGTGTACCGGAGCCCTGTTCCCTCAGCACAACCGGGAATCGCGACAGCTCCTCTTTGGTGATTGTCTCCCGTTTTGCATAGACGCTGTTGGAGCCGGTGACCACGATCAGTTCATCGTCTAGAAACTTCTTATACCTGATATCAGATTGGGATGATACGTTTTCTACAAGTGCTATATCCACACTATTCTCAATCAACTGTTTCTCCATTTCAAATGAATTTCCGTTCATTAAACTGATCCTGATTTCAGGATACCGTTTGTGAAACGACGCGATTACTTTTGGTATCACATATTGTGCTATGGTTGAACTGGCACCGATTTTGAATTCACCCCCAATGGTGTTTTGCAGCTCGCCGATCTCAAAATCGAGTTCACGGTACTGCCGGTCAATCTGCTTAAAGGTATGATACACTTTCTCTCCTGCCGGTGTCAGGTAAATTTTATTACCCTTGCGTTCAAAAAGGGTGATATGATACCTCCCTTCCAGCTCTTTGATGTGCCTTGTTACCGCAGGTTGACTGATATTCAATTCATCTGCTGCCTTTGAGAAACTGAGGTTTTCAACCACTGAAATAAAAACGGTATCCCTGTAATCCATTCACTTCATTCAGTTGTTCTGATGCTTCCAGCAATCAGAAATTTAAAGGGTGTAAAATTACAATTTAAAACCAATAAAACGAAACTGCCATTTTTATTCATATACAATATTTACAGTATGAGCGATTTATATATGTAAGTGAACTAAAATTAATCTCAAATTGTTTGAGTCTTTATCTCCATAAATGGTCTCAGACGTAAAATAGGCGAAATACTTCATTGATCACCAGGGAGAGTTGTGATAGAATTTTTCAACTTAACAGATGTGATCTTCTCTCTGAGTGAGAGTGTATTTTACAAAAAACATTTAAATGATAGTTCAGACTTCCGAAAAAAAAGGTTTTATACGGTTTATCGAAAAAGGAGGCAATGCACTGCCGCATCCTGCCATCCTGTTTGCTGTTTTTGCACTTATCACCCTGGTTGTGTCCGTAATCGGATCATTGTTGGGCTGGACAGGTGTTCACCCTGCTACTGCAGAAACGGTGAATGTTGTCAATCTCCTGTCGAAAGAGGGTCTCCACCGCATCTTGCTGGGGATGATTGACAACTACACTGGATTTGCACCACTGGGGATCGTGATGGTAGCCTTGCTGGGTATCGGCGTGGCTGAGAGCAGCGGGTTGATTACCACCGGAGTGAAAGCCTTGCTGGTAAAAGCTCCCCGTAACATCATCACACTAATGGTGGTCTTTACCGGTGTGTTGTCAAACATGGCATCCGATATCGGTTATATCCTGATCATCCCATTGGCCGGTACCATCTTCCACTCATTGGGAAGACATCCCATCGCAGGTATGGCGGCAGCCTTTGCCGGCGTGAGCGGCGGCTTCAGCGCTAATCTGCTGATTGGTACCATCGACCCGTTGCTTGCAGGACTCTCCACCGAGGCGGCCAATATCCTCGATCCGGATTACTACGTGATGCCGACGGCCAACTACTATTTCATGGCAGTCTCAACTTTTCTCATCACTTTCCTCGGTGCCTGGGTGACCAACCGTTGGGTGGAGCCAAGCCTGGGTAAATACAGAGGAGAGGTGACCCCGGAGGAGATCATACCACTGACGAATACCGAAAGGAAGGGGCTTCGGAACACCGGCATCGCAGCGCTTATCTGGGGAGTGATTATCATGGCGGGTATACTGCCTGAAAACGGAATTCTGAGAGGTGCCGACGGTACCATCCTCCACTCGCCGCTGCTGAAAGGGTTCATCGCTTTTCTCTTCCTGACTGCTTCTTCACTGGGGATTGTCTATGGCTACACCGTGGGTACCTTCAGGAAATCCAGTGATGTGATCGACGGTATGAGCAACAGCTTCAAGTCGCTGGTATCCTTTCTGGTACTGGTCTTCTTCGCAGCTCAGTTTGTCGCCTGGTTCCAGTGGAGTAACCTGGGTGTGTTGCTCGCTATCAACGGTGCTGATCTGCTGCAGAGCCTCAATATCGGTCTGATTCCACTGGTGATTATTTTCATCATCTTCTCCGGATTCATTAATCTCTTCATGGGGAGTGCCTCGGCTAAGTGGGCCATCATGGGGCCGATCTTCATCCCCATCTTCATGCTGCTGGGTTACTCTCCCGAACTATCTCAGGCGGTCTACAGGGTAGGGGACAGCATCACCAACATCATCTCACCGATGATGAGCTTCTTCGCCCTCATCATCGTCTACTTTCAGAAGTACGATAAGAAAGCCGGCTTTGGTACCATCATGGCCAACATGCTGCCATATTCCATCGCCTTTTTCATTGGCTGGGTGTTGTTGCTGATTGTATGGATACTCTTCAGTCTTCCGTTAGGACCCGAAGCACCACTCTATTACAACCCGGGCTAAAGAAACAGTTCCACTGTCAAAAAGGATGCTGTACAGATGAACTGTGATGATTACACAGGTTACTGTTATGCGTTGGTAGTTTTATGAAAATAACCCGTCTGATCGGAGACAAAATGCATGTCGACCTGTGGGAAAGGAATCGTGATGTTGTTTTCAGTAAACTTCTGAAGGATGATTTTTCTGATGTCCGATTTTACATTCTCAATTCTGAAAACATTGTCGCTGAAGAACAACAGATCAAAATCGAGAGACGAGCTGCCGAAATCAACAAAGCGGGCGATAATGGAGGATTTGTCGGTTATATCCTGATGCTCCAGTGCGCTCTCCTTCAATACTTTTATCACCAGATCGACGTCACTTCCATAGGCGACGCCTATTCTGATCTTAAACCTTGTTCTCTTTTGCTGATGACTCCAGTTAATCACCTTGTTGGAGGTGATCAGTGAGTTAGGAATGATGATGACGATCTCGTCTCTGTTGATCGCCTTCGATGTGCGTAAGCCTATCCGCTCTATCCTCATCACATCGTCATCCAGTTCCAGGATATCACCCACCCTGATCGATCCTTCAAAAAGTAAGATGATGCCGGAAACAAAATTGTTAAAAGTGGCCTGTAGGCCCAGACCGACACCCACCAGCAGTGCTGCTGACCCGGCGAGGACTACGTTCAGCTTTACCCCCAGTGTTTACAGGATCAGCAGAATGGATATGATCCAGATCAGGTACTTGATGATCTGAAAAAAAGAGAAAAGATTTCCCCTGTCGTATCTGCTCTCAAGGCGATGGCGAAACAACAGCTTTCTGATCACCGTGATCACCAGCATCGTGATCAGTACTGTCAACACCACGGTGATTATTTTACTATTGGTGAATGAATATTCCCCGATGCGGAAGATCTCAAACTCAATAAACTCCTTCAACTTTTCCATTTCCCCGGTTGTTTGTTTTTTTTTCGAAACAAATTTAGCAGAAAATTGTTTTCATCACTCTTTTCACAAGATTTTCCTGCTCATTTTTATTTCGCACATTTTCACTATCTTTGTGCTCTCATTCGACCCTGAATGAAATTGATCCTGAAAAGTTTTCGGGAGATTGTATATGTTATTAATAATCAGAAATATAAAATAAAGTATGTCAGACGACAAGAAAATTATTTTCTCCATGGTGGGAGTAAGCAAAACCTTTCCGCCTCATAAACAGGTGTTGAAAGATGTTTACCTCTCTTTTTACTATGGAGCCAAGATAGGCATTATCGGGTTGAACGGTTCAGGTAAAACAACACTGTTGAAGATCATTGCCGGTATTGAAAAAGAATTTCAGGGTGAAGTAGTATCCGACAAGAGCTTTTCGGTGGGTTACCTGGAGCAGGATCCAAAGCTGGATGATAATAAAACGGTGATCGAGATCGTGCGTGAGGGTGTGCAGCCCATCATGGATCTGCTGGCCGAATATGAAGAGATCAACCTGAAGTTTGGTCTTCCCGAGTATTACGAGGATGAAGAGAAGATGAATAAGCTCTTTGCCCGTCAGGCAGAGCTGCAGGATAAGCTGGATGCCGCCGATGCATGGAATATCGACAACAGGCTGGAACGCGCGATGGATGCCCTCCGCTGTCCGGACGAGGATGAATCAGTACAACATCTCTCGGGAGGTGAACGCCGTCGTGTGGCACTCTGCCGTCTCCTCCTGCAGGAACCCGATGTGCTGTTGCTTGATGAACCTACCAACCACCTTGATGCAGAGTCTATCGACTGGCTTGAGCAGCATCTGCAACAATACAAAGGTACAGTGATCTGTATCACCCACGACCGTTACTTCCTCGATCATGTCGCCGGCTGGATCCTTGAAATGGACCGTGGTGAAGGAATACCCTGGAAAGGGAACTACACCTCATGGCTGGAGCAGAAGACTAAGCGGATGGCACAGGAAGAGAAGCAGGTCAGCAAGCGCCGTAAGACGCTGGAGCGTGAGCTCGATTGGATCAACCTGGCTCCCAAGGCCCGTCAGGCCAAAGGCAAAGCCCGTCTGAATTCCTATGAGCAATTGTTGAACCAGGACCAGAAAGAGCGTGAAGAGAAGCTGGAGATCTTTATCCCCAACGGACCCCGACTGGGGAATAAGGTGATTGATGCCAGGGGAGTAGCCAAAGCTTTCGGCGACAAGCTGCTGTTCGATGACCTCAACTTCATGCTGCCGCCCAATGGTATCGTGGGGGTGATTGGCCCCAACGGTGCAGGAAAAACAACCCTTTTCCGTATGATCCAGGGAATGGAGACACCTGATAAGGGAACATTCGAAGTAGGGGAGACCGTTGTTACAGCTTATGTTGATCAGGCTCACGAAGCAATCGATCCGGAAAAAACAGTCTATCAGGTGGTCTCCGGCGGAACCGAATTTATCCGTGTCGGAGGCAAGGAGATTAACTCCCGTGCCTATCTGGCCCGTTTTAATTTCACCGGTGCCGATCAGGAAAAACTGTGCGGTGTGTTGTCCGGTGGTGAACGTAACCGTCTGCACCTGGCACTCACACTCAAGGCAGAGGCGAACGTACTGCTGCTCGATGAGCCGACCAATGATATCGACGTGAACACGCTTCGTGCGATGGAAGAGGGACTTGAGAACTTCGCCGGCTGTGCCGTGGTGATCTCACATGATCGCTGGTTCCTTGACCGTGTCTGTACGCATATCCTCTCTTTTGAAGGGAACTCAGAGGTGTTTTACTTTGAAGGCTCCTACAGCGAGTATGAGGAGAACAAGAAAATGCGTCTCGGCAACGTGGAGCCGAAACGGGTACGCTACAGGAAACTGTAACGAATTTGGGATGTAGGATGTGAGATGTGGAAAATTAAGAATTATAAGTGAACACTGAACACTGATAACTGAATGCTTACCGCTTATCGCTTAAATACTGACAACTGAATGAAGAAGCAATTGATCCTGTTTTATCTTTTATTACTCAACATCACGTTATATGCGCAAAGCATAGAAGTCAGAGGTTTGGTTACCGATGCACAGTACAAGACGCCGGTACCCTACGCCGTAGTTTTTGTGGAGCATACACAGATCGGTGTTGTGGCCAGCAATGTGGGTGAATTCTCACTATCTGTTCCCGATTCTCTGAGGAACAGCCGGCTGGTGAGTGTGGGGGAGGGGTACCGCCTGACCTATATCTCGCCGGAAAACCTGGGTGAGGCTCCCCTGCAGATTGCGTTGCAGCCACAGGTAACGGGAGAGGGTGTTCTCTCTCCAATGGGGGGTGATGCTGCTAAGAAACCCGGAGCAATCGGATCGTTGCTTAACAAAGCGGTTCAGTTTGTTCTGAACGACTGGGTTCCGCTGGGTGATCCCGAAACCAACAAGTTTGATTTTGGCCGTATCCAGACCTTTCCCACCTACAACTCCATTGAAGGTGTTCGCCTCAGGGCGGGTGTTGCTTCCAACTCACGTCTCAGCCCGCACTTCTTCGTGAAAGGATATGCTGCTTACGGTTTCAGAGATCAGCAGTTCAAGTACCGGGGTGAAGCCATCTGGTCGTTCGACAGGAAAGCGTACCATGAAGATGAGTTTCCAAAAAACAATCTGCGGCTGGTATATGAGAAGGATCTCTATTCGCCGGGAGAGATGCACCCCCGTGCACTGAACGACCTGTTGCTGATCACCTACAGGCGATCGCTCAACGAGGCTACCTACCGCAATTTTGCCGAGGTCAACTACGAAAGAGAGTATAAAAGCGGATTGGCGCACACCGTCTGGATGAGAAGGGCACGACTGGTGCCGGAGGGTGCATTGCGTTTCGAATACCAGATTGCGGATATGCTCCTGCAGGAGCATACGCTCAATACAGCCGAAATGGGACTCCAGCTGCGTTACTCTGTGAGAGAAGCCTATGTGCAGCAGAAACGCAAACGTCGTCCCATTGAGATGACCAGCCCTGTTTTTTTTCTCTCACACACCATCGGGCAGTATGATTATTTCGGAGAAGAGAAACCTTTTCATCGCTCGGAGTTCTCAGCCCAGAAGCGGTTCATAATGGGCTCTGCCGGCCGTCTCGATGCGGTGGGTGAGGTGATGAGGATATGGAATGCCGTACCCTTCCCCCTGCTGGTCTATCCCAATCAGCGACAGCGGCATCATATCGAGAACAACGCCTTCTTCCTGAACAGGGCACTCGAGTTCATGGCCGATGAACAGTATACCATAAGGACTACCTTCGTAGGTGATGACCTGTTACTATCAAAAATAGCGTTGCTTGACAGGCTGGGTGTAAAGGAGCTGCTCTCACTGAGAGCATCCTACGGCAGGCTGAGCGACAAGAACGATCCAGAACAATCATCTGATCTATACAGGTTCCCTGCTGCTTCACACAGATACGGTTCAGCTCCCTATCTGGAAGGAACCATTGGGTTCACAAATATCTTAGGATTGCTGCGGGTTGAATATGTACACCGCTTCACCTACCGTGATCATCCCGACGCCTTGCTGGGGAAGATCAGGGTGGATGTGACACTGTAGCAGATAGGATGGGTACCCGCCGACAAACATGATAACAGATCAGGAAATTAAGATATGAGCACCCGGATAAACAGCATCAAAAGAAGTATCATTGATTTCTGGATCAATGTCTTCTGGCGTAATCCCTATCATCTGTGGGCACTGAAGGTGACGGCATCCATCGCCTTTCTGCTGATTCCTGCCGAGTTGCTGTTTCATAACTCATTCATCGGCACCACCATGGCACTGGGGGTGGTGGCCATGGCACTGGGGGAGACAGATGTCCATCCGCGGGGACGGATCAAGTCGGCATCGATCGCAATCATTCTCTTTTTCATTGTCAGCAGCCTGGTAGGGCTCTTTTTACCGTTCCCTCCTCTCTTCGCGGTGATCCTCTGCCTCCTCACCTTCTCGCTTATACTGGCAGGGGGTACGAACGCGAGAATGCAGGGAATCACCTTCGGGGCGATGCTCATCTTTGTATATACGATGATGGGAGCAGGTAACAGCGAGAGATGGTTCTACCAGCCCGTGCTTTACACCATCGGCGCGACCAGCTATTCAGTCGTTTCCATCCTGTTGCTGCATTACAGACCCTACCGCCTGCTCAAGGAGCAGCTGGCGCGTGGCTTCCACTATCTGGCGGAGTACATCGACCTGAAAGCCAGTCTCTTCCCTAGTAATCCGCAGGTGCAGATGAAGGTCAGGAACCAGCTGGCACAGAAGAATATTGAGCTGGCCCAGCAGATTGAGACATGCAAGAACAATCTCTACAGTTACTCCGCAGAGAGCAACAAGGAGACACGCCCACTGGTGAATGACTACTATAAGAAGTGGTTCCTGCTGCAGGAGATGCAGGAGCGGGCCATCTCCAGCCATGAGCAGTACGACCTGCTGACACGCGAGGTGGACAACCGTGAGCTGCTGGAAGGGTTTGGTCAGCTGATGCGTGAGCTGGGGAAAGCGATGCATCTGTATGGCGACTCGCTGCTTACAGACCAGCCTTACAGGCATCCGCTGTCGTTGGGATGGACCCTGTCGGCATTGCATAAAATACTGGAGCAGGAGAGAGACGCTCCCCACTATCACACGCTCTCATTGCTGATAAGAAACCTGACGGGCCTCGAGAAAAATCTACGTGAAGAAGAGACCCTCAGTGCGAAGATTGACGTCACCGTTTTTAACAGCCGCAAGCCGGAGAGAACAGCGTTTGCTGAACTGTTCAAAGCGGCACATCCCCGTTTTAAGTTCGCCGTACGCCTCACGCTCAGCTGGCTGCTGGGGTATGGCATCATGCAGCTGTTTCACTTCGAGAAGGGAGCATGGATACTGCTCACCTCGCTGATTGTTTTCCAGCAGACCTACAGCGCCACGCGGATGCGCCTTTTCCACCGGGTCTTCGGAACCCTTCTAGGGGTCATCCTGGGTGTTACCCTGGCCCACCTGCTGCCTACGCTTGCCGGTCAGATCCTTCTGCTTATCTTCTCAATCTATCTTTTCTTCTTCTGGCTGAAAAAAAATTACGTGGTGGCTGCCATCTTCATTACCACCTATGTGCTGGCCTCCTTCAATCTTCTTTCCGATCAGGGTATTGCCGTGATGTACCCCCGTATAATGGATACCCTTATCGGAGGGGCCATAGCCTTTCTCGTGGTGCGGTTTGTCTGGCCCGACTGGCAGTACAGGCAGTTGCCGAAGTTGTTGCTGAACGCGGTGATGAAGAACAAACGTTATTTTGAGAGCATCTATGAAGGGACGATCACGGAAGAAGATTATCTCCATAACCGACGCACTGCATATAACGCCGACAACGCGCTTACCTCTGCATGGAAAGGCATGCGGCTGGAACCCAAAAGCACGCGGCAGTACCAGGATAGTGCCTTCGGCCTCACCAACCTCAATCACGCCCTGCTCTCCTACATCTCTGCCTTTGGCATCCATAAGCATGCGGAGTACCTGACGCCTGAGGAGCGCGAGTTTTGCCGCGATGTGAGTGTGGTGCTTCATTATGTGACCGAACTGCTTACCGGCAGTGCCGATGAGTCGCAACTCGGACCATTGCTTCAGAAGGCCAACCGCTGGGAAGAGAGCCTGGAGGAGCTGCAGCAGGTTGAAGTCAACAAGAGAGCAGGACTGATCTACAATATCGCTCATGTCTCCCGCGAACTGCTTGTCGAGACAACATCATTAGTACAACAGGGTAAAGGAGACGGAAAATAGGTGTTTCGGAAATTGTAATAAAGCGTCTCCATTCAGGGGGATATAATAATAATTGTTATATTTGTCGTGTTAAAATTGAATGAACAGACGATATTGACCCAGATATACATAAATTCACTCCATCCGGTCATATCCTTATGGCTGAAGAAAAACAATTTTATAATAAATATTTTTACCATGGATTTAAAAACACAATTTAAAGAGAGCTGGACTTTTGTAGCTGCAGTAGTAATTTTTATTATTCTTATAGTTCTTTCAAAATCAGGTTTGTATCAGATCAGTGATTCATTTTTCGGGTTCGCCAATGCGCTTCTGGCGGTAACACTTACCTATACCACTGTCATGTCTGTAAAAAGATTACGTGCTGCAGGAGAAATAAACTCAGGCTTACTGATGATTTACGGTGCGGGTTTTTTATCCGGTATCTGGCTGTATGAAGCCATCAATCTTTTATTCTAATCATTCACATGTGGTAGATATAACCACAAATCAAATCTTACAGCATGATGAAGACATTACGAATTGAGATACCTTATAACAGGCAGGAATTCATAAAAACACAAAGGATTAAATCAGATTTCTTATTGAAAAATATAAACCTGAAAATCAGAATTATGCTTACCGCGGCTGTAATTCTTATGACTGCGGGATGGATCATACATACCGATGGGATACCAATCAATGTGTTCCTGTTTGTCGGTGTCCTCCTCCTGCTATACGGCATTCTACTGTTGCAGTCAAAATGGTTCTCCCAACGCAGACATACCCGACATGCCAGACTGCTCGCTGAGAGATATGACAATATCGGGATGGATTGCGTATATGAGTTCACAGATGAATCATTACGTTATTGGGATGCCGAAAAGCACTTCGATCTGAAATGGAGTCTGTTTAAGAATTATGGCATCTATGATAAATATCTGCTCCTGTTTGTGGAGGAATCATTGGTCGATCTGCTGATGTTCAGGGAAACTGAATCGGCAAAGGAAGAGGCTGATTATCACAAAATACTGGCCTTTGTCAAATCGAAACTGGCCTATAAAAAAACCTGACATAAACAGGATTCACTGAAGAGAAAATCACTCTCCCGTTTTTCAGCGGCAGTGGTCTTTAAAAGCGTTCCGTTGTTTCTCGGCGAAACGTTTTTTTTGTGCTATCTTTGTACCCTTATTGCGATGTAGTATCACAGCACGCTGGTATGGTGTGATGATTGATGTACATCATAGATCAACATGATTGTAATTGGGTAAATGGTAACAATATTAGGCATAGAATCATCCTGCGATGATACCTCGGCAGCGGTGATCCGCGACGGGGTCATCCTCTCCAACGTAATCGCCGGGCAGGCAGTACATGAGCGCTATGGCGGCGTGGTGCCCGAGCTGGCATCACGGGCACATCAGCAGAACATCATCCCGGTGGTGCACGACGCGCTGAAGCAGGCAGGTGTTTCCAGAGAGGAGCTGTCTGCCGTCGCCTTCACACGCGGTCCCGGCCTGTTGGGCTCGCTGCTGGTGGGTACCTCGTTCGCGAAAGGATTATCATCGGCACTCGATATCCCGATGATCGAGGTGAATCACCTGCAGGCACATGTGCTGGCCCACTTCATCAAAGAGGATGAGGGTGATACAAGTCAGCCTTCATTTCCGTTCCTCTGCCTGCTGGTGTCGGGGGGTAACTCACAGATCATCCTGGTGAAATCCTACAGTGTGATGGAGATCATCGGGCAGACCATCGACGATGCGGCGGGTGAGGCGTTCGACAAGTGTGCCAAGGTGATGGGACTGGGTTATCCCGGCGGACCGGTGGTGGACCGCCTGGCGAAGCTGGGTGATCCGGAGCGGTTCACCTTCAGCAAGCCGCGCATCGAGGGCTACGACTACAGCTTCAGCGGACTGAAGACATCGTTCCTTTATTTCCTCCGTGATGAGCTGAAAGAGGATGCCGACTTCATTGAGAAGAACAGGAACGATCTCTGTGCATCGCTGCAGAAGACCATCGTCGATATCCTGATGAACAAGCTCTATCATGCAACCAAAGACCTGAGAATAAAAGAGGTGGCTGTCGCCGGCGGTGTCTCGGCCAACTCCGGATTGCGAAGTGCATTCGAGGATTACAGCCGCAGGTATGGATGGAAAATTCATATTCCCAAATTTGCCTATACCACCGACAATGCTGCAATGGTAGCCATCACAGGATATCATAAATACCTGGACAAGCAGTTTTGCGGTCCCGAAGTGGTGCCCTATGCCAGAGTTTCCATTTAATTCTTAATTGATCATTCATAATTGATTCATATATGTCAGCACAAGAAAATCCCACGATTGAGGAGAACAAAAAAAGCCTCAACTTTATTGAAGTAATCGTAGAGAAAGACCTGGAAGAGGGGAAGAACGACGGGCGCATACAGACCCGTTTTCCGCCGGAACCAAATGGTTACCTTCACATCGGACATGCGAAAGCGATCTGTATTGATTTCGGCATTGCCCAAAAATATGGCGGTATCTGTAACCTGCGTTTTGATGATACCAACCCCGTGAAAGAGGATGTGGAGTATGTCGATTCCATCATGGAAGATATCCAATGGCTCGGTTTTCACTGGGAGAACGTCTATTACGCCTCCGACTATTTCCAGCAACTGTGGGATTTTGCGGTGCAGCTGATCAAAGAAGGAAAAGCCTATGTCGATGAGCAGTCGGCCGAGGAGATCGCCAGACAAAAAGGATCACCCACACAACCCGGGACTGAGAGTCCCTTCCGCAACCGGCCCATAGAGGAGTCGCTGGCGCTGTTTGAGAAGATGAACAGCGGCGAGATACCCGAAGGGAAGATGGTGCTGCGTGCTAAAATTGACATGGCATCCTCCAACATGCATCTCCGTGATCCGCTGATTTATCGTGTGATCCATATTCCGCACCACCGCACCGGCACCACATGGAAGGCTTATCCGATGTATGACTTCGCCCATGGCCAGTCGGATTACTTCGAGGGAGTGACGCACTCGCTCTGCACGCTCGAGTTCGTCGTACACCGTCCGCTCTACGACTGGTTTATCGACCAGCTCGCCGACAGTGATTACCGTCCCCGCCAGTATGAGTTCAACCGTCTCAACCTCACCTACACGGTGATGAGCAAGCGCAAGCTGCTGCAGCTGGTGCAGGACAAGCTCGTCTCGGGATGGGATGATCCGCGTATGCCCACCATCACCGGCATGCGCCGCAGGGGTTACACCCCCGAAGCAGTACGCAGTTTCATCGATAAGATCGGCTACACGAAGTATGACGGCATCAATGATGTCTCACTTCTCGAGCATGCCGTACGGGAGGATCTCAACAAGCGTGTGATGCGTGTCTCCGGAGTGCTTGACCCGGTGAAGCTGGTGCTTACCAACTACCCGGAGGATCAGGTTGAAGAGATGGAGGCGATTAACAATCCCGAGGATGCAACGATGGGATCACGACAGGTGAAGTTCTCTCGTGAGCTCTGGATTGAACGCGATGATTTTATGGAGGAGGCACCAAAGAAATATTTCCGCCTCACACCCGGCAACGAGGTACGCCTGAAGAACGCTTACATCGTGAAGTGCACCGGTTGCCTGAAGGATGAGGAAGGGAACGTGACAGAGGTCTATGCCGAGTATGATCCGATGACGAAAAGCGGGATGCCCGAATCGAACCGGAAAGTAAAGGGAACCATCCACTGGGTCTCGCTGCCTCATAGCGTGGATGCCGAAGTGAGGCTCTATGACCGCCTCTTCATGGTGGAAGATCCGGCAGGTGAGAAGGAGAAAGACTTCAGGGAGCTGATGAACCCCGCATCGTTAATCGTGAAAAAGGAATGTAAGGTGGAAGAGTATCTGGAAGAGGCTAAACCTCTCGACAGCTTCCAGTTTCAGCGTATCGGCTATTTTAATGTAGATGCTGACGCTGCCGGGGGAAAACTTATATTTAACCGCACGGTTCCCCTCAGGGACTCCTGGAAGAAACAGAACAATTAGTGAAATATGCCGGCTGTCATCAGTGAACAGCAGAGCCAAAGCAGTTTAAAAGCCCTTTTATAATGCATAGAGATATGGACGATAACGAATTAGACATCACTTCACTGGTTGAGAAGTACGAACAGATGCGCACAAAGGGCAGGACGATCTACTTCGATGCCGATGAGTTTGCCTTGCTGGCTGAGTACTACAACGCTGAAGGTGATAACGATGAGGCGGAGCAGCTTGTCATGGAGGGGCTGAAGATGCATCCCGGCAGTCCTGAGCTGATGCTGTTGAAAGTAAAGACACTCGTTTTCTCGGAATCATATGAGGAGGCGCTCGAATATATGAAGCTGGTCCCGGATGACAGTGGCGTGGAGTTGCCGTTGCTGACGATTGAAGTATACCTTCATCTGGACAAGTACGACGATGCCGATAGCCTGATCAATAAAACACTGGAGCGGGAACTGCAGATGGATGATCTCTACTATTTCATCACCGAGGTGGGGTATCTGCTCAACGATGTGGATAAATTCGATCGTGCCATCTCTTTTCTCGAAGAGAGCATGAAGATCGATGAGTCCAATGCCGATGCAATCGTCGATCTGGCTTATGCCTATGAGATGAAAGGCAACCTGGAAAAAGCCATTGAAAACAATAACCGTCTGCTCGATATTGATCCCTATTCCTACGATGCATGGGTGAACATCGGTAAGCTTTACTCCATGAACGAGCAATACGACAAGGCGATCGATGCATTCGATTTTGCGCTGACCATCAGGGAGGATGATGTGCCGGTACTGAAGATGAAAGCGCTCTCCCTCTATCTGAATGACAACACACCCGAGGCGATCTCCATCTTTGAAAAGTGCCTGCAGAAATCACCCGATGATGAGACACTCTACGATTCTCTGCTCGAGGCCTATGAGGCCATGGAGCAGTATGATGAGATGATGAAACTGATCGATAAAAAAGAGGTGCTGTTTGGTAGCGAGGGCATACTGGCCAAACGTGCTTTTGTGCATATCAACAAGGAGGAGATAGGTGAAGCGAGAGCGCTCTTCTCGATGATTCCCGATGCGGAAAAAGATACACTCGAATACTATATGCTCGAGGGTGAGCTGGCATTTCATGAAGATGATTTCATACAGGCTGAGGTTTCATATATGAAGGCAGCACTTATATCGGAGGGGAATGAAGATATCCTGGACCGGCTGGCGAACATCAGTGTGGCACAGGAGAAGTTTGAGCAGGCTGCCGGATACCTGGAAGAGTTGCTGGAGATTGCGCCCGATTTCCCCACAGCCAAATCGAGACTGGCTTTCATCCGCTTTGAGATTGGCTCCAGGGAGCCTTTCGATGAGATCATGTCGCAGTTCTCTGATGACGAGCTGCGCGCACTTCTTAACCTGTTAACGGAAAACGAAGATTCCGATTTCTCCGGCTACAGCAGGGAGAAGATCCTTATTCGTCTGAACGAAGCACGGGAGAACAGGGTGCTGTTCAAGAATATCAAGTATTGAGTCGATACGCTTCACAGGATGATTCATGCTTACAACAGGGGTTGCAGGTCGTGACATTTTTTTCAGTCTACTGATTTTAAGTTATTCATTGCATGGAAGATAATAATTTAGTTCGTATCAATAAGTATTTCAGTGAAATTGGATATTGTTCACGCAGGGAGGCCGACAAGCTCATAGAACAGAAGCGGGTGACAATCAATGGGGTAGTGGCGGAGATGGGAAGCAAGGTATCTCCTGCCGACGAGATTCGTTTAAACGGGAAGCTGATTGCCGGAAAGGAAAATAAACATGTTTACATCACATTCAATAAACCACGTGGAATTGTTTGTACCACAGACACCCGCAGAGAGAGAAACAATATCATTGATTATATCAATCATCCCGAACGTATCTTCCCAATCGGCAGGCTCGACAAAGACAGTCAGGGGCTGATCCTGTTAACGAGCGATGGTGATATCGTAAATAAAATACTTCGTGCCGGTAACAACCATGAAAAAGAATACTTTGTTACGGTGAAGCAGCCTATCACAAAACCATTCATTTACAAAATGAGCAATGGGGTTCCTATCCTGGGTACCGTGACAAAGAAATGTTTTGTGGAACAGATTGATAAGTTTACTTTTCGGATTATTCTCACCCAGGGCCTGAACAGACAAATCAGACGTATGTGTGAATACCTGGGTAATGAGGTCCTGCAATTGGAACGTTATCGCATCATGAACATTCACCTGGATATCCCCGTCGGGAAGTGGAGAAATCTTACAAAGAAGGAACTGAACGAGATTTTCAAACTTGTAAGTGAATCGTCAAAAACCAGCGGATAGAGTGGTGAAGAGCCTTCTCTTCCGGATGAATTTGCAACACTGTACGGAAATTACGCTGCTGTTTTCACTGACTCCTACATTGTTATGGGTCTGCCGATTGTCAGATGGTTTTATAAAACTGTAATTCATGCCGCAGCTGTTCCAGCTCAGCTTGCAACGATTGCACTCTTTGCAGCATATGACGGAGGGCATCGATACCCTCCACATTGATATCCATCTCATAATGCCAACGGATAAACCGTTCCAGATCGGTGAGATCATCATACTCAATAAACAGATCTTCATCCTGACCTATCACCTGAATCAAACCCAGGTCCCGGAGAGATTCAATGAATGATTCCTCCACCTCATAAATTTTCAGACACTCGCTGTATAGTAGTCTGTTTCCGCTCATTGTTTTCTTAATTTTGACAATTCAATGAATAACGCCTTCTCTTTATCCGTAAGATGATCGGGCAGTTGCACCCTCAGTGTAACATAGAGATTACCGAAGCGATTTTCTTTTTTATACAGTGGAAATCCTTTGCCTTTCAGGCGTAACTTCGTATTGGGTTGCGTCCCGGGCTTGATGGTCATTTTTACCTGTCCGTCAAGGGTGTCAATCATCATCTCCCCGCCCAGCACAGCCGTGTAGATGTCGATCGGCACTTCGGTATAGAGGTCATCTCCCAGACGTTTAAAAACCGGGTCATCCTCCATCGTGAAGGTGATATAGAGATCACCATCGGGTCCGCCGTTCACCCCCGGCTGTCCGTAACCGGCCAGCTTGATCTTTTGTTTGTCAGATACTCCTGCAGGAATGGTGATACGCACATTCTTACCATTTATCGTCAGTGTCTGCTGGTGCGTTTGCCTGGCCTGACGGAGTGTAAGGCGCAATTCCGCCTGATAATCTGCACCTTTAAATCTATTGCGGCTCCCTGATCCACTCGCTCTCCGGTTAAAGCCGCTACCGAACATGGAGTGGAAAAAGTCCGAAAAATCGTCATCCGAGAAATCTCCTTCGGTATAAAAAGTATGACCGCCCTGATCACTCCATTGTTGCTGGCTTCTCTGCTGCTGACTTCTCTGCTGCTGATATTGCTGCTGCGCTTTCTCATACTCCTCCCCATGCTTCCAGTGCTCACCATACTTGTCATATTTGGCTCTTTTCTCCGGGTCGCTCAGCACCTCATTGGCTTCATTCAGTTCCTGAAATTTCCTGTGCGCTTCCTTATCGTTCGGATTCAGGTCGGGATGCATCTTACGTGCCAGCTTGCGGTAAGCCTTTTTGACATCTTCCGCAGAGGCATTCCTGTCGATCCCCAGAATCCTGTAATAATCAATGTATGGCATTGTAATGTTATCGTTTTGCATCTGTATGGCCTACTGAAACGCTTCGGTAAGCATTCACTGCACTAATGAGATTAACAACTGTTTTTCATCAATTGTTCACCCCTCTGTGTTACATGATAGTCGCATCATTAATTACCAATTTTCTCATTTTTAATTGTCGTAATAATAAGACTTTAAAATTAAAAAAGAAGTAAAATCAGACACTTACGGATAGACTTGTTCTATTTAAGTACATGATGAGCAAGTACTTTCTGAACATCATACACATTTACCGACTTATTAAACTGTTTTCTTATGCTTGGTTCAGCTTCACTGGAAATCCAGATTTTCAATTCAGCTTCCAGATCAAATGTTCCTGCGGTTTCAATGCTGAATCGGGAAATACTCTTATAATTGATGGATTTATATTCCGTCTTTCTTCCTGTAACGCCCTGCACATCTACCAGAATGAGGCGTTTACTGGTAAAAATAAATGTATCACGAATCAACTTGAAGCCTACTTCAATTTCTTCTGTTTCAGTCAGCAATTGACCGTACTTTTTTACTAATTCTTCCTGGCTAACCACACCTGCGTTTCCAAGTAATGCCGAAAATAATCTCATTCGATACTTTTTATTTTTATAACTCCAGTTTCATCTCAACAAAAATACGTTTTTTTTTATTCAGTTAACTAAAGTGGAAGCTTTTTTCAGGTCACACCTGTCATCATCCAGCATAATGTGCACCAGCTCCAGGATTATTGTTTCCCTGGTAAAATATCAGATCATTTTTTATAAAATAGGCATTGTATAATTCCCTCTGCTTATGGCTTCTTTAATCCATGCTTTTCAGGTATTTATACAGATCGTTGTCGGTAGAAAGGATGACCGTGGTGGTGGAATCGATTGTATTCCGAAACGTTTCCATACTTTTCATAAAGCTGTAGAGCTCTATTGATTTGCTGGATTTGTTGTAGGCGCCGGCATAGATGCGGGCCGCTTCAGCGTCAGCTTTACCCTCAATTGTTTCTGCTTCTTTGTATGCTTCCGATTGTATCTGGTTCAATTCACGTTCTTTCTCACCGTTAATCCTTGAAGCTTCTCCTTCACCTTCTGATCTGAATTTATCGGCAATACGGATTCGTTCGCTCTTCATGCGGTCGTAAACCCGTTCCCTGACATCCTCAACGTAATTGATCCGTTTAAATCGAAAATCAACGATCTCGATGCCAAGGTCTTTTGTCTCTTCATTCGCTTTTTCCTTAATAATATGCTGAATTCTGCTTCTGCCCACCCCAATCCAGGTAAGTGAATCTTCAATTATCTCACTTATATTTGCGGTTGTGTCGACCTCCCGGTTGGAGTTCCTTACAACTTCCTCCAGACTGTGACTGGCTACCTGGTCGCGCGTTTCACCATCAATTATATCATCGAGCCTGCTTTGCGCACCCCGCTCGTTGGTAAGGCGTTTATAAAACTGCAGCGGATCGGTAATACGCCATCGTGCATA
>LFRM01104242.1_pt1 | contig 19604 bp, 15 predicted proteins | sample 618341 | NCBI WGS metagenome assembly LFRM01 (sample SAMN03654438, study PRJNA283298) | anaerobic digester metagenome | isolation source: pool of bioreactors CSTR01a, CSTR02a, and CSTR03a thermophilic anaerobic... | place: Denmark: Kgs. Lyngby | collected 2014-05-21 | reverse complement strand
GTCCCCTTGTCACGCCTTGTCACACCGTCTTTTCCAACCACCAATCACCAACTACTAACCACTATTTATGTGGCACACGAAACATCCCTTATAACCTTTATAACCGTTCATAAATTGCAGCCAAACCGTCCAGATCGATCCCTTTGAACAGGCCACAGGTTGTTCCCAGGATAAATCCGCCGCCCTCTGCAGTTTTTTGAATTTGGGAGGCCAGTTCATTTAAAAAAACAGGATCGTGTGCTTTTTGCAAATCCTCAACCTCCAGGGTCCCCCAAAAGCACAGTTTTCCGGAGTATTTTTCCTTCAGCTTGTCCACATCCATCCCTGCGCTGCGCTCAAAGCACTGCAGCCCTTGGAATCCACGCTGGATCAAGTCTGGGATCACCTCAGCATAATTACCATCCGAATGGAAAAAGACAGGTACATTTCCCCCGGCAGCTTCCACCTGTCTGCCCAGGGAGGGGAACAAATACTCTCTCATCAGTTCAGGATCGAATAGAACACCACGCTGATAGGCGATATCATCAGCTAGGAGAATGCCGTCGACCCCCTGGTCCATCAGTCTTTTGATCAGTTCTCTGTTCAGCTCTGCCACCCTACTGCACAACTCCTGAAAGGAGAGCGGTGAACTGCGGGGAAGGGTGAGAAACTCAGTATAGCCCAAAGTGCGCACACCCCAGCCGCAAACACCATCGAGCAGAGCAAAAGTGAAAAACGGCCGCTCCACAGCCCATCTTTCAACATCTGGCAGCACAACATCTGCCGCCTTGGCAACCTCTTTCCCGACCGGATAGTCCGGAGGCAAACAAACAAGATCCTGCCCCAATCTTTCCACAAATGCAGCCCGTTCTTCAAAACCCACTTCAGTACAATTCAGATAAACTTTGATCAGATCATCACCGATGCACAATTCACCTCTAGGAATTCTATCAGGAATTTGGTTACTGATAACAGCTTTTACTCTTTCTCTGGAATTTGGCATGGGTCATCACCTCGATAAAAATATAAAGACCGATCAGGGGGACAACCGATCAGGGGGACAGGTTGCCGCTAGGTTGCCGCTAGGTCTACCTCTAAACCTACCGCCGACTCGGCCGCTAGCTCGCAGCCATTTAGACAATCACCTGACACCCCGTGATCAATAACCAACTACTAATTACAACGACGCGCCCATCATTTCTCTTCCCTTGCGTGACGCGACCCCCGTCCCCCTGTCACACCCCTGTCACACATGCTGGGCGAACAAAGATGCGTGAGAGAATTTTTACCTCTCCCACGCATCATATCATAGATCCAGGCGGAGATGAATACTGCTGGATTTAGTTTAGATGTTCTGGCAGATGTGCCTGGATATTTCACAATTCATTTACTTATAAACCCCGTACTCTTTGGTGAAATCGATCATCGCTTTGATGTTTTCCGCCTTGGCTTCATCTATAACAGCTGCTGCATCAAGGATAAAGCCTCCACCTTTACCCCATACATCAATCAATTCTCGACAATAGTCCTTGACATCTTCCGGAGTACCGGTATATAAAAGGTTGTTGGGCACATTTCCTGTCAGGCAAGCGATGCCGCCCAGTATTTCTTTGGCTTTGTAGATATCAACCCGCTCAAAATGATAAATCACTTTTCCTTTTGGTACATCTGCTAATAATTCCAAGCGGGTTGTATATTCACCTTCACTATATATAAACGGAACTAGACCTTCATCAATTAAAGCTAACATAACTTTCTTCAGGCTAGGCCAATAGAAAGTTTCATACTGCTCTGGGGACAAGAAACCATCAGCACCTTTATGGAGCGCAAACATAACAACGGGGTTGCCTGCTGCTTTAGCACTGTTGATGGCTGTTTCAATGGTCCATGGAGTGACTTTTTCGATTGCCTTAAGAAGCTTATCAGGTTGGCGATACATATCCAACATTATTCCGGTAGTACCCCGCATAGTATCCCCGATAACATCAAAAGGAGCAAATGCAAAACCACCGACCATATTGGGATAGCCTAATTCCTTCATCTCCATGTTAAATTTGCCCAAACTGCCGTACCAGGCTAAGAACTCCTGCCCAGCTTTAGTTAGTGCTTCAAGTGCATTGATTACCCCTGGTTGTCCAAACATAGCAACATAGCTAAACAAACCAAGCCAGGTTGCATCATGTGCAGATGTTGTCATTGTTAGGGGTTCCAGCGCCCCACAAACCCTTGGTAAATATTTACGAAACATAAAGTCGCTGGGGTCATCTAAAAAGTGGTCATAATCATCACTGCGCATGTATTCATCTTCAACAAACTGATATGATTTATCATCCTTAACACCATGGCCCGGCCATTTCAACAATTTATACTTTAACAGTTCCAAAGCTTTTCCCGGATATGCTAGGGGACCAATACACATATCTGGGTCAAACTCAAGGATGGTCTCTTTTGCGGCATTATACGCTTTACTAAAATCATACATTACATCTTTTACTGTATAACCGGCATGGAACACAGGAAAAAACTGAAAAAGGGGAGCAACCACTACTCTATCAGTTTCTTTAAGCTCGATAGTATCTTTAAAACGTTTTACCCTCTCAGCATATAACTCTTCAGGTTGTTTTCTCATCCAATATTCCTCCTTAATTTTAGAATGAATTACGCTTACTCACTATATACAAGCATGACACTCAATAAATATCATTAAAGAAATTTTTTGGCAAAGGTCACTGCATCCTGGGCATCTTTTCCGAACTCATCAGCCCCAACAAATTCTTTTAAGTTCTGGTCAGCCACAGCCCCACCGATAATGATCTTTACCTGATCCCGCAATCCAGCTTCTTTAATAGCATCGACCGTATCTTTCATAGCCTGTGCCGCCAGAGTCAGGAGTCCGCTTAAACCCAAAACTAATGGTTTTTCCTCTTTCACTGCTCTGACAAACTCTTCCGGAGGCACATCAACACCAAGATCAATCACTTGAAAACCATTTACATCGAGCAATAGGTTCACAATATTTTTTCCGATATCATGAACGTCCCCTTCCACTGTTCCAATTACAACCTTACCCAGTGTCTGATTTTCATTACTGCTTTTTATTTTTGGTTTCACTTTATTGAATACATCATTTAGAATTACACCTGACAAAACCAAATCAGGTACAAAGTATTCCCCATTTTGAAAACGATCTCCAACTATGGAGACTGCTTTCCTGCAGGCATCCAATATGTCTCTGGGATCATGCCCATCCATTAATAGTTGATCGACTTCTTTATTAATTTCCTTTTCTTTTAGATCAGCAACTAGATTAACTAACTTCTCCATATTGTGGTGACCACCTTTCTTTGTTATTATTTATTATCTATACAGTCTAATGTATAGACATCTTAACTAATATTAGTCTACCATAAATAAAAAAACACTACAACTATTATTTGAAAAAAATTATTACATCGGTGCGGCTTGCTTTATTGATTTATAATGCAGTGATACGGTAGAACCGCCGAAGGAGGGTACCACTAATCATGGCCATTACCACACAATGCGGTTATCTGATCGAAAATTTCCAATCCCCTGACCGCATCATTGGTAACATAGTCAACCCCTGTATATTCCTTGACCTGCTCATCCACAGGATAACCTCCCACAACAATGGTAACCTTTTCTCTGAGGCCGGTCTCTTCAAGCAAGTCAACCAACTCTTTGACATATCCGATACAGAAATTGAGCAGCACACAAACACCCACTATTTTTGCGCCGGTTTGTTTGATGGTCTCAATAAACTTTTCTGGGGGCACATCAACACCTAAGTCATATACACAATATCCAGATGAACGAAGGAGGTAGGTAACAATATTTTTTCCCAGGTCATGAATATCACCTTCAATAGTTCCCATGATCACTTTAATACCGTTGTAAGATTCTGTGCCGTTTTTAGGGAAATGGGGTTCAATGATAGTCATAACCTCTTTTAATATGGCCTCAGACATAATGAGATCTGAGAGATAATACTTCCCCTCACTGTATCTTTTCCCTACGATCTCTACCCCTTTTCTGCATTGCTCTACGATATCAAAAGCGGTCTCGCCGTCTTCGATCTTCTTCCTCACGATGGCTATTGCTTTATCCTCTTCCAGGTTAGCTATAGCATCGATTAAATCATTACTCATAACTGTCCCCCCATCGGCTATTCTTTGATATCATCGATATTCCAGCCTTCATAGCTAATCAGTTTGTAGCGATCACCGCGGAAAATGGATTTTCCCCATGCGATAATTTTACTGTCTGCATCATAAATGGTTTGGACCATAAAAAAAACCGGCATGCCAGGGGAAATACCCAGCACTTTTGCTTCTTCTTCAGTGGCTTTCGAAGCCCTTAATACTTTTTTTGAACTAGATGGTATACTATCACTGTGGGCTGCAGCTAACCTCGATAAAAGAGGATCTTTCAGCTGAGATTCCAAAATAGGAGTTTGTTTTGTATAAACCGTATACTTGGTCTCATAAGCAAGCGGTTCTCCATTAGCTGTAATCACAATCCTGAAATAAAGGCACCTGGTGTTAACAGCTATACCCAATCTTTTGGCCAGTTTGTCGTCAGCCTTGATTATTCTGGCCTCCAGCAACTCGGCATGGGGTATCATACCCTTCTGCCTAATCTCATCATAAAAATTGTTGAGGTTGAACACAACCTTGTCCAGACGCGGCCGAGCCACAAAAGTGCCTTTTCCCTTTTGTGTGTAGACCATACCTGCAGCTACCAGTTCAGAGATCGCCCTTCTAACAGTCATACGGCTGATGCCGAACCGTTCAGCTATCTCCATCTCTGTGGGTAGAGTATCTCCTGGCTTTAGTTTGCCTTCACGGATCTGTTTTTCGAAATGCTTAAAGAGCTGATAGTAAATGGGAATGATAGATTTTTTATCTACTACTTTGTCTGTTGTCATTTTTCACACCTAAACAATTTGTCTAAACATTAAGATAACATAACTTAAGGCTACTGGCAATAAAAAAGACGGTCATAAATTGACCGCCCCCGATCAGTGGGACAGGTTGACCTCTCTGTCCGATCACCGTCCGATCACCGGCCAGGTTGGGTGATCGGACCTGACCAAAACAGAACCAAAACGGTGCCTTGCTTGCTTTATTGCCTTTAAGAAAAAAATTCAGCGGACTGCTGGAAATTCCCATAACAGCCCGCTTGAGCAAATAACCAAACCTTTACTAGCTCCGCTTTGGGTTCATCTATGACAATACTGGAATTCTTTTACGCGGTCCTTTGTTGGGGGACGCTAGAGTTTAGCTTCATTAGGCAGTACTGGAACCAACTTAAATCATTAAAGGAGCCAGCCTTAGAGACTGACCCCTCGGTCGGCTTTGGTCAGTCAAATTGAATCACAATTCGGGTTCAACAGAGCCTCCTTCTACCAACTCAGACACAGGCACCTGAATAATTTCCCCTGTTTCCAAATAGCGTACCTCAGCATCTTCCCCTTCCAGATTCTCGATCCATACGGGAGCACCGTTGTACAACACCTCAACTACACCTAGTGATTCAACGATCTGCTGCGCTTTTTCCGGATCCAACTTCTGCACCCCTTTTTTACGCTTATAATTCCCACCTTTTAAAAAAGTATCAGTAAAAGTAAAAGGAGGGACCTGTCCCGGCGATCGATCTAATAGCTGGAACTGGCGGCAACCTGTCCCCCTGATCGCGCGGGGGACAGTCCCCCTGATCGGTCGGTGATCGTTCTGTTTTTCCCTGCTAGCGCAGCGACCTGCGAAAGTTGTTACTTGCCCTTGACGAAGAAGCAGCTAACGACAGGCGAAGCGATCTCGTATTGCAGTACAAGGTGGTAGTTCCCAACTAGGCAGAACGATTACCTAATCGGAAATTTCTAAATAATAAGAGCTGGTAATGACACCTAAATCAATGTTCATATTCTGACATCAGACCTCCGACATCCGACTTCTAAAGTGGATAGCGTCATAGGAGCTGGTCGGCTGTCGTCTGCGAGGAGTCTTAGGGCAAAGTTAAACCGGAGCTTATGTCGCAAGCACAGGAATAAGTCAGAAAAACGAAACCACAGGGCAAGGTACTTTCCCGGTGATCGGTCCGATCAGTCAACCTGTCCCCCTGATCGGTCGCGTCCCTCTGACTCACTCTCGTTGTTCAGCATTTCTTCCAGGACCTGGCCCAGTTCTTCGATGGCTTTACCGTAGCCAGCCCAGTCACCGGCTTTGAGTGCCTGTTCAGCCTGCCGATAAAGCTCATTTGCTCTTTGGGCAAGTCCGCCGATTCCTTCAGGTTCCCTTTGTTCATCACCGGTTTCAGGTGTGGGGGTACCATCCTCATCAGTACCGAACATCTTATTCAGAGCGCTCCAGAGATCCCGCTCCATGACCACCCGTCCGTCATAGAATACGATCACCCTGGTCAGTTCGGGCATGGCGCTCTCCTTTGCCTGCAGGAAAAGGGGTTCCACATAGAGGAGTTTCCCCCCTAGGGGTACAGTGATCAGGTTGCCGCGAATCACCTGTGAGCCGTGCTGGTTCCAAAGGGTGAGTTGGCTGGAGATATCAGCATCCTGATCTATGCTGGCCTCAACCTGCATCGGGCCGTAGGCATGGATATCCTTGGGGAAAACATCCACAACCATTTCACCGTAATGTTCCCCATCACAGCGGGCAGCCAGCCATGCCACAGCATTGTTGCGGTTCACAGGTGTAAAGGGGAGAACCAACACAAATTCCTCCTTTTCCTCACCAGGGAGTTTCATGATAGTATAGTAAGGCTCCATCTGCTGGCTGTCATCTGAAAATTTCTCATGGGGGATCGTCCATTCGTCCTCCCTGTTATAAAAGACCCGTGCATCTTTGACATGGTATTCGGCATAAACTTCAGCCTGCAACTTAAACAGATCCTCAGGATAACGCAGATGCTCTTTCAGCGCTGCAGGCATTTCAGAGATCGGCCGGTAAAGATCCGGATATATTCTGCTGTAAACCCCGACCACCGGGTCTTGAGGGTCGCTTATATAAAAGGCATATTCACCTTCATAGGCATCCACAATTACTTTTACCGAATTGCGCACATAGTTGATCCCGTTCCTCATATCGGAATATGGGTAATGACTGGCCACAGTATAGGCATCTAATATCCAATAGATTTTACCCTCTGCCACCACTGCATATGGATCATCGTCAAACCTGAGGTAGGGAGCAAGCCTGACAGCATCTTGCACTGTGCGGTTGTAGAGTATGCGGCTGTTAGAGGTGATTTCATCACTCAACATAATGCGCATATCTTTGAAATGCAAAGCATACATCAATCGCCGCAAAGGAGTTAGTTTAACTCCGCCATTGCCCTGGTAGTTGGTGTAGATATTCTCCTCACCTGATGGATAGTCGAACTCACCGGCTTTGGTATTGACCACAACAACATCATTGGTCAGTTCCCCAAAATAAATCTCCGGCCTGGTGACCTCAATTTCCGGGGCCGCTGACTCTGTAGGTATATTTTCCAGTAGGTAGACGGGCCTGCCTTCTACTGTCACCTCATTGACCGGGCTGGCCACAACTCCATAACCATGTGTGTACTGGAGGCGGCGGTTCACCCAGGTGCGTGCCCGTTCAGAAAGTCTCTCCTGATCCAGTTCCCTTACAGAGATCATCACCTGGCGGTAGTCATCACCCACACGATAACGATCAACATCCACATCATGGAAACTGTAATAACGGCGCAGTTGCTGCATCTGGTTGTACACCTGCTGGATAGGGCGGAAATCCCAGAGCCGTAAATTGTTGAGAGTGGTGCGGTTTTCCTCAATGAGATCTTGGCCCTCACCCTCTGCTGCTTCTTCTGTTACCACATTTATAGATTTAACATTTTCTAAGCCATATGCCTGGCGGGTGGCAGCTATATTATGCTCAATATAAGTCTTTTCACGCCCGAACTCATTGGGTTCCACCTGGAACTTCTGCACAATAAGAGGATAAGCCCCACCCAGAAGCAGTGAAGCAGCCAACAGCACACCGATAGCTGCGGCAACCGGCAGTACCTTGCTGCGAATAACACTGATCAACACCACAACAGCAGTCAGCAGAGCGATTACAGCCAGGATCTTGAGGGCAGGTATACGGGCATGCACATCGGTAAACCCTGCTCCATAAAAGGTGCCTTGACTGCTGATCAGCAAGTTGTACATGGTAAGATAATAATCCCAGGCCTTCAAAACCAGTAGACCTGCAATCAGCACAGCCAGGTGCAGTTTTACAGGGGAGAAAACCCGCCAGCCCCCCCTCAAAAACTCGCTGGAGGCCAAGAAAAAATATCCCAAACCACAGATAAACAGAGCGATAATCAATGCAGAGGTAAATGAAGACTGAAGCAGTTCATAAAAAGGCAGCTTAAAAATATAGAAACCCACATCTTTACCCAGTATGGGCTCTGTGCTGCCGAAGGGAAGAGCATAGATAAACTTCTGAAAAACTTCCCATTGTGAGCTGAGGTTTATGGCGATCATCAGCGCCAGCAGAGTGCTGAAAACACTGAAAAAAATCTTCCCAACCTTTGAAAAAGCCATACGGCGGAAGCGTTCGAAAAACGCTGCATGAGGATAGTTGCTTATATCATAGACCTGATAAGGTGGCACTGATCGCCGCAAATACCAGAAATTAAGCTGGAAAAAGGCAAAGAACACGATAAAGACAGCGGCACCCACCACAAAGCGGGTCAGATTCAGCGTCCAGAATACATTGCTATACCCAAGGGAATCAAACCACATATAATTGGCCCAAATCCCAGCTACAGCGCTTAAAATAATCAGAGCAAGCACCAGAATGATTAACAGCTTAATCCTTGTTTTTTTCTGCATAAAACCCTCCATAATTTAAATCATAACTTGTATTTAAGAAAATACCTTGCATATGCACAAAATATGGTGTATCATGATAAAAATGAAATAGAGTCAGGGAAATGAATTCCCAAAATTTCATTACTTTATACTTATAGACCACTTTGCAAAATCCTTCAACAACATCTCACCGTTTAATGTAAAAGTTCCAAATCTTATTACATAGTTCAACACTCCTATTGGAATTGCACAGTCACCAAAAATGTGCAACTCAGCAACCCTACTACACAAAACTGTTTGAGTTTTCTTCTCTTATTTTTACTAAAACTTTTATTAAAACTCCTCACATGAAGGGAGGATTTTTCACGGTGATAACGGGGTTATTTGCCGGATTATGACTCAAAAAACCTCTCATGAAGGGGGGAAAAGCATGTCTTTATTAATGAATGAATACCGCGATGAGGAACTTTGTGCAGAGTGCGGCGGTAAATGCTGCTATGTTTACGGCCCCCCGTACAACATGTCTCCCCAAAAGCTGCATGAAGACAAAGACCGGATTTATGGCGGTGGCCGCCGTGAGGAATATGGTGTTGATCCCCTGCCTGAAAAAACCCACCCCCATGCCTGTGAGTACTTAAGTGAGAAGGGATGTATTATCCCATGGGAAAAACGCCCCCCAATCTGCAAAGACTTCCGCTGCGGGCTGTGGAGAGATATGTTGTACAGGAGGTAGCCGGAGTGTGACAAGGGGNNGTGACAAGGGGACGGGGTTAGTGTCACATGATTGTCTAATTGGCTGTTAGCTAGCGGCCGAGTCGGCGGCAAACCTAGCGGTAGACTTGGCGGCAGACCCAGCGGCAATCCCAGCAGCACCCTGTCCCGCTGATCAGCCCCCTCGCGCGGGGGACACTCGCGCGGGGGGACTGTCCCGGTGATCGGGCCCGATCGGTCAACCTGTCCCGGTGATTGGGTGATCGCGTGTGAGTCAAAGTCTGTCCCCTTGATTCTTACCTTGTCCTATTCAACCATCCGATTTTAATTCCCGGGATACAGTCCAGATCACTGGAATAGGGTTTTAAATCCAGCAGCGGACTGCCGTCTACCGCTTCCACACCTTGAACCAGCAAGCGATTGCCTTTCCTGCCTAGGAACTTGGCCACACAAAATGCGATCGGATTTGGACGAGACGGCGACCGGCAAGCGAATACACCCCTCAGTTCCGGACCAAACGGCGTTTTTGTCATGAGAACATCCCTTTTGGCAAGGTGCAACCAGTAGAGGACAATCAGATGGGATGACTTTTCTATGTCTTTGAGCCCCTCGACATATTCCGGATAGATCTCCAATTCCACTTGCTTGTCGGAAAACCGTCCCTGATTGGGAGCATCATCAGGCGACCGGTAAGGGCTGTGAATAATACCGATGGGTACAAGTTCGATTTTCGTTCACTCCTCTCTTTATCCTTATAAAATAAAAAACACGGAAGCAAACCCCTACTGGGGATAAAATACCTCCGTGGTATAATTGAACCCACTTCTGTGGGAAGCTTATCATACTATAATGTTCTAGATAAATGTTCTAGATAAAATAACATTTTCCTTCTTAAAATTCTTTTTCCTGTAAAATAAACGATTACAAAACCTATCACTATAAATCGCTATAAAATCAAAGACGGTGGCCTGGGCTTTTTTCAGCCTCTACCGGAATATGAGGAGTTAAACTCTTAATCTAACCAGAGCTAAAGAAAAGAAACAGGACCGGTAATAAACAGTTAATCACCGAATTCAATATATAAATACCGATATCCGACTTCTAGTGTCCCCATTTTTTCTGACTTTCTTACCTTTGGGCCTCTGACTTCCACCATCATAGGAGCCGATCAGCTGTCGTCTGCGGAAAGTATATGGGCAAGTTCAACTGGTGCTTATGTCGCAAGCGCAGGGATAAATCAGAGAGTGCGAAACTACCCAGTCCCCCTGATCGGCCCGATCAGTCGCGCGGGGGGACAGTCCCGGTGATCGGCCCGATCAGTCAACCTGTCCCCCTGATCGCCCGGTGACCGCGGGGGAACAGTCCCACTGATCTGTCTTTTTGCTCTGTTGTTAAGGTTGTCCGCTTTGACTATAATTATTTATGATATATTTCAAAAAGGAGAGGTTGAAGATGGACGACTTCGGCGATCTCTTTGCGAAATTATTTGAAAATCCCGATATGGAGGTCCGCAACTGCGAGAACTGCAACAGCGGCATCAGAACTAAAGAAGGCTTTAAATGCTGTATAAATAAAAGGGATGAATGTATAGGAAACGGAGAGTACAAACACTGGAGCCCGCTGGTGGTTATCGGGGATGAGCTAGAAGAGGAGTATTGAAAAGGGCTGCAAAGAGGTTAGCTCCCCTCAAATTATTAACTGCCTATCCCGGTTTTTTGACCGGAATAGGCAGTTGAACTTAAGTTAAAGGCTAGCTTGGGATAATATCCAAGGTGTCAAGTTGGTATTTATGGAAAGGTGATTCGCAGGGACAACCGTTAGATGCCAACATAATACCTTGAGCAGGAATAAATATCAAAGATGCTACAGTTTCCCAAGTGTTATTTCTACCCGGAATATAATGCCGGCATATGCTCCCTGGATAATTAGCGTGATCGCGCATTATCTTCTTGCAAGTTTCTAAATCAATATGTCCGAAGTTTTCCTCCAGCAGTTGCATCATACGGCCTGATCTGATTATACTATCAGGGTTGAATGTAACAAACTCATCATAATCCTTTAAACGAGCAGACTCATAACAGTTCGCATGTGATAAAACATTATTGTATTTTACATCAAACTTCTCAGCAGTTGCTTCTATATTTACAACTCCGAAAGGGCTCCCCAATATGTAGTTTAAACCATTTGCCCGATAAGCATTTATCACAACACCGACCGCCTCAGAGAGGCTCTTTTGTTGCATTGCCTTCCTGATCAAGAAAGGTGCCGGAACCCCAAATCTTGTATCAGTCGGTTTTAGGCTATTCCAAACAAGACCTAAGCCCGCACTGTTAACCGCTGCTCCTCCGATAACACCGGGATGAGTTAACATCAGAACTTCGGGCTCATTACCCTCTCTCGCAATTTGAAGAATAACTGGGATGTACCAACCATCCATATCCCAGCCTTGCCCAATATAGGTAACCTTATCAACAGTAGCCATACCCGTTGCCCCAAAACTTGTACAACCCCTAAGGTTGACAATATCCGGTGTATAACTGCTTACTTCATCGTAACAGTTTAAAAGAAATACTTTCTCGAACTCTATTTTAGCCCCTTCTGCTACTCCTTCTACTTCTTCAACAAGATCCGGTGCGTATTCCTTGGCAAACTTAAGATGCTTCATTGCATATTCTAATAGTTCGCTCTCTCCTGGAGGGTTTGCACAGCTTTGCGCAACCTCAATCCACTTTTTGTAAAATGAATGAATTTGGTCTGCCAATATTTCTCCATGCTGATATCCTCTTTCTCTGGGTGCACCTTTTAACTTGATTAGTTGAATCAGTTCATACATTTTTGTTGCCTCCCTTGTTAATAATTATTAGTTTTAATTAAATCGAAACCAACAGGCAACAGACTTAAGCCTTGACAACCACATAGGTGTAATTGTCAGCTTATAAGTGACTCCTAGAACGTCAAATAAGTAAGCCACTCTAAACTTTTAAATGTTCCACCTCCTTGCTAAGTTGTCAAAGACTGACCTTGTATGAACCGGTAGGACTCAACATTCATATGAGAACATGTGCCCTATCCGCCAGGCACCTCTTAACTGCGATACGGATGAAAAAGCAACACATATTATCATGTTTCGATTTTTATCCCTTTAATTCCTTTTTCTTCGAGGAGTTTTAACACATCCTGCTCTCCCTCTGCCACAGGCCCGATCACTCAACCTGTCCCTCCGCGCGATCACCGGGACAGTCCCACTGATCGGACCGATCACCCAACCTGTCCCCCTGATCGGCCCAAAAAGATTTAAAAGGGTTGTCCAGTATGGACAACCCTTTTTTGTTAAGGGAGGCTATATTATTAAGTAGAAGGTGTTTCGCCAACCGCAGCCTTTGCTCTTGCTTCTTCAATCAGCGCCGCCCTTTGACGTTGTTCGTCCTTTGCAATGTGTTTATTGAAAGTGCGAACTATAGAGAAGATCATCATAACCATAAAGATCATGAAGGGTAGTGCACCGACAATCGACGCTGTTTGCAGGGCGGCTAGGCCTCCTGTAAGCAACAGAATCAGAGCCAAACCACCTTCGAAGCAACCCAGCAGAACGCGCAGCCAGGTTCTCGGGTTTTCATCACCATAAGAACAGTACATACTGACGGTAAATGTTGCTGAGTCTGCTGATGTGATGAAGAAGATAGCGATTACCAGCATTACAAGAATTGACAAGAATGTGGTTCCAGGCAAATTCTGTAACAGCCCGAAGATGGGACTCGCTACACTGGCATCTAACATCGGTTTGAAATCGAAAATGCCGGTGTGCTGCATGTAGAGGGCATTACCGCCCCAGACACACATCCAGGTGGCACAGATCAGTGTGGGAACAATCAAGGAACCCATGACAAATTCTTTGATGGTCCTGCCCCTGGAGATACGGGCGATAAAACCTCCCACAAACGGTGCCCATGCGATCCACCAGGCCCAGTAGAATACAGTCCAGCCGCTGACCCATGCTCCGTCATTCAAGGCATTGGTCCAGGTACTCATGGGGATAAAGTTTTGAATCATATCACCCAGGCCTGTTGTTAAAGAATTGAGAATAAACCGAGGGTTGCCTAAAACGAAAACTGCAATCAGGAGAAATCCGGCTATCACCAGGTTTGTGTTACTAAGATAGTAAATGCCTCGTCTGATACCTGTTACCGCTGAGATGATAAAACACACAGTAAAGACAATCACCAGGATACTGTAGATCATGTTTGATGCAGGAAACCCGAACACAGAGTTTAAACCCTCAGCAACCTGCATAACTCCCAACCCTAGAGATGTGGCTACCCCTAAAAATGTAGCAAAAATAGCTGTAAAATCAGCCACAGGCAGCAGCCAGCGCTGATTCCCCACCAGCGGTTCAATAACTGAACTGACAAGGAAGGGGCGTTTCAGGTTATACGCAAAATAGGCTAAAGCCATTCCCACAACAGCGTAAACCACCCAAGCGCTCAATCCCCAGTGGAAGAAGGAATAGCGCAGAGCAACACTCACTGCTTCATCTGAAGCTGGCTCTCCAAAAGGAGGAGCAAAATAATGGCACAGAGGTTCACTGGTTCCCCAGAATACCAATCCGATACCCATTGCAGCTGCAAAGAGCATAGCAAACCAGGCCATTAAGGAAAACTCGGGTTTTTCGTTTTCGCCACCCAATCTGATTTTGCCGAATTTAGAAAAGGCGATGATAATCGCAGCAATCACAAACAAGAAAACAACTATTAAGAATAACCATCCCAAGTTTGCAGTGATCCAGGAAAGCGCTGCGTTCATTGCAGCGTCTAGCCCTGATGGAGATACTACTCCCCAGAGCACGAGCGCAATGATTAAAACGGTGACAACGAGTAACATTGGCTTGTCAATGCCTTTTTTTTCAGGTGCAGATTCCAATACCCTTTCCCCTTTCGTAATGTTTAATAAACCCAGTTGCTGAAGAATGAAATCTGAAAAAACATTACCGAAGACAATAATGATACCGGGGTTTTATCTCAGCGCTTAATCACCCCCCCATCTGCGATAGGATTAAAAGCGGCAACACATATTATAAAGAGCAAAAATAGTGCCAGGAGATATAGGGGAAATTTCGGTGATTACGATCTTTACAAGGAATACTGTTATATCATTTGGGGGGTTGTATGTATATGGGCCTCATTTAGTAGTGTGAAATTTGCAAATATAACCTCAATTTTGCATGCCAACATATTAGGCACTGTTAAATTTGTTTGCAGTTTTTTTGCAGAGAATATATCTCCTGGCAGATATATATGGTTTTTTAACAGTGGTGCTTTGCTTGTACCCCCAAAGCTGCTAGCTGTTACTCAATTTTGCCCTCCCTGTAGGCTGTCAAATAATTTGAGCAGTAATTGTCCCGACCCACAAGGGTCTCAGCGATGATAATGTTTGCCATCATCTGCTTGTCCAGGGGGTTTATGATCAAGCCATCAAGACCACGGCTGATAGCCAATACTGCAAAATTCTGATTTATTTTTTTGCGCAGCGGCAAGCCGTAGGAGATGTTGGAAAGCCCGCAGATGGTGTGTACCCCTTTAAATTTAGTCATAATCCCTTGAACAGCATCCAAAAACTCCAAACCAAAGGTGTCTTTGGTGGATACCGGCTGGACCAGGGGATCAACATAGATGTTGTCCAGAGGAATATTGTTCTGCACCAAACCGTTAATCAGCTTATCGGCAATAGCCAACCGCTCATCTGCAGTTTCCGGCATGCCCTCATCACTCATACAGAGCGCTACCACTTTAAGATCAGTTCCAGCGAGAAGAGGCATCATAGCATCATAGCGTTCTTTTTCCAAAGAGATGGAGTTGATCATGGCTGTTCCCTTATGTACAGACAGAGCCTGCTCAATAGCCTTCGGGTCAGGGCTGTCAATACAACAGGGCGCATTATCAGTGGCTTCCTGTACAAGCTGCACAAGCCATGTTAAATAATCGGCCTCTTTACCAACAAAGATACCTGCATTAACATCTATATAGTCGGCTCCCGCTTCCCATTGATCCACAGCCACTTTTTTGATCTCTTCTGCATTCTGATCCTTGATGGCTTCACCGATAGCTTTTCTGCTCGCATTTATCAATTCTCCAACGATCAGCATGTCCAAATCCTCCTTGTAAAATTTAAAAGGTTTTCCGGCTTTGGCCAGCGGAGTATCAGCAATTAGCAAGATCTACAAAAAACTTTTCCTTCTTTTCTTCCCTATGCCATTCAGGACGCCCAACAGCAGTTATTTCAATTCTTGATTCGATATAAACCTTATCTTCATCATCTAAAGTTCCCTTTACGTAAACATCTTCATGATTAACAACCAGCTCAAAATCTTTCGCTCCTGCTTTTTGGGCTGCCAATGATGCATGCTTTTTCCCGTCCTCCAGAGCGTAATCAATAGCTTCCTGCAGGTCCTCAAAGTATTTTCTCTCCCAGGGGGCATGCACCAGATAAGTTCCATCTTTTTCACCCGGTTTGATCAGCACTTTGACGGTCTCCATGATCTTCCCGGTGGCTGCTCCCACCGCATTGGCCACTTCAGCATGATCAGGGATGACCAAATCGGTATTCAGTTTTGCAGCCACTTCAGGCAGCCAAGCTGAAACCGGAGCACCGATACCGATAATGGGCATCTTCAATTTATATGAACAGTCAAATTTATAATCATCAGCAGCTGATAGTGCTTTATCGATCAGATACATGACAGCAGGGTCATCTTTTAACCGTATATCCTGCCCTTCATAGCTTACCAGGCTCTGCAGGCAGGTATAACAGAGTTCATTGACGATCTTTTCAATGGCCAGCTCAATAAAAACATCCCTGCTGACACCCATCCGCTGTGCTAAGATCTCCACACCTTTGAGCGCTGCTTCCCTGTTCCACTGGGTATAGATGCCTTTGGCATGCAGAATATCGGTAGGGGTGACAGATATCCTGGCTATCACACCCAAGTTAACCAGACGCTGCAGATCCAAAAAATTAGCCTCTGTATCCAGGCGTTGGGTCAGATAGTATAGACTGTGAGGCCCTTCTTTTAATACTTCGATCACTCGTTCTTCCGTTTCAGTGAGGGTCTCAGCAGCTGATGGTTGTTTTAGAAACATAAAGCAGTCGGTAGCCTGGGCAAACAACAGGACATAACTTTTTTCAAAATTGATGCCCAGTTCATCNNTGAATCTTCCACTCCATGTCTAACTGTATATAGCTGTCACCGCCCAAACCGTAGGTATATATCTGTGCCGCCTGCACCCTTGTTAGCCAACCGCCGACAGATGCCCCTTCCTGGTTGATGAAAGGGATCCCGTTTTCTAAAATCGCAATATCTGTTGTGGTCCCTCCCATATCCAATACGATTGCATCAGGGGTGTTTGTCAGGAATGTCCCTCCGATGATGCTTGACGCAGGCCCGGAAAGGATGGTTTCAATGGGTTTTTCCCTAGCCAGGGCTTCGCTCATCATACAGCCGTCACCCTTGACCACCATAATAGGGGCCTCAATGCCTTTCTCCTGCAGCACTGTTCTCACAGAGACAAGCAGTTCATCTATGATGGGAATCAGTTTGGCATTGAGCACCGCTGTGACCGTTCTCTCATTAAAGCCCAATGAGGTGGTCAGCTGATGGGCGCACACCACAGGAACACCTAGAATGTCACGGACCATTTTCATGACAATCAGTTCATGTTCCGGGTTTCTGACGCTCAAATATCCGGAAATGGCAACAGCCTCCACTTTGCCTCTTAACTCTTCAATGGCCTGGCGTGTCTTCTCCAGATCCAGTTCTTCCCGGGCTTGCCCTTTTATATCATGGCCTCCCGGAAGGACTGTGCAATGTTCCACAGGTAATGTGCCAATTGGATCATGTCCGAGCATCAACAGGCCAACTTCACATCCACGCCCTTCCACAATAGCATTGGTGGCCAATGTGGTTGACAAAGAAACAGCACTGATGTCTTTAAATCTTTCAAATTTTAAGTTGTTGATACAGTTGCGAATACCGATGGACAGATCTTCACGGGTGGTTAATGCTTTAGCCTTATTCAGGATTCCCCTGGTCTCCAGGTCTACAACCACCCCATCTGTATATGTACCACCGGTGTCAATCCCCAACACCAGTGACATTATTCTCGCCTCCAGCCTAATAGATCAGATCAACCGGCTGCCTGTTGCTAGCACAGGCAGCCGTTGATCACCTACAGAATCTTAATCTTCACCAGGCATATGGCCTACAGCGTTTTCAACAATATGTCTGATCTTGGCAGCCACATCTTTTGGCAGTGGTTCTGGTTCGTGATAATTGATAATGTCACGCACTTTTTCGTTGGCTACCTCTGTTAGTGTTTTGCCACCTGCTTTTTCCCAAATCTCCCGAGCAGCGCGGCTGATCAATTTCGGCATGTAGTTCTCTTCTTTGTGTTCTTCTGTGTGATCCTCATCAGCGAAACTGCCGCCAGGACCCACATTTTCGATAACATCCAGAGCCAGTGTGTCCTCATCTACACGGATACCGTTGGTCAGCTTTCTGGCCATACCAAGTATCTCGTCACAGATTACGACCAGGTCCAGGTTGGAGGTGGTTCCCTGCTCTGCATATCCGATATCATGGTTCAGGTTGGCGCCTGACATGTTGGTCATAGCAATAGAGATGGCAGCCTCGATTCCGGCCTGCTCGTCGATGATACAGGAGTCTGTGCATCCACATGTACCGAACATGGGTATTCCCAGATAATGGGCCACATCGGCCAGAGCAGCAAGCAGCAGTGACAGCTCAGGTGCTCCATAGGAGAAAATGGTGGTGGTCATATCCAAAATGGTGTAAACACCGCCCATAATAAAGGGGGCACCTTCCCGTGTGCACTGGCTGAGCACTAAACCGCTCAAGCTTTCACACAAGCCCTGCACCATAACTCCGGCTAAGGTAGCTGGAGCAGTTCCACCGGCCATAATACATGGGGTGTAAATAGTAGGCAGACCTTTCTTAGCACCCATCACCAATTTCTGGGCTGCTTCCTTGCAGTGTACGCCAGGGGAAATAGGCTCTGCATAGAGGCAGATAAATGGGTTCTTGCGCAGTTCTTCCTCACCGCCCGCTACAATCTCCGCCATCTTGATGCAGTCTTCCTGACCCCACTGGTCAACACAAACTGTAATGATCGGTTTATCTGTGTTAAGAATCTGCTGTTCAAACTCATGTCTGTCTGAAATCAGCAGAGGCACATCCTGAACAATACCCAAAGACATGGCGTAATCGATATTTGGCAGAGCATCTAAGACCTTGGTAGCCCAGCCAACAGACTGTCTGGTGGCACGATGCCTTTCCCCTGTAAAGGGGTTTCTGGTAAAGGGTGTGCAGGGCCCTGAACCAAAGTAGGAATTATTCCCTTCCACAAAAAGCTCTCTGGCGCCTGTACGGCTGTTGCAGAGCACAATATGCTTCTGACAGGTTTTCAAAGCCTGCTCAAAGATGTGTGCAGGTATGCGCGCCCTTGTTCCTTCTACCCAGCAACCCGCCTTTTTCAATATCTCCAGGGATTCTTCGTCATGGAAGTTGGTTCCCGTACGCCACATGGCTTCTTCTGCAGCATATACAAGTTCCTGGCATTGATCCGGGGTTAATACGTTCATCCTGGTGGTTTGGTTAGCCTTTATGTTGGATCTGATGGTCAACTCCAACACTCCTTTCCCTGTAAGATGATTAGCTTAACAACGATTTGCATAGATCTACTGCTGAAGCTGCATCTGGTGCATATCCATCTGCACCCACTTCATCGGCAAAGTCCTGGGAAATAGGTGCGCCACCGACGATAGCTTTTACATGCCCTAAACCTTCTTCTTTCATCAGTTCAATGGTGTCTTTCATATGCAGCATAGTTGTTGTCAGCAGTGCTGACATGCCCATAATTTGCGGCTGATGTTCTTTAATGGCATTAACAAATTCTTCCGGTGATTTATCAATGCCGATATCGATAACTGTAAAGCCGCGGCTTTCCAGCATGATTCCCACCAGGTTTTTACCGATATCATGCAGGTC
>LFRM01396545.1_pt1 | contig 19650 bp, 15 predicted proteins | sample 618341 | NCBI WGS metagenome assembly LFRM01 (sample SAMN03654438, study PRJNA283298) | anaerobic digester metagenome | isolation source: pool of bioreactors CSTR01a, CSTR02a, and CSTR03a thermophilic anaerobic... | place: Denmark: Kgs. Lyngby | collected 2014-05-21 | reverse complement strand
TTTCGCCGCCGAACTCGCGTACCCTTGTACGCGTCGGGCGTCGAGAAAACGCACACTGCACGTAATCTTATTAAAATCCGTTAAGGTATTCACGCATAACACGTTTTCGCCGCCGAACTCGCGTACCCTTGTACGCGTCGGGCGTCGAGAAAACGCACACTGCACGTAACCCTTAATACGCATAACTTTTTTACATTACACACCGGACGCAATTAAAACCTTCGGTTTTCGCTGACGCTTGAAAGGACGAGATGAATGGAAGATATATTTGATAAAATGCACGAGGAGTGCGGTGTATTCGCAATTTACAGCAGCGACGGAGCAGATGTCGCATCGGATTGCTACTATGCGCTTTATGCCCTTCAGCACAGAGGGCAGGAGAGCTGCGGAATAGTGGTCAACGACGACGGAGTAATGAACATATATAAAGATACCGGGCTTGTAAACGATGTCTTTACAAAGGACGTTATGGACGGCCTCGGACAGGGTCAGATGGCAATCGGTCACGTGCGCTACGGCACCACCGGCACAAAAAGCCGTCTGAACGCGCAGCCTCTGCTTGTCAACCATGTTAAGGGCAGCATGGCGCTCGCTCACAACGGCAATCTCACAAATGCCACGCAGCTTCGTGAGGAGCTTGAGCTTAACGGCTCGATATTTCACACCAGCAGCGACACCGAGGTTATATCCTACGTCATAACCAAGGAGCGTCTTTCCGTCGGCTCAATAGAGGAGGCGGTAAGCAACGCCATGAAAAAAATCAAGGGTGCGTATTCGCTTGTTATTATGTCGCCCTCAAAGCTTATTGCAGCGCGTGATACTTACGGCTTCCATCCCCTGAGCATGGGTAAAATCGGCGAGAGCATCGTATTCGCCTCGGAAAGCTGTGCGTTTGACGCAATAGGCGCGGAATTTATACGCGACATAGAGCCGGGCGAAATAATTGTTGTTGATGAAAACGGTATGCGCTCGATAAAAGACAACTGCGGAGCCACAAAAACCGCCATGTGCGTGTTTGAATTCATATATTTGGCACGTCCCGACTCTGTCCTTGACGGCAGCAGCGTTCACATAGCAAGGCAGAGAGCAGGAAGCTTTCTCGCACTTGAGCATCCCGTACAGGCGGATGTGGTCATCGGTGTGCCGGACAGCGGACTTGATGCCGCAATAGGCTTTGCAAAGCAGTCGGGAATCCCTTACGGCATGGGCTTTATAAAAAACAAATATATAGGCAGAACCTTTATTGAGCCGGGGCAGTCCGCACGTGAAAACCTTGTGCGCATAAAGCTTAACCCGGTTGCGGCAACAGTCAGGGGCAAGCGCGTTGTCCTCATAGATGACTCAATAGTGCGCGGAACGACCTCGGCAAGAATCGTCAAGCTTCTGCGTGAGGCGGGAGCCAGGGAGGTTCACATGCGCATATCCTCGCCGCCGTTCACGAATCCCTGCTATTTCGGTACGGATATCGACTCCAAGGACAAGCTCATAGCCTGCAAGCATTCACTTGACGAGATACGCGAGATACTCAACGTCGATTCTCTCGGATATCTGAGCATAGACAGCGTTGACAAGCTCGCAGACAATACCTCCCTGAATTTCTGCAAGGCATGCTTTACCGGAGATTATCCCATGGATGTCTCAAATGCCGCAAAAAAGCTCAGGTTTGAGAACAAGAAAAGTAAGAAGACGGAGGATGTTTAAATGAAAAGCTTCAGCGAAAGCTACAAGAATGCCGGCGTTGACATTACCGCCGGATATAAAGCGGTGGAGCTTATGAAGGCTCACATATCCCGCACCGTTACTCCCGGTGTGCTTTCCGATGTCGGCGGCTTCGGCGGACTTTTTGCTCCGCAGCTTACCGGCATGAAGGCTCCCGTGCTTGTCAGCGGTACAGACGGAGTAGGTACAAAGCTTAAAATAGCCTTTCTTATGGACAAGCATGATACTGTGGGAATCGACTGTGTGGCGATGTGCGTCAACGATGTTATATGCTGCGGAGCGGCACCGCTGTTCTTTCTTGATTATATAGCGGTCGGAAAAAATGTTCCTGACAGAGTTGCCTCGATTGTCAAGGGCGTGGCAGAGGGCTGCGTGCAGTCCGGAGCGGCGCTCATAGGCGGTGAGACCGCCGAGATGCCCGGTTTTTATCCTGAGGATGAATATGACCTTGCCGGCTTTTGCGTGGGCATGGTTGACCGCGAAAAGATATTTGACAACACCGCGGTAAAGCAGGGCGATGTTATAATAGCGCTGCCCTCATCGGGTGTTCATTCAAACGGATTTTCACTTGTCCGCAAGGTTTTCGATGTTGAGAACAATGACCTCGGCGTGTATTCCGATGAGCTCGGCTGTACTCTCGGTGAGGCACTTCTCGCCCCCACAAAAATATATGTAAAGCCTCTGCTTGCGCTTGCAAAGCATGTAACGGTCAAGGCTGTTTCGCACATTACCGGCGGCGGCTTCTATGAGAATATACCGAGAAGCCTGCCTGAGGGCTTTACGGCAAAAATCGATACGGCTTCGCTTATCACACCTCCGATATTCAGCGTCATTGAGCGCACCGGAGGCATTCCGGAGCGCGACATGTTCAACACCTATAACATGGGTGTGGGAATGAGCATAGTGGTTGATAAGGCGGACGCCTCAAAGGCACTCGAAATACTTCGCGCAAACGGCGAAAGCGCTTATGTTATGGGCGAGGTAATAAAAAGCGACAGCGGAGTGGAATTATGCTGAGGGCAAGGATAGCTGTGTTCGTCAGCGGCGGAGGAACAAATCTTCAGGCTTTGCTCGATGCCGAAAAGGACGGAAAAATACCCCACGGTGAAATCGTGCTGGTGGTGTCCGGCAATGCCGGGGCATACGCTCTTGAGCGCGCGTCAAACGCCGGGGTGGAAACAGCGGTTGTGCAGAAAAAGGACTTTCCTTCACAGTCAGCCTATGAAAACGCCCTTATTGATGTGCTCACTCAAAAGGGGATAGACCTTATAATTCTTGCCGGATTCATGACGATACTGAGTGCGGATTTCACCTCGCGTTATCCCGAGCGGATAATCAATGTGCATCCTGCGCTCATTCCGTCGTTTTGCGGCGAGGGATATTACGGCTTGCGTGTGCACGAGGCTGCGCTGAAATACGGTGTAAAGGTTACGGGCGCAACAGTTCACTTTGTCAATGAAATTCCCGACGGAGGAAGGATAATTCTTCAGAAGGCAGTTGAGGTTTTCGAGGATGACACGCCGCAGACGCTTCAGAAAAGGGTTATGTGTCAGGCGGAGTGGATATTGCTTCCCGAGGCGGCGGAGCTTGTGTCGGAAAAGATAGTAAGGAGCAGATGAAATATGGAAACGAATACAGCGAAAATACTTTCGGATAACACCTATCCCGGCAGGGGAATAATTGTCGGCAAAACGTCGGACGGCAAAAAGGCGGCGGTGGCTTATTTTATAATGGGGCGCAGCAGCAACAGCCGCAACCGTGTGTTTGTCAAAACGCCGGACGGAATAAAAACTCAGGCGTTTGACCCCGCAGCGCTTGAGGACCCCTCACTCATAATTTATCATCCGGTACGCAGATTCGGCACAAAAACCATAGTTACGAACGGTGACCAGACAGATACCGTTACCGACTTCCTCAAGCAGGGCAAAATTGCCGAGCAGGCGCTTGCAACACGCTGCTTCGAGCCGGATGCTCCGAACTATACGCCCAGAATAAGTGCTGTTATAGATGTAAAGGATAACAACTTTACACTTCAACTTTCCATACTAAAAACAATTTCCGGAGACCCCGGAGAATGTGAACGCAAGTACTTCGATTATTCCAATGTTATCAACGGTCAGGGGCATTTTATTCACACCTATGAGGGGGACGGAAATCCCATCCCTTCATTTAACAGAGCGCCCGAGGTGGTTGATATACCTGACAAGCAAACTGCCTTTACAGATGAAATCTGGAACAATCTCAACTCGGATAACAAGGTGTCTCTTTACACCGCCTTTATTGACCTTTCAACAGGCGAGTGTGAGGAAAAAATAATAAATAAAAATAACTGAAATCCGGAGGATATGACAATGAAAGAGCTTGAACTTAAATACGGCTGCAACCCCAATCAGAAGCCGTCGAAAATATTCATGAAGGACGGCGAGCTGCCCATTGAAGTGCTCAACGGTAAGCCGGGTTACATAAATTTTCTGGACGCTTTTAACGGCTGGCAGCTTGTAAGCGAGTTGAAGCAGGCAACGGGACTTCCCGCTGCAACCTCATTCAAGCATGTAAGTCCCGCTGGCGCGGCTGTCGGAGTGCCGCTTTCGGATACTCTCAAAAAGATATATTTTGTCGAGGACTTTGAGCTTACTGCTCTTGCTTGTGCTTACGCGAGGGCGAGAGGTGCGGACAGAATGTCCTCCTTCGGAGATTTTATAGCACTTTCGGATGAGTGTGACGCGGCTACCGCAAGGATTATCGCCAAGGAGGTTTCCGACGGTATAATCGCTCCCGGCTACACCGATGAGGCACTTGCAATCCTCAAGGGCAAGCGCAAGGGCGGCTACAACATCATAAAAATCGAGCCGGGCTATGTGCCGGCACCGGTTGAGCAAAAGGATGTTTTCGGCATCACCTTCGAGCAGGGCAGAAATTCGCTGAAGATTGACGAGTCAATGCTTGAGAACCTCGTAACCGAGAACAAGACGCTTCCGGAGAATGCAAAAAGAGATTTGCTCATATCCCTGATAACACTCAAATATACGCAGTCAAATTCCGTATGCTATGTGAAGGACGGTCAGGCAATAGGCGTAGGCGCAGGTCAGCAGTCGAGAATACACTGCACACGTCTTGCAGGCAACAAGGCGGATATATGGAGTCTTCGTCAGCATCCCAAGGTGCTTGCGCTTCAGTTCAGAGACGGCATGGGACGTCCCGACCGCGACAACGCAATCGATGTGTATATCTCAGACGAGTGCGAGGATGTCATAGGTGAGGCCGTCTGGCAGAATTTCTTTGCCGTACGTCCGCAGCCGCTTACAAAGCAGGAAAAAACCGAATGGCTCTCTCAGGTGCGCGGAGTGTCGCTCGGCAGCGATGCGTTTTTCCCGTTCGGCGATAACATCGAAAGGGCGAGGCGCAGCGGAGTTGAATATATCGTTGAGCCGGGCGGTTCGATACGCGATGCTCAGGTCATTGAAACCTGTAACAAGTACGGCATAGCAATGGCGTTTTGCGGTATGAGACTTTTCCATCATTGATTTAATTTTCGGGGGGATGTCGCCATGAAAATAATGGTTATCGGTTCCGGCGGGCGGGAGCACGCTATAATCAAGAAATTGAAAGAAAATCCCGCTGCGGAGAAAATATACGCTCTGCCGGGCAACGGCGGAATAGCCGCGGATGCGGAATGTGTTGCCATAGGCACAAAGGACATTGACGCACAGGTGAAGTTCGCCGTCGAAAACGGTGTGGATTTTGCCGTTGTTGCACCGGATGACCCGCTTGTGCTCGGTGCGGTGGATGCGCTTGAGGCTCACGGCGTACCGTGCTTCGGTCCGGACAAAAAGGCCGCGATAATTGAGGGCAGCAAGGTTTTCTCAAAGCAGCTTATGAAGAAATATTCCATCCCCACGGCAGCTTACGAGGTGTTCGAGAACGAGGATGAGGCACTCGGATATCTTGACAGCCTCAGCTCATTCCCGGTTGTAATCAAGGCGGACGGACTCGCTTTGGGCAAGGGCGTAATAATTGCCGAGGATATGATGCAGGCTAAGGCGGCTGTGCACTCAATGATGAGCGAGCGTGTTTTCGGTCAGTCGGGTGCCCGCGTGGTTGTTGAGGAATTTCTCACCGGCCCCGAGGTTTCCGTTCTCGCACTGACTGACGGCAAAACCGTTGTGCCGCTTTCCTCCTCAATGGACCATAAGCGTGCGCTTGACGGCGACAAGGGCCTTAACACCGGGGGAATGGGTACGATTGCCCCGAATCCGTTTTATACAGATGAAATTGCGGCGGAGTGCATGAAAAAAATATTCATTCCCACAATGAATGCGATGAATGCCGAGGGGCGCACCTTCAAGGGCTGCCTTTATTTCGGACTTATGCTTACCCCGAACGGCGCAAGGGTTATAGAGTATAACTGCCGCTTCGGAGACCCGGAAACACAGGTGGTGCTGCCGCTTCTCAAAACCGACCTGCTCACGCTGATGCTTGCTGTGCGTGAGGGCAGACTTTCGGAATATAATGTCGAAAACCGTTCAGGCGCGGCAGCTTGCGTGATAATGGCGTCGGGCGGTTATCCTCAGAAATACGCAACGGGCTTTCCGATAAGCTTCGGCGAGGCGGAAAATTCGGCGGATGTTACGATTTACCATGCGGGAACAAGACTTGAAAACGGAGCTGTTGTCACCTCCGGCGGCAGAATTCTCGGAGTGACGGCACTCGCGAAAACGCTTCCCGAGGCGCTTGAAAAATCATACGCCGCTGTCGGAAAAATAAGCTTTGACGGCGCTTTTTACCGCAGAGATATAGGCAGGAAGGGGCTTTGATTTATGGTATACAGAATATATGCTGAAAAGAAAAAGGAGTTTGCGAACGAGGCGGCGGCGCTGCTGTCGGATATCCGCTCCTTCCTCGGAATAAGCGGACTTTCGGGCATACGTCTTTTTAACCGCTATGATGTCGAAAATATTGACGAGGCTATATTTGAGCGTGCGAAAACCGCGCTGTTTTCAGAGCCGCAGCTGGATAATATACTTTATTCACTTCCGGATGACGCGTCATATCGCTTCGCTGCGGAGTATCTTCCGGGGCAGTTCGACCAGCGCGCCGATTCCGCTGCGCAATGTGTGCAGATAATGTCCTGCGGCGAGCGTCCGAGCGTGCGTACGGCAAGGGTGTATCTGCTGTACGGTGAGGTTTCCGCCGGGGATATTGAGGCGATAAAGAAATATGTAATCAACCCCGTTGAAAGCCGCGAGGCATCGTTTGACGAGTTTGAAACGCTTGATATTCCGTGTGAGATACCTACAAGCGTGCCCGTGCTTGAGGGCTTCACCGGCTTTGACGAGGCCGAACTTGAGCACACAATAGATGAGTATGCTCTCGCGATGGATTTAGGCGATATAACCATGTGCCGCGATTATTTTCTTTCCGAAAAGCGCGACCCCACACTTACCGAAATAAGGATGCTGGATACCTATTGGTCGGATCATTGCCGCCACACCACCTTCCTTACAACGATTGACGGCGCGGAAATATCCGATCCTGCAGTGAAGGCGGCTTACGAGAGATATCTCGGCATACGAAAAACCCTGAACCGCACAAAACCGGTAAACCTAATGGATATAGCCACGATAGGCGCGAAATATCTTAAACACACCGGACAGCTCAAAAATCTTGACGAGTCCGAGGAAATAAACGCCTGTACGGTGAAAATAAAGGTCAGTGTTGACGGCGTTGACGAGGACTGGCTGCTGCTTTTCAAGAACGAAACCCACAACCATCCCACCGAGATTGAGCCCTTCGGCGGCGCGGCAACCTGCATAGGCGGCGCAATACGCGACCCGCTTTCGGGCAGAGGCTATGTCTATCAGGCTATGCGCGTAACAGGCGCATCAAACCCTCTCAGACCCGTGGAGGAAACAATAAAGGGAAAGCTTCCTCAGCGTAAAATAGTCACTACTGCCGCATCGGGTTACAGCTCATACGGCAATCAGATAGGCCTTGCAACCGGTCAGGTCGATGAAATATATCACGACGGCTACGTTGCCAAGCATCTTGAAATCGGCGCAGTGGTAGGCGCCGCACCCGCGAAAAATGTCAGACGCGAGGTTCCTCAGCCGGGCGATATAATCGTTCTCCTCGGCGGCAGAACCGGACGCGACGGCTGCGGCGGCGCGACAGGCTCGTCAAAATCCCACAACCTCTCCTCACTTGAAAAGTGCGGCGCGGAGGTTCAGAAGGGTAACGCGCCCGAGGAAAGAAAGCTTCAAAGACTTTTCCGTAACGCGGAGGCGACAGCCCTCATTAAGCGTTGCAACGATTTCGGCGCAGGCGGTGTGTCGGTTGCGATAGGTGAGCTCGCGGACGGCTTGAAAATCAATCTTGATGCTGTTCCGAAAAAGTACGAGGGTCTTGACGGAACCGAGCTTGCAATAAGCGAATCCCAGGAGAGAATGGCGGTTGTGCTTGCCCCGGAGGATGTTGAAAAATTCATATCGCTTGCAAACGGTGAGAACCTTGAGGCGACGGTTGTTGCGGTTGTTACGGCCGAGCCGAGACTCATTATGACGTGGAACGGTGCGGAAATAGTTAACATCAGCCGCGATTTCCTCAATTCCAACGGTGCGGAAAAGCACATCATCGTCAAGGTCGCAAACGGCGAAAGATATTCACCGGAGCTTTCGGGTACGCTTGAGGAAAAATTCCGCAAGCTCGTAAGTGATATAAACATCTGCTCGAAGCGCGGACTTTCCGAGCGCTTTGACTCAACCATAGGTGCAGGCAGTGTGCTCATGCCGTTCGGAGGAAAATATCAGCTTACGCCTGCTCAGGCTATGGCGGCAAAAATTCCGTTGCTTTCGGGCGAGACCGATACCTGCTCGGTAATGGCGTACGGCTTCAACCCCTTCATATCCGAAAAAAGCCCGTATATCGGCGCGTATCTCGCAGTTACAGAGTCGGTTTCAAAGCTTGTTGCGAGCGGAGCGGATACGGACAACGCATATCTTACCTTCCAGGAGTATTTTGAAAGAGTCAACCTTGAGCCGGAGCGTTGGGGCAAGCCTCTTTCGGCTCTCCTCGGTGCTCTTGACGCTCAGACGCAGCTCGGTATCGGAGCGATAGGCGGCAAGGATTCCATGAGCGGTTCGTTTGAAAAAATTGATGTTCCGCCCACGCTCGTCTCCTTTGCCGTGAGTGTCACCGATGCCGGAAATGTAATATCTCCCGAATTCAAGGTGCCGTTTTCAAAGGTGGTGCTGGTAAGTCCGGAATATGATGAAAACGGAATACCCGTGACGGACTCGCTGAAAAAGGTTTACGCACAGGTTACGGACCTTATAAGACGCAAAAAGGCTCTTGCCGTATATACTCCGACTCTCGGCGGAATCGCGGAGGGCGTAGTCAAGATGTGTCTGGGCAACAGAATAGGCTTCACTCTGGCGAAGGATTTTGATACCTCAAGGCTTTTCAAAGACCTTTACGGCTCATTCATAATTGAGCTGCTTGATGAGAATGAAGATATAGGTGAGATTCTCGGTGAAACCTCCGGTGAGTATTTCATAACCGCTCCGGACGGCACGAAAATATCGCTTGACGAGCTTCAGCAGCTCTATGAAAGCAAGCTTGAGAGCGTGTATGCGTGCAATATACCCGGCAGTGATGAGGAAATAACCGCTTATAAATACAAGTGCGAGCAGCACGCATCACCCGTTATAAAAACCGCAAGACCCAAGGTGCTTATTCCTGTGTTCCCGGGCACAAACTGTGAGTATGACACCGCACGGGCGATGGAGCAGGCGGGTGCCGAGCCGGAAATTTTTGTAATCAACAACCTTTCCGCGGCAGGCATAGCTCAAAGCGCAAGGAGCTTTGCCCGCAGTGCCGAAAAATCGCAGATAATCTTTATTCCCGGCGGATTTTCGGGTGGTGACGAGCCGGACGGTTCGGGCAAATTTATCACTGCCTTTTTCAGGAATCCCGAAATTTCCGAGCAGGTCAATAAGCTTCTCGGACAGCGCGATGGTCTTGTGGGCGGCATCTGCAACGGCTTCCAGGCGCTTATAAAGCTCGGACTTGTCCCGTATGGCGAGATAAGAGATACGGACGAGACCTGCCCGACCCTGACCTATAACATCATCGGCAGACATCAGTCGCGGCTTGTTCGCACGAGAGTGGCATCAAATCTTTCCCCGTGGCTCATGAAAAGCAACGTAGGGGACATACATACCGTTCCGATTTCGCACGGCGAAGGGCGCTTTGTATGTGATTCCGCATTGCTTTCTCAGCTTGCCGCAAACGGTCAGATAGCCACGCAGTATGTTGACGCGGACGGTAAGCCTACAATGGATATCCGATTTAATCCCAATGGTTCGGTTGCCGCTGTTGAGGGCATAACGAGTGCGGACGGCAGGGTATTCGGCAAGATGGGACACTCCGAGCGCAAGGGCACGAATCTCTATAAAAACGTTGAGGGGAATAAGGACAACGGCATGTTCCTCGGCGCGGTAGAGTATTTCAAATAACTGTTTTATATAATTTTCAGGGGTCGCTTTTGCGGCCCCGATTTTTATATGCATACATGTGCCGTTTGACTTGACTATTTCTGTATCGGGTTGTATAATATTTACAAAATATTTCTTTACGGAGGGGTAAGATATGGCTAAACTCAGGGAAACTTCAACGTCAACTCTTGATTACATGGTCAACGGCATACGCTACATCTGCGAAAACTACAAAAAAAGGTCCCCCGGCTCTCAGTCGGAACGCGATGCACAGGAGTTTTTCAGGGATGAGCTGAAAAAGTATTCCGACAAGGTCATCATGGAGGATTTCGACCTTCATCCCAACGCCTTTATGGGCTTTATTCCGATTGCGGCGGTGTTCGGCGTGATTTCGTCAATTCTCTATTGGTTCAGCGGCAAGAGCGTGGCAGTGCCCATAGCGGGCGTAGTCCTTATGATTATCGCTGTTGCAATGTTCGTAGTAGAGTTTATGATGTACCGCAAAATGGTGGATTTCATTTTCCCGAAGAAGGTTTCGAGAAATGTGTACGCAACCAGAGCGCCATCGGGCGAGCTTAAAAGACGTATAATCTTCGGCGGCCATGTGGACGCCGCAAACGAGTGGACATATTCCTATCACGGCGGCATAAAGGCTCTCGGTCCTGTCATCGGCGGAGCCATTATAGGCATGTTCTATGTTGCGATAATTGACGTAATTCTTGTTATAAAAACATTTGTATCCGAGGCTCCCGTGGTTACAGAGGGCGCGTGGAAGGTGCTCGGAATAATAATGCTTTGCTTCATTCCGTTTTTCGTTGCCATAATGTTCTTCATAAACTGGGGACTTGTGGTTGACGGCGCAAACGATAACCTCACAGCCTGCTACATATCGGTTGCGGTTCTCAAGGAGATGGAGGAAAAGGGCTTCCGCTTTGAAAACACAGAGGTTGCCTGCCTTATAACCGGCTCCGAGGAGGCGGGACTCCGCGGTGCTCAGGCGTTTGCAAAAAAGCATAAGGCGTCGGGTGACGGGCTTCTTACCGATGTTGAAACCGTTTATATTTCAATGGATACCATGCGCGAGGTTGAGCAGCTTCAGGTTTACACAATGGGCTGCACGGGTACCGTCAGAAGCAGTGAGCCTGTCGGCGACCTTATTCATGAGGCGGGACTCAACTGCGGTGTGGATATGCCCAGAGCGGCGCTGTATCCCGGAGCCGTGGATTCCGACGGCTTTGCTCAGCACGGTCTTACGGCGGCGGGCTTCTGCGGAGTTAACCATGACCCGAAGAAGTACTATCATACCCGTGAGGATACGCCCGACAACATCAGCCCCGAGTGCATAGACATCTCGCTGAAAATCTGCATGGAGGCTGCCGAGCTTTACGACGCAAACGGCGGACTTGCAAAGTACGAGGCAAAGTACAAGAAATAATACAGAAGCCGGCAATAACATTTTTGGAGGAGAATATATATGGCACAGACAAAAACTCAAAAACTCCTTCCGAGAGCAAAAACCCCGGAAGAGGTCGGTGTATCCTCATCGGAGCTGGTTGAATTCCTGCGCGATATGGAGGAGAACGGGCTTGAATTCCATTCTTTTATGATTATCAGGCACGGCAAGGTTGCCGCGGAATGCTACCGTGCGCCCTTCAATGCCGAAACCCCGCACACCATGTATTCCGTAAGCAAGACCTTTTCCGCAACTGCGGTAGGCTTTGCCGTTCATGAGGGCATATTCTCGCTCGACACAAGGGTTATTGATGTCTTTCCCGAGTATGCGCCGAAAAAGCCCTGTGAGCGTCTTCAGAAGCTTACAGTGAGGCATCTAGTCACCATGACCTCTGGCAAAAATCCCAGTCTGCTTGCCGACAAGGGCAAAATAGACTGGATAGAGGATTATATCAATTGCCCCTGGTACGGTGACCCCGGAGAGTACAGGTACGTTAATGAAAACGTATATATGCTCTGCGCGATAATTTCACGCTTGACCGGTCAGTCTGTCCGTGAATTTCTTACTCCGAGGCTCTTTGAGCCCCTCGGAATTGATGTTCCGTTCTGGGAGACCGACAAAAACGGTGTTGAAGCGGGCGGCTGGGGCTCATATTTTAAAACCGAGGACCTTGCCAAGGTCATGCTTTGCTATCATCAGGACGGTAAATTCAACGGCAAACAGGTCATTCCGGAGCAATGGGCGAAGGAAGCGCATACCGCACTTTCGGATAACTCTTTTTGTAACGACCTTGACGCGCAGTTCGGCTACGGCTACTGCATCTGGCGCAACGGCGGCTGCAGGGAGTCTTACAGAGCAGACGGTATGTTCTCGCAGTTCGGCATAGTGTTTGAGGATTACGACGCTGTGTTCACCTCAACCGGAGCTATACCCGTTGAGCAGATAGCCCGCGACTGCGTATGGCGCCATTTCCCAAAGGCGTTTATTGATGCCGATGAGGGAAAGGACACCGCCGTAAGCAATCTCAAGGAGATTCTTTCGTCCTCGCCGATTGATGTGCCGGTAATTTCATCACACAGTCCCAGAGAGGTTCAGCTTGAGGGCAAAACCATAAAGATGCGTAAGAAGCTGTTGCTCAATCTCATAGGCTTCCCGCTGAGCGTGTTGCCGTTAGGCGTGACCTATATGACGATGGACAAGGCGGGAAATATAGATGACATATCCTTCAGCTTCGGCGAAAACGAATGCTCGATGTTCTGGACAGAGGGTGACGAGAGCAATACCGTAATCTGCGGTATGGACGGTCATCAGCGTTACGGCACCATGCGCCTCGGTCAGATAGATTACAGTGTTTGCTGCACCGCCGAATGGAAGGATGACGACACGCTGTATGTTCAGATAAGACCGGTTACAACGGTTGCCAAGCGTATGCTTACGTTTAAATTCAATGCCACAAACAAGGTGACCATGATACCCTCAAGCACTCCGGCGGTTTCGGATATAGCCGAATTCCTCGGTGTCAACGCGGGGGATTTGATAAGCAACAAATTTGTTGTGAAGCTTGTGAAAAAAGTCTTGAAGGTTGTGCCTTCTATACTCGAACCCAAGCACAAGGGACGCATAGTATAAGAGCAATAAAAGAGCAGCCGGAATTTTCCGGCTGCTTTTTTGTTATGTTTGTCAGATTTTATAGCTCTTTCTTGCTTTTTCAAGCGCCTTGTAAAGCGCCGGAACAATTATAATCGCCGCAACAAGCTCTATAACTCCGTTAATTCCGATTATTGTCCCGAATATACTCTTTATGAGTGTGAATATTTCGCGGTAGCTCTCCACCATATCTCCGAAGACATACATTGACGTGAGCACAAGTATTGTGTTTGAAAGCGTTGCCACAGCTCCGGTGATTCCCGCGCAGACATATTGCGGAAGCTTTGTTTTTGAAAGAGCGGCAAATACCAAGCCGGCAATGATGCCCACAAGTATTCTCGGCAGCATCGAAATCAGCGGATTTGTAAAGAGTATCCACAGCGGATTTGCGAATGCGCGTATCAGACAGGTAACTCCCCATACTCCGCCGAGGAAAGCACCGTATTTCCATCCGAGGAGCATTGCGCCGAGCGCTGTTACGATGTGCAGAGTGGTTATTTCCACAATGCCGTAGGTGATGTAGCCAAAATAGGGGGTGAAGGTCATCACCGTGATGAGGGCGGCAAACAGTGCCGCGAGGATGAGTTTGCGCAGCTGAGACTGCTTTTGGGTTCGGGTTGACATTATAATTCCTCCTTGCTGACGCTCACAAAAGGATGCGTCGCAATTTGATATATCATAAACAGAGGCAGCCGGGTTTTGTAGCCGCCGTGAGGTCGGCTCAAATGGCGTCCTCCGCAAATGAACGGTTAAGCGTTTTTACGGTAGATAATAAGAAGTCCTTCAAGGATGAGATATTTGTTGAAGGATACCTTCTTTTTGCAGCAGGCGACAATATCCTTTGCAAGTCCGCCCGTAGCAACGCGTGATTTAACGGTCTGGCCGAGCTCTGCCTCTATCATATCGGAAAGTCCGTCGAGCATCGCTGCGGTTCCGAGCACAGTGCCGGATTGCATACAGTCGGCTGAGTTTGTGCCTATAACCCTTTTCGGCGCTTCAAGGCTTACCGAAGGGAGCTGTGAGGTGCGCGCCGAAAGTGCGTCAAGTGAAATTGAAATGCCCGCCGATATTGTGCAGCCGAGGAAGGCTCCGTTTTGGTCGATTACGCTGATTTTGGTGGCGGTTCCAAGGTCCATAACCAGGCAGGGGAGGGGATATTTTGCAATCGCTCCGACGGCCCCCGCAACGAGGTCGGCACCGAGTCCGGCAGGGTTGTCAACCTTTATGTTCAGACCGGTTTTCAGACCCGCACCGATTATCATCGGAGTACGGGCGGTTGCTTTTTCAACCGCATCGGCGAAGATGTTGGTAAGCTCAGGCACAACAGAGCCTATGATTGCACCCGCAAATTTCGGGTCATCAAGTCCGTTAAGACGAAAAACATCAAGCAGCTCTATGGCGTACTGGTCGCCCGTACGAAGCCTGTCGGTTGCAAGGCGCGACTCAAAAAGCAAATCGTCATCGCGGAAAACGCCGAGCGTTATATTGGAATTGCCTATATCGGCGGCAAGTATCATTTATGACACCTCTTATTTTTGAATTGCCGACAGTATAACATTTTTAAGGTGACATGTCAAATTCGCTTTACACATTTACGATATTATGATACAATACAAGGCGTAAATATTCACGGATGAGGTGCAAAAATCATGACAAAGAAAGAAAAAGATGTTGCAAAAAAGCTTGTTAAGGACGGTAAGGGTTTTTTCGGAGAGTTCAAGAAATTTATCACACGCGGTAACGTAATAGACCTTGCGGTAGGTATTATTATCGGCGGAGCCTTTCAGAAAATAGTAAACTCGCTTGTTCAGGATATCGTCAATCCCGTAATCGGCCTTCTTCTCAAGGGTATAAGCCTTGACGAAAAGTTTTTTGTTCTCGGTGAGGTGAAATACGCCACACTTGCGGAGGCTACCGAGGCGGGTGCCGCTGTGCTGAAATACGGCACATTTATAGGTAATATAATCAACTTTCTGATTATGGCGTTTGTCATTTTCATCATTGTAAGGGCTCTCAACAGATTCAGTGAGCTTACAAAGAAGAAGGAAGAGGAAAAGCCTGCGCCTGTTGTTACAAAAATCTGCCCGTTCTGCAAGAGCGAAATAAACATAGATGCCGTCAGATGTCCGAATTGCACATCGGAGCTTGATGAAAAGGAGCTTGCAAAATGAAAATAGGATTTATAGGAGCCGGAAATATGGCGTCTGCAATTCTGCGCGGCGCTGTCGGCTCAAGGGCATTTAAGCCCGACGAGCTGTATGTTTACGATATTGATTCGGCTAAGTGCTCCGCACTTTCACAGGAGCTCGGAATCAATGCCGCAAAATCCTCTGCGGACGCAGTAACAGGCGCTGACGCTGTACTCCTCGCCGTAAAGCCTGTTGCCCTTGCCGGAGCTCTTTCGGAAATTTCGGGAGCTGTAAAGGCAAGCAAGCCGCTTATTATTTCCATAGCCGCGGGACAGTCGCACGAAACCCTCACAAGGCTTCTCGGCTTTGAAGCAGCCGCGGTACGCGTTATGCCTAACCTGAATGCGGCAGTAGGTGAGGCAATGAGCGGATATTGCTGTAATTCCCTTGTTGATAACGAGCAAAAGAAGCTTGCTGTAAAGCTTTTAGAGAGCTTCGGTGAAGCAACGGAGATAGGCGAAGGTCTTTTCCCGGCATTCGATGCTGTATCAGGTGCGGGTCCGGCGTTTTGCTTTATGTTTGTTGACGCCCTTTCACGTGCGGCGGTCAAAAACGGAATACCGAGAGACAAGGCTATGAAAATTGCAGTTCAGACCGTTCTGGGAAGTGTGAAATACCTTGCACAGAGCCCGGAGCATCCGTGGGAGCTTGTTGACAGAGTGTGCTCACCCGGAGGAATAACCATAGAGGGAGTTGCCGCGCTTCAGGAGCATGGCTTTGAAGCGGCAATTACCGAAGCGGTTGATGTCACCGCCGAAAAAGATAAAAGGATGTAAGTGCTGTTAAAAAGGACCTCACTGAATATCAGTGAGGTCCTTAATTATTGTCGCTTGCTTCTTACGCAGTGGTTTTTGAAGCATAAATGCCAGTTTTAATATAACGGTTGAGACTGTCTGCGCGGCGGTTAACGAGCCAGTCGGTGCTCTTTATCGCCTTGTTTATTTCAGCAGATGTGGTTTCAATCAGCGAATTGAACGCAGTCTCGCCGAGGGAGGCCTTTATTGTTGAATGCCAAGAAGCCTCTGTGCCTGTACCTACGAAGTACATGATGTGAGCTCCGTACGGGCTTTCTATTACTGCGGTGTCTCCTGCCTTGCGGGCGGGGTCAAATGACCATGCGTCAAAGCTGTAAACCATTTCACCGGGATAGAAGTTTTCATAAAGACCTCCGGTCTCCTTTGAACCTGTATCCTCTGTGTTGTCGGTTGCAAGAGTGGAAAATGCAGCTTCGGAAGGATTGGTAAGGAAGGATGCGAGCATATCCTCTGCCTTCTTGCGTGTTGCGGCTTTTTCCTCTGCGGTAGCTTTAACGGTATTTCCGTCATCGTCTGTCGTTGAAGGATAGTTAAAGAGTATATGACGGACGCTTACGGGCAGCGTTTCATTGCGGTGAACAGGTGTAACCATAAGGAAAACATATATGCTGGAGTTTGTTTCGTCCTTAATTACCGTCTTGTCACCGGCCTTGCGCTCGGTGCTGAAGAGCCAGTTTTTGCCTTCCTCGGTCATGCCGGAAAGCTTCGATTTTGTTGCATTGCGTATGAAGCTGCCGTCCTCTGATTCGTAGTTTGATTTTGCGTCCTCTGTTGCGTAGGTTGCGGCAAGTGCGTTGAAGGCTTCGCTTGTTGTAACCTTCGCGAGCATCTCATTTGCGGTTTTAAGCGCCTGCTCGGAGGTGGGAAGCGTAGTGGTCTTGGCTGTTGTGTCGGACTCTGTTGCCTCTGTCGCTTCCGCGGCATCCTTATAGGAAATTGAGAAAAGTCTTACATCAATCGAATCATAAACCGTGGTATCCTCGTTGTACTTCGCGATTATCTGCTCCTCGGAAACAGCAGCGGACTGGTCATTCTGAAGCTTCTCATAATATGCTGCAGCGAGCTGCTGATGTGTCATAAGCTCTTTGTAAAGATGCTCGTTTACGCCGTCGCCGCACTGAATTGTGAGATAGCGGTTGAGTGAGTAGTTGTATTTGGTTGCAGTCTCACGCATGGTGGTGAGGTTTTCTTCTATTTCCTTGTTGTCATCCTCGGAGAGAGTTACTCCGGCCTTGACAGCCTCATTATAGAAATGGTTTACCTGAGCTGCCATGTTGAGCGCTGCAACACGGAAGTAATCTGCCCATGTCGCTGTTCCGCCGTCAAGTGCGGTTACTGCCATCGCTTCTGTCTGCATGGAGGAGGGGAACTCCTGCGCATCGGGAGTTTTGGTGTAGTCGAAGCCGGTGTACTGCTTTCCTACGCCTGAGCCGTAGCTTGAGGCATAGTTGCTCTCATAATAGCTGGCAGTCTGATATATCTGATTAAAGGACTGCATATAATAATAGTTGTACTCCGCAATGCTCACTCTGTCTCCGCCTGCGTTCGCAACGGATACGGTGCGCTGAATAACACCCGTGTAGTCAAGAATACCCCAGCATGCGCCGAGAGCAATGACAACCACGAGAATTATAGAAATAACTCTGCTTATGTTTGCTGCGTTGGGAGCGCGCAAGGCCTTTTTAGCACTTTTTTTGGAAGCCTTGGCAATTCGTTCCTTTCTCTCCTCGCGGTAAATTTCTGCGGGGGTTTTCTGTTCGTTGGACATATCAAATTCATCCTTTACTGTAAATGTATTCGCCCCTTTATACATCCGGTACGCCTTTAACCGGAAAACTCGGGAACATAACATAGGTATTCTATACTATTTTTTAAAAATATACAAGTGCGAAATCGCAAGAAAAGTGAAAAAAGAGTGTTAATTTACACTTTGTACAAAGAAATTTAAAAAAGAGCGGAAATTTTCCGCTCTTTTTATTGCTTGCTGTTAAGATTATTCTTTTGACATGAGCTCCTTGACACTTGCCGCGAGTCCGGCGACGCCCTGTATTTCGGACGGAATAATAATCTTGGTTGCCTGACCGTCCGCTACCTTTTCGAGCGATTCAAGGCTCTTGAGAGCAATTACGCCGTTAGAGGGCTTGGCTTCGTTTATAAGCTTTATGCCTTCGCTCTGAGCTTTCTGAATGGAGAGTATTGCCTGAGCTTCACCCTCTGCCTCGCGGATTTTCGCTTCCTTGACGGCCTCGGCATGAAGGATAGCGGCGGTTTTTTCACCCTCCGCATAGAGAATTTGAGATTCCTTCTGACCTTCCGCAACAAGCACCTTGCTTGCCTTTTCGCCCTCGGCGCGAAGTATTGCTTCACGGCGCTCACGCTCAGCCTTCATCTGCTTTTCCATAGCGTCCTGAATTTCACGCGGAGGAAGAATGTTTTTCAGCTCAACACGGTTTACCTTTATACCCCAGGGGTCGGTTGCATCGTCAAGTATTCCGCGTATTTTCGCATTGATTGTATCGCGGGAGGTGAGAGTGTGGTCGAGCTCCATCTCACCAATTATATTACGAAGCGTAGTCGCACTGAGGTTCTCAATTGCCGATATCGGGTTTTCAACACCGTATGCAAACAGCTTGGGGTCGGTTATCTGAAAGAAAACGACGGTGTCTATCTGCATTGTTACGTTATCCTTGGTAATAACGGGCTGGGGAGGAAAGTCCACAACCTGCTCCTTCAGGGAGACGGTTTTTGCAACTCTCTCAATGAGCGGGATTTTAAAATGCAGACCTGTTTGCCAGGTTGCGCTGTAAGCTCCGAGCCGCTCGATTACAAACGCCTTTGACTGCGGCACGATTTTTACGTTTGCGATTATGAAACCGATTAGAAGAATAATTACCGCTGCAATAATAAAGCCTTCCATAATATTACCTCCGTCTATTTATTGATTTTTGTTACTACAAGCTTGACTCCGTGAATCGCCTGAACCTTAACAGACTCTCCCGCTTCTATTATCTCATCATTTGCCGAACGCACCGACCATGATATACCGGAAAGATTTGCCTGACCCGTTCCGGCGGCGTTATCGACCGTCTGAGTTATTAAGGCTGTTTTACCGATGCACATATCTGCGTTTGTCGGCTGAATTTTTGCCTTTGTAATCTTTTTCACCAGCGGTCTGGTTGCTATCAGAGAAATTAACGATACGGCTATGAAAACGATTACTTCAATCCATTCGATGTGCTCGCCGAAAAGCGAGACAATCAGCGAGCAGAGCGCACCGAGCGCAAACCAGATGCATACCAGCTGTGTTGTTGACGCTTCGACTATTATCAGTGCCA
>LFRM01062598.1_pt2 | contig 19653 bp, 14 predicted proteins | sample 618341 | NCBI WGS metagenome assembly LFRM01 (sample SAMN03654438, study PRJNA283298) | anaerobic digester metagenome | isolation source: pool of bioreactors CSTR01a, CSTR02a, and CSTR03a thermophilic anaerobic... | place: Denmark: Kgs. Lyngby | collected 2014-05-21 | reverse complement strand
CAGAAGCAATTAGGCAGAAAAGCAGCGGATTTCCTTGCGCGAAAAACGCGAAGCGCCGTGCCCGTGCATCCATCGTCGAGCCGCATAGAAATCTATCGGCTCGTTTCTCCGGGGGGACGGAAACCCTTTTCTGCTTGATGTGGGTCAACACTCATTTGGATAGAACCGTTTCAACGCACACGTCAAAGCCTTTCCAGCCACTCCTTGAGCACTTGGGCGTGGTTTTGTGTTTTGTGCGCCGCGGCGTAAAGCAGCGTGACATTATGGCGCTGCAAGTGTTCTTGGCACTTTCCTCGCAGCGTCTCAGCCGCGGGGTTCCCATCCAGTTCCATCAGGTATTGTGCTCTGAAGAGGTCAAAATCGCCAGGGGCTTTGTGGTATGTTTGCCTCAGACTTGTTGTCGGCGCGGAATCCTTGGCCCATTCGTCCAGTGGCAGGCTCTCCTTACGGATACCCCGCGGCCACAAGCGGTCTACCAACACCCGGAAACCATCCGAATTTTCGGGCAGATCGTACACGCGCTTCAATTGGATTACATGCGGAATCATCATTAGGGTCGCTCCTCTCCAAAGGCATCCGCGCGGACGAAAAAGCAGGGCACCCGCTGGGGTGCCCCGCTTAGACTTACTCGGCCGCGGCGAGCTTCTTGTACTGCGCCAGGCGTTCTGCGGCTTCCTTCTCCGCATCTTGGAAGAGTTGGTCCGCTGCATCCGGGAATGTCTTGAGCAGGGACGTGTACCTTGTTTCTCCCTTGATGAAGTCTTGGTAGCTGTCGGTCGGATCCTTGCTGTCCACTGTCATGGGGTTCTTGCCCTGTTCAGCGTTCAGCGGATTGTAGCGGTAGAGATTCCAGTAACCGGACGCAACAGCCTTGCGGATTTGTGCCTGCGACGCCGACATATTGATGCCGTGGTTGATGCAGGGGGAGTACGCAATGATGAGGGACGGGCCCGGATAGGCCTCCGCCTCATTCATGGCCTTTAGCAGTTGGGACATGTTGGCGCTCATGGCGACCTGCGCCACGTAAACATAGCCGTAGGACATTGCCATCATGCCAAGGTCTTTCTTCTTAGTGCGTTTGCCGGCGGACGCGAATTTGGCGACAGCGCCCGTAGGCGTGGATTTGGACGATTGTCCGCCGGTGTTGGAGTAGACTTCGGTGTCCAACACCAGAACGTTTACGTCCTGATTCTGTGCCAACACGTGGTCCAGTCCGCCGTAGCCAATATCATACGCCCAACCGTCGCCGCCAAAGATCCAGACGGACTTTTTGACGAGAATGTCGGCATTTTCCAGAATCTGCTTGCACAGGTCGCATGCCTCACAGTCACAATCTTCGGTAAGGCCTTCCTCACACGCCGCAAGCAACTTGGCGGCAGCGGCCTTGGAGCCTTCCGCGTCCTGCATGTTCTGCAGCCACTCCAGCCCTGCTTCCTTGACGGGAGCGACGGTCCACTCGATACCGACAAGTTTATCCACCACGTCGGCCAGTTTGGCGCGGCGCTGGTTGAATGCCAGGTTCATGCCGTAGCCGAACTCGGCATTGTCCTCAAACAGGCTGTTAGCCCATGCGGGACCGTGGCCCTTATCATTGCGTGTGTAGGGTACCGTGGGGCTGGAGCCGCCATAGATGGACGAGCAGCCGGTGGCGTTGGCAATGACCATTCTGTCGCCAAACAGCTGTGTGGCAAGCTTGACGTACGGTGTTTCGCCGCAGCCGGCACAGGCGCCCGAAAACTCAAACAGAGGTTTGGCAAACTGGCTGCCCCTGACGGTGGATTTGTTATGGTTGAGGTTGACGGTTTCCGACAAATCCGCCGCAAAGTCCCAGTTGGCTTCCTGATCGCGCTGCGTATCAAGCGGCTTCATGATCAGCGATTTTTGCTTGGAAGGACACACTTCCGCGCAGTTGCCGCAGCCGGTGCAGTCCAGCGGACTGATCTGAATGCGGAAATCGTAGCCTGCGTACTCTTTGCCGATCGCCTTTTTCATTTCGAACGACTCGGGCTTTTCTGCGCCTTCCGGCAGCAGGAAGGGACGAATGACCGCGTGCGGGCAAACGAAGGAACACTGGTTACACTGAATGCAGTTTTCGATCTGCCACTCGGGAACGTTGACTGCGATGCCGCGTTTCTCATACATGGTGGTGCCGGTGGGTACGTAACCATCGGGCGTAAAGGCGGAAACAGGCAGATTGTTGCCGTCTTGACGCAGGATGGGGCGAACGACATCATAGAAATTCTCAGTCGCATCCACATGCATGGGTTCCGCACCGGAGGTGGTATCTGCCCAAGCAGCGGGAACTTCTACCTTCTTGAGGCCGGAAATGGCGATGTCGATGGCATCCCAGTTGCTTCTGACGACGGCATCACCTTTGCGGGCGTAGCTCTTCTTGGCGTATTCCTTCATGTACTTTTCGGCTTCTTCATAGGGGATGACGTTGGCAAGCTTGAAGAAAGCCGCCTGCATGATGGTATTGATGCGGTTGCCCATGCCCACCTGCCCGGCCAGATTGATAGCGTCAATGATGTACAGCCGGGCTTTCTTTTTGGCCAGCGCGCGCTTCATGGAAGCGGGCAGGCGCTCATCCAATTCTTCCTGAGTCCACGGGCAGTTGAGCAGGAACGCTCCGCCCGGCTTGAGTGCGGACACCATGTCATAGATGGTAACGTATGCCGGGTTATGGCAAGCGATAAAGCTGGCAGAGTCAATGGAATACGTAGAACGGATGGGCGACTTGCCAAAGCGAAGATGCGATACTGTCAGGCCGCCTGACTTCTTGGAGTCATACGCAAAATATGCCTGCGCATACATGTCGGTATGGTCGCCGATGATTTTGATGGAGTTTTTGTTGGCGCCCACGGTGCCGTCGGAGCCAAGCCCATAGAACATGCAGCTGATGGTGCCCTCGGGAGCAGCATCAAACAGTTCGCCCAATTCCAAAGATGAATGCGTAACGTCGTCGTTGATGCCCACGGTGAAGTGGTTCTTCGCTTCCGCGTTATCGGCATTGTCGAATACGGCTTTGACCATGGTGGGGTTGAATTCTTTGCTGCCCAAGCCGTAACGGCCGCCCAGCACGCGGATGTCGTTCTTGCCGTTCTCGGCCAGCACGGTACGTACGTCCATGTAAAGCGGATCACCCAGAGCGCCGGACTCCTTGGTGCGGTCAAGCACGGACAGAGTCTTGGCGCTTTGCGGCAGTGCTTCCAGGAAGTGCTTGGCGCTGAAGGGTCGATAAAGATGCACGGTCAGAACGCCCACCTTGCGGTTTTCTTTGATCAGCGCGTCAACAGTCTCAGACACGGCTTCNNTTATGCGGGCGGCCGGTCAGTTCCGACACCTTCTTCATTTGCGCTTCGACGATTTCGGGGACCGCCAGGTAATAGTTGTTTGCCGCTTCGCGGTTCTGGAAGAATACGTCCGGGTTTTGCGCCGTGCCCTGTTGATGCGGATGTTCCGGGTTCAACGCGCGGGCACGGAATGCCTTGATCTTGTCCCAAGCGACCAGCTTGGCCATGTCTTCATATTCGATTTGGTCGATCTTTTGCACTTCATGGCTGGTGCGGAAGCCATCAAAGAAATGGAGGAACGGCACGGATGATTCGATGGTGGCCAGATGCGCGACCAGCGCCATGTCTTCCGCTTCCTGAACGCTGGAGGAAGCAAGCATGGCAAAGCCCGTCTGACGGCACGCCATAACGTCGCTATGGTCACCGAAAATAGACAGGGCATGGGTCGCCAGCGTACGGGCGCTTACATGGAACACAGTGGGTAACAACTCACCTGCGATTTTGTACATGTTCGGGATCATCAGCAACAAGCCCTGAGACGCCGTGTATGTGGTCGTCATCGCGCCCGCGGCAAGAGAGCCGTGTACCGCGCCCGCTGCGCCCGCTTCGGATTGCATTTCCTGCACCAACACGGTTTGGCCGAATAGGTTTTTGCGCCCCTGCGCTGACCATTCATCAATGTACTCTGCCATCGTTGATGATGGGGTGATGGGGTAAATGGCTGCAACATCGCTAAACGCATATGCTACGTGACTTACAGCCCCGTTCCCATCAATGGTGAATTTTTGTGCCATGTTTGACCTCCTCAAGGGTTAATATAAGGCGGAAAGAGCGGACTCCTGTCCGCATATCGTAAAAATGGTTCGCCTTTGAACCACTTGATTATACAGTCATGTACCCCTTTCGTCAAGGCATTCACATAGTGTTTATGCCTGTCAGCACGGCATTTTTGCACATCTTTTTGCCGGACGCAGCGGTAAACGAGCAGGTTTTTGAACGAATTTCGAATTTGCATTATTGACAACCCCAGAGTGCCTGTGGTTTAATAATAGCCGTTCGCTTGTTTACTATCACTAAACTTTTTCTGCGGACAGTGACTGACGGCGGAGGGGGTACGCTAAATGGAAATGGGAAATCGCCTGCGCAGGCTGCGCTTGCAGCGTAGTTTGACGCAAGAGGAATTGGCGGACCGATGCGAACTGAGCAAAGGGTTCATTTCGCAAGTAGAGCGGGATCTGACTTCCCCCTCCATCGCGACGCTGGTGGATATGCTGGAATGCCTGGGAACGGATCTCAAGACCTTCTTTAGCGATGAACCTGAAAAAAGCGTGGTCTACGCCCGAACGGACATGTTCGAAAAGGAAGATCTTGACGGCCTGCGCGGTTCCATTTTGTGGCTGGTGCCCAACGCTCAGAAAAACATGATGGAACCTATCCTCGTAACCCTCGGGGAAAACGGCCGCACGCAAGAGACGCCGGCCCACGAAGGCGAAGAGTTTGGGTACGTACTAAAAGGCGCCATTATTCTCGTGGAAGGCAAGACGCGTTACCGCGTCAGCGCGGGCGGCAGTTTTTGCCTCCATCCGGGTGAGGAGCATTATGTTGAAAACGCCGGCAAGGCTGCGGCGCAGTTTCTCTGGGTTTCTACCCCGCCCACTTTTTAGCTTTCGGAGGCAAAAATGGACCAAACGCGCTTGATCACGCTGGAAAATGTATCCAAAGAATATGACGGCACTTTTGTGCTGAACGATATTGATTTGTATATCAGAAAGAATGAATTTTTGACGCTGCTGGGTCCTTCCGGCTGCGGCAAGACCACCACGCTGCGCATCATCGGCGGGTTTGAGTATCCGACCACCGGCAAAGTCATTTTTGATGGAAAGGATATTACAAACGATCCGCCTTATAAGCGCCGCGTTAACACGGTTTTCCAGAAGTACGCGCTGTTCCCGCACCTGAATGTGTTCGAAAATATCGCCTTTGGCCTGAAGATCGCCAAGAAGTCCAAGGAGGCTATCGCCGCTAAGGTGGACAAGACGTTGGAACTGCTCAACTTGCGCGGGTTTGACAAGCGTGCAGTGGATTCCCTGTCCGGCGGGCAACAGCAACGCGTTGCCATTGCCCGCGCGGTGGTCAACGAGCCGGAAGTGCTCCTGCTGGACGAACCCCTGGCGGCGCTGGACCTAAAGCTGCGCAAGGATATGCAGCTGGAACTAAAACGCATGCAGCAAGCACTGGGGATCACGTTCATTTTTGTCACGCACGACCAGGAGGAAGCGCTCACGATGTCCGACACCGTGGTCGTTATGAAGAGCGGTTACATCCAGCAGATCGGTACGCCCAAGCACATTTATGATGAACCCCAGAATGCCTATGTCGCCAATTTTATCGGCGAAAGCAATATCATAAGGGGTGTGATGGTGAAGGATGAGCTCGTGCACTTTTGCGGCGCGGACTTCAACTGCGTGGACTTTGGCTTTAAGAAGAATGAGGCGGTCGACGTACTGATCAGGCCGGAAGATGTTTACATTGTCGGCACGGATATCGGGCAGCTCATCGGGACGGTGCGCAGCGTACTGTTTAAGGGCGTTCACTACGAAATGATCATCCAAGCTGGCGGATTTGACTGGAAGGTGCACTCCACCACCATGGCACCCGTCGGCTCCAGAGCCGGTTTGTCTGTTGTTCCCTTCAATATCCATGTAATGCATGTGGAAGACGAGACTGTAATTACCCAGGAGGATCGTACGTGAGCAGCCTCAATATGCCGCAGTGGGGCGTTTGGCTTTTCGCGCTGGGACTGGGCGGGGCCATCATCTTTCTGGGGATGTCCATTCGCCGTCACCACGGCGTCCATAGGTCTCTCTTTTCGTGGCCGTATTCCCTGTGGATCGCCGTGTTCACGGTGGTGCCGCTGTTTTTGGTCGCCTTTTATGCGTTTACCGACAAAGCCGGGCAGCTGACGTTGGAGAATTTCGCCAATTTCTGGGACAGCAACCGTGAAATGAAGCAGCAGTTGATCGCCATGGGGTATGACCCGATCGTTATGGGAATGGGGGAGCGCGGAACGGTCAACGTGGATACGCTGGTGTATTCATTGTGGATGGCGCTTATGTGCACAGGCATCTGTTTTGTGATCGGCTATCCCGCAGCGCTGTTTATTTCCGAAAGAGAATTCAAGCTGGGCCCGACCTTGATCGTTCTTTTCATTATTCCCATGTGGATGAACTTCCTGTTGCGCACGGTTGCCTGGATGACGCTGCTGGAGGACAATGGTCTTATAAATACGCTGCTGCAAAGAATGGGATTGGGACGCGTGCGGCTGATGTACAATTCGCAGGCAGTATTATTGGGTATGGTTTACAACTACTTGCCCTTTATGGTGTTTCCTGTATACAACGCGCTTTCCCGGCAAGACTACAAGCTGTCAGAGGCAGCGATGGATCTGGGTGCGGACAAGTGGCGCACTTTTTCCCGCGTCACTTTTCCGCTGAGCCTCCCGGGGATTGTGTCAGGCATCACCATGGTGTTTATGCCTTCAGTTACCACGTTCTTCATTCCTCGCGCGCTGGGCGGCGGCAATACGGAAATGTTTGGTGACCTGATTGAGCGCACATTTCTCACGGCGGACAACTGGAATGTGGGAAGCGCGCTGTCACTTATCATGATGCTGCTGATCCTTTTGAGCATGGGCTTGCTGCGCAAAGTTGATCCGGAAGGGGAAGGGGGGAGCCTGCTGTGATCAAGTTCTTGAAGAGGTTCTACCTTGTTATCGTCCTGCTGTTTTTGTACTTGCCTATCGCGGTACTGATCATCCAGTCCTTCAACGCCGGCGTCAGCCGCGCCAAATGGGAAGGGTTTTCACTCAAGTGGTATCAGGAGCTGCTCCAAAGTCCCACCATCATGGAAGCGCTTTATGTTACATTCACGATCGCCATCATCGCGTCCATTGCCAGTACTATTCTTGGCACGCTTGCCGCCATCGGCATCCACGCCATGAGCCGCCGCCCGCAAGCCGCCATGATGACCATGACCAATATCCCCATGACCATGCCGGATATCGTTACGGGCATTTCGCTGATGCTGCTTTTCATCTTTACCAGAGTGGAACGCGGGTATTTCACCATGCTGTTGGCGCACATCACTTTTGACACGCCCTATGTTATTTTGTCCGTATTGCCCAAGCTGCGCGAGATGAACCGTCACAGCTATGAAGCGGCGCTGGATCTTGGCGCGACACCCGGCTACGCCCTGCGCCGCGTCATTTTACCTTCGGTGCGCCCGGGCATCATTACCGGCGCGCTGCTGGCCTTTACTTTGTCTCTGGATGACTTTACGATCAGCTATTTCACGACCAGCCCCCTTGTCCAGAACCTGTCGACTCTCATCTATTCGGAAACCCGAAAAGGAGTCAAACCCACCATGAATGCGCTCAGTGCGCTGATGTTCGTGGCACTTCTTATCCTGTTGCTCGCGGTTAACTACCGCTCGACAAAAACAAGCGAAGCAAAATAATTATTGGAGGAACATCTATGAAAAAAGCCCTTGCCTTGTTGCTGTCCCTGATGCTTCTAATGATCGCACTGCCCGTCGCGTTGGCGGAAGAAGTCGTCAATGTGTATAACTGGGAAGACTACATCTCTGAAGAAGCGCTGGAAATGTTCAGCGAAGAAACGGGCATTGCCGTCAATTACATGCGCTTCACCACCAATGAAGATATGCTGGTGCAGCTTAGAACGTCCACCGGCGCGTTTGACGTGGTTTTTCCCTCTGATTACGTCATCGAACGCCTGATCGCGGAAGACCTGCTGGCACCCATCAACTTCGACAACGTGCCCAACAGTGTCAATACCGTGGATTGGCTGAGCAACCCTGCCTATGATCCCGACAGCCTGTACTCCGTTCCTTACATGTGGGGTACGGTGGGCATTTTGTATGACACAACACGCGTCAACAGTCCCATTGATTCATGGGGCGCTTTATTCAGTGGTGAATATAAGGGCGAGGTGTTCATGCTGGATTCTATCCGCGATACCATGGGCCTGGCGCTCAAGTACCTGGGCTATTCCATGAACACGCGGGATCCCGCCGCCCTTCGGGAAGCTACGGATCTGCTTATCAAACAAAAGCAGGACGGCGTTGTAAAAGCTTATCAAGTGGACGAAACCAAGGACAAGATGGTGGCATCCGAAGCCATTTTGGCCGTTGCGTGGTCGGGCGACGCGCAGTACGCCATCAACCTTAATGAAAACCTAAGTTATGTCGTTCCCAAGGAAGGCAGCAATGTGTGGGTCGATGCGATGGTAATCCCTGTCACGGCCAAAAACAAGGAAAACGCCGAAAAGTTTATCAATTTCATGTCGCGGCCGGACATCGCCCAACTCAACTGTGAGTACATAGAGTATTCTTCCCCCAACCAAGCGGCCATTGAACTGATGGGCGAAGAATATCAAACCAACCCCAACCTCAATCCGCCTCAGGAGATCATCGATAATTGTGAATTTTTCAACGATATCAATGATTTCCTGACGATCTACAACACGCTCTGGGCACAGGTCAAGAACGCTAAATAAACGTCTCACCGCATCAAAAAACCGGCTTCCCCAAGGAGGCCGGTTTTTGCTCTCAAGTACTCAGCAGCCCGATATGCGCGAGTAGTTGGGTGCTTCTTTGGTGATATAGATATCATGCGGATGGCTCTCCTGCAACCCCGCGGCGGTGATGCGGATGAACTCACCGTTTTGCTGCAAGTCGCTGATGCTGGCTGCGCCGCAATAACCCATGGCGGAACGCAGGCCGCCCATCATTTGGTAGACTGTATCTGATAAAGTGCCTTTGAATGGCACGCGGCCTTCCACGCCTTCAGGCACCAGTTTTTTCGCGTCCTCCTGGAAATACCGATCGCCTGAGCCGTTTGCCTGCGACATGGCTGCCATGGACCCCATGCCCCTGTATACCTTGAAAGAGCGCCCCTGATAGATCTCCATCTCTCCCGGGCTTTCTTCCGTCCCCGCCAGCAGGCTGCCAAGCATAACAGCGGCTGCCCCGGCGGCTATGGCCTTGGCTACATCACCTGAATACTTGATACCGCCATCAGCAATGACGTTGATGCCCCGCTTGGCGGCTTCATTGGCACAATCCGAAATGGCCGTAATCTGTGGTACGCCGATGCCCGCGACGACCCGCGTGGTGCATATGGAACCCGGACCGATACCTACTTTCACGCAGTCCGCTCCGGCGCTGACAAGATCCTTGGTCGCTCCGGGCGTCGCTACGTTGCCCGCAAACAGCGTGATGTCCGGATATGCCTTGCGGATAGCTTCCACCATTTTCAAAACGCCCAAGCTGTGGCCGTGCGCTGTGTCGACCGAGATGATGTCCACTTTGCTCTTGACCAGAGCCGCCACACGTTCCAGGGTATCACCGGTTACACCGACCGCCGCCGCGCACAAGAGCCGCCCGTTTTTGTCTTTAGCGCTGTTGGGGTACTTGATATTCTTTTCGATATCTTTGATGGTAATAAGGCCCCGCAGATGGAAGCTGCTGTCCACCAGGGGCAGCTTTTCAATGCGGTGCGCCGCCAGAATTTCCTTAGCTGCGTTGAGTGTGATGCCCTCGGCCGCGGTGATCAGGTTCTTGGTTGTCATTACTTCGTGGATCGGGCGTGTGTCGTCTTCCTCAAAGCGCAGATCCCGGTTGGTGAGGATACCCACCAACACGTTGTTTTCATCCGTAATAGGAACACCGCTTATGTGGTAGCGCGCCATTAGTTCCTTGGCGTCCGATACCAGATGCTGCGGCGATAGGAAGAAGGGGTCGGTAATAATGCCATGTTCGCTCCGCTTGACCTTGTCCACCTGGCCGGATTGCTCCGGGATCGACATGTTCTTGTGGATGAAGCCCACGCCGCCTTCCCTGGCGACGGCGATACCCATGCGCGAATCGGTCACCGTATCCATGGCGGCGCTCATCACGGGGATATTCAGTTTGATGTCGGGCGTCAGCTTCACAGACAAATCGACGTCCTTTGGCAGCACACCGCTTTTTTGCGGTACCAACAGGACGTCGTCAAACGTAAGACCTTCGCGGATATTTTCTTGTAACATGGCATTCCCTCCCTGACGCTTTTTGCTATTGTATCGGGAAGGGCTATTGATGTCAACCGGCTTTACGGTCGCCTTTTTGCCTCAGAAAAGGCAAATACTGTCCCATATTTCGCCATGCATACTGGAAAAGCGCGGCGATGGACAAGGCAATGCCGATCCACAAGAGAATCAGATGCAGCGGCAGTCCCATGGCAGCGAAGCGCTCGTGGAAAAAACACATAACCAGAGCAATGACAATAATGAACTGCGCCACTTTGCCAAGCATCATGCTGTATACAACCTTATTCTTCTTGAGCAAAAACGCGCCTCCCGCAATGAGCAGAGCGTCCTTGAGGATGACGAGCAGTATGGCGGCAAAAGGGACGATGCCCTTGAGCAGCATGCCGATCATCAGGCTCAGGATCATCAGTTTGTCCGCCAGGGGGTCCATCAACTTGCCAAAATCGGTAATTTGGTTATACTTCCTGGCGATGTAGCCATCTACAAGATCGGTGATACTGGCTGAAACATAAACGATAAGCGCCGCTGTCATCCTGTTTTGCGCCATAAACAGCACAAATACCGGGATCAGCAGCAGGCGAATCAGGGTCAAAGTATTGGGGACGTTCCATACCATTTTGAACTCGCGCTTCATGCAATCCCTCCTACACACTCGCGCCATTATAGCACAAGGGCGCGGCAATTGAACAGCACCGCGCCTAAAAAAGGCGATGGTTTACGGGATTATTTGATGATAAACCCGTCGCGGTCGTCCGTATCCACTGTGAGGGTATCGCCCAACTGCACTTTGCCTTCCACCAGGGTTCTTGCGATCAATGTTTCGATCTTGCTTTGCAGCAGGCGTTTCATGGGCCGCGCGCCGTAGCTGACATCGTATCCCTGCGCCATCATGCGGTCGACGGCGGCATCCGTCAGGCGGAGCGTCAGATCCTTTTGCGCTAAACGGCTTTGCAGGCGACGGAGCAGCAGGTCGATAATGCTGCGAACGTCATCGTGGGAAAGTGACGTAAAGAAGATAGTATCATCAATGCGGTTGAGGAATTCCGGCCTGAAGGTGCTCGAAAGCTGCTTTTGTACCTGTTGCCTGGCATTGTTTGACACCGTACCATCCGGCTGCATCCCCTCCAGTATTTGAAGCGAACCCAGGTTGCTGGTCATAATGAGGACGGTATTTGTGAAGTCTACCGTTCTGCCTTGGCTGTCGGTAATGCGCCCATCGTCCAGTATCTGCAGCAGGATATTGAAAACATCCGGGTGCGCCTTTTCGATTTCGTCAAACAAGACGACAGCGTAGGGCTTGCGGCGCACGGCCTCGGTGAGTTGGCCGCCTTCTTCATACCCCACATAACCGGGCGGGGCACCGACAAGACGGCTGACGGAGAACTTTTCCATGTATTCGGTCATGTCGATGCGGATGAGCATTTTTTCATCGTCAAAAAGCGACTCTGCCAATGCTTTCGCCAGTTCCGTCTTGCCCACGCCCGTAGGTCCAAGAAACAGGAAACTGCCGATGGGGCGGCGTTCATCCGCAATGCCTGCCCGCGAGCGCAAGATCGCTTCGCTGACCAATTGCACTGCTTCATCCTGCCCGACAACGCGCGTGTGAAGCTCTTCGGGCAGTCTGAGCAGCTTTTCGCGGTCGCTTGCCATCAGCTTGCTGACCGGGATCCCTGTCCAGCGTCCTACGATGCGGGCGATTTCTTCCTCAGTCACTTTGTCGCGCAGAAACGTGGCCTTTTCCTGGCCTGCGGCGTTGCTTTCTTCCTCCTCCAATTCCCTTTGGAGCCGGGGGAGGGTGCCGTACTTGAGTTCCGCTGCCGTGTTCAGGTCATAGTTGCGCTCTGCCTTGGCAATTTCCCCATTGAGACGTTCCAGGTCTTCGCGCAGTTTTTGCACGCGCGAAATAGCGTTCTTTTCGTTGTCCCACTTGGTGTTCATTTGCGCGAACTCTGCGCGCAAATCGCCAAGCTCTATCTGCAGATCCTTCAGGCGGGATTTGGAAAGCTTGTCGTCTTCTTTCTTGAGTGCTGCTTCCTCGATTTCCAACTGCATGATTTTTCTGCGCACTTCGTCCAGTTCCGTCGGCATGGAGTCCATCTCAGTGCGGATCATCGCGCACGCTTCGTCTACCAGGTCGATCGCTTTATCAGGCAAGAAACGGTCGGTAATGTAACGGCGCGATAACATGGCCGCGGCGATGAGGGCATTATCCTGGATTTTGACGCCATGGAATACCTCGTAGCGTTCACGCAGCCCGCGCAGGATGGAAATAGTGTCTTCCACCGTGGGTTCCAACACCATGACAGGTTGGAAACGCCTTTCCAGCGCCGCGTCCTTTTCGATGTATTTGCGGTATTCGTCCAAGGTCGTTGCGCCTATGCAGTGCAATTCGCCTCTTGCCAGCATGGGCTTGAGCAGATTGCCGGCATCCATACTGCCTTCGGCTTTCCCCGCGCCCACGATATTGTGGAGTTCATCGATAAACAGCAGGACCTGGCCGTCGCTCTTTTTGACCTCCGCCAACACTGCCTTAAGTCGTTCCTCAAATTCGCCGCGGAATTTCGCGCCGGCAACCAGGGATCCCATGTCCAATGAAATGATGCTGCGGTTTTTCAAGTTATCCGGAACGTCGCCGCGCACTATGCGCTGCGCCAATCCCTCAGCAATGGCGGTTTTGCCTACGCCGGGCTCACCGATTAGTACCGGATTGTTTTTGGTTTTGCGACTCAGTATCCTAACCACGTCCCGTATTTCATTATCGCGGCCGATCACAGGGTCAAGCTTCTGCTGTCTGGCCAATTGTGTAAGGTCGGTGCCGTACTTTGTAAGGGCGTCATAGGTTTCTTCCGGATTGTCGCTGGTGACCCGCGTCGCCCCGCGCACGTCCGATAAGGCACGCAGAAAGTCGTTATGGTTGACGCCAAATGAAGATAGCAGGGTTTTGGTTACAGCGTCCCCTGACTTAAGCAGCGCCAGAAAAAGATGCTCAACGGAGATGTACTCGTCCTTCATGTGTTCGGCAGTATTTGCGGCTTCTCTGAGTGCCTTGTCCATTTCTTGCGAAACATAAATTTTGCCCGCTTCCTGAACCGAGCCGCGCACGCGGGGGAGCTTTTCAACTTCTTTGAGTGTGCTTTGGTACATTCCCAAGGCATCTTTTCCCATCTTGTTCATCAGCTGGGGGATCAGGCTTTCCGGCGCTTCAAGCAAAGCTGTCAACAGGTGTACCTGTTCCAGCGTCTGGTTGAAGTATTCGCTTGCTATCGCCTGGGCGCGCTGCAAGCTTTCCATGCTCTTTTGCGTATATTGATTTTGGTTCATCTGTGTGTGTTTCCTCCTTATGCCAAAAGATATCTGACCATCTTTGACCATCACAATTATACCACTATGGGCAATACTGTCAAGCAAATTCCTTTAGGGACAGGCATATTTCCGGATATCTTTGCGGAACATGCTTTCCTTGCCACTTAAGGGTGCATTTGATATAATCTTTGGCAGCAGGAAGGGGGCGACACCTTGCCAAACTGGTTTGAACGCAAGCGGACCATTGTTTCCATAGTACTGCTGATGGTCCTTGCTTTTTTGATGTCGCGCTTCGAAGGCGTTATGGATGTGATCGGCAAGCTGCTTGCAATCCTGTCGCCCTTCATTATAGGTACCGTTATCGCGCTGCTGGTTAATTTGCCTATGCGCTTTCTTGAAAGGCACCTGAAGTTCTTTAACAGGAACCATGTGCTCCGCCGCATTCGGCGGCCTGTTTGCCTTCTGCTTTCGGTGCTGTTTGTGGCGGCAATCGTTTTTCTGATTATGCTGGTCATCATTCCGGAGGTCGTGGCCGCCGTGGAAAATACAGTGCGTGTTTTGCCCGGAGCCATCAAGCAGGCGGTCGACTGGATCAACAGCCTGGGACTCACCCTGCGTTCGAACCTCAACCTCACTGTTCCGACTGAAACGGATGTACAGGGTCAAATCGAGGACATCTATAATTTTCTGGTGGGTGGCATCATGGGTTCCACTGCCATCATACAATCTGCCGCCAACTGGGTTATGAATACTGTCATCGGTTTCATTTTTGCTATCTATCTGTTGGCGTCCAAAGAGAGGCTGATGGCGCAGTTTCGAAGCCTTACTACGGCATACCTGAAGCGCCCCACGGCAGATCGCGTGCAGAAGGTGTTTCATTTGTCCGTCGATATATTTTCGGACTTCATCAGCGGGCAATGTTTGCAGGCGCTGTCTTCTGCGCTGCTCACATGGGGGTTCCTGGCATTGTTTGGTATCCCATATGCCGTGCTTATAAGCCTGCTCGTTTTTATCACGGCTTTTATACCCATTTTTGGTCCGTACATATCCGGGGCCCTGGGCATTATACTGGTTTATTCTCAGGATGCTGCGCTCATCTGGTGGTTTTTACTCATCTTCTTTATCGTTCAGCAGGTGTCGGGTTCGCTCATATATCCGCGCATCATGGCAAGCGCAATCGACCTTCCATCCATTTGGGTGCTGGTTTCGGTCACAGTGGGCGGCGGGTTGATGGGCTTGGCGGGCATACTGTTTTTTATCCCCTTTACCGCTGTCCTTTACAATTTGCTGGGGGAGGACGTTGCACGCCGCCACGCACTGAAAAATCAGACACCGGATATGCGCCATGCCTGACATCCGGTTTGATGATGTAACTAAAGAATTTGACGAAGCGCAAGGCCTATTCCATGTGAGTTTTCAGGTGGAGGAGGGGCAGGCGTTTGCTGTTTTGGGCACGCAGGGAGCCGGAAAGAGTACCATTGCATCGTTGCTTATGGGCCTTATACTATCGGATGAGGGCAAGTGTGAAGTGCGGGGATTCGACTGCTTTTTACATCGCAAAGATGTGCATAAACTGGTCGGGTTCACTCCCGCTTTGGCAGCTTTTCCGCCTGAAGTCAATGGCGAGTACTACATGCGCATGCTGTCGGAGCGTCACGGGGGCATCAGCGAAAAACGCGTTCAAAGCCTGATGGAAAAGCTGGATATCAACCCCATGGGGCCATTTGGACGCATGACCATGGAAAACCGCCGCAAGATGGCGCTGCTTTTTGGACTGATGTATGATTCGCCCATCCTGGTGCTGGATGAGCCCTATGCCAGCCTGCAAGTCTTTGCACGCAACGCGCTGACGGATCTGCTTGAGGAAGAAAAAAAGAGCGGCAAAACCATCCTCATCCTCACCCACGTCCTGCAGCAGGCGCAAAGGCTGTGTGACAGAATGGCCATTCTTCGCAAAGGCCGCGTTGTGGTAGAGCAAAGCGCACAGCAAATGCAGTTCTCTCGCCAAAAAGTATACCATGTGACTTTTGAAACCCCTGAAGAAGCGGCCCGATTTTCGCAGGAGTGGGAGAAGGGCGTGGAATTGGTCGGTGCGCGCGCCATAATTGCCATCCCCGGCAGTCCGCAGATGCTTATCAAGACCTTGGCGCGCTACGATGTAAAGGATCTGGTCGGCGGGCGTGATCAGAGCGAAGAATCGTTCCTGCATGATTGGGGGAATGAAATGCTGTGATGCGTTTTTTCCGTTATCGTTTCAGTCGCCAAAGGGGCCTGCTTATTGCGCTGATTCTCTTATCCATTTTGTCGGTGTTGGGTGCGGCGGCTCTGTATGCGCCGCCTGCTGAGGGCACGCAACAGGACATTGAAGTGTTTCGAGCGCAGTTTCCGCTTTTGGCAAGGCTGCTTAATATGCGTGTCAGCCCGCGTGCGCATGAGTTTTTGGTGTCTTTGCTCTTTGGTCTGCTGCTGCCGGTCGTCTCCATCTCCTTTGGCTTTCTTTCGGTGAGAAGACTTCAGCTGATGCCCCTGTCAACGGGCGAAATGACTTGGTTTTTGTTGTCGCCCCGCTCCCGCGCCGTTATTCCCATGACGCACTTTGCCGCCGGCCTCCTGGGTCTTTTGCTGCAATACGCCATAATTGCGCTGACTGCCTGGCTGGCGCGGTTCATATGGCCTTTGTGGTCGCCCGACGTGACCGCGGTGATCCGCACATGCCTGGGTGCAGCACTGATGTCGTCGCTGCCTCTTGGCGCGGCCGTATACTTTGGCTGCACGACCAAAACCGGCAAATTGTCTCCCTGGCTGCACATTTTGACTGTGCTGTTCCTGGCGATCCGCATGATGGCCAATTTGCGTGGTCCGTGGGATTATCTGCGCTATTTGACGCCCTTCAGCTTGTTCGATGCGTGGGGAGTGCTGGCGGCCGGCCACAAGGCGGTCTTGCTTAGCTTTATCCCATTGATGATGGGTACGCTGCTGGCGCTGATCGGCGCACTGCGCTTTTGTTCCCGTGAGATTGATATCGGAGAAATGAGGGAATGATATGAAAACACGCTTTACCATTCATCCTTGGAAAGTGATCGAAAATGAGCTGGATCCCAAGGATCTGCGCTTCAGTGAAAGCATCATGTCTTTGGGCAACGGGGCCATGGGGATGCGCGGGAATTTTGAGGAAGATTATTCCGGGGACACACACAGGGGCGCTTACATCGGCGGTGTATGGTTCCCTGATAAAACGCGCGTTGGATGGTGGAAAAACGGCTATCCCGACTATTTCGGCAAGGTTATCAACGCGGTCAACCTCATGGGACTGCGCGTCAAAGTGAACGACACTTATCTGGATGCGGCAAAACTGCCCGTTCAGTATTTCCACAGGGAGCTGGACATGCAAAACGGCCTGCTGCAGAGGCAAATGCGGCTTCAAACCAACGACGGCGCGGTGGACATCGTGGCAGAGCGCTTTGTGTCCATGGCGGCAAAGCAGCTGCTGGCCATCCGCTATACTGTTACGCCATATTTTGACGCCGACATTCAGATAGAACAGTACTTGGACGGCAACATACATAATGAAGACAGCAACTATGATGAGAAGTTCTGGGTTCACCGGCGCAGCTTTGTGAAGGATGACATGGCCTTGGTGCTGTCCAAAACAAAGGAAAATCCTTTTGGTACGCCGCGCTTTACTGTAGGTGCCGCCGCGGGTGGTCTGGGCAATATGACAAAAGCGGCACAGAGTTCCCTGGAAGGCTTTGCTTCAGTCACTTATGAGGCCGCCGCAAAGGCCGGCGATACGGTTGCGCTTGACAAGCTGGTCGCCGTGGCGACCGATCGTGACATGCCCGAAGATCAAGTCGAAAAGCATGCGCTCCGCTTGTTGAGCCTCTACATGCGCGAAGGCTACGATGCACTCAAGAAGCAGCACGTATTGGCTTGGGAACACAAATGGGAAACAAGCGATGTGCAGATCGAGGGTGATGATGAAGCACAGCAGGGCATTCGTTTTAATCTGTTCCATCTGCTCTCCACCTACACGGGGGAAGACGCGCGGCTTAACATCGGACCTAAAGGCTTCACCGGCGAAAAGTATGGCGGTGCGACCTATTGGGATACTGAAGCGTTCTGCTTTCCCGTCTACATGGCCATATCCGGGGAGCAAGTCGCCAAGCAACTGCTTCTCTACCGCCACCGTCAATTGCCACAGGCGTTTGAAAACGCCCGTCGTTTGGGACTGCCGGGGGCACTGTACCCCATGGTGACCTTCACCGGCATCGAATGCCATAATGAGTGGGAGATCACTTTTGAAGAGATCCACCGCAACGGGGCGATCGCCTTCGCTATTTTCAATTATGTCGCTTATGCGGCCGATTTCTCCTACCTCAAAAACGAAGGTTTGGATGTGCTCACCGGCATCGCCCGCTTCTGGGCGGGGCGCGTCCACTGGCAAAAGAGCAAAAACCTATACATGATCCATGGCGTAACCGGTCCCAACGAGTACGAGAACAACGTTAGCAACAACTGGTATACCAACCGCATCGCGGCGTGGTGCCTCTCATTCCTGTGTCAGGCAGCGGGGCTGTGCGACCGGGAAAGACTGGACAAGCTCAACCTAACAAGCGAAGAGCTGGAGCTTTTTCGTCATATAGCTGATAACATGTATTATCCGGTGGACGAAGAAACGGGGATATTTGTGCAGCAGGATACCTTCCTGGATAAAGACCTGCAGCCCGCTTCTGAGCTGCCTCGGGAAGACCGCCCCCTTAACCACCACTGGTCGTGGGATCGTATCTTGCGCTCCTGCTATTTAAAACAAGCCGATGTCCTGCAGGGTCTTTATACATTGGGGCATCTGTACGATACGGATACGAAGCGTCTCAATTTCGATTTCTATGAGCCCATGACCGTTCACGAAAGCAGCCTGTCGCCCTGCGTACACGCGGTGCTGGCGGCGGAAATCGGGTATGAAGCCAAAGCGGTCGAGATGTATCATCGCACGGCCAGGTTGGATCTGGATAATGTCAACCATGATACAGCCGACGGATTGCATGTCACCAGCATGTCAGGCTCCTGGCTGGCGATCGCGCAAGGCTTCGCGGGCATGCGCACGGCGGAAGGACTGAGCTTTTCGCCGATGCTGCCCGCAAACTGGGTAAGTTACGCGTTCCGCTTCATTTACCGCGAGCGCGTGATACGCGTTAAGGTGACGGAGGATAAGGTCGTCTTCTATCTGGAGAGGGGCAATCACTTCGGGCTGAAAGTCTACGGGCAAGACGAGATCCTCGAAGACAAACTCACCATTTTGAGGAGGAGCGCATGAAAAAGCTATTTGTCAGCGCGGATATCGAAGGAACTGCAGGCATACTTTCCTGGCGCGAAACCGATAAGAACATGCCGGATTATGCATATTTTGCCGAGCAGATGACCCGCGAAGCGGCGGCAGCGTGCGAAGGTGCCCGTGCAGCGGGCTATGAAGACATCCTGCTGCGCGACGCACACGACAGTGCCCGCAATCTAATGATGGATAAATTGCCCGAGTACGTTCGCATTTTGCGCGGCTGGGCGCGGCATCCCTATTGCATGATGTTCGGGCTGGACAGCAGTTTTAGCGGCGTAGTGTTCACGGGTTATCATTCGGCGGGGGGTTGGGACACCAATCCTTTGGCGCACACGATGTCCACCACGTTGGCACAAATCACAGTCAACGGTGAAATCGCCAGCGAACTGATGCTCAATGCCATGACAGCCGCTTTGGAAGGTGTTCCGGTGTTTGCCTTGACGGGCGATGAAGGGATTTGCCGATGGATGCAAAGAGTATCGCCGGGCACCGCAGTGGTGCCTGTCAGTCGTGGTGTAGGCGCGGCGTCTCTCTCGCTGCACCCCATGGAAGCGGTGCGCCGCATCAGGGAAACGGTGCAAGAAGCCGTTACTTACAAAAAAGAAGACTGCCTGTTCCC
>LFRM01204984.1_pt2 | contig 19654 bp, 20 predicted proteins | sample 618341 | NCBI WGS metagenome assembly LFRM01 (sample SAMN03654438, study PRJNA283298) | anaerobic digester metagenome | isolation source: pool of bioreactors CSTR01a, CSTR02a, and CSTR03a thermophilic anaerobic... | place: Denmark: Kgs. Lyngby | collected 2014-05-21 | reverse complement strand
GGCGTTAGTTTTTCTGGCAAACCAAGAGGCGCGTTCAAGTGAGGGTTGTGAGTCTTCAGATGCTGGATCAATGATTACCAATAACTGCAGCAAGTCCATAACAAAATACTCCTCGATTTAACTCAGACTGATTTGAAGCGGTACTGTTGCGTGGCAGTCTCTGAAAAACGCATGAAGTGGATTTACAGAGGCTGTTTAACAATAGTTTATAGCAATGCAGAATAGCCCAGATTTGATCATATATAAACTGCTAACATTTTGTGAGTTAGGTAAGTGCTGGGTACTGTACGCGATGCAGTCAGAGCGTAGCTGCAATTTTATCCAAACGAGTAAACTAATACGTGCTTTTGAGGCTCTTCGCATTTAAGGGTGTAGAAAAAATCTGATCGGCTGGTAAAAATATCGGGGAACTTGGAAAATGTAAGCTCCCACAGGAGCTGTGCCAAGCAACCAGCTACGTACTAACCGCTTTACAGTGGGACTGATAGCCTGGTGCCTGCTGAAGTCAGGAGAGTTTAGAATTCAGCTACACCCTTAAATGCGAAGGGCCGCTTTTGATGTGTTGGGTGCGGGCAAAAAATAATTAACGGAGCAGGCGATGACAGCAAGTATTTTTTGGTATGACTTTGAAACCACGGGCATCAATCCGCGAGCCGATAGAGCCTTGCAAGTAGCTGGGATTCGAACGAATGAAAATCTGGAAGAAATTACGGAGCCATTGAATCTGTATTGTCAGCTAAGCGATGATATTTTGCCTCACCCGATTGCCAGTCTAATTACTGGTATAACCGTAGAGCAGATGCAGCATGGTTTGCCAGAGCATGAGTTTATTGCACAGTTGCAGGCTGAGTTGGCTCGCCCTGGCACCTGTACGGCGGGTTATAACAGTATTCGTTTTGATGATGAAGTAACGCGCTATACGCTTTATCGTAATTTTTATGATCCCTATGCGCGTGAATGGCAAGGGGGAAATAGCCGCTGGGATATATTAGATGCGTTGCGCTGTGCTTGGGCGTTACGACCCGAAGGAATTCAGTGGCCACTTAACGAACACGTACGCAATACGTTCAAACTTGAGTTGCTAACCCAGGCTAATGGTATCGCGCATGGGCAGGCGCATGATGCGTTGGCGGATGTGCGTGCCACTATTGCTATGGCAAGATTATTAAAAGAGCAGCAGCCAAAGTTATATGAGTACCTGTATGGCTTAAGGCTTAAGAATGCGGTGCTGGATAACCTGGTTATCGGTCAGCCTGCAGTTCATATCTCTGGTCGTTTTTCCGTGGAGCGCCATTGTTTGGCGATTGTTTTACCCGTGTTTAAACATCCAACGAACGCTAATGCTTATGTTGTATGTGATTTGCAAAGTGACATAACACCCTTGATAGAGCTGGATGGGCAGCAGATAAAAGACAGGCTGTATACCAGACACAGCGAGCTGGCAGAAGATGAGTTACCGATACCGTTAAAATTAATTCACACAAATAAATGCCCAGTTGTTCTGCCCATGTCTGTTTTGCGCGAGCAAGATATTCAACGCTTAGCCATTGATGAGCAACGCTGGCAAGCAAATTACAAAAAATTATTAGCCTATCAATCAGAGCTGGCGGAAAAACTAGCCGTGGTATTTGCCGCAGAAGAATTTGCCGGTATAGCGGATCCTGAGCAGCAGCTTTATCAGGGCTTTTTAAAAGACCGGGATAGGGCACTATCGAACAGAGTTAAGCAAGCAACACCAGAAGAGTTGGCTGTACAGCAGTGGCCTTTTGATGATGAGCGTTTACCCGAGCTGTTATTTAGATACCGAGCGCGAAATTATCCAGCCAGCTTAACTGAGGCTGAGTTAAAACAATGGCATGTGTTTTGTCGTAATCGTTTAGTTGATAAACAGGCTGGAGCACCCCTTACAGTACAGGAGTATATGGCGGCATTTAGTCAGCTCAGTAGTGAGCAGCAAAACAGTACGCTAATGCAGGGCTGGTTGGCGCGCGNNCGTATAAGAGACAGGGGCTGGTTGGCGCGCGTGCGGCGGTTAGAGCGGTTTTATAAAATTACCTAAAGAATAAAAAAGCGCCTGTTTAGGCGCTTTTTTATTCTTTGCTTTGGTTAGTCAATAACTATTGACCAACTTTCAACAGTTTGAGCACCCCAGCGTGCTTTCCACTCTTTTAGCTCTTTGTGGTTGCCACCCTTAGTTTCAATAATTTCATTGGTGTGTGGGTTGGTGTAGCGTTTGGTTTTACGTGTACGGCGTGGGCGCCCTGTGCCTTTAGTTAAACCAGCAACAGAACTGCGTATTGATTGTGGATCTAGTAGCGCATTAATATCACGCAAAGATTTGCCGTATTGCGCCATTAATGTGCGTAGTTTTTCTTCGAACTCCATTTCTTTTTGCAATTCAGAGTCTTGCGACATGTTTTCGAGTTGCTCTTGCAGCTCTTTGATAGCTTCTTTCGTAGCGCGGTACTTATTTATGATTGACATGTTAGCTCCGTTTTTTGTTTAAATAGAATCATGCAAAACATAATCATCCTGGTAAATATAGTTATCCAGAAATGCTCATGTGTAGAGTGTGATATAGGTAGTTTGTTCAAAAAAAGCTAATAAATAATGTAAGTTTCTATTTGTTAGCTAATCAAACTAATAGATATTAGATGTTTTCGCGCTTATCATAGAACCCGCTATATACTTTGTAAAGCTCTTTATATATGGGCAAAGTGCCATTATTTGTGTGGTTATGTTTGATGATAAAGCCGGTATAGCACTACAGTTTAAATGGCTACTCAGGGTGCTAGGTGCAATTAAGCTGACGGATTGCGCGCAGCTAGGTAGAATGGCTGGTTTTGTATGACTGCGGAGTTGTAAATGCGTACTTTTCGCTTAATTATTGCTTGCCCTGACCGAGTGGGCATTGTTGCAAAAGTAAGTAATTTTTTAGCTACTTACAATGGCTGGATACAGCAGGCCAGCCAGCATGCTGATGAGCAAAGTGGTTGGTTTTTTATGCGCCATGAGATTCGCGCAGAGTCGTTGCCGTTTGATCTTGAAGGTTTTAAACAAGCGTTTGCTCCTATTGCCAAAGAGTTTTCCATGCAATGGCAGGTGACTGATTCTGCAGTTAAGAAGCGCGTGGTGTTAATGGCAAGCCGTGAATCTCACTGCCTTGCAGACCTTTTGCACCGTTGGCATAGAGGAGAGATGGATTGTGATATTCCCTGTGTAATTGCAAACCATGATGATTTGCGCAGCATGGTCGAGTGGCACGGGATCCCATTTTTTCATGTGCCGGTTGAGGCTGAAAACAAGCAGCCCGCCTTTGATGAAGTCGAGCGCTTAATTGAAGAGCATGATGCGGACTGTGTTGTGCTGGCACGCTATATGCAAATTCTGCCGCCGCGGCTGTGTGACAAGTATGCCGGTCGCGTCATTAATATTCATCACAGCTTCTTGCCGTCGTTTGTTGGTGCTAAGCCCTATCATCAGGCTGCTCTGCGTGGCGTGAAGTTAATTGGTGCGACCTGCCACTACGTAACCCAAGATCTGGATGCGGGGCCTATTATTGAGCAGGATGTTGTGCGTGTGAGCCATAGAAACACCATTGATGATATGGTGCGCCTAGGTAAGGACGTAGAAAAAATGGCTTTGGCGCGCGGTTTACGTTATCACCTGCAAGACCGCGTGCTAATACATGACAATAAAACGGTTATTTTCGACTAGATAGATGCGAGCTAATGCGGGCGCACAGCCGGCGCTATTGGTAGGTGGTTAAATTTTATCAGCATCAATTAAGCGGTGGCGTACAGCAAACAAAGCTAGTTCGACATCGTTTTCTAAGCCAAGCTTTTCAAAAATACGGTATCGGTAAGTGTTGACCGTTTTCGGCGAGAGACTGAGCATTTCTGCGATATTTTGAATTTTATGTCCTTGGGAAATCATTAGGCTGATTTGCATTTCACGCTCAGACAAGCTCGCTAACGGATTATCCTGTTGCGCGTTAGTAAAGGGCTGCAGCGCCAGCTGCTGGGCAATATAAGGGCTTAAATAATAATCGCCTGCAGCTACTTGACGAATAGCCAGCAGCATTTCTTGCAAATCCGTACCCTTGGTTAGGTAGCCGCGAGCGCCGGCCTGCATAAGACGGGAAGGAAAAGGCTCGTCTTCACAGGCTGTAACTGCGATAACTTTTATTTCGGGGTGGCGTTGCTTGAGTTTGCGCGTGGCCTCTAAACCGCCAATGCCAGGCATACGAATATCCATCAGAATAACATCAGGATTTAAGTCTCTGGCCATATCGAGGGCTTCTTCGCCAGAGTGTGCTTGCCCAATAACACGTAGATCTGTAGCGTCACCGAGCATGCGCATGATGCCGGTACGTACCAGCTCGTGGTCATCAACAATCAATAGCTTGATCAAGCCTGCGCCTCTAAGATAGTGGAGTTTGTAATATGCACAAAACATTATTAATCATTTCTAGTCTAGCTATACTCTAGACTTTTTTGTACTGGATTGAAGCACAATGCATAGTATTAGTTGGATAAATGACTCGCAGCAGTTAAATGAACTCTGTTCGCACTGGTTAAAGCAAGATTTTATTGCTCTGGATACTGAGTTTATTCGCGAAAAAACCTTTTATCCGATCGCAGGCTTACTGCAAGTCAGCAGTGGGGAGCAGGCCTATTTACTGGATCCGCTCACCATTGATGATTGGTCTGCCTTTGCTCAAGTATTGCAAGAGCCAAGTGTGGTGAAGGTTGTGCATTCTTGCGGTGAGGATTTAGAGGTATTGCAGGCTCTAACGGGTGCGCTGCCTGTGCCTTTGTATGATACCCAGTTAGCGGCTGGTTTTATTGATCTGGGTTTTTCATGGAGTTATGCGTGTCTGGTTAAGCATTTTTTAGACGTTGACTTAGCGAAGGATGTAACGCGTTCAGACTGGCTGCAACGCCCGTTAACTGAACAACAGCAAGACTATGCGGCGCAGGATGTTACCTACCTGGCGCAACTCTATCCGCTGTTAGATGCTCAGTTGTCTGAGCAAAAACGAGAATGGCTGCTGGCAGACGGAGCTAGTCTGGTTGAAACCCAGCTTAACCCGGTTGCGCTTGGTGAGTTGTGGCGCAGCAATAAGCAGGCGTGGCGTTTAAATTCGCAGCAATCAGCGGTACTCCAGGTGTTGAGCGCATGGCGCGAAAAGCAGGCTAGAAAAAGGGATTTGCCGCGTAACTTTGTTTTACGTGAGCCAGTACTGTTGGCGCTGGCGCTAAAACAGCCGTCACGATTGGCCGAACTTACGGGCTATGAAGATTTGCATGCGCAAGCAATTAGACGTGACGGGGAAGCTATTTTAGAGCGTATCAAGTACGCGCGCTCACTGCCTGAAAGCCAGTGGCCACAGCCTATGCCGCAGCCGTTACCAGCAGAAGCCAATAAACTGTTAAAAGCCTTGCGTAGCAAGCTAGCAGAGTTCGCCAAGCAGCAGCATATAGCAGTAGAAATGGTGTTAAAGAAAAAGATTTTGAATGATTTATTGCGTACGGGTTATCCGCACGGACCTTATCAGCTACCTGATACTCTCAGTGGGTGGCGTAGAGAAATGTTGGGGCCCTTGTTGATAACCTTTTTAGAGCAGGAAAGTAAATGAAACGTATTTGTTCGGTGTATCACAGTTCCAAGAAAATGGGCATGTACCTGTATGTGTTAAAAGCAGACGCATTAACCAAAGTGCCAGAGGAGCTTTTAACATTATTCGGTCGGCCAAAACATGCTTTTGATTTGGTGTTATCACCTGAGCGTAAATTGGCGAAAGAGGACATTGAGCAAGTGTTGGAAAACCTTAGTACGCAGGGTTTTCATTTACAGTTACCGCCGGTAGAGGACGACTATATACAACACTTGCCTGATGAGTTATTGACCCGTAACGACCCAGTGTAATGCTAGAAAAAAGGGCGTAAGTATTAGCCAAAGAAACGCTTTAGCATGCGCCCGACAAAGCCTTGATCAAGATCGGCTTTAACATAGGGTACGTAGTGCTGGTCTTCACGCTTAATATGGTTAATTAACCACAGTCCTATATCGGTACGTACGGTACGAGCGACTTTCATTTTAACGGCGCCTTCTTGGATTTGTTTCAGGTAACCGTAAGCACGCTGTTTGAACGCTTCATGTATCTGATGGTGCTGCTCCAGCATGGGGTAACCCGCTTTTTCCATCAGCGATTCTTCAAAGGTATTGTGCGTTATGGCGTACTCAATCAGATTGCGACAAATACCCTCAACGCGCTCTTCATCATTAGCGGCAATGCACTGCTGAATCTCTTCAAAGTAGGCAAAGAGTCGTTTATGCTGCTCGTCGATAATATCGATGCCGGTAGCATATTCATCGGACCAGGTTAAGGTGTTGGGCATTACTTTCTCCTATGTTAAGGCCGTAACTATAATCTGCTTAGTGCAGTCGGTGGCTTGACCCGAATCATCTAGGGTGGGGGTTTTATGCAATTTAGCGTAAAGCTGGAACAGTAATCAAGCTAAAGGCTATTTAACTCATATAATAAAAACAGTGAGGCTATTTGTGGATCAGCAAAGGTTTGGTGGTATTGCGCGGTTGTATGGTGAGCTAGGTTTGCAACGATTGCAGCAGGCGCACGTGGCCGTTGTCGGTATAGGTGGAGTAGGCTCGTGGGCTGCCGAAGCTTTGGCGCGCTCCGGTGTGGGTGAAATTACTTTATTTGATTTGGATGATATTTGTGTCACCAACACTAACCGTCAAGCACACACCCTGATTAGCACTGTTGGGCAGATGAAAGTTGAAGTGATGGCGCAGCGACTGCGGCAGATTAATCCCGCTGTCATAGTGCATGAAATAACCGACTTTGTTACCGAAGATAATTTATCTGAGGTTATTCACGATGACTTTGATTTTCTTATCGACTGTATTGATAGCGTGGCAGCTAAAACCGCGCTGATTGCTTGGTGTAAAAGACGCAAAATCGGCATTGTGACTACAGGCGGTGCAGGTGGGCAGATTGACCCCACTAAAATCCTCATTGCAGATTTAAATAAAACCTACAACGACCCCTTGGCAGCGCGAGTGCGCGCTAAGCTTAAGCGCGAATACAACTTTACCCGCACGCCAAACAAAAACTTTGCGGTGCCTTGCGTGTTTTCTACAGAGCAATTGCGTTACCCCAAGCCAGATGGCGAGGTTTGTTTTAATAAGGGCTTTGTCGGCGAGGGCGTTAAGTTGGATTGCGCTGGTGGTTTTGGTGCGGTCATGACGGTGACTGCTACCTTTGGCATGGTAGCAGCCAGCCGTGCTATTGAGCGGATAGTGGCGGGCGCTCGGCGTCCGTCTGAGCGTAGCGCACCCGATTCAGCTGCGAACGCCAACGCGAATACATCATTGCACTTAAAAACAGACTAACGCTCAAGAAGATTTCCATAATGCCAAGCCAAGTACGGCTGGGATCAATAAAGGCCAGCACGCCTTTGAGGAAATAAAGATTAGCAATAAAGGCCGTCCACACATGAGCGTAGGGCGAGCCAAGTACCACGCCTGGCGCAACCACTAACAGGGCGGCGAACTCGAACAGCACGATGATTGACACCTGTTTGTAATCTTGAAAATCAAAGTGCAACAGATTCCAGAGCAACAACACCGCCAGCAAGGCAAAAAAGGAAAACAAGCTCAGCACGCGGGTGACTTTTACTCTGGGCAAAAGCCAGCTGAGTTCGGGTAATGGTTTGTTTTTCTTCGCCAAGATTACCGCTCCAACTTTTTGGCAAACTCTGCCAAGCGCTTGCCCAGAGCTACGCACAGTTGAATCTCATGCTCATCCAGCGCTCTATCGCTATTCGGGCCAGCCAAGTGGCTGGGTCCGTACGGTGTACCACCGGCTTGGGTTTGCGTTAGGGCTGCCTCGCTGTAAGGCAGACCGCAAATCAGCATGCCATGATGCATCAATGGCAGCATCATGCTTAGCAGAGTGCTTTCTTGGCCGCCATGCAGGCTAGAGGTTGAGGTGAACACACCAGCAGGTTTGTTAACCAACTCACCGGTTAGCCACAGATTGATGGTGCCATCTAAAAAGTACTTCATCGGTGCGGCCATATTGCCAAAGCGTGTCGGGCTGCCTAGGGCTAAGCCGGCGCAGTTTTTCAAATCATCATAGGTGGCATAAACCGCGCCCTGTTCGGGCACCGCAGGCGCAACAGCTTCTACTTGCGTAGAAACTGCTGGCACTGTACGTATTTTGGCTTCTAATCCAGCGTGTTCGACGCCCTTGGCAATGTGACGTGCCATTTCAGCGGTAGCGCCATGACGGCTGTAATAGAGAACTAAAATATAGGGTGAAGGCATTACAAAAGCTCCAATAGTTTTTCTGTAGGACGACCAATTACCGCCCGCGTATCGGTGGCTAAAATGGGGCGCTCAATAAGTATCGGTGCTTGTACCATTGCTTCAATAAGCTGGGATTCAGCTAGGTTTAGATTGCCTAAACCGAACTCATCAAAGGCATCTTCTTTGCTGCGCAACAAGTCGCGCGCATTGATGTTTAGCTTAGCCAGCAGGCTGGTCAGCTCCTCGTGAGTAAGTGGGTTATCCAAATAGTGAACAACCTTAGCTTTAATACCGCGCGACTCGAGTAATTCAAGACCGGCGCGTGATTTGCTGCAGGCTGGATTATGGTAAAGGGTATAGGTAGTCATGCTGTGCTCCTGTGTAAGGCGAGCTTGTATTCTAGGCAAGCCTTATCCAACTGGCTAGACGTTAGTGCTTTATCGCGCCAAGTTTCAGCAAACGCAGGCGAATGCTCTGCTCCGTTTGTTCGCCCAGCAGCGTAGCGGCTAGCGTGCCTTGCGGATTGACGATGTGGGTTACAGGTAACCCTTGGCTGCTGGGTAGACTAAAGTGTTTGGCCGGATCTTGGCTGAGTACAGGGAAATGAATACCAAGGCTGTCGCTCGCCTCAACCAATGCGTCGCCTTTGAGTTGATCAAAATTAACGCCAAGAATCTTGATGGGTTGCTGTGTCAGGCTTTGGTGCAGCTGGTTTAACTCAGGCACTTCTTTGCGGCAGGGTTTGCACCAGGTTGCCCAGTAGTTGATTACCAGCCAATGCTCGGCAAGATCCAGTGGCTGACCGTTTTGATCGATAAAAGCTGGGGGCTGGGGTTGGCAGGCACTAAGCAGCAGGCTTAGCGCAAAAATGCTAAATAGCTTGATGATGGTTTGCATGGCTTAACAGATGACAAAGTGAGCTAAGGATTATGCTGTGCAGCTGGCAAAGCTACAAGCTCACCTAGTGTCGCACGCTGGTGGTGGCGGTTAAATGAAGTGTAATAAAAAGCAGCTTGGACAAGGCATATTTTGATACGCACTCCCCAAGCCATAGCGTTCTTGTATTTTACCCGCTAGATACATGCGGTTACCTTCAGCTGGAGAGACCAGATGGCGAACGGATGGACACCAGAAAGAAGGGCGCGACAAGCGGAGCTGATACGGTCATGGCAGCCGTGGGAAAATAGCACGGGGCCGGTAACCAAAGAGGGAAAAGCGAAGGTTGCCAGTAATGCCTGGAAAGGCGGTATCCGCCCTAAACTCAGGGAGTTGTCGGGCCTGCTGCGAGATATGGAGCAACAGCGTAAAAATCAGCGTTAATTGATACTTGGCTGTCTATCTGGCAACACTGGGTCTTAATGGTTACTATCCTGCTTTGGTCAACAGTCGCACATGCTGATTTGAATAGGGATAACGCCGTCAATGATCCAATCTTTTTTGCAACAGGTAACCAGCACCCACAAAACCGGAGCTGCCACCGAGCATTCCTACCGGCCCGCACTGCAAGCGCTGTTTCAGAGTCTGAGTAATGACATCACTGCCATCAATGAGCCCAAGCGTGTTGCCTGTGGTGCGCCGGACTTCATCATTCAGCGTGGCGAACTGGCGGTAGGGCATGTTGAGGCCAAAGACTTACACATTGGCCTGCGCAACCTGAAAGACGCCAACAAAGCACAACAGGATCGTTACCGCAAAGCTCTGCCGAACCTGATTTACACCAACTGCCTGGACTGGGATTTTTACCGCAATGGCGAGCTGTTTGCATCGGTAACTATTGCTGACTACCTGATGGGCATCCAGCCCAATAAAGACCAGTTCGGGGTATTGGAAAACCTGCTGCGCGACTTCATCAGTCAACGCCCACAAAGCATCAGCAGCCCCGAAGTGCTGGCCAATATGATGGCGGGCAAGGCACAACTGATAAAAGACGTTTTTGCCAACACCCTAAACGCTGATGACGGCAGCACCAGTGAGTTGTATGGCCATTATCAAGCGTTCAAGCAGCAGCTGATACATGATATCAGCATTGCCGATTTTGCCGACCTGTATGCGGAAACCATTGCCTATGGCATGTTTGCCGCCCGTCTGCACGACGACACACCCGAAGATTTTAGCCGCCAAGAAGCCCTGCATCTGCTGCCCAAGTCCAACCCCTTCTTGCGTAGCCTGTTCGGCTTTATTGCCGGCGTGGATCTGGATGAGCGTATTGCCTGGGTAATTGATGATCTGGCCGCCGTATTTCAGGCCGCCGACGTAAAACAAATCATGCAAGGCTTTGGCGAACTGACCGGACGCCAGGACCCTTTTCTGCACTTCTATGAAACCTTCCTGTCAGCTTACAACCCAGACAAACGCAAATCCCGTGGCGTCTGGTACACCCCGGAAGCTGTGGTTAATTTCATTGTGCGCGCCGTGGACGAGGTGCTGCAAACTGAGTTTGGTCTGGCTGACGGGCTGGCCGATACCAGCAAAATTACCATCGACTGGGATACCGACCTCAACGATAAAAAAGGCCAAGCCATTACGCAGAAAAAGGACGTTCACCGGGTGCAGATTCTTGATCCGGCAACCGGCACCGGTACCTTTCTGGCGGAAGTGGTCAAGCATATTGCGCCCAAAATCAAAAGCATTGCGCCCAGCATGTGGACGCCTTATATCGAGCAAGACCTGATTCCACGCCTGCATGGCTTTGAATTGCTGATGGCCTCTTACAGCATGTGCCACATGAAGCTGGACATGATTCTTACCGAGCTGGGCTATCAGCCGGGCAGCAACCCGCCACGGCTGGGTGTTTACCTGACCAACAGCCTGGAAGAAGGCGAGCGCGAAGTTCAAGACCTGTTTATGGCGCAGTGGCTGACCCGCGAGGCGAGAGAAGCCAGCGACATCAAGCGCAAAAACCCCATCATGTGCATTCTGGGCAACCCGCCTTATGCCGGCGAAAGCAGCAATAAGGGCGAGTGGATCATGGACTTGATGGACGCCTACAAAAAAGAGCCCGGCGGCAAGCAAAAACTGCAAGAGCGCAACCCCAAATGGCTCAACGATGACTATGTGAAGTTTATCCGCATGTCTGAGCACCTGATTAGCACCAACGGCGAGGGCGTGTTGGGTTTTATCACCAACCATGGCTATCTGGATAACCCCACCTTTCGCGGCATGCGCTGGCACCTGATGCACAGCTTCGACAAAATTTATCTGCTCGACCTGCACGGCAACAGCAAGAAAAAAGAAGTCACGCCCGAAGGTAAGCCCGACATCAATGTGTTTGATATCCAGCAGGGCGTCAGCATTGTTATTGCCATCAAACACAAGCGTGATACAGGCAAAAACGCCCCGGCCAAACCGCTGGCGCAAGTGTTCCATGGCGATCTATGGGGTAGGCGTGAAGACAAGTACCAAGCGCTATTTGACAGCTCGCTGGCCAGTTTTGACTGGCAGCACATTCAGCCGCAAGAGCCGCAGTTTGCCTTTATCCCGCGCAACTATGCACTGGAGGAGCAATACCAGCAGGGTTTTGCTGTGCACGAATTTATGCCGGTCAACTCGGTGGGCATTGTTACTGCCCGCGATGCGCTAACCATCGACAGCGACAAAAACCATCTCTGGCAACGGGTACAGGACTTTGCCCAATTGCCGCCAGAAGAAGCACGGCTGAAATACAAGCTGGGCAAGGATGTGCGTGACTGGCAAGTGGCCTGGGCACAAGACGATGTGCGCGACAACCTGGATATCAGCAAGGTAGTTCCCATTGCCTACCGACCTTTTGATACCCGCTGGACGCTTTATACCGGCAATTCACGAGGTTTTCTCTGTTATCCACGCAATGATGTGATGCGGCATATGCTGCATGACAATTTGGCCATGGCGGTCAGCAAGCAGCATAAAGCGTCAGACGGCTTTTACCATGTAATTGCTCACATCGGCATTTCTGAGTCCAGTCTCACCTCAAACAAAACAGCTGAAATCGGTTACTCATTGCCGCTTTATACCTACGCCATGGATGCCGAGACGCAGCAGCTTGAACGTCAGGCTAACTTCAATCCCAAGCTGCACCGAAAGTTACTGAAACTAGCCAAGCACCCAGAGTTCGGCCAGCCCGATGAGCTGGCGATCTTTGATTACATCTATGCTGTGCTGCATTGCCCAGCCTACCGCCAGACGTATGCCGAGTTTCTGAAATACGATTTTCCGCGCATTCCATGGCCAGCCAGCGCCGATGAATTTTGGCGTTTGCGTGAACAGGGCAGCCAGCTGCGCCAGCTTCATCTGATGCAACCTACAGCCATAGGCGACACCCCATACCCGCTACTGGGTGACGGTGACAACTGCATCGACAAACCCAGGTTGCAAAATAGCCAGATATGGATCAACAAAACCCAATACTTCGACCAGGTGCCTGATGGCGTCTGGGAGTTCTACATTGGCGGCTATCAGCCGGCGCAGAAGTGGCTGAAAGACCGCAAGGATAGTCCGCTCAGTTTCAGTGAATTGAAACACTACCAAAGCATCCTGAAAATTCTCGCCCGCACGGCAGAGATCATGCAGGGTATTGAGCTATCAGGGCTGGAATAACCCGTCAGCCAAAGCTGACAAGGATTTGAACAATGTTTAGAAAATACCTGGCCGCAGCGATATTTGTACTAGCTGTACTTCCTGGCACCAGCTGGGCACAGATGTATAAGTGCACTGGCCCCAACGGTGAAATCACCTTTACCAAGCACGGCTGTGCCACGGATAACGACACTGCAAAAATTGAAGTGGGCCGCGTCAACTCGCAGGACAGCCGCGCGGCTCGGCAGAATATCGAGGAATACGAGTACCGGCGCAGTGCAAGGCCACAAGGTACGCGGGTGACGGTTGTTGCTGATCCGCGAATAGCAGAACGTCAAGCCAAGGCGCGTAATGATCTGTGCCGTGAAGCCAATACAGCGTACAAAGGGGCGCAGAACCGCCAGCTTACCGCCCGTCAGCGAGCCATGTCGGCAGGCTGTGCTTCGGGAGCCAGTGCACAAGAAATAGAACGCATTTCGCTGGATCACAAGCAAAAAGCAGCGGTTTCAAATCCGGCGCCCAGTGCGCCCAGTGTGATTACTAATTGCGATCAGACAGGCTGCTGGGACAACCAAGGCGGGCGGTATAACCAAGGTGCAGGGTCAACATACATCCGCAACGATGGCAGGGCATGCCAAAGTGTGGGCGGGCAGATGGTCTGTAACTGAGAGTTATCCGCACGCATGCTTAAAAAGGGTCTGATTTCTTCATGTGGCAGGCCATTAACGGCTTTCTGTGCGGAACGCACGTCATGACAGTCGTAGTGCCAGCACCTTACAGTGCCCGAAGTGAATCAACGCAGCGCCGTATGAGGTGCCCGCAGTGTTCGTGAAGAATAACGGCAGAGGTTAGCACCAGACTGGCGCTGTATTTTGGTTCGCTTAATAATTCCAATTAGGCAACGGTTGGAATGCTGAGCAGGGCCGCTGGTGTGATTTGACCGAGATCGAGAGTTTTTTAATGGCAACCATCTTTGATAGTTAAGGCTATGCCAGGTGAAATCGGTACACGATTCGGTACACGAAGTTTTTATGGAATAAAAAACCCCTAACTATCAACTAGTTAGGGGCTATATTTGGTGCCTCGGGGGAGAATCGAACTCCCACGTTGTTACCAACGGCGGATTTTGAATCCGCTGCGTCTACCAATTCCGCCACCGAGGCATGGCGCAGGATTATAGGGACGAGTTTGGTCTTGGTCAAATGCTTTTGCATGGTCAGCTACAAAATTTTCCGTTAAGCTTTGCCTCCCTGATTTGTGATGATGACTATGCGTGTAGCTGATTTTCAATTTGAACTGCCGGATGAGCTGATAGCCCGTTACCCCTTGGCGCAGCGAAATGCGAGCCGTTTGCTGGTGTTGGATGGGCCAAGTGGCGCGCTGGCGCATCGTCAGTTTACCGACTTATTAGACTATGTTGCCGCCGGTGATCTGTTGGTGTTTAACAACACTAAGGTAATTGCAGCGCGTTTGTTTGCGCAGAAAGAAACTGGCGGCAAGGTCGAGATTTTAGTTGAGCGTGTGCTGGATGAGCATCGTGTGCTAGCACATGTGCGTGCCAGTAAAGGGCCTAAGCCCGATACGCGGCTGCTGTTAGACGAAGATACAGCGGTAATCATGCTGGCGCGACATGACAGCCTGTTTGAGCTTCAATTTGAGCAGCCTGTGCTTGGTGTGCTGGATCGATTAGGTCACATGCCGTTACCGCCCTATATTGATCGTGCCGATGAACTGGCAGACCGTGAGCGTTATCAAACAGTGTACGGCAAGCATTTAGGTGCAGTAGCGGCTCCAACCGCAGGTCTTCATTTTGATGAGTCTATGTTGCAGCAGCTAAAAGAAAAGGGCGCGCAAACTGCCTTTGTGACCCTGCATGTGGGCGCTGGAACCTTTCAACCCGTGCGTGTTGAGCATATTGAAGATCATCATATGCACTATGAATGGCTTAGTGTCGGCCAGGATGTAGTGGATGCAGTCGCTGCTTGTAAAGCGAGAGGTGGACGGGTTATTGCCGTAGGAACCACCAGTGTGCGTGCGTTAGAAGCCGCCGCGCTAGCAGGCCAGTTGCAGCCTTTTTGCGGCGATACCAATATTTTTATTTACCCAGGTCGACCTTTTCATGTGGTAGATGCGTTGGTGACTAACTTCCACCTGCCGGAATCAACTCTATTGATGCTGGTATCTGCTTTTGCTGGTTATGGTGCGACTATGGCGGCTTATCGTGCTGCAGTGGCCGAGCGGTATCGTTTTTTTAGCTATGGTGATGCGATGCTGATTACACGCAATCCTCAGCCTGATGCGCCTAAGGAATAATTCATGTCTTTTATGCAGTTTGATCTGTTAGCCACTGACGGCCGTGCGCGCCGTGGCCGTTTAACCTTTCCACGCGGTGTAGTTGAAACACCCGTGTTTATGCCGGTGGGCACTTATGGCACGGTTAAGGCCATGTTGCCGCGCGATATTAAAGAAATTGGCGCGCAGATTATTTTGGGTAATACCTTTCATTTATGGCTGCGCCCCGGTACTGAAGTAATCCGGCAGCTGGGTGATTTGCATAACTTTATGCAGTGGAATGGCCCTATTTTGACGGATTCTGGCGGCTTTCAGGTGTTTAGCCTAGGCAAGATGCGCAAGATTAAAGAAGAAGGGGTGTATTTTTCTTCGCCGGTGGATGGCCGCAAAGTGTTTATGGGTCCAGAAGAGTCCATGCAGGTGCAGCGCGAGCTGGGCTCGGATGTGGTGATGATTTTTGATGAGTGCACGCCTTATCCAGCTGATTTTGCTACTGCAGAGCGCTCGATGGAACTGTCGTTACGCTGGGCTAAGCGTTCCAAGGTTGCTCACGGTGATAACCCTTCGGCGTTGTTTGGTATTGTGCAGGGTGGAATGCATGAGGCTTTGCGTCAGCGCTCGCTAGAAGGTCTGTGTGAGATTGGTTTTGATGGTTTAGCTATCGGCGGCTTGTCGGTGGGCGAGCCCAAGGAAGACCTGATCCGCATTTTAGATTTCTTGCCGCCCTTGATGCCGGCTGAAAAGCCCCGATATCTGATGGGTGTTGGCACGCCAGCGGACTTGGTGGAAGGTGTGCGCCGCGGTATTGATATGTTTGATTGCGTGATGCCGACACGTAATGCACGCAATGGGCATTTGTTTGTTGATAGCGGCACAATTAGAATTCGTAATGCGGTGCACAGACATGACGATTCACCTGTAGATTCAAGTTGTGACTGCTATACTTGCCAAAATTTTAGTCGCGCTTATCTGCATCATTTAGATAAATGTGGCGAGATGCTAGGCAGCATGCTGAATACCATTCATAATTTGCGACATTATCAGAGTTTAATGGCGGGTTTACGAGAGGCCATTGAACAGGGTAGATTAGCGCAGTTTGTGGACGACTTTTATGCGCGGCGTGGTCTACCAACCCCTGCGCTACAAGATTAATTAATAAAAATTAGGAGTACATATGAGTTTTCTGATCCCTATGGCTTATGCCGACACCGCAGCAGCAGCGCCTCCTGGCAACGAATTTATGCAGTTTGCCCTTTTGGGTGGTTTCTTGGTGGTGTTCTATTTCATGATTTGGCGCCCGCAAGCCAAGCGTGCCAAAGAGCATAAAAGTTTGGTTAGCAGTTTGCAGAAGGGTGATGAGGTGGTAACCACCGGTGGTGTTGTTGGTCGTATTACCAAGGTAACCGATGAGTTCATTGTTATGGAAGTATCGGACACAGTTTCGCTGAATATACAAAGGCAAGCTGTTGTGGCCGCCCTGCCCAAGGGCACGTTGAAAGCCATTTAAAGAAGTTGGCCTGCAACCTAGTGTAGGTTGCAGGCTGCTTGTCAGAAACATTGAAGTAACTCTTGAGCAAAAGGGTTGCTGCAAACACGGGCGGTATCATGCTCAATAAATATCCTCTATGGAAGTATGCGCTGATTGCACTGATTTTGTGCGTCAGCTTTATCTATGCTGCACCCAATTTATATCCTGATGACCCAGCTATTCAAATTAGTGGAAATAGCACTGCGTTAGAGGTTAGCGAAGCTGACTTGCAGCGCGCAGCCAGTGCGTTAGAGCAAGCGGGTATCCAGGTTAAATTAACCGAATTATCACAGCGTTCCGGCTTGATTCGCTTGCATAAGCAAGACGACCAATTGCCGGCAAAAGAAGTAGTGCGCAAGAGCCTAGGTGATAACTATGTAGTGGCATTGAACCTAGCACAAAATACACCTCAATGGCTACGCAGCTTGGGCGCGAGTCCCATGAAGCTGGGCTTGGATTTGTCTGGTGGTGTGCACTTCTTATTAGAAGTGGATATGGAAAAGGCGATTGAAGCACGCTTGAAAGTATTAGACAGCGAAGTGAAAAGCCTGCTGCGTAAAGAACGCGTGCGTTACCGTACACTGCCAGCGATAGAGAATGGCATTCAGCTAGGTTTTGATGATAACGATTCGGCCAATAAGGCACGCTCTTTATTGCGTAAAGAATTTAGTGATTTTGAACAGCAACTGGTTGAGCGTAACGATAAGCCAATACTGCAGCTGAGCATGACGCAGGCTAAGCTGGTTGAAATTCGTGAATATTCTATCAAGCAAAACTTGACCACTGTACGCAACCGAGTCAATGAACTTGGCGTGGCGGAGCCGTTGGTGCAGCGTCAAGGTGCTAACCGTATTGTGGTTGAACTGCCAGGTGTGCAGGATACCGCTGAAGCCAAACGTATTTTGGGTAAAACAGCTAACCTAGAGTTCCGTTTAGCTGCTATGCATGATGCGCCGCGAGCAACGACCGAGATGTTTGCGTTTCGTGAAGAAGGTCGCCCGCCGGTGGCTTTGGAGCGTAGCTTAATTATTACTGGGGATCAGGTAACTGATGCGCAGGCGAGCTTTGATGAGAAAGGTACGCCGCAGGTTAATATTAAATTAGATGCCCGTGGTGGTGATCTAATGAATAGAGCTACGCGTAATAATATCGAGCGCAGTATGGCGGTGATTTTTATTGAGCAACGTCCGGTTACGCGCTATGTGCGTCAGCTGGTTGATGGCGTTGAACAAGAGGTAGCCATTCAAAGTTTTAAAGAAGAAAAAAGAATTATTAGTCTGGCAACCATTCAGTCCGCGTTAGGCAGTCAGTTCCGCATCACGGGGTTAAGAGGTCCGGGTGAGTCTTCTGAGTTGGCGTTGCTGTTGCGCGCTGGTGGCTTAGCAGCGCCCATGTACTTTGCTGAAGAACGTACGATTGGCCCAAGCTTGGGTGCGGAAAATATCCAGCTTGGTGTGACGGCAGCGCTATATGGTTTTATCTTTGTTGCTGCTTTCATGCTGTTGGTTTACAAGCTGTTCGGTATTTTTGCCACAGTGGCACTAGGTTTGAACATGGTTAATCTGGTGGCGATGATGTCTATACTCGGCGCTACGTTAACTCTGCCGGGTATTGCCGGTGTGGTGCTTACCATGGGCATGGCGGTGGATGCCAACGTGCTGATTTTTTCGCGTATTCGTGAGGAGATAGCTAATGGCGCCAGTGTACAGCGGGCGATTAGTGAGGGTTTTGATAAGGCCTTCTCAGCGATTATTGACGGTAACCTGACTACTTTGTTAGTGGGACTGATTCTCTTTGCGATAGGTACGGGGCCAATTAAAGGCTTTGCTGTGACCTTGTCGCTAGGGATTATCACCTCAATGTTTACCGCTGTTTTTGTTACGCGTGCCATGGTGAATCTGGTCTACGGCGCACGTGACGTTAAGAAATTGTGGATTTAGGGGTGCAGTGATGAAACGTACTATCAATTTTATGGGCGTGCGCCATATTGCGTTCGCTATCACCCTAATCCTAACGGTTGCTTCATTAGCCAGTATTGTGGTTAAGGGTTTTAACTTTGGCTTAGATTTTACTGGCGGAACTCTTATTGAGCTTAGCTATACAGAAGCAGCAGCGGTAAGTGAGGTGCGAGATGTACTGCACAGCAATGGCTATGTGGATGCTGTGGTGCAGAGCTTTGGTTCAGTCAATGACTTGCTTATTCGTACCCCGGGTGAAGACCCTAATTTGGGTATGCAGATCGAGCAGTTACTAAGACAGTCATCACAGGCTGATTTTATCGTTAAACAGGTCGAGTTTGTTGGTCCGGCGGTAGGTGAAGAGCTGCGTGATCAGGGTGGCATGGGGATTCTTGTGGCTTTGGCTGGAATCTTGATTTATCTGGGTTTTCGCTTCCAGTGGAAATTCGGTGTTGGTGCCATTGTTGGACTGTTTCACGACGTTATCGTCACGCTTGGTGTGTTTTCGTACTTCGAGCTGCAGTTTGATTTAACGGTATTGGCAGCTATTTTGGCGATTATTGGTTATTCACTTAACGATACCATTGTGGTGTTTGACCGTATTCGTGAAAACTTTCGCTTATTACGCAACACTGAGCTTATCGACAATATTAATATTTCGACCACGCAAACCTTGATGCGTACTTTGGCGACATCGATTTCAACCATGTTGGCTGTGCTGGCGTTGTTAGTGTTTGGTGGAGACCACTTGTGGGGCTTTGCATTGGCGCTGATGATTGGTGTAGGTGTGGGTACCTACTCGTCGGTGTATATTGCGAGTATCTTCCTGCTGTGGCTCAAGCTTACGGTGGAAGATCTCATCCCACCTGTGGTTGAGCATGAAGTGGATGACTTACCTTAAGATTATATGTGGGCGAGACAAATAAAAACGCGGGCTGATGGGCCCGCGTTTTTGATCGCTACCTATAAAGATCTAGAAGTTAAG
>LFRM01353058.1_pt1 | contig 19671 bp, 22 predicted proteins | sample 618341 | NCBI WGS metagenome assembly LFRM01 (sample SAMN03654438, study PRJNA283298) | anaerobic digester metagenome | isolation source: pool of bioreactors CSTR01a, CSTR02a, and CSTR03a thermophilic anaerobic... | place: Denmark: Kgs. Lyngby | collected 2014-05-21 | reverse complement strand
AATGTAGTCCGTATTTTAGAATAAATCATCTCTGTGGGGTCTATAAGTTCTTGATATATAAAAGGAATTATCGGTGGCGCAGATGGACCTACCGCTATTTTTATAAGTGGTATCCCATCTTCAAAGTATATTACTATTACATTTGCGTTATTATCAGCAATAGGGATTACTTACCTATTTTTCATAAAAAAAACGCAGAAGTAAATTTGTTCTAGAATAAGTCGGAATTCTATTATAATGTTCAGGAGGTCTAAAAATGAGCAACCCACATGGTATAATCATATTCGGGGCAAATGGAAGTGGCAAGACTACGCTTGGGCGTGAGTTGGCTAAAATTTTGAACTTTAAGCATATGGACATAGAGGATTATCACTTTGAAAAATCAGAAATTCCGTACACAGTAGAACGCTCGAATGAAGATTGTTTGAATTTAATGCTTTCTGACATAAAGAAACATCGCTCTTTTGTCATTTCGGCGGTCACTGGAGACTTTGGTGACACAATTCCACAGTTGTACGAACTCGCAGTTTTTATCTCAGCACCGATTCAACTGCGTATTAAACGTGTAGAACAACGAGAGCATGAGAAATATGGTGAACGCATCTGCAAAGGTGGCGATATGTATGAGCAACACAAAAATTTTGTTGATTTCGTAGCCTCACGTTCTCTATCAAGGATTGAACAATGGGTGACAGGGTTGTCTTGCCCAGTTTTGCGAGTAGACGGGACTAAAGAAATTTCCAAAAATGCAGAATTGATTGTAAAGAAATATTTAGCAATGCAGGCAAATGAATAGTATAAGCATAATCTACTGTAAACTTAATGCACAATATTTATAAAATGTCGCTTAAGTAGATCACTGCGTCATATCAGTAGCCCAATGTGTTAGGTTAGCTCTCGTAGACTAAGATTTCACAAATATGATCATTCTGATTTCATAGGAGGTTAGTACGATGAATAACGAGGTTTTTGTTAAAAGTTGGGGGAAGAAGAGGCAAAGAGGTAAGGTTAAATTTATCATGTCTAACATCCTAAAGTATAGCGTAGTATCTGGGATAGGAGTAATTATATATAATATATTTAAAGGATATGAATTATCAAAACTGTTGTATGGCTTACCTATCTTTATTGCTGGTTTTATAGGATGGTCGGTAGGTTTCAGTTTTAAATGGGAGATAAATGAAAATAGATATTACAAAATATTAAGAAAATAGTTTGAATGTAATGCCATAGCATAAGCGTTTGGGATTATGCTATTGATAGTAAAGAAGTTGAGTTAGAGCCTGGAGAAGAAAAAACACTAGCGGTATATAGACAATCAGAAGGTGAAATGAGAACTTATGATTATCAAGATTCAGAGTCTATAAACAAAATGATTAAAGAAGACAAAACGGTGCTTTTGCTTAAAATTAAAGTTGAGAAAGAAGAGTAATACTAGATCTGTAAAAGTAGTTATTGGCATCGGTAGAATAATGTTAATTAATAGTAAGTACATTTACCATGGAGGTGCAGTATGTAATCATGTCATTGGTATATACTGACCTACATTGCAAAACTATTAAAATGGTGATTAGCTCTAGGCTATTATAAACTATTAGGGTGAAGGTGGGTAGCAGATATGGAAAAAGTTTTAGGATGTTCTATTCTTTTATTTGTTATAATATATCTTGCAGTAAGATTAGCCATAAAGCCATTGCTGAATAAACAAGATGATGACAATGCAGACACAGAGGAATATGGATTAGTCAAGCTACGAGATATAGATGTTTTGAGTAACACTGAACTTGAAGAAATTATCGAATTATATCAAAGAAAGCGTGATAATAAACAAGAAAATAAACTATATCAGAAATATAAACTGATATTAGAAGAACTAAAAGAAATGGGATACTTTTCAGATGGGCAGTATGTCAATAAAATGCACATATTGAAAAAATATTTTAATGTCGATTAATTGTTCGCAAAAAATAAATTCATAGGAATTATGAAAATATAGTCTATATCTTTAGTTACGTCGCATTCTTTATAAAATCCGGTGCGACAAGAAAGTCGCTAAAAGGTAGCGTTTCACTGGAAACTGTGTTAGTTACAAAACACATCCCCGCTCGAAACTGCATCTGGAGTAATCGGGATGTAGGTTGCATGAGAATTAAATGCCTAATGTCACAGCCCTGCGCAGGAATGGTGCAGGGCTAGGGGAAAAATGGGAGAGTATAAGCGAGAGCTGAATCTTTGTAATCTTCGTTAATAAAAATAAGCGTACTGCGGAGCAACAAGCTTAATATGGATAGGAAAGATTGGCATTCCAATCATGCTGTAACCCATATATCCATCGGAGTAAAGAAGGATACTTACCCATTTGAATCTACCGTTAGCGGAACTTGGTAAGCCCTTTGCGTTCCTCAAAAGAGGTAGAGCAATCGTAAGAAAGCTACAATACCAGAGGGTAAAGGATTGTGGAGAAAGCGAATGCCAGTAGGACGAAAGTTCAGGGAAAACAATAACCCGCTGGATAGAGTTTCGATAGCTCACTCGAAAGAGGGCAGACTTCCACATGGTCATCAACACGAAATAAAACGGAAAGATCCACAAGGAAAACGAGGTACAGGAGTACCAGCGGAATCGCATATGATTCAACGACGTTCTCCACTTACTCTGAGAACCAGCTGGAAGCCAGATATGGCTTTAACAAAGCAGGCGACAGCTTGAAGACTGTTAAGTACCTTGCGCTTTATTCGATTGAGCACAGACAGCCTATTGCTTTTACCAAACAACCAGGAGATTTACCAGACGTGCTAACTATCGGAAATGCCTTAAGCCAACTACTTGCATTGGGTGTGTCAGGTGCTGAGATAATTACAGACAGCGGGTACTATTCTGAACAGAACATATCCGAAATGTATCAGGCTCACTTTGATTTCATTACGCTTGCCAAGACTGGTCTCAAATGGATCAAGCCAGAGATAGATGATCACTACAATGATATGGACAAGCTATCGAATGTCTGTCCATATGATCCAACGACACATGGCATCACAGTTATGCTCATGCGCGATTTTATCAAGATACGTAAGTATGCTAATAAAAAAAGCAGGGCAGCACAAGGGGATGAAGAAATCTTTTCCCGCCGAGTTTATCTACATATATTCTTTAACGCAAGCCGTAAGGTTGACGAGGACCAATCATTAGAACAGGATCTACTATCACTAAAGGAAAAGCTTGAGAATGGTATGTCTATAGATGACTTGAACGACGCTGCCCAGAAGAAGGTAAAGAAATATTTCATCATCAGGACCTGGGGCAAGAAAACAATCATCAGTATTAATGAAAAGGCATGTGCTCAGGCAGAGAAATATCATGGCTATTTCGTACTGGTTTCCAACGGCGAGAAGGATACCTTTAAAGCTCTTTCAAAATAAGAATCAGCCCGAGAGTCTATTCTGCCAATCAAGGATTATATCATCCATGCCCATATGGGGAATGCTGTATCAGCAGATCCCTCCCTGGAAGCATATGGAGATGCCCACCCTCGCTTCGGTTTTCCCAATTCTGAAAATGATGTGAATGAGTTAGTGGAATATCTTCAGGTACTGCTGGATATTGGATTTTTAAATAAAGACAAGCCACCAATCGTCAGCTTTGAGGTAAAACCCTGGAAGGATGAAGATCCGGACCTGGTTGCAGCCAATGCCAAAAGAGTATTAAATGAAGCATGGGCAAAATTACAACCCATCATCAATATAGTAAATTTATAGCAAAAACATTGAAAGCCGCCTCTTTGTCTGGCTTTTTTAGTGGTATAAAAGTCATCACCAATGGGAAAATATGCTTGAGGTGATGATTATGGCGAAAGCTGGTATGCGAAGACCAGATCCCAAAGAACCCCATGGAACAGAGAGCAATCATAAGCTACACATTCCAAAGAATGATGTAAAACCTGTACCGGAGATACAGGGCAAGGCCAAAAGCGGGAAAGAGAAAGCCAAACCAATCCAAAAATAAGTTAAAGGCATCTGCTGTGATAAGTAGGTGCTTTTTTTACACTTGGGGGCGGTCAAGACAGATAATCACTTATACAGTTTAGGTTCAAAGAAGGGGAAAAACTAAAGATTAGGTTTGCCGTTTATTTTTTTCCTATCTGATGGTACAGCATAACAATCTATTTTCATATAGAGGAAAGATGTAACAAAATGTAGAATTATATCTGACGATAAGTACTCACTAAATGCCTTAGTAATGCACTAGAGGCTAATAAACATTGGCGCATGTAAGTCCGATAGGCACATTGATGAGCAATATAGAAGTTAATTGAGATTTTTTATCATGAGAAGGAGTGACAAATTGAGAACCAAGATAATAGCAATTATTCTTATTTTTGCAGTAAGTTTATCAATTACTGGATGTATGAGTAATGAAGGTGAATCAAACGTAGAAAACAATGGTTATGTAGTTGGTAATACAACCTCTAAGCCAACTAGTGTTCCAACGGATAATGCACCTCTTATCACTAATGCTACAATAGATGAGGTATCTTTGGCTATGAATGCATATAGAGATGTTTTAAATAATAAGACTAAATTTATAAGCTCAGATCACGAGAAAGCTGTATTTTTAGATGATTTCTTAACAGATAAAGAAATTTACGGAGCTATCTATAAGCCTATGCACTTTACTGTACTAGACATGGATGGAGACGAAGTACCTGAGGTTATCATTGAACTAGTAGTTGGTGATGATGTACAATTTTACGAAATCTTACATTACTTAAATAGTGAAGTCTATGGCTATTTACGTGTACTCAGAGGCTTAATGCAATTGAAAACAGATGCAACATTTACCTATTCTAACGGTGCTGCAGACAATGGAATATCAAAAGTGGAGTTTGATTCAACTGGCAGTATAAGTGATACAGTATTAGGATATTCTGAGTCAAGTTTTGACAAAGGTAATATAACCATATCATACTTTGTTAATGATGAGCCAGTTACGGAAGAATATTATTTGCTTTTGCTTGAAGAACAAGATGAAAAAAAGGATGCAATGTGGTACGAGTTTTCTGAAGATAGCATTGAAACTGAATTCACTTTAAATCCATAATTTTTATTTAGATTTACTAAGCATGTGCATACTTAAGAGCAGTTGAATCTAAGCTGAAATTGGTAGATCTGGAGAGGAAAGCTGGATAGTACATATACTAGGCACTATTCTACCAACTCAAAGCTCACCGGTGTATGAGAGCTAACATGTGAGCCTATCTTCACAGAGATCCCGATTTCGGCAAGCTCATCACTCTTCAAATAAGTCTTACCTGCAATCAAGGTGAGATCTCTTGTGCTCATGAGAGAACGAAGCTTTTCGGCAAGCTCATCTCTTCCCTGAAAAGTCAGAACATCTATCAGCTCTGAGACATCGAAATGCTGAGTACGGTTATCAGGAGCTCCCGGAGCTGTGAACAGAAAGGATTTAGAAGGATAGAATGCTTCCCCTTCAAAATAAAACTTATGCAAATGATGCAATATGAGAAAATGACCGTTCATAGGATTGTTAATCGGTTCCATAACAATACCATTGAGACCATTCGCTACCAAATCTTCTATTGTTGTCCGGGACTCCTCCAAGGCTTGTTTGAGAGGTAACCGTTCGTCATTGCTAAAGGTAATAAAAATTCGATCGGCACGTGTATTGCTCAAGAGGTATCGATATTTTTCAGTCTCATAAATGAGCTCGCGTTTCTCTGTACCATTATAAGGATCCTCAATTTGCAGGTTATCCAGGGAATGAAGCGGGTCAAGGTATGCCGCTGCTGCTTGTATACCGTCACGGATATCAACGGTGATTGCTTCATCAAAAGGATCATAGCCACGCTTTGACAGATAAGCATGATTGACGAATGAACCAGAAGTATCTGTATGCACAAGCAGCACACAAACACCATCTATATCATAACGCATAATCGAAAATTCGGGGCCCACAGCCTTAGCGCTAAAGGGATAAAAATCCCTAGGTGTCAGGACTTTTTCCTTTCGAGCCAGATTGTAAACATCATGCAGACTCATCTGTGTTTTGTCATCGGATTTGTTATTCTGAATATTCAGTGCATACTCCAAATCAGATAAGGTGTATTTGTCCGTTGGTTTCAGGCGATAAATGCTCCATACATCACTTTTGTCTTTTCCGCTCTGTGCGGTAAGCCAAATCTCACCATCCATTTGATAAAGATAATAATGTTGCCCGTCTGCAGAAAAAACGGCACGCAGTGTGCGCTCTTGAAAGTGTGAAACGTCGGGTAAATGGAATACGGAATCGGAGCCGGATGACAGTTCCTCTACAGCAATGGGGGTGTTCTCATACTTTACTGAAAACTGCTGTATATCGCCAGTTTCCGTATTCGCAATTATGAATGTGTCTTTATCCATTCCATATACAATAGGTATGCCGCCCTCCGGTGGAATGTACGTCGAACTGAGAGGACTGAGATACAAGCTCTTGTCAAATTCATAGCAACCGAACAGGTTGTTTTCGGCTTTGCCGTACAGCGGTACTGCATAAGAAATACCACCAGCAGAGATAAGTACACATAGCAATAGAACAATAACAAGGGTTCTTTTGTTCGGCCAGTTGTCATATAGCCGCGTTATGAGAAGGATCAACCAGGTCATGATACCAGAGAGGAGAATGACCAAGAAATCAACCGGTGCGAGTGCAATGCCGGGAAGTCCGTCAAAGAACCAGCCGGTACCGAAACGATATAGGCCGCCTTCCATCATAACAGCTTCGCCAACATACATGGATACAACGGAGACAATGGATAATAAAGCCGGTAAACCCAGTCCCAAGGGGTTGCCTTTCTTTAGCAAAAAGCTGCCCGCATACACACTTACCGATACACCTAGTTGAATGAAAAACAGACAGGTAAGTATCGATGCAACAGGTGTTTGAATGGCCTCGGGCTGTCGAAAAAAAGCAGTGGTATTGGCGAATATACAAAGGCTGACCAAGACCGCTGTTGCCATACCCTGTAAGAAAATTGCCTTTTTACTGCTGTAATTTTCTATGCGAATCATGCGACCAATGCTATATATCAGTCCACAGACCATTGCAATCAGGACAAAGGAGATCAAATAGAAGTGTATCTTATACGAATCATTGGCCATGATATAAAAAATTCGATCTTGTGAGGTATAAGCAAGGGATTGTCCTTGCGTCAATGGGGAGACAACACACAGGGCTGCCTGCCAAGCATCCACAGCGGTGGGTGGTACTATGGTTACCGGACCGCCCGAGAGAGAGGCTGGGTCAATAAGCGACATTCCGGTTGTTTGAATCTGTATCCTCTCAAAGAATCGTTCGACAGCAACAAAGATAGCAGAAGCACCTATGAGTCCAGTCAGGAAGGAACCCCGTTTTAATTTATATAGTAGAGGCTGAAGCACTGTGAACAAGATGATGGCAGTGCATATTGCAGCATAGGGAATCACATATTTTGCGTATTGCTCCGGTTTGATTGCCCCATTTGTGATACTGAAATATGCCATGCGCACACCGTTGATCAGCGGATAAACTGATACGGCCAGCAACCCAACCAGCGATAACCAATAGAACCGCTTAAAATCCTTGCTCATGAAAAGTTTACCCCCTTAGAGTTGGATTTGTTATCAGTACCAGTGCGATGGCCAGCAGGAAAACCGCTGAAACGATAGCACCGATTACCGTCATCCTCTTGTAATGCAATACATTTACTATGCGAACCTTCACGTTGGATCTTCCAAAAGAGGAAGAAATCAAAAACCTTTTGTCTTCAGCGAAGTGTAATAATGTTGAGGCATAGAGCCCACGTTCTTCCTGATTGAATTTTCCTCTCCGTAATACCGCCTCATCACAGGAGAGCTCCATATCAGTAAAAAACACCTTAAGCATCAGCCACACCAGGGGATTGAACCAATGCAAGCAGGCGATTCCGATTGCCAAAGCCCGCCACAAATTGTCAAGCCGCTTCCTGTGGATATTTTCATGGGCTTGTATCATCTTACCTTCCGGGCTGTCCGGATCAAACCCGACGGGAAATATCATCTTTGGGCGGAACACACCTACCAGCATAGGCGAAAGCAGCATATCCGAGAAATAGATATTACCTTTGACGGGAATTGCCTTTTTGAGCTCACTATAGGTTAATGCATATAGGAAACAAGCGGAAAGCAGAGCTGCAACAGCTACAATTGCCCAAATGGTGGATCCGGTATAAAAGATTTGTCTTAAAGATTCTGTTCGGTATGTAATCGGAGTATAGGTATTCGCTGCCCCCATAAAGTTCATCATATACAGCTGTTTGGATTCAGGAACAAATGCCATGCCGGGGGTAATGGTTTCGATGGTGATCAGCCGTTTGACAAGGCCCCCTGTTAAGTTGAAAAGACTCCAGCTTGTTGGCAGCGTAAATGGCATAATCAGCCTGAAAAAGGCCAATGCCCATAGAGGATAGACAAAGCGTCTTGGCAACGGCTTAAAAAGCCGGATAAAAAGCAGTACGGCAATAACAAAGCAGGATGCAAAACTCATGTTCAAAATGAGATAAAAAACATCGTTAAGCACAGTGTCACTCCTTTCTGCCGTGTTTTTCTATCAGCTTTTTCAGTTCATCAGCCTCCTTAGGGGAAAGGGTTCCATCCACTATGAAGGAAGAAAACAGTGCTTTGGCTGACCCGCCAAAAAACGAGTGGAGGACCTTTTGAGCTTCTTCTCGGCCTGCATCTTCCCGACTGATCAGGCTGTGGCAGATGTAATCAGGCTCCGAACGGGCAATTGCTCCTTTGGCAACAAGCTTTTTTATCACAGTATATGTCGTATTCTTATTCCAGTTAATTTGCTCCGATGCAAGCAAAGCCAGCTCTTTTGCCGGTGTGCCTTCATTCTCCCATAACAGCTCCATAAGCTTGCGTTCGCTTTCAAATAATGTAATTTTCTTCACAATGCCCTCCAGACTATTGCAGTAGTTTACATGAATAGACTATCACGATAGTCTGGTGCTGTCAATAAGAAATAAAAAAGGATATCACGATTGTTTGTAGAATTATTTACCATACATAATACCGCTTCATAATGAGCTTATAATATTAACAATGATGACTTACACATCCTCGGACGGTAGTAGTTACTAAGAAAGAAGTCCATGCATTCTGAGTCAAGAAATTTATAATTGGCTTTGAGAAAAAGGCTGTGCTAAATTATGAAGATAAAGAAATTACGGTAGAAGGCAATGCGAGAGATATCATTAACGTGATCTAACAAAATAATGATATAATAGTTCTGAATTAACTGACGAATCAAATGAGAAAGATGTGTCAGAAATCTAGGAGGAATATCGTGGGACAATATGATTTAATTGCTTCTGCTACCTTTGGTCTGGAATCCATAGTGGCCAGGGAAGTTAAGAAGCTAGGATATGAAGATGTGACAACAGAAAATGCAAGAGTGATTTTTAGAGGTGATGAAGAGGCCATTTGCCGTTGCAACCTTTGGCTTCGCTCTGCTGACCGTGTCTTTATCAGAATGGGAGAGTTTTCTGCTACCAGCTTTGAGGAGCTCTTTGAACGCACTAAGGATCTACCCTGGGGTGATATTCTACCCGAAAATGCTAACTTCCCGGTGCAAGGCAAATCCATAAAATCCGGTTTGTTCAGTGTTCCCGATTGTCAAGCTATTGTAAAAAAGGCCATTGTGGAGAAGATGAAACAGAAATACAAAAGGGATTGGTTTGAGGAAGATGGTCCCAGATTTACTATTGAGGTTGGTCTTCTAAAAGACATTGCTACTATTACCATAGATACTAGTGGGGTAGGTCTACATAAGCGGGGTTATCGTCAGACAGCAGGAGGCGCACCTTTAAAGGAAACCTTGGCAGCAGCTATGATAAATTTAAGCTTTTGGAATCCAGACCGTTTACTACTGGATCCTATGTGCGGTTCAGGAACCATACCCATAGAAGCTGCAATGATTGGCCGTAATATGGCACCAGGGTTAAGACGCCAGTTCGATTCAGAGGGATGGCCTATTATTCCTAAGGATCTTTGGGACAAGGCTCGGGAGGAAGCAGAGGACGTTATCGATAGAACTAGGGAATTTCGTATTTTAGCTTCGGACATAGATGGAAGATTGTTAAAAACAGCCAGAGATAATGCGGAGCTAGCAGGTGTAGATGATTTTATAGCGTTTCAAACACTGCCGTTAAAGGAGATTAGCTCAAAGAAGAAATACGGGTGCATCATCACTAATCCTCCATATGGTGAGAGAATGGGAGAACTGCGTGAAGCAGAGGCTTTGTATAAAGAAATGGCCGAAGTATGCAGAGACTTGGATACCTGGTCCTTTTATGTACTTACGTCTTATAAAGAATTTGAACGATTATTCGGTAAAAAGGCAGATCGAAAGCGTAAGCTTTATAATGGCAGAATCCAGGTGGACTATTATCAATTTTATGGCCCTAGACCACCAAGGCAAACGATACTCTAAAAACTTATTTTTCTTTTTTGTGTGGTATGATATTAATGGAGATTGTAAAAAGTCTAGAGGGAAAGGAAGGTGGTTATAACGGGCAAAATATCTGCATATTATGCGGTGCCACATCCGCCCATCATTGTACCTGCGGTAGGCAAGGGAGAAGAGGTGGCAATAAAGGACACAGCCGAAGCGTTTGATAAGGTGGCTGCTGAGATTGAGTCCATAGAACCAGATGTTATTATTTTAATAACGCCACATGGACCATTATTTCAAGATGCTATTAGTTTATCCTACGATGAGAAAATTAGTGGTAGCTTAAGTCGCTTTGGTGCACGTAGTGAAGCGTACAATGCTGATATAGACCTTCCATTAACAAAGCGTATCATAAGCTTGGCTGAAGAAGAGCTAGGAGGCTTATCAACTGTACAGATAACAAAGTCATCTTCAAAACAATTTGGAGTTGAATATGAGCTTGATCATGGAACCATGGTGCCCCTTCACTTCATTAATAAAAGATATAAATCGTATAAGCTTGTCCATATTACTTACGGTCTGTTGCCTAAGTTGCAGTTATACAAGTTTGGCATGCTTATTACAAAAGCTGTTGAGGAAAGCGGTAAGAATGTAGTAATGATAGCCAGTGGTGATCTGTCTCACAGATTAACAAAGGATGGACCTTATGAATACAGTCCCTGTGGTGAAGTGTTTGATACGGAAATTATTTCTCTTCTTTCAGATGGGGATGTTATGGGCATTTTCAATATGGATCCTGGAATCATAGAAGAGGCTGGAGAATGTGCATTGCGTTCCTATTATGTTCTTCTAGGAGCAATGAATGCATATGAATTTAAAGGTAGAAAGTTATCCTATCAGGGTAATTTTGGTGTAGGATATCTGGTAATGAGTTTTGATATAAATAAGACAGGGCGGAATACTTTCAGCCAATTACAGCAGCAGCAAGAGGATAAATACCAGTTAAGACTTAAGGGGGAAGACCCCTATATGAGCTTAGCCAGAGAAAGCCTTGCGCATTATGTTACACATGGCAAGCATCTTAATAAGATTCCATCCTATGTTACCGACGAGATGAACAAGCTTAAAAGAGGTGTATTTGTTTCCATCAGCATAGAAGGTGAGCTTCGCGGGTGCATTGGAACTATCCAACCAACCAAAGATTCTATTGCCAAGGAAATAATTTGGAATGCAGTAGAAGCTGGAATGTTTGATCCCCGATTTCCTCCTGTAGAAGAGGACGAACTTAAGCCGCTGGAATTTTCTGTTGATGTGTTAGCAGAACCGGAGAAAGCTGTGAAATCGGACCTAGATACTACGAAGTATGGTGTTATCGTACGTAGTGGATATAAGTCCGGATTGTTGCTACCAAACTTGGAAGGTGTAGATACAGTAGAAGAACAACTAGATATTGCGCTGAAAAAAGCTGGTATTTCGCCAAATAGCTCTTATAGTATTGAGAGGTTTGAGGTTATTCGGCATAAGGGTGAGAATAGTGATTCATGATGCTTTATATTGGGAGTCAGAAGGGAATAAAGTTCGGTGTTTTCTATGCCCTCATCATTGCTTGATTGGGAATGGCAAATCTGGCATATGCTCTGTCCGAACCAATCAGGATGGCATGTTGAAAACAATCAACTATGGAGAAATTGCCTCCATGTCAGTAGATCCAATTGAGAAAAAACCCTTATATCACTTCCATCCTGGGAAGAGGATTTTATCAGTTGGTACTTTTGGATGCAATTTTATTTGCGATTTCTGCCAGAACTATTCTATAGCTCAATTTAAAGGAAATAGCGAGTTTCTACCAACTGAGCAGCTGGTTGCAAGCTGTACTACACCGAGGGACAATATAGGTATTGCCTTTACATACAATGAGCCTACTATTTGGTTTGAATATGTTCTTGATGCAGCTAAGAATCTAAAAGAAGCATACCCTGATATGAAGGCAGTACTGATTACCAACGGTTATATTAGTGAAGAAGCTCTAAAGGATATTTTACCCTATATCGATGCAATGAATATAGATTTGAAATCCAGTAGTAACGAATATTACAAAAAAATATGCGGTGGAGCGCTAGAGCCTGTGAAGCGAACCATTGAAACTGCATATCGTTATAAATGTCATATAGAGCTTACTACCTTGGTAGTGAATGGCCTTAATGACAGCATGGATGAAATAGATGAGATCTCTTCCTGGTTGTCATCTATAGATAAAAGTATACCGCTTCATTTATCCAGGTATTATCCAGCTTATAAAATGACCCGGCCAGCAACAGACACAGAAGTTATGCTTCAAGCAAGGGAAAAAGCTTTGAAGCGCTTGAACTATGTCTATCTAGGCAACATGAGCAATGTTGATAACTCAACTTGTTGCCCAGAATGTGGGGAAGTATTAATAGAAAGGGATGTTTACTCCATAAAACTGCATATTACTGAACCAGTATGTCCAAGCTGTGGTTCACCTGTTTCAATAAGGTTGTAATTCTTCAGTTTGTGCTTTGCTGTTATCATTAAAATTTAAGAATCTAGACATTATAATGCAAACTACCAAAATTACTATAGGAAACAAAACAGTCATGAATTTTGAAGCTTCACCAGGCATTGTGCCAGGATTATCACCACTTTCAAACCCGTATAGCATGAAGAGTAGAAGATAGGCAGCAGATGTAAATAGGCCTCCAAATTTATTTAGCACACCAAGCAGACTTGAGAAAGAACCTTCTCGCTGAATGCCATGTTTTCTTGTATCTTCATCCAGAATACGGGCGCTGACAATATCCATTGTAGTTGCAACACCAGCAAATCCGAATCCAAAGGCTATAACAACTATTGCTGAAGCTGTTAATGAATTTATAAAATATAGCGGAAGAATGCTTATAGCAATGATAATAAAAGATCTACGCCAAGCTGACATGAGAGAGGTCTTTTTTATAATTTTTACCCATACAGGAATGAAAATTATGGCTGTCATAATAGCTATTCCAAGCATAATAGTAGCGCCTAACCCTTCTTCGCCTAGATGATATTTGACATAGAAAGGAATTCCAGCTTGAACAAGGCCTATTGAAGCATAGAAGGATGCGTTGGTTATGCCATATATCCAGAACTTAGGGTTGGTGACTATCGCCTTGATGGTGCTCCAAAAAGCTGGTTTGGGTTTTCCCATGGATTCAGGAAGCTCATTAGCTCCAAGGGCCATATACCAAATTACAATAATGGCAAGTATTCCATAGATGATTGCTGTTGTAGAAAAGCCTATTTTATCGGTTATCATGGGAGTTAGAGCGATACTGATAATCATAGCAACGAATTGGAATGCTTGTCTCATTGCGTTAGTTTTAGCACGTACTTCGTCACCTCTAAAAAGCTCGGGGAAAAGTGCACCATAATTTGTATTAATTAGAGAGTCTAAAGTCCCGGTCAATATATACATAATTAGCATATACGAAAACACAGAGCCTTGTCCCAATATTCCAGGGGGATTAAAAAATAGTATGAAGCTAAGTACCAACAGTGGTGCACCAATCATCAACCATGGCCTGCGGCGTCCCCACCGTGTTCGTGTCCTGTCGGAAAGAAACCCGTAAACCGGGTTGTCTATGGCATCAATGAATGTATAAATGAAAAGAATCAATGAGAACTGGCGAGTAGTAATGAATCCTAGACGATCAATGTAGAAAAAGGCTGCGTAAGTTTTGAACATATTTATAGGAATAGAAGTTCCGAACATTCCGAAGGCATACCTAATCGATTTGGTTTGTTTAACAGGAGCATATAATTCATTTTGCATATATTTTGCCTCCATCCGATAATATATTACCCAATATTCTTTTATAGAGTGTATATGATACTATATGTTTTAATATATCATGATTTGATAATTATTCCAATTGATTTGTGTAAAAATTTGATTTTGTGATACAATAAAACAAATTACATTACTTTAAATTTATATAAAATATTTTTGGAGGTACTTATGAAATTTTGTTGGAGCACATTAAGTGTAAAAAAACATGGAAGAATCACTAGAGTTCTATACAGAAATAGTGGGGCTTAATTTAAATAAAAGGTTTAAAGCTGGACCTGGAACAGAGATTGCATTTTTAGGTGACGGAGAGACAAAGGTAGAACTCATTTGTCAACAAGATAAAAATGATGTTCAAGTAGGTTCAGATATTTCATGGGGATTTGAAGTTACATCAGTCGATGAGATGATAGATTTTGTAAAGGATAAAGGTGTTGAAATTGAGAGCGGTCCGATTCAGCCAAATCTCCCATACAAAATGTCATAGATCCCAATGGTCTAAGGATACGTGGAAGTGAGGATTAGCCATGACTAAACATCGTATATATACTATGAGCTTCGCAAAGGTTTACCCCATGTATGTTGCGAAGGCGGAGAGAAAAGGACGTCATAAAGCAGAAGTAGATGAGATCATCCGTTGGTTAACAGGGTATAGCCAGGAAGAATTAGAAATTCAAATAGAAAAAGAGATAGATTTTGAGACCTTCTTTGGTGAAGCTTCCCAGCTGAATCCATCGCGGTCATTAATCAAAGGTGTAGTCTGTGGCGTTAGGGTAGAAGATATCGAAGAACCTTTAATGAAGGAAATTCGCTATTTAGATAAGTTAATTGATGAATTAGCTAAAGGTAAAGCAATGGAGAAGATTTTGAGAGCATAAGAATGGTTAATGAAAAACTTATTAAGGGGTGGGTGTAGTTTGAGCAAGTATTGTCTAAGCATGGTTCCTATATTTAGTCATTTAAATGAAGATCAAATGGAAAAGATCATGCCAAGAATCAAAGAGGCTGAATTCAAGAAAGGTGAAATAATCTACAGCGCAGGAGATGAATCAGATACTCTCTACGTGGTACGAAGAGGTAGGGTAAAACTATATCGCCTTTCTGCTACAGGTAAGGAACAATTAATTGCTTTCTTAAATCCAGGTGAGTTTACTGGTGAGCTGGCACTATTTAGAGGGGGTAGCTATGGAAGGTTTGCAGAAGCTACAATGGACACCGAGTGCTGTACCATAAGAAGGAGAGACCTGCAAGAATTTTTGTTAGAATATCCTACAATAGCATTAAAGCTTTTAAATGAGTTTTCAAATAGAATTGAAACATCAGAAAAGCAACAAACAAGATATGCTACCGAAAAGGTGGATACTAGAATTGCCATGTTTATAGTCGAGAGCTTAGAAAGCGAGGATTCTACAATAGTTGAACTACCAATGTCAAAGAAAGACATAGCTTCTTATCTTGGAACAACGCCCGAGACAATAAGTAGAAAGTTAAATGAATTTGAAGAAGCTGGATTAATAAAACGACTTTCCAATAAAAAGATAAAAGTATTGGATGTTGATGAGCTATTGTTTGTGTAAACCCTACCAGTTTCTTTTCCCTACTCAATTACTATTTGCTTGTTTTGATTGTGAAATCAGGCGGATTTTGAATATGCTTTTTAACTGCACATAAATCCATAGATTTTATAATAGCATTCTCATATTTTTTCGGAAAATCTTCTGGTACTTTTAGATCTAATGATACTCTACTTACCAAACCACTATTAATGTCCCTTTCAATATCCATGGAGATACTCATTCCCTCCGTGGAAATGCTTTTACTATTACAAAAGCCTAATGCGTATATTCCTGCACAGGTAGCTATAGAGCTTAAGAAGAGTTCAAAAGGGGAAGGTGCACTGTCTTCTCCACCTGACATTGTTGGTTGATCAGTACTAATTGTATGTCCTCTTAGCTTTGCATCTACTCTAAGACCACCAGGGAATTCTACTTTTAAGTAATCCATTAAAACCATCCTCTTTAATTATTTTTTCATCTTTGTGTCCTTTATTAGTGTTAACCTTATTATATAAATTATATTTTTAATTTACAGTGACTTAGTCACAAAGATTAGATGAGTATGATAGAATCATTATTGAAGAATCTTTAAAATAATAATTCCTAAGATCTCAATTAAATAAACAAAAGGAGATAAAACTATGAAGATACTGGTAATTGGTGGAACTGGTCATGTTGGTACATTTTTAGTTCAGCAGATCAAGGAGCAAGGCCATGATGTGGTTATTGGATGCCGCGGTAAAACCACAATTCCGGCAGAGTCACCACTATACAAGGTACAGAGAGTCACATGCAATTCTGCTGATCCGGAAAGCATGAAAGAATTGACAAAGGATCGTTATGAGGTAGTGATCGATTTTCCAGGTACAGCCTACAACACCTATAAAGTATTTCGTGATACGGCGTCTCATATAATAGCCTGTGGTTCACTATGGATGTTTGGGTATCCACATGTGGTGCCCACACCAGAAATACGCCAGGAAAAATGCTTTTCTGAGGGGTATGAAAAACGTTATCTTGAGATACAAGAAATGATAGGTGATTCGGGTAAGCACCGTGCAGTTTTTACAGCTATAATGCCACCAAACATTTGCGGTCCTGGTAAGATTCCGCTGGAAACCCTAGGTGGGAGAGACATAGAGGTTCATCGAGCACTTAAGCAAGGGAAGGCAGTTTACTTGCCAGATGGACCAGAAGCGCTTATTGGGCCTTGCGATGCAAATGATATTGCCAATCTTTTTGCCTTAGCTGTCAATAATCGTACAGCTGCTGCGGGGCAGATTTTCAATGTCGGATCTAGTTACTCTGTAACAGCATCACAGCTTGTAGGTATCTATGCCGAAATATATGGAGTAAACATACCGATAGAGAAGGTTTCCTGGGATCACTACATAAAAGACATCAGCCCAGGAATTGGCTACTGGTGGCATTTCTTTGCACATATGCAACCAGATATCTCAAAAGCTAAGCGCCTCCTTGGATATTCTCCTCGTTATACGCCAGAAGAAACCCTTGCAAGGGCTGTTCGGTGGATGTTTGATCAAAATCTTTTATAATTATTGATTGATATAATAATTGTACCATTGAAAGTCTGTATGGCTAGAACTGAGAATAAAAGTTGTAGCGGCAATGATAATCGGATTTAGTCCTGTTCTGTCTGATTAGTTTTCACCAAGTCCACGAGAATGGAAAAATTTCAGGTACACAGCTAAGGAAGCTAAAACAAAGGATATCAGATACATGATTTGATAACCGCTATATTGAAACACGGAATTTGTAAAGCTAGGTAAGAGGTTACGTACTATACTGCCCACAGTGGGGCCAAGCAACGAGCCAAGCCCCATTGCGGCGCCGAACCAGCCTTCATAAATTGTCCTTTGCCCATCCTCTGGCATAAGACTATAGCGATAATTTACAGTAGCAACATTAAACCCACCAGCACCGAAGCCTGCTAAAAATGGAGTAATGAGAAACAATAGCAGAGTTTTCTGGGTCATAAAACCATAAAGGAAAAACTCTGATGCCATTAACAAAGCACTGGCACTTAACACAAAGTATTGGCCTTTATTTGTTTCAATGCGGTCCCAAAGTCTGGTACCTATGATCATGTTTATATATGACACCGTGTATATTACAGATATCAGGCTATAATTCAACTTCAAATATCTTATCTGATAAAGTGATGTAAAAGAGCTTGACAGTGACAGGCTGAAATAATAAGCAAATATGAATAACAGAAATTGTCTGTATTCTTTGGTTTTGATAGGTTCAAGGAAGGAATCTACATCAACTTTCTTAGTAGCTTTGCGTACTTTATTTTTCGGTTCATGAACATTCATCAGTACTATAGAATCTGCAAGGGATAATAAAAGGCTTACAGTGAAGACTATCACAAAGCCTGTTAAGCTCTTTTTAAAAAGATCAAGGAGTAGGCCCATTGCAAGTGAAAATACGGTGAAAGAAATCCGAAGCCAGAACATGCGCAGATAGATATAGCGACTCTTCGTTTGATTATTTGGCAACAGACTTATCATCCAAACCATAACACCAACACTATATATACTCCAAATCAGATTACTTATGATTACCATTATAGTGGTTAAATATATCAAGGTGGTATTGTCCTTAATAAGAAATGGAAGGTATACGATGGAGCATTTTAGAAATCTTGACACCATATTCATGGTGATTAGTAAAGCTTTTCTTGCCTCCATTCTTTCAAATATCAGGAAAGAAAACAGAGATATTATAAGAGACCAAGTAGGAGCGCTGTTAAGGATACCTACAAGGAAATCATCTGCTTTTAAGGTCACCAAATAACCTGACATAAAAAAACCTGTTGTTAAAGTAACGGCAGCATTAATCAAAATTCCATCAAAAATAAATAGGATTTGGCTTCTTCTATTCTCCCCCTGACAGAGGGAAAAAAATACTCTATTCCTGAACCTCTTCACACTTATACCTCATTGTTAATAATATTTAAATGCACTACTACTAACTACTAACTATATTCAAGTTCATTATAATATAGAAATGACCTACTTTCTAGTACTTGCAAGTAAATATACAACCAATATAAAACCACCTCTCAATGGAAAGGTGGTTCTTAGTTTGCCAAATTATCAGTTCTAGCAGTTATCCATTACCTATCACTGTTTAACAACTGCACGGCGTACGAGTAAAAATGAAATAGCTCCAAATATAAGATATCCGATGATGAAACTCATTATCGCTATAAAGGGATTGATGGTTTGCCCAGCGAAACCCATGGTTCTTGAAATAAAGTTTCCTATAAACTGTGAAACAGCACCTTGGGTAATTGTCTCAACATAGGGAAATACCACAAATAAAAGTAGGAACGGAATCACGGAAACAATCCATTTCAAAATGAGGGTGCTCCGATAGTAAATCAGTGTGATGCAATAACCAAGCATAGCTACTGCGGAATATAGAAAAGTGTACCATAGAAATTGCTCCATTATTATTTGAACATGATTCAAAAAAGACAATGGGGCGACAAAGCTACTATACCGCTGTCCATAAAGCTGCAAATACAAGCTATTGGGCGGGACGACAAATGCAACAAGCTTTGAAATCACAATATCCATAACGGCCATGATAATTCCTAATGTTAACGCAGTTGCTGCGTAACTTAAAAACTGTGTTTTTCTGGATACACCGTTAGTAAGGCCAAAGTGGAAGTTGGACTTAAATGAATTAAGCCCCATAACGAACAAAAATATAAACGATGACATCTCCATGCCGCCTATTGAAGAATCTCCATTAATAAGCATATTTGCT
>LFRM01077852.1_pt1 | contig 19680 bp, 17 predicted proteins | sample 618341 | NCBI WGS metagenome assembly LFRM01 (sample SAMN03654438, study PRJNA283298) | anaerobic digester metagenome | isolation source: pool of bioreactors CSTR01a, CSTR02a, and CSTR03a thermophilic anaerobic... | place: Denmark: Kgs. Lyngby | collected 2014-05-21 | reverse complement strand
TATGTCCAGATGGGCAAGGCCGACCACTATATAGAGGCCAGCATGGCAAAGATCTATGCATATATGGCTGCGAAGGAGTTGGATTTCCTGATCGCACCCGAATTTGTGGTGGACCACTATCTCTCGGCTTTGGAAATGCGGGACTTTACCGACCTCTACGATCCTTCCCATCACAGCCTTTTCACAATCCTAGAGCCTCACCTCCGTACGAGCATCTCAAGTGAAGGAGTCCAAGGGAACTACAAGCTGGAGCTCGGGTTTACCCGGTATAGCGGAGAGATTCCTCTTTATATGATCATTCCAAAAGAGAGCCCGAATCCTGGCAGTGTATTGCAATTTTTGGAGTTCGCTCTGAAATAGGCTCTCTTCTTACATCCAAAATAAGTTTCCTAAGTAGAACAAAACGGCCTTTCGGCCGTTTTTCATTCGTTACAGGTTGTCCCCTCGCACATCGTGCAATATCTGCCTCACTTCAGGATCGGCAAACTGCTCATCGATCTCCTTAGAGGTAAGACCGAGAAACTCATGACAGTGATAATGAATCCACTGCTCCTCTTCAGGTGAGTTCAGCACGTGTTTGCGGCAGTAGTAGTCGGGTTGTATGGGAAGGGGCTCCTCATTCTTGTAGAGAGGCACCTTGTAGTCATATACGGCGATCTTGAGGTCTTCACGGGGTATGCCCTTATGCATGATGATTTCTGCAAGGGCGTTGACAGTCTTGCCTGTATCAAAGATATCATCAACAACAAGAATCCTGTCACCGGTTCTCAAATGCTCGGGTGAATAGGTCCAACCATCGACCATGACATTTGTCTGGCTCCTGAGATACCCATAAGAGCGGGCTACAACAGCGGCATAAAAAACAGGGCGTCCTTTTTCTCGAATACGGACCATCTTGTAGTATTCGCTGAAAACATTTGCCATATAGGCTCCACCCCTCAAGGAAGCATAGATGATATCAGGTATGAAATGATCCTCAATATACATCTTGTGGGCAAGCTTCAAGGCGCTGTCGCGAATTGTATCGCCGGATATAAACTCTTTTATCACCTTTGCACTCCTAAATTATGCTTCTACCGTAAGGATTTCCAAACCGTCCTTGGTGAGGGCGATGGTATCTTCAAAATGTGCAGAGGGTTTGCCGTCTGCTGTGACTACAGTCCATCCATTCTCCAGGGTCCTGACATTTTTAGTCCCAAGATTGATCATGGGTTCGATTGCCAGCACCATTCCCTCACGGATTCGAGGATTCGGCATGAAGGAGCTTACATAGTTGGGTATGGAAGGATCCTCATGTACATCGAGGCCTACCCCATGTCCGCAGAAATCGCGTACGACTCCGTAGCCCTTGGAGTTTGCCAGTTTGTAGACGGCACCACTGATGTCCTGTATGCGGGCTCCCTTCTTTCCTGCTGCCTCAATACCCAGAGCTAGGCATTTTTCAGTCACAGTACACAAATCCTTCCACTCTTTCTTGGTTTCCCCAATGATGAAGGTTCGGGCCATATCGGAGAAATGGCCGTCGAGGTTGATGCCCAAATCTATATCGACGAGGTCACCTTCGGCGATGAGCCGGTCCTTGCTGGGAATCCCATGGATGACCTCCTCGTTGATGGATATGCAGGCTGTAGCAGGAAATCCCTCATAATCCAGGAAAGCAGGCTTTACCTTGTGTTTCATCATGAAATCATAACAATACTTATCAATGGTAAAGGTGGACATCCCAGGCTCCATAAAGGAAGGTAGTGAATTCATAAGGCGGGCTGTCAGCTGACACGCCTCGCGTATTCTTTGTATCTGGTCAAAGGTTTTCAGTCGTATCATGCTCAGTTTTTCCTTTTAGGGGAAACAGTTGCTTTTGCATCGTATCCAGCATTCCATTGATGAACTTGTAGTTCACTTCGGTTGAAAAGTCTTGTGAAAGCTTAACTGCTTCATCGATGATGATATGGGGATGGATATCGCCATACAAGAGACAATACACACTAATCCTCAGAACATTCCTGTCGACGATATCGATACGTTCCAAGGGACGGTTCAACGAGAATTGGGAGATCAGCTCATCTATCTGCCCAAGGTTCTCGATGGTTCCCTGAACAAGATAGTGGGCATATAATTTAACCTCTTCTTCAAGATCCGCATATTCTGCATCTGTGATGCCGCTAAAGTGTTGAGGAATATGCTCCTTTGTCATGATATGGTTAAAATCAAGAGCATAGAGTGTCTGTATTGCAAGTTCCCTTGCCTTGTGTCTTGTTCTCATAATTATTTCTTATACAGGATGTTTACGCTTGCGCTCTTGCGCAAATCTTCCACCAAAGAGTTGATGGCCGAATAGTAAATTTCCTGTTGTTTCGCTCCTGTGAGTTGTGCTGTGATGTAGTCACGGATTGTGGTGGTGGTATCGGGATTGATCTGATCGTCAAGAGCCAATATCTTGGTTTCATTGTAGGCCAGGATCTTCAGGATATGAAAACCTGTATTGGAGACCACCACATCGCTGGTACTCCCCACATCGGTTGAGAATGCCATATCAAAGAAACCTTCACCCAGACCAAGAAGAGCTTGCTCATCATCCATGGTCAGCCAACCGATGTCTCCAGCCTTGCTCTTGCTCTGCTTGTCCTGTGAGTACTCCACAACTGCCTTTTCAAAAGAGACGGTTCCATAGCGCAGTTGCTGAGCAACACGATCCATGGTCGCCTTATTCTTCTTGTTAGTCGCCTCATCATCGGTAAATGGAATGAAGATATGACTGAGTTTGACAGTCTCGGGACTGACAAATTGTGTCTTGTTCTTTCTATAGAAGGAAGATACTTCGGTTTCTGAAATTGAAACCGGCTTATTCAGTTCTGAAGCTTTCTTCAGTCTGACATAAGCGTCCACCATCAGTTGCTCGCCGATCATCTGCCTGTACGAATCGACGCTGCCAAAATTCGCGTTGACAACTTGCTTGAACTCATCATCGGTGAGCTTCTGGCCGTAGCTGGACTCGATGCTGGCTTTCTGTGAGGCATATGCCTGGTCAATCATAGCGTCAGTTATCTTGACACCATCACGCGCTGCACCCTGGCGGAACAACTCGTTGTTTATCAGAAGGTTTAGGATCTGCAATGGATCGACTGTTGCAGGATCGGCACCACTTTGGACCGCACTAGCCTTGTATCGAGCCACCTCCGCATCAAGTTCGGAAACTGTGATGGGGGTTGTCTTGGTAAGACGGACAGTGGCTGCGGGAGCACCAATCGGGGCTGCAAAAAGAACCATGCTTGCCAGTAAAACGGTGGTAGCCAAAACTAATATTCGTTTCATTAAAAACTCCTAGAGATTACTTGAGTACAAAATAACTGAATACAGGATAAAAGTACATTAAATTTGCAGATGTTTTCCAATTGCCCTTGCATAATCAGGTTTGGTGACGATCTCACTCTTCTTAAGGAACAGGCCTTCATGCTCCATGGTCTTCATAAGAGCCTGCAAGGTTTTCATTGATCGGAGCCCACCCTTAGAGACGAAGCCCATACAACGTATGCCGGAAACTTCCCCAGCAGACCTAAGGAACTGGGAAACAGTTGTAGGGATCTTACCACCCCAAAAGGTGTTGGCTTCCGTTCCAAAGATAAGATAGTCATAGAATGAAACCTTTTTCCCCATGTCGAGGTTCATATCAATGATATCAACCTGATGGCCTTGTGAGGAGACTCCCTCCGCCAAGGATTTGGCAATAGCTTTGATTTTTTCGCTCTCTCTAGAGGCGGAAGCATACAATACGCAAACTTTCATATGATATCCCTTATAACAGATACCGACCGCACATCATGCGGCCGGCAGTCAAATAACAAATGGCATCTACCGACCTAATTGGTTGCGGCAGGAGCTTCAACTGTACTAGCAGGAGTCTCTGATTCCACCCACCAGTCAGTGGTTTGCTGAACCTGTTCAGTCTTCACCGAATCGAGAAGCTTGTCTTGAGACGGACTCTTGTTGACAAATGCTACGACAAGAGCAAGAACCATGAACACTACAGCCAGCGTAGCAGTTGCTTTCGTAACGACACTGCTTGCATGAGATCCGAAGGCAGTATTACTACCACCACCGAAGATGCCGCCCAATCCTTCACTCTGTTCATCCTGCACTGCGACAAGGAAAATCAAAAGGAGACTGACGATCACGAATAGTACCAACAAAATAACGCTCAAAACACCCATTTAACTACTCCGGTTTGTTACATATCAAAAGTGACGATAGGCAAGAACTGCTCAACAGAGAGCGAAGCACCGCCAACAAGGGCACCATCGATATGTTCCTTGGACATCAAAGACTTAACATTTGAAGCCTTTACTGAACCACCATACTGTATTATGAGCTCTTCTGCAACACCCTTTGTATAGAGTTTGGCTACAAGAGAACGAATAAAAGCATGAGCACTATCTGCATCTTCCGGTGTGGCGGTCTTTCCAGTACCTATAGCCCATACAGGCTCATAGGCAATGGTGATCCTAGCCATATCCTCAGCAGAAACACCCTGAAGGCCAACTGTGACCTGACGGGTCAGAACCTCTTCCAGCTTGCCTGCTTCCCTCTCTTCAAGAGTCTCTCCGACACAAAGGTCCACGTCCATCTTCTCTGAGATGGCAAGCAGGACTTTCCTGTTGATCAGAGCGTCAGTCTCACCGAAAATAGCCCTTCTTTCGCTATGGCCAAGGAGGACAGTATTGACCCCAAGGTCCTTTAGCATGGCAGGACTTATCTCTCCGGTGAAAGCACCGCTCTTGTTGTCGCTCATGTTCTGAGATGCAACGATGATGTTGCTGCCTTTGACAGCTTCCATCACAGCGGGGATGGTGACAAAAGGAGGAGCGATCATGACCTTGGTCTTTACCCCTTCCAAAGCCTTTACAAGTTCCTTAGCGAAAGCCGCACCCTCACTGGGGGTCATGTTCATTTTCCAGTTTCCAGCAATATAAGGTTTTCTCATCTTATTTCTCCAATGCCTTGATGCCAGGAAGGACCTTCCCTTCCAAAAACTCAAGGGATGCACCTCCACCGGTGCTCACGTGACTAATCTTATCGGCAAGGTTGAACTTGTTGACAGCTGCAACAGAGTCGCCCCCACCCACTACTGTAGTACCCTTGCAGGTTGCAAGAGCTTTTGCAATGGCGAGGGTCCCTTGGGCAAACGCCTCAAATTCAAAGACACCCATAGGACCGTTCCAGACGACACTCTTAGCACCTTCAACAGCAGAGACGATCAGCTTCACTGTCTTGGGACCGATGTCCATACCGATGAGGTCCCCTGAAATGTCTGCACTGTCAACGGTTATGGCCTTGGTGTCTTCCTTGAACTCAGCACCACATAGGTGGTCTACAGGAAGGATTACCTCGACCCCTTTTTCCTTAGCCTTCGCAAGGAAGGAGGATGCCGTATCCTTGTACTCCTCTTCAACCAGGCTCTTTCCTATGGAATGACCCTGAACAGCGAGGAAGGTATAGGCCATTCCTCCACCGATTACGATGGTATCGCAGGAGTTGACCAGGCTTTCAAGAACCCCAATCTTACTTGAAACCTTTGAGCCACCGATAATGGCAACAAAGGGTTTTTCGGGGTTCTCTAGCAGAGGAGCCATGAACTTAACCTCTTTTTCAATGAGGAACCCTGCGTAGGAGGGCAGATAGTGCGCCACACCAGCAGTGGATGCATGAGCTCTGTGGGCAGTGCCAAAAGCATCGTTCACGTATACATCGCCAAAAAGTGAGAGCTTTTTAGCAAAATCCAAGTCATTCTTCTCTTCTTCAGCGTAGAATCTGACGTTCTCGAGCAGCAAAACCTCACCACTCTTAAGAGCCTCAACCTCTTTGGCAACCTCGGCCCCGATGACATCGGAAGCAAGCTTGACCGGTCGGCCCAGTAACTGGGCGAATTTCTTGGCGATGGGAGCCATGGACAATTCAGGATTTTTCTTTCCCTTGGGCCTGCCGAAGTGGCTCATCGCTACGACGCTGCCGCCTGCATCCAAAATATACTGTATGGTGGGCAGGGCAGACCTGATCCTGGTATCGTCAGTTACTTCACCGTCTTTCAGCGGTACATTGAAATCAACACGAACAAGAGCTCTCTTGCCTGAGAAATCATAATCCCTGATAGTTTGTAAAATCATACTAATCCCCTTTCTCTATAAATGATGCATATCCCCAAGCAAAACCTCAGGCCTGCTTTGCAACAGGCCTGAAGATAGTGTAGCTTAAGTTATTTCACCAGTTTCTTGGCGAGGTCGACAACACGGGTTGAGTACCCCATCTCATTGTCATACCAGCTGAGAACCTTGATCATCTTCTCACCCATTTTCATGGTCAGAGCAGCATCAAAGATTGAAGAGTGACTGTTTCCAACGATATCATGGGAAACAATGGGATCTTCAGTATACTCGAGAATACCCTTCATCGGGCCTTCTGCTGCCTTTTTCATAGCTGCATTGACTTCTTCAACGGTAGCATCCTTCTCAAGCATGACGACTAGGTCGACAATGGATCCGACAGGAATAGGAACACGCATTGCCATTCCGTTAAGTTTGCCCTTCAAAGAGGGAATGACATCAGATACGGCACGGGCAGCACCAGTGGTGGTAGGAATGATTGACACGGCACCTGCTCGTGCACGGCGAAGGTCAGAGTGAGGCTGATCCTGCATGACCTGGTCATTGGTGTATGCGTGGATGGTGGTCATGAGACCGCGCTCGATTCCGAATGCATCATCAAGAACCTTTGCAATCGGAGCAAGACAGTTGGTTGTGCAGGAAGCGTTAGAGAAAGCTTCGAGGCTCAGGTCGAGCTGGTCGTCGTTGACGCCGCAAACCACGGTCTGTTCGATCTTGTCCTTTGCAGGAACGGTCAGGATTACTTTCTTTGCACCAGCCTTGATGTGATCCTTGTAACCGCCCTTTGGCCCTTCGGCAACGGTGAAAACGCCAGTTGATTCGATGGCTACATCAACCCCAAGCTCCTTCCAAGGAAGTTCAGCGGGATTCCTGAGTGCAAACACTGGAATGGTCTTTCCGTCAACAATGATTGCATTGTCGCCAACTTCTACAGTCTTGTCATACACACCATAGTTGGAGTCATATTTCAAAAGATGAGCCAGTGTCTTAGGACTGGTCAAGTCGTTGATACCGACAATCTCGATATTCTTGTCTGCAAAAGCAACCTTAAATACGTTGCGTCCAATTCTTCCAAAACCATTAATTGCAATTTTCATTGTATTCCTCCGGGAATTTTAATTCCGTATCGATATTAATATACTGTTTACCCCCCAAAGGGTCAACGTAGTATCAAATTATTTGACCACCAATTTTAATTGGTTGATCTTATGTCCGTCAATGCTCTCTACAGTGAATACCGCCTGGGAATCCTCAATGGATTCACTTTCCGACGGAATCCTGCCAAAAAGCTCGAAAACATAACCACCGATGGTCTCAAAGTCCTCTTCGTCGATCTTCAGCCCTACTCTCTCATTGACATCATCAATGGAGGTTCTAGCCTCTACAATATATACCTGTTCTTCAACTTTGAATATTCCATCACCCTCATCCTCATCAAACTCATCTTGGATATCTCCAACGATGACCTCAAGGATGTCTTCCATGCATACGATCCCACTGACACCGCCGTATTCATCAATTGCTATGGCGATGTGTACCTTGCGGACCTTGAATTCCCTAAGCAGGTCATCAAGATGCTTGCTTTCAGGGATAAAATAAGGCTTTCGCATAAGTTTACGTACATCGAAGTCATTCTCAACCCCATGTCGTAAGATATCCTTTGCATAGAGGATTCCAACAATGTTATCTATGGTGTCCTCATATACGGGATACCGTGAATAACCTTGTTCCTGGATTATCTCATAAAACTCATCGAGGGTGATCGTACTGTTAAGGAATTCCACATCGACCCGGGGGACCATGATCTCTTTTACCGTCTTGTCCTTGAGTTCCTCGATCCCTTCAATCATCGTCTGCCGTTCTTCAATCTCAACCTTCTGGCGAAGCTCCTGATCCAAATTGTGGTGCTTTTTCTTGAACAAGCCTTTCATTCGCGAAATCAACGTTTAATCCCCCCAAGTTTCATGAGAATCTGCTCCTGTTGTACGAGCATTGGCTCAAGCGCATCATTGCTTGCATGATCAAATCCAAGGAGATGCAGCAAGCCATGAACCAAGAGCCGAAACAGCTCCTCATCGACATCAACACTAAATGATTGTGCATTTCTTTTCAAGGTATCTATCGATATCACCATGTCTCCAAGCACTCTAAGTTCTACTGGCGGTGTACTATCCCCACTAAAAGAAAGTTCAGGCCAACTGAAGTCCTGGAGATCTTCTTCCTGGACAAAAGAAAGGATGTCAGTGCTCTCATCCTTGTCGCGATAGGTCTTGTTAAGCTCTTGCATTCGCACATCGCTTACAAAGCTGAGAGAGAGCTCACAGGGGTCCACGCCCAGTGCCTCCAAAACAGATACGATCCGCTTCCTTACCAGTTCTTCAGGTGCAACTTCCCGGTAGGAATCATCATCGTACGATATGTCCACTACCAATTCTTTTTTCATATCCGCTTATCCTTTTACAGGTGTTTTTTGCAAGGTATCCCCTAGCTCTTCGGGATAGGCTATACGGTGATGGTCCCTTCCTATCAGTGATTGTAAAAATGAAGAGCCGATAAGTTCCAGGTCCGTTAGCGAGAGCAAGGAGTCCTTGAGCTGGTCTCTTGCAATCTTGCCCATGATAACAGAGTGGATCAGCTTCTCATACTTGGAAGGAGAAGCCTTTTTCAAAGTCCTGCTGGCAGCCTCGACACAGTCGGAAAGCATTACGATCGCAGCTTCCGGAGTAGTGGGAGTCACCCCATTGTAGGAGTAGTCATCCTCATTTACATCAATGCCTGAGACCTGTGCCTGTTCTTTTGCTTCATGGTAGAAAAATTGGATCACATCGTTGCCATGGTGTTGGGCAATTATATCCAACACTTCCTGCGGCAGCCCGGCTTCCCTGCCTTTTTCCACGCCTAGTTTGACGTGGCTTTTGATAATGGCCACGGAAAGACTCGGCTTGATATCATCATGCTTGTTCTCCTGGCCTTGGTTTTCAATGAAATATTCCGGATGGTCAACCTTGCCAATATCATGATAAATGCCCCCTACCCGGGCAAGCATAGCATTTGCTCCGATTGCCTTAGCCGCATTGTAAGCCAAGTCAGCTACATAGCGGCTATGATTATACGTTCCCTGGGCTACGACAGAGAGGCGGTCAAGTACCGGGCTGTCGGCAAAGGCGAGTTCGCTGAGGCGAAAGGATGTCGGAATGTTGAATACCCTCTCACACAGAGGGACAATGGCGGCTACAAGCACCAACGATACCGATATGTTGACCACCAGAGCACCCAAAAGGCTGATAATCCCATTGAAGGAGAGTCCTGCTAGCAGATTCAGTGAAATCGCAATGAAACTGCTGAAGAGACAGGCATAAAACCAGTTATAGATATCTTCAAGTCTCTTGATGGTGAATTGGAAAAAATACAGACAGAATCCAATAGTTGTCATGGAGAAAAAGAATGTCAGGGCAGTGCTGTGGGGAAGGATCATGGCGTAGCATGAGAGCATGAAGCCACTGATGATACCGACACGTTTCTTGTTGGTGATCTGTGAGATGAAGATAGGTGCGAACAGGACGGGCAAGAATGAATCCTTGAATTGGATGGAGTTTTGCATGGTCCAGTGTGAGATGAGATACAACATCAAAAGGGATAGCAGGATGGAGGAGAGCATCAGGTTCAGATAGAGATAATGACGTTTCTCATGCTTGAGAAATTCTGTGAAGACATACAGGGCTGAGCCGGTAGCCAACACGATGAAAATGAACCTTCCTATCAATTCAAGTACAGTGTAGTTGATCGAGGAACTTTTCATCTTTGAGACCAAGGCCATCTGTTCCTCAGTAATGACAGAGTCCTTGGCTATAAGCTTCTGCCCTCGCTGGATGGTAACCAGCTCGGGCTTGACCTGTTGCTTGGCTACTGTACGGAGTTGAAGGGTTTTAGCTTCGTTAAAGCGAACATTATCCTCAAGCAAAAGTGAAAGGGTGTCAAGAAGCAATTGGGGCTGGAAAAGAGGGTTCGCATCCGTATACGCCTTCAGCCAATAGGAAAGATAGTGTTCCAGATTCTCTTTGGTCACAATGGAATTGAAGGGTTGCTCGACAAGGGAGCGTGCCTTCTCCATGGTTAGGGTATTGTCCATATAGAAGAACTCATAGCCATTCTGTCTGTTCTTTTGTACATCCGATTGTGAGAAAAGGCCTTTTTGCAGGATAAGTTCACTGGTCTCTTCAAGTGCTGACAGCATGAATTTCAAATCTTGTTCGCTCATTTCAGCAAAACGAGCCATGACATTCGCAGAATCAGGAGACCCTACCCTTTCAAATTTCTGCACATCTGTCTTTGCAGGATCCAAATAATCAATGAAATCCTGAACTCGGGAAACCGAGACAGAGGTGGCATGGAGGGAGAACGAGAAGTAAGGTAGCACCTTCTCCTCCGCCTTTGCCAATAGGCGCTCAGTCTGTTCGATATCCTCATATTCAAAGGAGGAAAATGCAAAGACATCCTCATTGGCCAAAGAGCCTACCTCATAGCGTGACGAGAATGAACGCACCCCCTTTCCCGGGCTGCTGATCAAAACCAAGGGGATGATCATCGCCGCGGAAACTATCAGGACTACAAGAATTATGGCAAGGGTCCTTTGGTTTCTGATGTTGAGGGCTTTTTTCTCTTTGCTCAATTGTTTTCTGCTCATTACTGGTTACCCTTGTCGTTGTTCTTGGCATCAATTGCATACGCATCGATAATCTGTTGGACTATGCGGCTGCGCACCACATCGCACGAATCAAAAAGAACAAACTCGATATCTTCAATATCCTGCAGTATTTCCATGGCATGGACAAGTCCGCTCTTGCGATGCCTGGGCAGGTCAACCTGGGAGATGTCCCCTGTTATGATAGCACTCGACTGCTCTCCCAGACGGGTCAGGAACATCTGCATCTGCTCTATGGTGGTATTCTGCGCCTCATCAAGTATGACGATGGCATTCTGCAGCGAACGGCCCCGCATATACGCAAGAGGCGCTATCTCAATGCTCCCGTTCTCTTCCAGGCGATGGATGGTGGAGAGGCTTGTCATTGACTCCATCGCATCATAGAGAGGCCTCAGGTACGGATTGATTTTCTGGGCCAGGTCACCTGGAAGGAATCCCAGGTTCTCTCCAGCCTCAACTATCGGCCTGGTAAGGATCATCTTATTTCTTTGTCCTGAAAGGAGCATGCTCAATGCATAGGTAACGGCAAGGAAGGTCTTACCTGTACCGGCAGGACCGATGCCGAACACTACCTGCTTCTGTTGCATTGCCCGAATATATTTCTCCTGACGTGCTCCCTTGGGATAGGCTATTCGGTTCTGTACGACAAGAGAGGGCTTCTTCTCACTCTCTTCATTGCCGTTTTGGGCGATGTCCATCACCGACCTGGCGTGTTTGAGACCCTGATACTCCATGAATATCTCAGCTTCGCTTATGTAGTCCTGTTTTTCAGCCATATCTTTCAGACGGGGTAAAAGCCTTTGGAATCGATTTCCAGAGGCTTCATTAGGACATGTATAAGAGAGTTTGATACCTTTTGCAAAAAGTTCACAACCAAGTAAAGCTTCCATGTAAGGCAGGTTGCGGTCATTGATCCCACAAACACGTTGCATCTGCTCTTCATTATCGAAATCGATACTGCTTTCCATCTCCCACCTTATGATGAAGGACTTTGCATCCAGACACCGGATCTTTCAGTCCATTTCTCATCAACTTTAAGTTCAGGGATAGTCTTCCATTGGAGGAAAACCGAAACAACCGGAACCCATTTGTATTGATTGGCCAATAGTACTACATTTCCCGTATATTTACAATTCAAAGACCAGTCCTCCATATAGTGTGTCAGCTCTATGGGGATGGAGTTCATGTTGAACTGGGTGAAATGCCTGCCCCCTCCCACCAGGTCAAAGGAGCGTGCAAGGTCCGCCCACATGAGGGGGAAGGAGAAACCGGAACCGTCATAGTACCGGTGGAATCCCCTATTGGTGCTTGTAAGTGAAAAAGAGAAATCAAGGAACTCAGCAATGGAAAAGCCAGCCTTTGCAGTCAGACTCAAGGCCGTGGCGTACGTATCGACAAAACTGATGTTCAGTTTGGCATCAAGGCCGAGCCTTAAGGTGATCCGTCTCTTCCACCATGAATGGGTAAGGTCCTTGATCGCTACCTGAGTGGTGAAACTCTCAGCAATCAGAGCATCAGAAGGTCCGGAATAGACCAGGGTGGATGTTATGTAGGGTATGGAGACAGTAGTCGTAAGGTCCTTAAAATAGTTGGGTCCGTGCAGTGCTGAAGCAGCCTCAAAGGAGAAACTCTCCTTGAAGGTTAGCTGCTTGGAAAACAGCTCCAGCAGACCGCTACCCGAGAGAGTGAGGGGTGACCATCTGTCCGGTTTGAGGTTTTCAAGGTCGTAGGTTCCCAAGAGTGAAAGCGTGACATGGCTCGTGGTGAACTTTGCTGAGGAAGAGAGTAACTTAGGGGCTAACTGGCCATCATCATCGACGAAGAGCAGTGAACCGGCAAAGGCCCACGGTCCTATCGCATAGCCGAGAGCCGGCAATAGGGATTGGGTCAACGGATAGAGGGTCGCAGTGATGGATGGGGAGAGGGTCCCCTCTCCTACAGCAAAGGACTTGGCCAGACGCAACTGGTGTTTGGTCACATGTTCCTTGGTAAAGGAGAAGTAGGACTCTTTGCTCTCATAGAGAATGGCCGAGCGTGAGTCACGGAATGTATAGAGCCTTCCCTCCAAGATGTAGCTCAGACCTATGAGCGGTACTGATGCACTGGTCGAACTGGTCACTTGGAACTGCCTGGTAAGATACGTAGCCTTGGTCCTGTCCTCACTGGTGATGAAAGGCGAGGATACTTTCTGTTTGAAAGTGAAAAAAGAGGGGTGCAGAACCATATCAAGCTGCAGGCTTGGATTAGTGGAGGTGTAGATATTCTTGTTAGTCTGCCAAGTCGTATTGGGATCTTCAAGGTTTGCAACTGAATAAATCAGTTTCTCATCTACCGAGTACCCAAGGGTTATGGACTGCCTGCCTCCTTTGGAAGGTGGGCGGGCCTTGGTGGCCAAAGTCGGGATATTCGCCTTTTCCAACGTTGGATCGAGATTGAATGGTTCATATTCAGCTGGCTTGGCCTGCTCTTTGACGGTGATCTCCTCTTCACTTCCCTTGCTTTCAAGAGGACGGGACCAGGAGAAGAGCTCTCCGCTGATGGTAGCATTCAGCTCTGGCAGGGTGAGTTTCTTTATCCTGTAGCTATAAAGAGAAGTTGTTGTATCCTTACCCCATTGCCAGTCAATGGAAGCGTTGAGGGTGGTGACCTTAGCTTGTCTGACATAATCTCCGAACAGGTCGGTTGGGAAATTGAAGGTACCGTTAGCCTTCCATGTATAGGAGTTCACATCTCCCATATAGGTTGAGGGAAACTCCTGCCGTGTGCCAAACAGGGAGTCAAAGGAGAATGTTGTCAGCCGATTGCCATAGAGACGGCGGACGGATGGGTCGGAGTAGAAAGGCATTGTGATAGTCAGGTCAGACCAGGAGGAGGCTACCACGAACTTGTTGTCCCCATACATCCTTGTTTTTGGGAAATCCCCATACCTTGTCAGACTCTCCTTGCCATCCGGATGGACTGCGAGCCTCAAGCTATTGTCAAGGACGACTTTCTTGGAAAAAAAGCTGTGGTGGGCTTCCATGCCGATGGTTATGCCGCTCTGTTCATAGGAATCCCCCATCAGGGCGAGATAGGAGCCACTACTGTCAGCCCATCTCTCAAATGGTGTCATCTCCCCTTCCCTAACCCTATACATCACACCATCGGCCTTGAGGCTGCCATCGGGATCGCTGCCAAGCAGGCTGGTGAAGCTGCTGCCTTCACTCTTTTTGAAGTTCGGATAGGAACCGTAGATCTCAAATGTGGTGTTGAGGAACATACCCCTGTCGCTTGAAAACCCAATGGCAGGGTTACCCGCCATCCTGACACCAGGGATGAAGAAGGCAGGGACCCACAGGACAGGAACCCTGCCTATGGAGAGATATGCATTCTTTACCAGAATATCACCACCACTGAGAAAAGCGAGTCTCTCTGCAGTAATGGATGAGTATGCGTGTTTTTCATTGGTAGTGATGAATCCCCTATCAAAATATATCCCGTCACCAGAACCGTTGTAGGAGATGAGGTCTCCTGTAGTAAAGAATCGGATATCCTCACCCTCGCTGTTCTTCCTCTCTGTTGTGGTAGTTCCCCCGGAAACCAAAAGGGCTTCGCTCTCCCAATTGAGAGTTACGATGTCTCCGGTCACACTCTGCTTCGTAACGCTATCGCCACCCTCATCAAAAAAGACATCCCCAAAAGCAATAAGCAGGTTGTTTTCAAGATCGACAATCATCCTGGCTGCCGACAACCGCTTGAGGCGCGGATCATCCTGAAGGGCGAATTCAACCTCTGCATTTCCCTCAAGGACTACCAAAGAAGAGAGAGACCGGTCATTATATACCGAGTCTGCATGGATAATCGTCAATGTGTAGGTTTGCCTGGAAGCGGAATTTTGCGGAAGAGAGAGAGGCTCGATCTCATGATAGGAGTATAAAGAGGAGCGCATCTCTTCGCTTGTACCTTTGGGCAGGCCGCGTAGGGCTACCATTGAAACCAGCTCACTCTCAGTAGCCTGCTCTATGGAAAGGGCCACTAGCAGAGGATCATCGACAGAGAGTGAGAATACAGAAAAGGCACACCCCAGCAACAAGAGTGCAAAAACTATCAGCTTTCTGAATCGTAACCAATCAATCTGTTTCATGGAGCATCTGAGCAAGATAATACCCCGTGAAAGAGTCTTTGCATAGGGCAACTTGCTCAGGAGTTCCACTGGTTACAACCATTCCGCCCCCATCGCCACCTTCAGGTCCGAGATCTATGATGTGGTCAGCCTGTTTTATGACATCCAGATTATGCTCGATGAGCATTACGGTATTCCCACCATCGACAAGACGGTTGATGACCTCCATCAGCTTCTTCACATCAGCAAAGTGCAGGCCGGTCGTGGGCTCATCGAGAACATAGAGAGTTTTACCCGTTCCGTACTTGGAGAGTTCCAGACTGAGTTTGACACGCTGGGCCTCTCCCCCACTGAGTGTGGTGGCGCTCTGACCAAGGCGGATATATCCCAAACCAACCGAGATCAGGGTATCGAGCTTGCGTTTGACCCTTGGTATGGCACTGAAGAATTCAGCTGCCTCATCCATGGTCATGGCGAGTATCTCAGCTATATTCTTGCCTTTGTAGCGGACAGAAAGAGTCTCCTTGTTGAATCGCTTGCCATGACAGACATCGCACGTCACATAGACATCAGGAAGGAAATTCATCTCGATCTTCAAGGTCCCGTCACCTTTACAGTTCTCACACCTGCCACCAGACACGTTGAAAGAGAAGCGTCCGCTCTTGTAGCCGCGGGCCTTACTCTCCGGCAGGGAGGCATACAGCTCCCTGATGGGAGTGAACACTCCCACATATGTTGCAGGGTTGCTGCGAGGGGTCCGACCGATCGGACTCTGGTCAATGTTGATGACCTTATCCAGATGCTGCACTCCATTAAGACTTGCATATCCGTCAAAGTTGGGGCTCTTCTGTGCCAGCTGTCGCTTTACAGCAGGGAGGAGTACCTCATTGAGCAGGGAACTCTTCCCGCTGCCCGATACCCCTGTAAGCACGATCATCTTGCCCAATGGGATGTCCACATCAATGCTCTTGAGGTTGTTTTTGCTCGCTCCCTTGATGGCAATCTTCTTGCCGTTGCCTTTTCTCCTCTTGTCAGGGATAGGAATGGTAAGCTTACGACTCAAGAACTGACCTGTTATGCTCGCAGGATTCGCTTCTATCTCACTGGGTGTTCCCTGAGCTGTTATATAGCCCCCATGGACACCCGCACCGGGTCCCAGGTCGACAACATAATCCGCTTCACGTATGGTGGCCTCATCATGTTCGACCACCAACACCGTATTTCCCAGATCCCGTAAGTTCTTGAGGGTGTCTATGAGTTTTTGGTTATCTCTCTGGTGCAACCCTATGGAAGGTTCATCCAGAACGTACAGCACTCCACTTAGGGCGGAACCTATCTGTGTGGCCAGACGGATGCGTTGGGCTTCCCCCCCACTGAGGGTGGCGCTGCTACGGTCAATGGTCAGGTAGGTCAGGCCCACATCACTTAGGAATCGCAGACGCGAACGTATCTCCTTGAGCACTTGGGCAGAGATTATCTTCTGATTTTCAGTAAGGGTGAAATCCTTGAACAGTTCCAAAGAAGCCTTAACGGAGAGACGGGTCGCCTGCATGATGCTCATCCCCTTGATGGTTACAGCGAGTGCCTCAGGCCTGAGGCGCTCCCCATGACAGCTGTCGCAGACATGGGAGTGCTGAAAGGAGTTCATCCACATGCGAATCTGCATGCTCGGTGTCTCATAATAACGACGCTGAAGATCCGGGATTACTCCAGGGAAGGGTTTTTTGACCCGATAGATCTCCTTGCGCTTCTCTTTGGTATACTCCATGGTGAGATTTTCTTTTGTGCCGTACAGGATCGCATCAATGACTTCAGGCTTCAATTTGCTGAACGGAGTGTCCAAGGTAAACCCAAAATGATTGGCCAGTGCTTCAAAAGGGATTCGTGACCATTCGGCATCCGGGTTTTGGGAAGCGATGGCACCTTTGTTAAAGCTCTTGGAATAGTCTGGGATGATGAGGTCGGGATCAAATTCAGTCTTCACACCGAGGCCGTTGCATTCCGGACATGCACCAAAGGGGTTGTTGAAGCTAAAAAGCCGTGGCTCCAGGTCCGGCAGGGTTATCCCGCAGTGAGAGCAGCTGTTGCGTTCGCTGAAAATTTCCTCATGTTCGCTGCCATCATCCGCCATGAAGGTAATCTTAACCAGACCGTTGGTCATCTCGTTGCACGTCTCTATGCTGGAAGCCAGTCGCTGGCGGGCATCCGGGCGGAGGATGAGGCGGTCCACGACAACATCGATGGAGTGTTTCTGTTGTTTGTCGAGCATGATCGGCTCATCAAGCTCCATCATTACCCCATCGACCTTGACTCGTTGGAAACCACCGTTCTTGGCATCCTCAAACACCTTCTTGAACTCGCCCTTGCGTCCGATGGCAACAGGAGCGCTTACTATGATCCTGCTCTCATCCTTTGCCCTGTATATTGCCTCGATGATCTGGTCGATGCTCATCTCGGTAATCTCGCGCCCGCACTTATGACAGTGTGGAGTGCCTACCCTAGACCAGAACAGACGGTAGTAGTCATAGATTTCAGTAATGGTACCTACTGTCGAACGTGGATTTTTCTGAGTCGATTTCTGTTCGATCGCTATGGCGGGGCTGAGGCCTTCCATATAATCCACATCAGGCTTGTCCAGCCTGTCCAGAAACATCCGTGCATAGGAGCTGAGACTCTCTACATAGCGCCTTTGACCTTCAGCAAAGATAGTATCAAAAGCCAGCGAACTCTTTCCGCTTCCGGAGAGTCCGCTGATGACGATGAGTTTGTTCTTTTCAAGTTCAATATCTATATTTTTAAGATTGTGCTCGCGAGCACCCTTGATTATGAGTTTATTCTGCATTTCTTACCGCTTCCAATACTGCTTCCCTAGCCTCTTGAAGGGAGACTTTTCGCACCAGTTTACCTTTTTCATAGAGGAAGATATCTCTTCCAATACCTGTGATCGCAATGTCTGCATGTTTGGCTTCACCCGGACCGTTGACCTGACAACCCATGATGGCCACCGTGAGATCCTTCTGTACGCTCATCAGATCCTTCTCAATGGAGTGCAAAAATCCCTGGGAATCAAAGCTATGCCTTCCGCACCGGGGACAGCTGACAATGCGTATACCACCCTTGCGCAGACCTAAGGTGCGAAGCAATTCGACCCCGGCCTGGACCTCTGTCTCTATTTCACCGGTAATGCTGATACGAAGCGTACTTCCTATACCCTTTTCAAGCAATCTTCCCAAAGCCCACGTTGACCGGGTAACCGATGAGACAACCGAACCGGCTTCGGTTACACCCAAATGCAACGGATAGCCGCTTTGCGATGCGAAGAGCTTGTTTGCCTCATAGGTCGTCTCCACATCGCTAGCCTTCAAGGAGATGACTGTGTTATAAAACCCAAGGCTTTCAAACCAGGAGAGATATTCCAAGGCGGTGTTGCTCATCAGGATTGGCATAGGGTCTTCACCTTTGGGCAGGGATCCGCTATTCAAGCCGATACGGATAGCCACATTGTTATCCAATGCGCTTCTTACCACCTCATCCACTTTCCAACGCGCACCGATATTACCAGGATTGATACGTATCTTATGAGCTCCACATGCAATTGCATCCAGTGCGAGCTTATAGTCAAAATGAATATCAGCCACCAGGGGAATGGGGCTGTGTTTGCAGAGACAGGAAAAACTTTCGTGATCATCCGAGCTCGGGTAGGAGAACCTCAAGATATCGCATCCCATGGCATTCAAAGATCCGATACGTCTGAGCAACTCATCCAAAGCTTCCCTTTCATGGGGAATGGCACTGTCATACATGGTTTGCACCAGTACTGGAAGGCCGTGGCCGATCTCTTTATCGCCAATGGTAGCTGTATGATACTCTCTCATGATAATTCCTCTCTTTATCGCTACCCACTCTACCGCTTTTGCCGCTCTTTGTTAAGAGCTTAGTAAACGCCTGTATAGCTTATTCAGTCGGATATCGTAAAGATGAGTTTTCGTACCAAGGCTTTTTTCCCAGGTGATTCCATGCCGCTGGTATGCGGTTCTCCGGGCATGAACAAGGCAAAATGTCCTGACTTGGCATGGATGACTCCGATGGGATCGGCGATGAGGGTAGCCTGCCCTTCCCCATCAAAGCTCAGGGAGCGTGCATGCTCACGCCAGGAAATACCCATAAGCTCCTCACCCTCAATTACGACATATAGTCGGGTCTTCTCTTCGAATACCTGATAGGGACCTGGTTGGGATGAATTTTCATATGCAACAAGTTCACAAGTGATACGGGCATTATCGGTTGGATGGAAACCCAAAGGTTCGTCCTTCCACTGTTTGGCTTCAAGGATTTGCATTGCAGCAGTAAGGCCATGATTGAGTGAAATGTACGTGTGAAGGAATGAAAGCTCATCATAGATCATGTGTTGTACCTCGTATTCTGATACTCTTCAGTATACAGATTTAAACAAGAAGGACAAGATTTGAAAAAGATGAGCTTTCAAAAATGGAGATTCAGACAGTTAGACTGAGGGCTAATTCCTGCCGGACATCATCAACAACAGACCTGAAACTGCAGCAGCAGCTCCTCCTATGAGGTACCACATGGTCTCCTTGCCAAATTTGAACCCCAAAAACGATCGAAGTGATTCAGATGCGGATTGGGAGGCACAATATCCCCCAACGATAAGCGCCACACCGCCAACAAACAGTACGATTCCAAGTATACGTGTCATACAT
>LFRM01382307.1_pt1 | contig 19693 bp, 15 predicted proteins | sample 618341 | NCBI WGS metagenome assembly LFRM01 (sample SAMN03654438, study PRJNA283298) | anaerobic digester metagenome | isolation source: pool of bioreactors CSTR01a, CSTR02a, and CSTR03a thermophilic anaerobic... | place: Denmark: Kgs. Lyngby | collected 2014-05-21 | reverse complement strand
ACGTTTGTCTCGCCGCCATCTGTTTTTGTTGAATTTGTACCATCAGTTCCTGTAGAACAGGCTCCAAGTACCATCAGGCTTGCAAGGACTAAACTCATTAGTTTCTTGTTCATGTTAACCTCCCAAGATTGTGTTTTATTTATCCTTGTTAATTGTAAACAACAAATTTCAAGTTGTCAATTTGCATTTATGAGATTTTACCCTGTGATTCTTCTGTTTATGTTAATAAAATGAAAGAAATACATTAATATTTTGCATAACTGTTATATTATTATGAATCAATAACCAAGTAATATTATCAACTATGTTGTTCTAAATTGAATTTTAGATAAATTATTCACAGCATTTTTTTGACTTTATGTCTATTTTAGGACATTGTCCAATAAAAAGGTATTTGCCTTATCGGTATTCTTACCCACTAAAAAAAATTTAGACATCTTCTTATGTTTTTTATGCAACTGGAATGAATAAAAATTTTTTATAAAAATATTTTTCAAAAACTCGGATTTTTGAAAATATCCATCTTTTTAATGAAAAAATTGATAATAATTAACAAATCACTCTTTAGTCTCTCCTTCTTACACCAAATTCCTTAATTAACTAGGGCTCCTTCCCAACGATAAAATTTAAAACCAGTATATCCATTGTTATCACAAGGTTTTTTACCCTAGCATTTATTCACCGACTGTGAATTTCAGCCAAAGCCGTCCCTTGTTTTAGGTTTTCACCTTAACAAGCTATCCCTAACAGCTTGCCGGATAATCATCTAGGATCAAGAACCTCACCGTTCATTAATAAAAGGCTGTCCGAAACTAATCGAACAGCCTAATAAAATCATTAGAATTAAGAAATCACATATNNCATATTAGAAATCGCATATAAAAATCATGAAATTGAAAGGGATATACCGAAAGGATCCACCCATCCAAGCGCTTTCTAAAAAGGGTCTTTCCTTTGTGATCTTCCAATCACCAATTTATTGCCTTAATCATTAAACTTTATGGTTTGAGTTTTTGTTGAGACGGCTTGGTTGAGGTTTCGGTGAGCTGGTAGGCGAACGTTAAATCGGGTTCCCTTGCCTTCTTTTGAATCCACTGTAATACTGCCGCCAAAGGCCAAGGTGATGTGTTTTACAATGGCAAGTCCTAGGCCGGTTCCACCCTTGGCTCGGTCACGGGAAATATCCACTCGATAAAATCGTTCAAATAAACGTGATAGATGCTCTTGAGGAATCCCGACTCCAGTATCTTGTACGGTTATTAAAATATCACTCTTTTGTTCTTCTAGGCGAATTTTCACCTTACCCTGGGGTTCTGTATACTTGATGGCATTGTCCACTAGGTTAATAATCAGTTCGCGATACATTTCAGTTTCCCCAATAATAATAGGGTCTCCCTTCACCGTTAAGGATAAACGCACATTTTTACTTTGAGCTTGCACCTCTAATAGTCGAAGGGCATCTGAGGTGGCCTCTACAGCATCGATAAGTTCGGTGGGTTGAGCTTCATGACTTTCAATGGAGGACAAGGATAAAATATCTTCAATCAGTCGTTGGAGTCGCTGAGCTTCCGCATCAATAATATCTAAAAACTTATCTCGAGTGGCGGCATCCTCCACATTACGCAGGGTCTCGGCAAAGCCTTTGATGGAGGTTAGAGGGGTTTTAAGTTCATGGGACACATTGGCCACAAACTGACTGCGCATCTGTTCTAGGCGCTTTAAATCGGTAACGTCTTGGATCACAGTCACCTTTCCTTTATTTAATCGGCGATTGGTGACAAGTTCCGTGGTTTTGAAGCGAACCACTGGATTTGTCGCATGGCGCAAACTAAGTTCTTGGAATTCAGTGGACTTTCTCATGATCTTTTCCGCATCGTCGCGGCGAATCACATCATTAATGTCTTTGCCAATGGGTTCTGTGAGAATTCCAAAGATTTTTCGAGCAAAGGCATTAAAAATCAGGATTCTGTTATCGGAATCAACGGCGATCACCCCTGAATTCATGGAGGCTAAGATAGCTTGAAGTTGAGTTTGGTTACTTAAGGAGTCATAGCTCATGCTTTCCAGTTGATCCGCCATTGCATTCACATCTTGAGCTATGGCTTCCAGTTCTTTGGCTTGAGTCCTTTGGATACGGTGGGATAAATCCCCTTCTGCAATCCGCTGCGTTTCTTCTTTAAGGCCTTCAATGGGCTTCACCAAGCGTTTTGCCATAAAGTGGATGAACAGTAAGCCAAGAACCAGCAAGAGGATTAAGGTTTCTGTGATCCGTAATTCAAGTCTTGCCATGGCTTGACTAATTCCCAACCCTTTTCCTCCACCCCCATCCTTTCCCTCAATCAAAAGAATCTGACGGCCTGATTGTAGCGTGCTGATAGCGGCTAAGGGTACTTTGTCATCTTTTAGCTTGGTGGATAAGGCCAAAACCTCTTCCGACGGCTTTTGACTGCCAATCAGCTGCTGGATGTTCGGATCTTTGATCGCTTCTAAATCTGCATCCGAGGACGCCGCTAACAATAGACCGGTTGAATCTAGTAGATACAGATCATAGCCTTCTTCATGGAGAATCGTTTCCTCTAGCTCCAACACGTCTTGGTTTTCACCAAGGCTTTGTGCCAAAAGGCGTACCAGCTGCTTTGCATTTTCTTCTTTTAAGCTGAGCATCTCTTGTTCGCTAAAATAAGCCACGCTTAAAGAGCCGATCAAAAGCACAACAAATAATAAGAGACTAAAAGTTTTTTGAATTCTTTTTTTAATCATTCTGGACTCCCATTAAAGCGATAACCAATCCCTCGTACCGTTTCGATAAAGCGTGGATTTTTATCATCGTCTTCCAGCTTTCTTCGTAAATGGCGGATATGGACATCTACAGTGCGAGTTTCGCCCACATATTCGTAGCCCCAGATTTTTTCTAATAAAAGCTCTCTAGCCAACACCTTGTTATTGTTTTCCATTAGGATTTCTAGGAGTTCAAATTCCTTTAGGGTGAGTTCCACTTTTTCCCCCTTCTTTTTAACTTCGTGTTTTTGCCGATTAACCTCCACATCGCCAAAGGAGCGAATGGTTTGCGGTCCTTCGTAAAAGTTGGTGCGTCGAAGCAAGGCTTTTACCCGAGCAATTAACTCGCGAACGGAAAAGGGTTTCGTGATATAATCATCCGCTCCCAGCTCCAGACCTAAGATTTTATCTATTTCAGCTGATTTAGCAGTCAGCATAATGATGGGGATACTTTTTAAGCGATCATCCATACGCAGTTGTCGACAAACTTCTAAGCCATCGATGCCGGGCAGCATGAGGTCTAGTAACACTAGGTCCGGTACTTCGCTTTGAGCTAAGGCTAATCCTTCATTGCCATTTAGGGCTTGAAGGGTCATAAAACCAGCTCCTTCCAGATTGTAGCGAATGAGTTCAACAATATGTGGTTCATCATCTATGATTAAAATTTTATCTGCCATATAAAAAAACCTCCTATGACCATAACTTAAAGGTATCACAGGAGGTTTTTATTTGCTACTAGAATGTATTCACGGTATTGATTTTTTCATAGTTTGTGCACTCTGAGCTTCTATCTCATTTTTTAAAATAAGTTACTTTAGAATGGGGTATAAATACCATTTTTTTAAAGGGGATCCATATCTTTTTCCATCAAGGCTTTAATTTCCTCGAAAAAAGTATTGATGTCCTTAAATTGACGATAAACGGAAGCAAAGCGTACATAGGCCACTTCGTCTACTGATTTGAGCCGTTCCATCACCATATTGCCAATATCATCGGAAGGAATCTCTGTCATCATTCGATTGGAGATGCTTCGTTCGATATCATCGGATATATTTTGCATTTGCTGCATGGAGACGGGGCGTTTTTGGGTAGCTCGAACCAATCCACTGATGATCTTTTCCTTGTCAAAGGGTTCCCTGGAGTTGTCCTTTTTTATGACCAAAATAGGCAAGGTCTCCACTTTTTCGTAGGTGGTGTACCGTTTGGTGCACTCCATACACTCCCGCCGTCTACGAACTGATGTTCCGTCTTCGGTAGGTCTTGTATCAATGACTTTGCTCTCTAGATAGCCGCAATATGGACATTTCATGTTTTTTACTCCTCATCAATGGGGTCAATCCAGTTGTTCCACCATTATATTGTGGCGATTGATTATCTCCGGTTTCTTAAGAATGCCGGGATTTCAATCTGCTCATCGTCATCATCGTCTTCTTCCATGCGATAGCTGTCTTGGCGTCTAGGCTCTTCTCTAGTTTCTTTCACTTCAGCCCGATCAAAACTCTTAGGTGCAAAGCTTTTTGCTCCAGCCGCTTCTTCTTTCTTTTCAGGTGTAGCTGGTTTGCGAGTTTTAAAGGCGGACTCAAAGCCCGTTGCTAACACAGTAATTTTAACTTCATCATTAAGTTCTGGATCAATCACAGCACCAAAGATGATGTTTGCATCTGGATCCGCTGCTTCTTTGATAACTTCTGCTGCTTCATTGATTTCAAGCAGGGAAAGATCCTCGCCTCCAGTTACATTTAGTAGGATTCCGGTTGCACCGTTGATGGATGTTTCTAACAGTGGGGATGAAATCGCTGACTTAACTGCATCCGTTGCCTTATTATCACCCTTACCGTAGCCAACGCCCATATGAGCAATTCCACGATTCAGCATAACGGCACGAACGTCGTTAAAGTCAAGGTTAATGAGTCCATTTTCAGTAATTAAAGCTGTAATTCCCTGAACTCCTTGGTGTAACACTTCATCGGCCTTTTTAAAGGCTTCTTTAAAGGTTGTCTTTTTATCAACAATGAGTAATAAACGCTCATTGGGGATGGTTACTAATGAGTCCACTTTGCCTTTTAAGTTTTCAATTCCAATGTCGGCATTTCTCATCCGAGCTTTGCCTTCAAAGTGGAAAGGCTTTGTTACAACACCAACGGTGAGGATGCCCATGGATTTAGCAATTTCAGCTACAATAGGAGCTGCTCCCGTTCCTGTTCCACCACCCATACCGGCGGTGATAAATACCATATCGGCGCCTTCTAGTACGGATTCAATTTCTTCTTTTGACTCCTCAGCTGCCTTTTGGCCAATTTCTGGATTTGCTCCAGCACCTAGACCCTTAGTGAGCTTTTCACCAATCTGAATCTTATGTGGTGCATTGGATTGTGACAACGCCTGTTTATCTGTGTTGACTGCAATAAAATCAACATTGGCAAGCCCTTCCATAATCATGCGATTTACAGCGTTGTTACCACCGCCACCGCATCCGATCACTTTTATATTGGCTGGCCCTGTTACTTCTAAATCAAAATCTAACATCCTATGTCCCCCTATTCTATTCCGAATATTTTTTTTAGTTTACTTTTAATACTGTTTTCGCTGGCTTTCTGTCTAAAATCATCATGGGATTTACGGGATTGACCTCTGCGATCGTCCTCATCATCCTCATCCAGCTGAATGATCTCTTTCATTGACTTACTAGCTTTCTGACGAACTTTATCTAACACGGAGAAATAGTTTCCTCCGATTTCCACTTCTTCTTCTGCCTCTTTTGGTTGTTCCCAAAGTTCAGCAATTAATACGGATTGAAGCTCATGAATCATATTATGTGCTACGCCGGTGGCATTTAAGGAAAAAATATCGTCGCTCTTGATTATATCAGAAGTCATGTAGTTTGTGGATATTCCAAACACATCTTCTTTAAAGCTTGCAATGGTTCGGAAACCACAAAGGCCTCCACCATAGACGAGAGCTTGCTCAATTTCACTCCATTGCCCATAGTTTTTAAATGCCTTGTTTGCTAAATCAAGGATTTCTTCAGCTCTAGCTTCGACAACCTGCGAAATTAAATCATATTTGGGGTGGCTCGGGCTAAGTTCACCGGCACCAAATTCTTTTTTTAGCGTTTCCGCTTCATTCATGCTGATTTTAAGCACGATGGAAAGATCTTTGGTGATGTTACGGCCGCCCAGGGGAATGGTTTCAGAATAAACAATCCGATTATTCTTTAAAACTACTACATCCGTTTTGCGATGACCGGAGTCGATCAGTAGAGCACCATTATAACGCTGACTGCGAGTTAATAAAAGATTGGCCATGCCATGTACGGATAAACCGGTACCAAGAACTTGAATCCGCTCGTTTTCAAGCACTCTAGTCTGCCCACCAATGAGACTTTTATCGGCCAAAATCGTTTGGCTAGATACATCAATTAAGCTGCCTTCTACACTAATTGGATTCGCATAGACGATTCCATCCACCTTGTAATCGTCGATTAAAACATCACAAATCTGTTCTTCGGTGGTACGAGCAATTCGCATAGAGCTTTTGATGGCATTTAGCATGTCTTTTTCGCTCACACTGCCCTTGCTAAGTCCAGCGGATCCACGACTGGATTCCTGGCGGGTATAAGCCGTATCGATACTTAAAAACGCTTTTTGTACTGGCACTCCAGTTTTAATTTCCAGCTTACGCAACACGCTACGAATTGCAGCCAATAATCTTACCGAATCGGTGACTACCCCATCTTCTATTCCTTGCGATTCACCATAGGCAGAAAAGATGATATCACCATTTCTGCCGGTAATCGCGGAAGCCTTAATATAATACGATCCCAAATCAAGACCGGTTATAAATTGATCCACTGACATAAGATTCCCCCTTTTCCATGCAATTTCCTCTATTTGGTTGATGTATAAATAAATATGTAAACCAAAATGGGTAAATTATTACTGATAAAACTATTATACATGGTTCTACCATGGATTGAAAAGGTTAAAATCAAAATAGAGCAATAAGTTTTGAATTGTTTTCAAAAAAACACTCCAAATCGTCAAATAATCCCTTTTTAGCTCAAATTCGTCCTAAATTACATGTCATGCTTCCCATTATAAATAAACTGCCCAGTGAAGTTTCCCATTTTTATTTTTAAAGGAATAATCTCTTTAATTTTAGCTTTTACAACTCCCTTAAACTCGTGTAAGGATTTATATGGATTCAGCTTGTTTTCTTGTCTTTTTATCTTCCCGCCCCCATGGTCTCATCGTCTTCATGTTCCGTGATTTTTCCACTAATCTCTTATCGTTTTCTAATCTACTTACCAGCTTAAAATCAAAGAGCTGTTCCCCCTGCCTCAGGGCAAAACAACTCTTTGATCTTATTTTTAACTAACTGCCGTTAGGTATCTATTTAATGAAATCACTCTTTTTAGCATCATTTCTAGTTAAATCCTTTATTTCTTCAGCTTGTTTTTCTTGCTAAGGAAATGTTCAAATAAATCCTAGGCTCGTTTTTGACTTGCTAGAAATTCAACCTAACATAAATCTTCATTGTTTTAAATTTTCATTTACTTTTCTATTTAGCTTTCGACTCCAATATTCATTAAGGCTTGTAAGCGTGCAAGTGGCATGGATTGAATATAAATTCTGCCAGGTCCAGTGATTACAGTGTTGAATAAGCCTTCTCCGCCGAGAAACATGCTTTTAAGATCCCCAGCTTTTTCTATATCCAGGCTGCAGCTAGAATCCATAGCCACTAAGTGCCCTGTATCAATGACTATTTTCTCGCCAGGCTTAAGATCATATTGATGAATGCTTCCGTCGACTTCTAAAAACGCCTTGCCCTCACCATATAGTTTCAGCATAATAAAGCCTTCCCCACCAAATAAACCGGCGCCTAATTTCTTTTGAAAAAACACTTCGGAAGAAACCGTGGTATCTGATGCTAAAAAGGCTCGCTTTTGAATCACTATTTCATTGCTAGGAGATATATCTACATCCAAAATTTCTCCAGGGAAACTGGATGCAAAGGCGATCTCTTGGTTATCTGCATGGGCTGTATAAGTATTTTGAAACATACTTTCACCAGCAAAAGCCCGACCCAGCATTTTTCCAAAGCCACCTTTGCCTTTTGTACTCACACTAATTTCACTGGTATGCCAACTCATTCCGCCGGCCTCTGTTAAAACCGACTCACCTTTATTGAGTTTGCAGATTACTACGGGTAAATTTCCACCTTTAATTTCATACTGATCACCAATGCTCATCCTAGTACCTCCAGAATTATTAATGGTTTTATTGTACTATATTTTCTTTTAAATCAGTACACTCTTTCAGATTGGTTCTAATCATTCATTGAAAAAATAAACAACTGAAACTCCGCAAAAATGAGTTGTTTATAGATATTTAGTTATAAAAGTTCCCCGTTAATTAAAATTTTTCATGCCCTGGCGCTGGCCAAGGAAAATCATGTTGGACAATTGCTTGAAGTTTCCTTCTAAAATGGTGTTTTTAACGGCTGGGCTACCAATTAATAGCTCATAATCTAACTTTAATCCCTCTGGTGTCTTATTTAAGATCTGACTTTGAATAAAGTTTAGGTTTTCCCCCAATTGAAAGCGGACAAAGTCGCGTTCAGTTCCTGGAAACATCTGCATGATGCGTGACAGGGTCGTAGAGGCCCCTAAGGAGTGTAGGGTAGCAATGACACCAATACCTGATTCAGCAGCGTCTAAAGCGGCGCGCATGCTGTTAGGGTCCCTTATCTCACCGATCATGAGTAAGTCGGGGCTTTGCCGCAGGGCACTTTTAATACCTTCAGAAAAACTTAGAAAGTCTCGACCCAGCTCACGCTGGGTAACCAGTCCCTTACCTGCTGGCAAATGATATTCCACAGGATCTTCTAAACTAATAATGTGCCAAGGCCAGTCTTCGAGGAGTCGGGATAAAACCGCCGCTAGGGTGGTACTTTTTCCCGAGCCTGTTTTACCCACCACTAGATTAATCCCTCGATTCTTATAAATTAAATCGGGAAGCTGTTCACTCACGCCCAAACTTTTTAAATCAGGAATTCCATCCCTGATGATACGAATGGTAGCACAAAGCTTCCCTTCTGATGTGAAACGATTGATTCGATAGCGGCCTTTATAATCATAGGCCGAGTCAAAATCAAGCCGCTCGGAGCCCTCTCGAACCCGATCTGTTTGATTAAAGCTCGTGAATAGCCATTGCATTAATTCTTTTGGAACCACTTCTCCCCCAGGAACAATCTCATCCTCTAAGCGGTAATGAATTTCTAGCTCTTCTTTCATTAAAATATCGGTTATTTGTTCTTGTCGACACCTTGCCAGGATATCATGAAATAACTTCTCCACAGTTTATCCTCCTCAAAACCAACTCTTTATCATCTGGTTTAGTATATGAACTATCTAATTCAGCTATTAAAAGTTCCCTTACCTCTTATAAATCTTATAACTTTTTACTTTCTCTTACTGTTCATACCAATCTCTTCTCACATTATGATGATTTTTACATTCATAAAACACTGGTGTATTCTTATGATAGGAGTTAGCTTTGTTTTCAAGTAAGTTTTCACAAGCGAACTCCTCGTGCAATAAACTGTTTCTCCCTTATTATCAAAGAAAGTTGAGGATTACTATGTCAGTAGAACGAGTGAAAGAATATTTTAAAAAAGAATTTGGCCGGGAAGATATTGTACAAGAAACAAAAGAATCCTCAGCTACGGTAGCTGAGGCTGCTAAAGCCATTGGAACTGAGGAGTGTCGTATTGCTAAAACGCTAGCTTTTGCTCTAAAAGATCAAGTTATTCTCCTTGTCGTGGCCGGTGACGCTCGAGTGGACAATAAAAAATTCAAGGAAACCTTTGGTTTAAAAGCAAAGATGCTAGCCTTTGATCTCACGGAAGAGTTAACTGGTTTTGCCCCAGGCGGCGTTTGTCCCTTTGGCGTGAAAGAGGGGGTTGAAATCTATTTGGATGACTCCCTAAAGCGTTTCCCATCAGTCTTCCCTGCTGCTGGTTCTGGTCATAGTCATGTAGAGATGACCATGGCTGAATTAGAACACTTCATCCATTTTAAAGAATGGGTAGATGTTACTAAGTTACCCATGTAATTCGCAATAATACCCCTAACCAGCTGCCCCAGCTTTATAAGCTTTTGGAATAAATAAAACCACCGAGATTTCATGGACAGATCCATTCAAGTTTCGGTGGCTAGCTTTTTATACTGAGCTTATTACTGCTTATTTCTTAAACCGTATTTTTTAGATTTTTGAAGTCATTCAATAGATATCTAAATTATATATTGCCATGGCTTAATCTTCTATTAATGCTCGAATGGAGCGAACCATGAGGTCAATGGCAACTTTGTTGTGACCCCCTTCAGGGATGATTAAATCAGCATAACGTTTTGAGGGTTCTGTGAACTGCATATGCATGGGACGAACATCATTAAGGTACTGGTCGACAACTGAACTCACGGAGCGGCCGCGTTCTTCAATATCTCTCACCAAGCGGCGCAAGATTCGGATGTCCGCATCGGTATCCACATAGATCTTAATGTCTAATAGGTCTCTAAGGCGTTCGTCTTCTAGGACCAGAATCCCTTCCACAATGATGATGTCTTTAGGCATCACTTTAATAGTTTCTTTGGTCCGGTTATGGATGGTAAAGTCATAGACTGGCATGTCGATGCTCTTGCCTTCCATTAACGCTTTAAGATGTTCAATCAAAAGATCGGTATCAAAGGCTCTGGGATGGTCATAGTTTGTTTTAGCCCGTTCCTCTAGGGACAGGTGACTTTGATCCTTATAGTAGGAGTCCTGAGCAACCATACAAAGGGACTTCTCCCCAAAACTGCTATATATGGCATTGGCTACGGTGCTTTTCCCTGATCCGGTTCCACCGGTAATTCCTATTAAAACTGGCTGTTTCTTCATCATTAATCCCCCGTTATTTATATTTATCAATCTTTAGTGGTGAGTTCTTGATTGAAAAGACTATTTAATGTCTGTCTCTTCCTTTAACTGCTTAGCTGCTTTAGCTGCTTTAGTTGCTTTAGATATTTAGATATTTTAGTTGTCTTGTTTTCTTTGCTTTCTTTGAATGTTGTATGCTCAATTTTTTAAAAAGTTTTCTAAAAAGTTTTCTGAATTTTATAGGTTTTCCTTTGATTTCTAATCATCATGTCTATTTTACACCAAGAAAGGACCCTACAAACATATTTTAGCTGTTTCTAGGGTCTTTTGAATCATTTCCTCGGTATTTAAGGGATTCCTGTCTTGAAATGACTTCTTGATTTTTAGATTCTGATGTTTAAAACATTTTTAGGGTTTCCCTTTTCTGTTACATCACCCGTTCAGTTTCTCCAGTAGCTTGAATCAAGATATCCCCTTCTTTGAGTTCATCTGCGCAGTGAGCTGAGAAGTGCATGGCTGCCTTATTAGCCACCTCAATGGGATTGCCTTTCTCGTCTTGGAAGTCTGTTAGGGTAGTGGTGAAGACTTCTCCTTTGCTTCTTAAAACTTCTACTTCGGTGTCAGGGAAGATTCGGTTTTTTTCTAACATGAAGTAGCGACCATCGGCTTCTTTTTTTAGAACATTAGCCACTATGTCGTAATTTCTCACATAATTGGAGGATTCATAGGTTTGGGAATTGTTTCGTCCAAAGTAGAAGCCGGTAAAATATTTTCTGTGGCTCACTTTTTCTAATAGCTCCATCCATTTTGGATTAAATTCATAGTTTTCTGGATCTTCCCAGTAGCTGTCCATGGCTTCACGATAAGCTTTCACGATGGTGGCCACATAAAAGTCTGACTTCATCCGTCCTTCAATTTTAAAGGAAATAATGCCTGATTCCATCAGTTCTGGGATATGCTGGATCATGCACATATCTTTCGAGTTCATGATATAGCTTCCCCGGTCGTCTTCTCGAATTTCCATGGGTTTATTTAAGCGCTTTTCTTCTACTAGATAGTATTTATAGCGGCAAGGCTGGGCACAAGCTCCACGGTTGGCATCACGGCCCACCATATAGCTTGAAAGCAGGCAGCGACCGGAGTAAGCCATGCACATGGATCCATGGACAAAGGCTTCTATTTCTAGGGTATCTGGTGTTTTTTCAATTAAATCTTTAATTTCAACCAAGGTTAATTCCCGGGCTAGAACAATTCGCTTGATTCCATTGTTATGCCAGAACTTAGCAGATTTATAGTTGACGTTATTGGCTTGGGTGGACAGGTGGAGTTCCATGTCTGGAATCACTTCCTGGCAAGTCATGATAATTCCTGCATCAGCTACGATGAGAGCATCAATGCCCAGCTCCTGCACGCCTAGGAGGTAGTCCTCTAAGCCTTTCATATCATCGTTATGGGGAAATACGTTCAAGGTCATATAGACCTTACGGCCCCGCTCATGGGCATAGGCGACACCTTCTCGAATCTCTTCATCATTAAAGTTATCGGCAAAGGCTCTAAGATTTAAACGGCTGCCACCTAAATAGACGGCATCGGCACCGTAGTCTATGGCAACCTTTAATTTTGAAAGGTTGCCGGCTGGTGCTAAAAGCTCTGGTTTTTCTGTTGGTTTCATATTTCTTTTCATAATTTCCTATTCCTTACATTTTATAATCATGAGTCCGTCCCCTACGGGCAATACCATGGAATGGAATCGCTCATCCAAGGTGACTTCTTCAATAAATTTTCGCATATTCATAATAATTGTCGATTGTTTTCTGACAATCCCTTCTTTGGCAATTAAACCGCGAACCAGGATATTGTCACAAAAAAACATAGCGCCTGGATTGGCGATTTCAAGGCAGCGGTCCAGATATTCTCGATAATGACTTTTTCCAGCATCTATAAAGAAAAAATCATAGGGTCCCGTTAACTCTTTTAAAATTTGATCAATCTCACCTTCCATTAACTGAATCCGCTCAGCCAAATCAAAGGCCCGGATATTAGCCCGAGCCAATTTGATCATATTCGGATCTCGTTCAATGGTATCCACCTGAATCTCTGAATCGCTATTTGCCATTAAGATGGATGAGTAGGCCATGGCCGTTCCCAGTTCCAATATCCGTTTTGGCCGCTCAGTTTCAATAAAATACTTTAATACGGCCGAGGCTTCTTTATGGATAATGGGTATAATTTGCCGCTGGGCAAATGTTTCCATTTCGATCATGCCCTCATCGGTGGTGAGGCCTGCAATCATTTGCAGGTAACGTGTTGTATCTTTTTCCGTAATACTCATAGTTTACCTTAAGGTGTGGCTGTGGTGCTAGGTTTCGTAGCTTCTGTACTAGGTGTGATTGGCGTTTCGGTTGTTTCTGTTGGTGTTTCTGCTGGGGTTTCTGCTGCCGGCTCATCGGCTGGATTCTCCTGGATTGGATCTTGCTCCGGTAGAATCTCAAAGGGCAAACCACTGGGCCCTTGGTAGGGGTTTTCTGGTTTGGTGCTAGCAGGTGTTGTTGTTTCAGGTCCTGAAGGAATGGTGGTAACTTCTCCACCGCCATTAAACTGTTTCTTTTTTTCTAAGAACTCATCATAGGAATCCGTGAAAAAGTGTTTTCCAGTTTGTGGGTTTAAAAGATAATAGATATAGTTCGTGCTGGCAGGCTCTAAGACTGCTTTAATCGAGTTGGATGAAGGGTTACAGATGGGTCCTAAAGGTAGGCCTTGCACATAATAGGTTGAATAAGGATCCTCAATGGCCATATCTTTAAAGGTAACCACTTTTGAATCCACCCCTAGGGCATATAAAATGGTGGCATCTAGCTGCAACTTCATATCAATGGCTAAGCGGTTTTCAATCACTGAAGCAACCAGTGATCGTTCTTCCGCATTATTGGTTTCCCGCTCAATCATAGCTGCCTTATTCACGATGTCATCGTAAAGAGCTGGATCAAGGTCTCCTTGATCGCTCTCGGCTAAAAGGCGCTTAAAATTAAAGGTAAACTCACTGCTCAGCTTCTGAACAATGGATTCAGCTGGGGTGCCTTGGGTAAACACATAGGTATTTGGCATCAAATAACCTTCCATGCGGTATCGCCGTTCACCTTTAGCTGGTACATAGTCTGGCGGTGTAAAGTCTTCCACCGCTTTTATAAACTCTTGTTTTTTAAGTAAACCAGATTCTTCCATGCGCTGGGCCATATTCTCAATGGTGAAGCCCTCAGGGAGAGTTACCTTAACATTATCTAGGTTCTCACTCGCTAGAGCATCCAACATTTCTTTTAGGGTAGCCCCTGCAGGAATTTCATGGCGACCTGGTTCAATGCTTAAGTTTAAACCAGATAGACGGTAGTAGAATTTTGTTAAAAAGCCGTTCTTTATTATACCCTCGCCGGCCAAACGATCCACCACAGGATAAAGTGACTCCCCTTCATTCACATTCACTGTGAGGGGTTCACTTGTCGCTGTTAAAGGATTATTGGCATTGCCATGGTAAACATAAAGGGAGCCAAAGATCACTCCTCCGATAAGAGCAATGACTAGGACGAGAACAATTAGAACTTTTTTCAAAAAACCACTCTCCCACACATCCTAAGATGGGTTAATTACTAAGTGAACTCGCACTCAGTATTGGATTACTCAAAACCTATTTTAATCTTACAAAATCTTCGAAATTTTTCGGTAGCATTAAGTTTTCTTTGCTTTTAATCAGATAATGAAGCAAAGCATTTTATCGCAAAACTTACCTCTTATAACATACCATATTTGACTTTTTAATTCCAAATAAATAGGTGGAGAAGAAAAAAGGAAATCAAAGTCCCCTTTAATAGAAAAGACATCCCGCTAAGGATGTCTTGATCAGCTTTCGCTATTATTTACGAGCTGCTCGTTTCCTCATAGTGGTATCCAGGATTCGTTTTCTCATCCGGATATTATGGGGAGTGATTTCTACTAGTTCATCATTGTTAATGAATTCCAAGCAGTTCTCCAAGCTCATCACTCGAGGTGTAACCAGCTTTAAAGCATCGTCATTACCTGAGGACCGTGTATTGGATAAATGCTTTTTCTTACATACATTAACTTCAATGTCTTCGCCACGTGTACTTTCGCCACAGATCATACCAGAGTACACTTCTGTGCCTGGTGCGATGAATAGGCTACCACGTTCTTGAGCATTATTTAAACCGTAAGCAATGGCTGTTCCGGTTTCAAAGACAATCAAAGATCCTCTGGACCGTTCATCAATTTCACCTTTAAATGGACCATAGTTTTTAAAGACATGGTTCATAATTCCATTCCCGCGGGTATCAGTCATTAATTCAGACCGGAAACCGATGAGGCCTCGAGCTGGAATATTAAACTCTAACCGGGTGTATCCATTCACAGCGGAGGTCATATTAACCATTTCTGCTTTACGGCTACCTAATTTTTCCATCACCGCACCCACAAATTCTTCAGGTACGTCAATGGTTAGGTACTCCATGGGCTCCATCTTTTTACCATCAATTTCTTTTACGATAACCGATGGTTTGGAGACCTGAACTTCATAGCCTTCCCGACGCATGGTTTCTAAAAGAATCGAAAGGTGGAGTTCGCCACGGCCGGATACCTCAAAGGTATCTGGTGTCAATTCATTGACGCGCATGGAGACATTGGTTTCAACTTCTTTTAATAAGCGTTCCCGTAGGTGGCGTGAGGTGACAAAGTCGCCTTCCCGTCCAGCAAAGGGAGAATCGTTAACCATAAAGTTCATGGAAAGGGTTGGTTCATCAATGTGCATAAAAGGTAGGGCTTCTGGATTTAAAGCATCGGCTACCGTGTCACCAATTCCAACATCACCAAGTCCAGCGATGGAGACAATGTCTCCTAGTTTCGCTTCTTGAGCTTCCACTCGTTTTAAGCCTTGGTTGATAAACAAGGCGGAAACAGACCGTCTGGTTTGTTCGCCATCTTTATTCATCACCATAACGTTCATGTTTTTACGAACGCTACCACGCTGGATTTTCCCAATGGCTAATTTGCCCATGTATTCTGAAGCATCCAAGGTGGACACTAGCATTTGGAAGGATCCATCGATATCCCCTTGGGGAGCTTTCACCTTTTCTAAAATGGTGTCTAGAACAGGGATCATATCTACACCCTTTTCATCGGGCTCAAACATGGCATAGCCATCCCGAGCTGAGGCGTAAAGGACTGAGAAATCACACTGTTCGTCTGTTGCTCCTAATTCCAAGAAAAGGTCAAAGACTTCATTGATGACCGCATTGGGTCGAGCATCCACTTTGTCAATCTTATTGATGACAACAATAGGGTTATGACCAAGTTCCAATGCCTTTTTCAAAACGAATTTCGTCTGAGGCATAGGACCTTCATAGGAATCTACAACCAGGAGGACGGAATCAACCATCTTCAAGACACGTTCCACTTCCCCACCGAAGTCGGCATGGCCTGGTGTATCCACGATGTTGATGGTGTGATCTTTATAGCGCACGGATGTGTTTTTAGACAGAATCGTGATACCACGTTCTTTTTCTAAATCATTGGAGTCCATGACTCGGTCAGTGACCTTTTCATTGGCTCGGTAGGTATGGCTTTGCCGTAGCAAGGCATCTACTAGTGTGGTCTTACCGTGATCGACGTGGGCAATAATCGCAATGTTTCTTATATCTTCTCTTGTATACATAGGGTCCTCCCGGTGTGTTTACTGAACACAAAAATTGGATACGCAGTATGTGGTATCCAATTTTTCAAAATTTTGTTTGATTAACCGATGATGTCAACACCAATGGCTTCATTGATAACCTTCATTATGTCATTAAACAGAATGGTAAAGTTCTGCTCTGTTTCTAGGTATGCTGAGACTTCCGTGTTTAACGCAATCACAGACACTAAATCTTCCATCTGCTTTCTTGTTTCATCGGATACATCTCCCTTGGTCATTTTGTCATTATAGGCAGCGAACTGTAAATCTCTGAAATCTTTAACCATCTGTTTTTTCTGCTCATCCTGTTCCAGCTTTTTAACAGCTTCACGGTAAGCCACGACGGTTTCATTATCTTTCATGGCATCTGCCAGTTCTTGTGCTTTCTCATGTACTTTGATCATAGGTTGTTCCTCCCAGATTCATCATCTCTTTGATGCTTCTTATTTCTTCTTCATAATTCCATTTTAAATACTTCTGTTCTTCCTACTAGACTACTTACTATTTCTAGATCGTCTTCTAGCTCTACAAATAAGCTCTTCTATTGAGCACTTCTAATCAGTTCTATTTATGAGTTCTGTTTATCAGTTCTGNNCTGCTTATTTGAAATCCATCTTATATTCTTTGTTTTGAACAATCTGTTCTAAACATGATCTTGAATTTAATTCTTACTATTCATCTAACGATTCATCTTTTGTTTCATTTAAACTGTTATCTATTTTTATTCGAAGCCGAGTTAAAATCACGTTTTTTTAACGCTTTATTATATCCCAACTTGAGTAATATTTCAATTCTTTTTTAAACTTACTTTATTTAAATGCATATAAATGCTTTGATCTTGAACTACTTTTCTAAAACCATTTCTAGAAATGGTTGCTAAAACTCAACTGATACAGATTCAATGATTGTTCCATCAGATGATGACAAAGGTGATGGGCACTGGTCTTTAAGGACCTTGCCCATTGCCTTGTCTCTCTTAGAACTACTGGTATCAAGGTTGCCCTCTTAGCGTTCATTCTTATTGAATCTTGTCAGCTTTTAAATGTTTGATGGTTTAAAAGTCTGCTGTTTTTTATTTTAGTATTATTGTTATTATCAGCTTGACCTTAGAATCACTTTTTAGATGTCCATAATAATGGGCATGATCATTGGTCTACGCTTGGTCTTGCGGTAGAAGAAGTTTCTTAATTGTTCGCGAATCTGGTTTTGAATAAATTCAACATCCTTCATCTTGGTACCTTCTGCACCAATTAAGACCTTTTTAACAATGCGGCGGGCGTCTTCCATGAGATGATCCGCTTCTTTGACAAAGATAAATCCTCTGGAGATTAAATCTGGTCCAGCAATGACAGAACCTGACTCTGAATCCACGGTGACGACCACGGTAACCATTCCGTCTTCGGATAGAAGCTTACGATCCCGTAGCACTACGCTACCTACATCGCCTACTCCCAGTCCATCAACGAGGACGCTACCAAACTGTACTTTACCGTTCTTACGAACTTTTTCTTGGGATAATTCAATGATATCACCCAATTCAGGGATTAAAATATCCTTGCTTTGGAGTCCCATTTGTTTAGCTAATTCAGCATGGGTTTTTAACATGCGGAACTCACCGTGAACTGGAACAAAGTACTTGGGCTTGGTTAATGCCATGATGAGCTTAAGCTCTTCTTGACAAGCATGACCGGATACATGGACATCTTCTTTGGAATCATAGATCACGTCGGCCCCTAGTTTATAGAGGAGGTCAATGGTCTTAAAGATGCCTTTTTCGTTGCCTGGAATCGGATGAGAGGAGAAAATTACGGTATCATTCGGTTGAATCCGAATCTGACGATGTTCGCCCAGTGCCATACGGGACAAGGCTGCCATGGGTTCTCCCTGGCTACCAGTGGTCATAATAACCAGCTGGTCATCACGATAGCGGCGCATATCATTAACCGGTACGATGTTTTCCTCTTCAATCTCAAGGTAACCCAACTCTCGGGCAACATTCACATTATTCTCCATGGAGCGACCATTAATAACAACCTTACGGCCAGTCTTACGGGCAGATCCTACAACCTGCTGAATGCGGTCGATGTTGGAGGAGAAGGTAGCTACTAAGATACGACCCTGAGCTTTGGCAAAGAGCTTATCAAAGTTCTCGCCCACTGTACTTTCTGATTCCGTATAGCCAGGACGCTCAGCGTTGGTTGAGTCGGACATTAAAGCTAATACGCCTTCTTCGCCCAAACTAGCAAAGCGAGCCAAATCAATGGTATCGCCAGCTACTGGGGTTAAGTCCACCTTAAAGTCTCCGGTGTGAACCAAAACGCCAGCTCCTGTATGGATGGCTAAGGCAGAAGCATCGGCAATGGAGTGATTGGTTTTTATAAATTCAACACTCACATGGCTAAAGCGAATCACATCACGGGGTTTCACCGTAACAAGTTTCACTTTATTAGCAATGTTGTGTTCACGAAGTTTGTTTTCAATCAAACCCAAGGTGAGCTTGGTACTGTAAACTGGCACATTAATCTTTTTCAAAATATGTGGCAAGGCACCAATATGGTCTTCATGACCATGGGTAATGAAGAAGCCCTTGATCTTATCTTTATTGTTCTCCAGGAAGGTAGTGTCTGGAATAACACTATCAATACCCAGCATTTCATCTTCTGGGAACTTTAATCCACAGTCAATCACAATGATTTCATCGCGATATTCAATGGCTGTCATGTTTTTCCCGATTTCCTCAATACCACCTAAAGGCATAATCCGAACGATATCTTTATCGTTGGAGTTTGTCTGGGTGAAGTTAATCTGAGGTTCTGGTCTTGGACGATTCCAAGAGCCCGGTCTTGGCCGGTTCTGGTTGGGACGGCGATTGGTATCGCTTCGACGGGTTGCTTGGCCTGGTACCGCTGGTTTATTTCTACCTTTTGCCGGTACAGTTTTAGCCTGAGTCTCCGGTCTTGGCTGATTGTTAGAAGCATTATTGGTTGCTCCATTATCTGCCGGTTTATTAGCATTTTGATTATTCGGTTTTTGCCGTCTTGGCCGAACGGCCTTTTTAACAGCGCTCTGAATCTTGCCTTCCCTCGGCTCTTGTTCCTGAGCTCTTGGCTGCTGATTCCTTGGCTGATTTTGCCGTGGTTTCGCCTCTGCCTGAGCTTTTGGTTGCTGATTCCTTGGTTGATTCTGTTGTGTTCTTGAATCTCCCTGAGGTCTTGGCTCTTGATTTCTCGGTTGATTCTGCCGTGTTCTTGAATCCCCTTGA
>LFRM01204192.1_pt1 | contig 19695 bp, 6 predicted proteins | sample 618341 | NCBI WGS metagenome assembly LFRM01 (sample SAMN03654438, study PRJNA283298) | anaerobic digester metagenome | isolation source: pool of bioreactors CSTR01a, CSTR02a, and CSTR03a thermophilic anaerobic... | place: Denmark: Kgs. Lyngby | collected 2014-05-21 | reverse complement strand
GGTGTCATGCTCATATATTATTTAGAGTGTTTGGAAGTTTCAAAAAAGTAATAACTAATATACAATAGTTCGGTAATTATTTGATTACTATTATGCGGCTTTAGTGCCATATACTAAGAGTTCTTTGACAAGTTTGTGATTTTTCTTTGAGTTTGGATTGATACCGAACTTGCTTATAAATAGTTCAATCATTAAATGATTGTGTAACATCAGTTTGGTGTCTGTGATAGAAAAGCTTTTTCCGTAGCCGTCTGAGTTTTGCCAGTGTGAAATCTTTGCGATATTGACTGCTGTTAGTGCGAAATTGAAGTGTGCGTACAATTTGTTTAGGCTTCTTGCCTGACAATGCGTAAGACCAGTGGCTTGCTTAGCATCCCGAAATTGGAATTCTATCAAAAACCTAGTATGATATATGTCCAGCACATCAGTCGGATTCGCCTCTATGTCTGTGGAGAAGATGATTCTTTGGATGACTTTTTGGTTTTCTGTGATCCTCTCTATGATAATGAGAATATTCCTTTCCAGTGCTACAGAGTTAACCACAGCATAATAGCAGGGTTGACCTTTATAGTGGAATGTTGTAAAGTGCGAGTGATCTATATTCTTGAGGTCTATTTTTCCATCGTACTTTTTTGGTCTTCCTTTTCCTTTCTTGGGTTCTCCCTTGTAGATATACCTAAGATTTGCATTGTTTTGAAGCCGGCTCACAAGATGAAAGCCCAGATCTCGTACTCCCTGTACAAAGGGATATTTAGAGAAGAAAGCATCAGCTACTATGATATTGGATATTTCCAATAGGCTGTCTTTCTTCTTGGTAATCACATAAAGATACCAGTCAAGCAGGCTCTGAAACATTTGAGAAAGGGATTTGGTAGGAGGTGTTTGTACAGCTTCCAAATGTAGGGCTATATGGTTGTCTATATCAATAGCAGCAACCCCCATTAGTTCAAGACCTCGTTTGACGGATTGAGCACATCCTGACCAGAAACTTCCCATATAGGGGGTTTTCTTGCCAGACTTGGATATATAACTGGGATCAATAGCAATGGCACGACGTCCTGACAAATTATCTTTAACCAGATGGGAATTGAACTCCATAAAGTCGAACGGCTTTTCAAATTGTTGACGAAAGCGTTGCTCCCCATGCCGACTATATCTGCCTAATTGAAGAAAACAAATCCTACCCGGGATGCTCATAAAAAGTAAAAGCGTCTCAAGGAGAAAATCACGTCGCCACTTGTTTAATGGGGCGGAACACTTGGTTAAAGTAGACATTATGATAAAGCTTAATTGCTTATGAACCTGATTTTTCATTGCTTTTGGATGAGTGGAATTATCCATAAAGATAATGAAAATCAGGGGATTAAGCAAGAAGTAAACGACTTATATTATTGATAATCAGATGCATAAACGAAAGATTAACGAACTATTGTTTATATGTGAAAGGAAAATATAAAAGTGAAAGCTTAATTGGTTTATTTATGCGATTTTATCACGAATTGTACCTATAGAATATAAATTCGAATATATTTATTGTGAAAAAGTTTGGTAATAAATAAATAAATATATATATTTATACCTTAAACTGTAAAACACCATCAAACATTATCAAAAAGTGGGTGGGAGTTTTTAAAAATGTAGTAAATGAAATAGTTACCTTAATTAATTGCGTAAATAAAAAGATGAGGTAGCTTATTGATTAATTCAATTATGGAATTCTATTTTAGGTTCTATTTACATTTGTATTTAATAATACCTACGAGATAATATTAGGTTAGAATCATTTTAAACTACAAACATTATGGGTAACGGGGCTTCTAGCAAAGATTCAGTTGACTCTAAGTCAATAGCAGTTGACTTTCTCGCCAAATTTGCTCTCGTCTTGAGTAAAACGAAAGATGCGTTAATTACAGACCTTAAAGAAAGATTATCTAATGATATCTCAGACGATTTCAACCTTGCAAACATACAAACACTGGTAGACAATCTTTTTAATTTGTTGGGATATGATGTCAGAGATATTATTCCCAAACAAATATCCGATGCTACCCAAGAAGTCTTCGATGTATCGGAAGATTTGGCTAAAATTATAACCGGAATATCTAAAATAGTAGATGACTCATCAGATTTTTTAGATATTTTTGAAGATGAGGCCAGCGGTGAAGAATTGGACAATATCTTTATAGGCTTCGAATTGCTGATTAAGGACATTGTGGAGATGGTGAGGGCATTTAAGAAGTTAGGCGATACGAATTTGGATGCTGCTGCAGAGCAATGGAGCAAATTTGTAGAAGAAAGCAACTTCGAAAAAGATGTTCCGAAACGACTGTTTGACCATATCATATCCGTATTCATGCGTAATGCCTCTGAGGTATTTTCAAGCGATATAAAACGATTGAAAGAGACTGTTGAAATCGCTAAAGAGAGCATGCCAGTAGACTTGCAAAAACCCATTACAGACATAATAACGTTGCTCAACGATGCATTGGCAGATATTGACAAAGGATTTGACGAAAGCCTTAAAACTTTGAGCAAAAAACTTCGGGAAGTTATTTCCAAAATAACTGTAGTTTTAGAAAATCAATTGAGTGAAAACCAAAAGAAATCTCTTACGCTACTCAGAAGTTTTATAAAAGTAGAAGAGTATTTTAAGCGTATCTATACTGTTCTAGATTTCATGCAAGTTATCAGCCAAGAAAAAGTGCAGATTTTTTCTTTAAATGACAATGCTGTCTCTCTTTCCACGGAGATATACGTTATTCATTGGAGCCGTTTCGAGGAAATGGCAAAAAACCCCATCGAGTATTTCAAAGTGCGTTATCCAGTAAATAGTTATGCTGATGCACAGGAGCTTATTTCTAAGCTTATTAGCGTTGCCCAAGCCTTCGGCTTAGACATTCCTGATTTTGACTCGTTGAAAAGCATGTTGATAGATTTGCTTCGCCGATTAGAGAAATCGTTGGAGAAATTGGTCAATGAAGAGATAAAAAATAAAATCAAGGAACTAAAAAAACTGATAAATACACTTTTGTTGGCACTCGAACGAATTGCCATGGAAGCCAAAAACGTTATCAAAACCAACCTCGATTTAACCCTTAAGGAAATTGCCAAAGAATTGAATTTGCTTTATCAGTCAAGTGTAGGAGCCCTTAATAATAAGAAATTGATTGATGCCAAAGCTATAAAAAATGACATAGAAGGTAAGTTAAACTCTATGCCTAATCTGATAAAATCGATTTCCGATATCTCTTTTCAACCATTACCTGGTAAGGATATACTGCAAAAATCACTCGAAGAAATTATTCTACCCGTTATTCTCAAAAAAGCTTCGGAGTTTAAAGAGTTTGGGGCAGTTACCGAAGCAGATTGGCAAAAACTCATTGTCCAAATAGGAACTTCATTTACATCCGTTTATAGCGAAATAAAAAAACAGATTTCTGATGTGTCTCAAACATCCACATGGACAATAAAATTAGAGGATTTAAAAAATGAGCTTGAGAGACAAACAAAAGATATTCCAACATCGTGGGCTGAATTACAAAACACAATTTTTAACAACCCCAATAAACTGTCACCGGATAAGTTGTTTTCGCAATTCGATGTTTATGCCTACTTTACAATCGTATCAGATACTATCAAGGAAATCTTATCTTTCTTAGATCCTGAAACATATTATACTAAATTTAAAAAGGTTGCAATTGAGTCTTTTGTTCTACTATCAAACAAGACTGATGCAACCGCTTCTCACTTCAAAAGTATTGCAGAAGGAAATGATAGTGAACTGGTAAATATAATATTTACTTCGTTCATCAACAACGTATTGATAGAATCGTGGAAAGAACTGCGAAAAGAAATACTGGATGTATTTCTTCATCCATTCCTTCAATCGGTAGAAGCTGTTGTGAAATCGAAAGTTTCGGACATACTTGAAGAGATCTTGAAAACCGTCTCATCTGATATTAAGGAACTTCAAAAAAATGTGCCTCATGAATATATTGATTTTGTTAAGGAAGTATTTCCTGTAATTTATAAAACCACTCAAAAAGGTGTCGACAATTGGAGTGACGGAATAACACTTGCTTTGAAATTAGGAAAACCTCTTTATAAATTAATTGATGGCGTTATCGACAGTAGTAATGATAACGATAAAACTAAAAGCCAATCTGACAAAGATGAAATAACAAAAGCCATTGGCATACCAGCATCACCTAATGTTGTACTTTCGGGTAAACATAAAGATAAAGTAAGTTACAATCTTCCCTCCTACTCGCTCGATATCGATAATAAATTTCTTACTGTAACATTATATGATTCAAGAGGAAAATACATAAAGAAAAAAAACAATTACTTCTCTTTTTCTGTGTCTCTTTTTGTTGGAGAAAAAGGCGATACAGAAGAAAACAGCCAAGCTGGCATCTATATTATTCCAGTTATGCTGGGTAACTACGGCGAGAAATTCAATATTGGCAAAACCCATCAATTCTCGTTGGCGTTAAATGCCGCTCTTAATTCATCTGAAGCTGAAACAAAAGATCGAATAAAAGACTTCCAGAAAGGTGCAATCGGAATTTTCTTCTCGAAGAGCAACTTTGAGCTTCTCAAAGATACTGGAAGTATTTCTGCATCCACCGATCTTTCTTTCTTCAGAAAAGAAGAAGCAGGTAGCATCAATATAATAGAGAGTAAATACCTCGATTTCTCAATAGGTAACTATCCGCAAACTTTATCGCTGGGTTATAAAGAAAAAGCTTTTTTTGCGAAGTACAAAGGCGAGTTGCAAAAGGGTGAATTTGTACTGAAAATAAGGGAAATAAATGATTTTTTCGCAGAGTTGCTCAAAGATGATATCAAAGCAAAATTTGATATCGCATTAATATACGATACCGTCGAGGGTTTCAGTTTCGATGGTTCAGCCTCGTTGAAAGTCGATTTCAATCTCAATAAAAAAATAGCCGATGTATTCACCCTCAACAAACTGGGGGTAGAAGTGGGCCCTTCTAATAGTCAAGATTCAGTTATCAGAACCATGGTGAATACATCTTTTACAATAGATACCAAATCTGTTGTATTCTACGTGAAAGATTTGGGCATTGGTGTCAACATAAACTATTTGAAGAAAAACGGCTCACTGGGCGATTTCGACCTATCACCCATCTTTACCTTCCCTTCGGGATTGGGTGTTTCAATTGATGCTACCGCCGTAAAAGGAACAGGTGTTATTTCTTACGACGACGATAAAAAAGAATTTCTAGGTGTTCTTGAGTTGGTAGTTTTAGAAAAGATAGAGGTTAAAGCATTAGCATTGCTTACCATGAAAATGCCTGATGGCAGTAAAGGATTTAGTTTCGTGGGGCTCATTAGCGTATTTTTCATTCCTGGAATACCTTTAGGTATGGGATTCTCTCTTACTGGTTTAGGAGGAGCCGTAGGTTTGAACCGAAGTATCGATAAAAACAAAATGCAAACAGGAGTTAGGGCAGGCGAGATAGCAGCGGTATTTTTTGTTGAAAATATTGAGGACAATTTAGATACCATGCTTACACAAATAGGATCTTATTTCCCTATCAAACGAAATCAATTCTTCTTTGGTATTTTAGCTCGAATTTCATATACTGAGATTCTTCACGTAGATTTCGGATTGTTGATTCAAGCTCCAAAACCATCTCAGATTATTATTGTTGGGGCACTTTTTGTGGCTCTTCCAACCAAAGAAGCTGCTCTAGTCAAAATTAATGTATATTTCGCGGGCGGAATAGATTTTGATGAAGGCATGTGGTTTGATGCCTCAATTGTGGATTCCGAAATTGTGAAAATACAGATATACGGCGATATGGCCTTCCGCTTATATTGGGGTAAAAACAAAGGTTTCTTGTTTTCAGCCGGAGGCTTTCATCCTGCCTACAGGCCCGATGCTGCATTTGACATTGGTATTATGAAGCGATTGGGTATGAAACTCGATTATAAAGTGCTTAAGTTAACTTTAGAGAGTTATTTTGCTATTACTTCAAATTCCGTTCAACTGGGAGCACAGGTAGATTTAAGAATTGGATGGAAATCTGTAGGCATTTTTGGCTATTTCGGGTTTGATTGTTTATTCCAGTTCAAGCCTTTCCGTTTCTTATTTGATGTTAGAATGGGTGTAGAAGCACGTTGGGGAAGATGGACGTTGTTCTCAATTTCACTCGAATTTGCGTTAGCAGGACCTGCCAAATGGAATGCAAAAGGATGTGCTAGATTCAAAATATTATTTTTCACAATTAAAGTCAAATTCAACCTATCGTGGGGTAAAGACAACAGAGACAGCGAAATTAGTTACACTGCCACGTACGATCTCATTAGCCAGGAATATTATAAAATTGAAAACTGGAAAGTTGTATCTTCTAATATCCAGGATCAACAAGTAAGATTGGTGGAACAGAATACCAACAACAATGATATAAATGGAAGTAATGTAAAAGAACTTATAATGCAACCCTTCAGCGGAATCATGTTTGAGCAACCGCTGGTTCCGTTGGAAGAGTCCATGCAGCGTTTTGGAGAAGGAGTTCGTCCACAAGATTATTCTTCAATAAAAATTTCAAAAGTAGAGATTGGCACACAGCTTTTTAGTCAACTATCATCAACCGATTACGATTTTGCACCCTCATTATTTTTTGATTTAAATGATCAGGAAAAACTATCAGTTCCATCTTATCAGAAAATGAAAAATGGTGTGAAAGTGGAAAATGGTCTAAGGGAGAGGGCTGTGTCAACCTTGGTGAATAAAAAAATTGAATATGTTGTTGAGCAAGATAATATTAGCTTCTCAGATTCTAAAAGTTACACAATAACTGATGACAACAATGTAGCAAAAACACTCGTTGTGAATCAACTGCCTAAAACAATGAGAGCGAATGTGCAGGAAACGAATATCTCTGTTCTCGATGCTTTTGTGCAGATATCAAACCGTTCCGACAGTGGTTTCAAACGTCATGTAAACAAAGTGCAACACATCCAAAAAGAAAACAACAATGAGAAGATTAACAAATTCTTTGAAGAGATGGAAACCGATTTTGGGATGATTACAGAAGAGCGAGATCAAAACCATACTCAGGGAGAGAATGTAGTTCCTGGCAAAAAATATTCGAATAGAATAAGACGGAAGTCTACATTATCTATCTCTCAACCGGAATTGGATCGTAGATTCATATTTGTAAAAAAACGAAGAACAAAAGTTTTTTGATGCTTTACTGAGGAAATTAAATAAGAAAAATATACCAACATGGCAAACAAAATAGGAACAAAACACAGTTTTATACCTTGGCTTCGACGGGGCTTGAGCCGTGAGATAAGCAAAGGTGAGGTAGATACGTTGGCGAAAAATTCAAATGAAGGTTCGGCTATAAAACGAGCAAGCCTTTTTGTGAAAAGCACGTTCGATTTAACTCCAATCAGCAAAGAGTCCGAAAATAAAGAAATGGTTCAACGTAGCGAAACCATACAAGTGGCATTGACTGGTCCCGGAGATATTGCAGGCATACAACCCGTCTCCATCTTACAAGTGGTTCCTGCAAATGGGGTGAAAAATTTTGAGAGTAACTATTTACCTTTTATCGAATTTTTTGAGGAGGATATACCGTGGAGATATACCCCTGCTAAGGAAGCGGGAGATAAATTGCGTCCTTGGTTAGCTTTGCTGGTTTGCAAAAATGATGAATATGCTCTTACAACAGATAACAACGGCTCCACCTATGTATCTATAAAGGTATCGAACAACGAAACATATAAACAAATTTTTCAATCTCCATCGGAAACATGGAAAAATGCCCATGTTCATTTTCCTAATTTAGAACTTAAAAAAGATAACCAACTAATAAATACCGTAAACTCTAAAATTGATTATGATGAGAATGTTGCATTTTCACGACTGCTCTCTAGTAGAGTGTTAGAAGACAATACCGCATATACTGCTTTTTTGATTCCAGCTTTTGAAACCGGTCGTTTGTCGGGACTAATGCTCTCTTTCGATGCAATCCCGACCCAACGCTCATCATGGGGTGATACCTTTGATAAACAAAAAGCTACACATCAGCGTCCGCTCGATTTTCCGGTCTATTATCGGTGGGAGTTTGAAACCTCTACTGGCGACTTTGTAGCCTTGGCCAAAAAATTGAAGCCAGTATCTACCAATAATTTACCCGCCGCACTCAAAGTTGATGTTCAGAGAATGGGAAATGGTTTGAATTATTCTATTTTTCAAAACCAACCTACCCGAAAAGTGATAGATGTGCCCGTTGCCACCCATCCTATAGGATATGCCTCAGAACCCTTCCCTACCCGACCCGATGAGCAGATGATAGCCAATATAATGAAAGATTTGCTTTCAAAAAATCCGGTTCTGATAGAAAATCTAGAACAAACTACCGAGGAACCAACAATCTCTCGAAAAAAAAAGAAGCAAAAACAGAAACAAAGACAAATAAAAAGCAAAGTAAGAACGCGAGACCTAAGAAAAATATTAACAACTAAAACCGCCCTGAATCTGGCAATATATGAGAAAGTTAGTGTTGCCAAAAATTTAGCCACGCTCATAAACGAGGAGTTTAAGAAAAAACCTCTGAGCCTTAACGTTAAAGCAGGAGATGAGCTTGACGACCCCTGGATTGTTCCGTCGCTCTACGGTGGCAAACACATTATGGCAACTTCACTTGAAGCGAATGACAACAAAAATCATGAGTGGTTTACAGAACTCAATCTCGATATCCGGCATCGAGCTGCAGCCGGAGTAGGCAAAAAAGTGGTGCAGAACAATCAGGAACAATTTGTTCATAGAGCTTGGGAGCAAGTGGAACTTATAAACGAGCTTAACCAGCGTTTACGTGAATATTTGCTGAAACTCAATCTCAATTCGTCCATCTATAAATCCCGATTCAATAGCAAATACCTTAAAGACCTAATGCTCTATTTGCAACCTATGAAATATGCGTCTGTAGGTAAAGATAACTTGTCTCTTGATGAAGCACTGGTTCAAAGGGGAATTCCATCAGCTTATGCTTCATCCTCGTTTCAACGACTGACCTCAAACACTTCTCTTCCCGAAAATGTAAATGCTACTACCCTAACAGATAAAATAGTTGAAAACAATATATATAAATGGGAAGAACATCAAATTAAAGATTTGATAACTGAGGATCAGATTAATGAAATTATTAAAAGGATAGATTACTTAACTCTTTTAAAATACGTATAATTATGGCACGTATAAATATAAAGGATATTTCGATTAAAAGCAAACCGATATCTGAAACGGATAATGTTAGAATTATACTGTGTCCATTTAATTATGGAGATGTTGATTTTCAGAAGATAACAACAGAATTAGAGAAAAAAGCGACTGTTTTTAATTACACATTCCAAGATACTCAGAGAAATCTGGTAAACATTGTTGTAAATTTTGAATCTGTGCTGGATATGCATATTTTCATAAAATCTCAATCTTCAAATGATAATGTATATAATTACGTGGATACGTGCACTATTAATAATAAGAACAGCATAAAAAATGAATACAAGGAATCAAAAAGAGAGAGGTTTACAATTAAGTATGATATAGAAAATAGTGATGATGAAATACTTTATTTAAAAGGTTATAAATTTCAGATACATAGTATATTATGCTTTAAAGGATTAATAATAGATCAATTTTCTTTTTCTTTTACTCCAGATAAGGATATTAATAAAACAAAAACATTATCTATAAAATATTCAGGCTTTAATTTTTCAAAAAAACACGTATTAAAGTTTACTGGAAATAATAAAGTTTTGATGGAGTTTGAAAAGGAAATAAAAGTTACTGTTGAGGTATCATCTTTTACTAGGAGACAGAGTTTCGTACGCACTTTTATCCCTTTAGTCCCAACTTCCGGTTCCTATAAATTACATGGCAAGGATTCAGATTATGATATAGAGTATGAAATTTCAGAGATATTTAATGAGGAAAAAGTGCAAAGAAAAGAATTCTCATGGGAACTTTCTAATCATGAAAAATTAAATCTAAAGCCTTTTTCAAAAAAAATAAATAAGGCTAAGGATAAGTTAACTGAGATCTATAAAGGAATTAAACCTCAAGAAACAGCTCAGCCCAGGCCTGACAGTAAAATTTCATCGCAACTCAATACAGACATCAATCCTCTTAATAGTGAAGAGAATAACCGTATTAATCAATTCATAACAGAATATTATCAAGAGTTTCTAAGTAATCCAGATTACCAAGATAAATACATTAAAGAGCTCACCCATTCGCAATATCCTGTTATGGCATATCCGGTCTATCCAGAGCCAGCATATTATTACTTGAAACAGATTTCAGAAAGGTTTATTTTGCCAGCATCGGGTTCTATGCCCGACAATTCTATTGCGCTATTTGTAAACAATCCCGCTTTTGTGGAAGCGTTTTTGTGCGGCATGAATACAGAAATGGGTCGAGAATTGCTTTGGAGAGAATATCCAACCGATTCGCGCGGCTCATATTTCCGCAAGTTTTGGGATACTGAGATCAAAAAAGATATAAAAGAAGAACTCCGTTCCGATACGTTTTTCGATATCCTTCCCATACACAAATGGGATTATCAGGAAGGAGATGCAGGCTATATGCCTCTCAAGACACACAAACTTGGACAAAACCATACTGCAGGAAAAGACAACCTGTTGATATTTGCAATTAAAGGAGAATTGTTGAAAAAGTATCCAGAAACGATCATTTACCTCAGCAAAGCCTCGCTCAATGGTAATATAATACTCATAAATCCTGATGCAGTGAAAATACTTCCCGATCTATCAGCATGGTTGAGCGAAGATACATATATAGTGGGTTTCCCTGCTAAACTACATGAACTAACCGGAAATCCAGCAACAAGAGATCCCGGTTATTTTCTCACGTTTATGAATCGTCCTGGAGAAACACGATTTGCATCACGCAAAGACAATCCTGCAAAAACAATGAATAACGCCGCTGAAACTGCGGCCAATTTGCTTGTTCAGCCCTCTATGTTTGGGAAACATATAAGTCAGTTTTTGAGTGGATGGCAAAATGCTCCACAAAAATGAATTTAGTTGTTCCAGAAAAAAGATAATCGTATGAAAAATAAGAATGCTCAAATAAACGCTGCACGCATTGCCAAAATCAATCATTCGGTAACGCTAAATAGCACGCTTTCGCCCTATATGCTTTTTCCCGTTCGTCTCGAAACCCATTTTCGCGAAGTGCTCATCAGTCCTCGTCCTCCACACGAATCAGAAGTTGAAGAGGTGTTTAGAAGTTTTGCGGAGATAATTAATCGGCTTTTCATCACATTTCTTCCAAAAAAAAGAGAGCCAATTCTGTTTTCTGATACTTTACCTGAAGCTCTTTACGATTTGAAAATTAAAATTGAAGAACTAGATATATTATCTTCTCAAACCAAAACATCTATTGTGTCTGTAGCCTCTATGCTACAAAGCACCGTGTACAAGATAACACAACTCTCTGAAAAGAAATCTTTGCAAAAACACGTTGAGGATATACTTGATACTGCCAAAAGTATTGAAGTATCTAATGCTGTGAAAGAAGACAGCGCAACTGTTTTTCTAAAAGAATTAAGGGCAACCCTAAAATCGTTGAAAACACTAACAGAGCTTAGTCGCACTCCATATCGCAGCAAAGCCTATTATAAGCAACCTGGTAAAGAAAAAGAAGAAAATGAGCGTCTGTATCGCTATGTTACAGGGCGTGCTATGCGTATTGCCAAATTCTTCAATTCAGCCGATGCTCGCATGAAAGAAATTCCCAGTATGGATAACCGCCAGCGAATGGTAGCAATTAGAGATCTACATGCAAATAATTTTTCGGAGTGGAACACTCTATTTTCGAGTGTTTCTACTAATATGCAAAAGATATACAGAGGGCTATCGCATCAAAATCAGAAGCTTACAGAAAAATACAACAATGATTGGAAAGGCATACTAGAGGATGCACAGGTAAAATGCAGAACCTTTACTGCTGAATTTGATAACCATATTAAAGCAAAACCACGCACCAAGTTTCATTACACGCGGCTTTCACAATCAGCTTTGCAACTTAACATAGAGTTAATGGGAGCCTCTGCATCTCGCATACTTATTCCTTACAATCAATTAGAAAAGAAGATATTGGCTATCAACAAACTCGTGTTGAAATCTATATTTAAATACAGTTCCGAAAAAGACTTTGTGCATAGTATGCTTCAGCAGGTTCTCAAAAGTGTAGAGATATATACAACACTGATGAAAGATCAGAATTATACTGAATATAAGGATTCAGATAAAAACAAAATTCTTCATGCGTTAGTTAAATTGAGAAACGTTGAGACTATTACATTACAGAACGAGAGTGAAATACCTATCAGTCAAAAACAACTTTGTGTGCGTATTTTTCCAGATGATGTATTCATTCACCAACAAGACAAACTGTTGACTGAAGAGGAAGTGATTGATGGCAAACGTTTTTGGATTAAATGGTTCATTGCTTCAGGAAACAGAATACACGAAAAAGAAGCTTGGAATGTGCTCTGGCGAAAGCATACCGTTATGCGTGCATCATGGATTGTTCGTGTGCTTCATCCCATAAATCTTAAATCATATTCGCAACTTCGTCCATATAAAAACAACGCAGATATGGAAAAGGCTCTTTTAGATTTGGTGGAGTTGAGCAATAAATATGACTTGAGCGAAAGCAAACAGAAACACGATAATGAAAAAAATATGCACGATGGCATTGCTGAAATGCTTCCCAAGTTCTACGAAGTGCGTAAAATAGCCATGCAATACGATAAAATTGTGGATTATCTCTATTTGAGATTAAATAGAGATTTGGGATATGTGAAACGCAGACTGGAATCTTTTTTAATGTTCTACGATAGTCATCCAGAATATAAAGAGCGAGACTACATGGCCTATGTAGATACAGATTATCAGTCGCTTATTGCTTTTTACAACGAGCTCAACGACCTTATTCTGCACCTACATAACAGCGAGGTTTCATTGGATGCAATGATATACGAATATCTTATAAGATTAGATAAAAAGGATCTTTTCTTTCCAAAAATAGATAAAGTGAGAGATGCCGATGTTTTCTCGCCACCCATTTCGGCCATTATGCCCGACCGTTTTTTGTTTTTCGGTGATACAAAACTTAAAGTTGACGGAAAATTAAGGAAAAAACGAATTGTTTATGCTGGTCGTAAGGTGAATAAAAATCTGATGTTAGGCTTTGATTTAACCGAGGATGATACTATAAACCCGTATAAATTAGACAAAGAAACTGGTGAAATAGAGGCGCGCGGCGCAATACGGTGGATGACCGATTATGAAGCAGCCGTAAAATCGGGTATGGCAATTACCGTACCCCTTCCGCACACCGATGAGCAATTTGCAAAAGCCAAATTTTCATCTATTTACGTACTCGGAATAAAAAATGAACCCGACGATGATATTCTTCAAGATTTTTTCAACGGCCACATTTATGGACAATCCGGGTTAGATTTTCTTGAAATAGGAACACCTACCAATAGTTTCGATAACATTGTTTCTGGCTACAACAGCGATGAAGAGCTTCTTGAAGAAAGACGCTATGAAATTGATGTAGAAGAAAAATTCAAAACTGGCGATTATCTTTTCAATTCTTTACAACGTGTCATTGGATTTGATAAATCAATGTACGAAAATTCGATTGGACGCACAAACAGTTTCGACAATGCCGAAATAGCAAAAGCAGCAAAAGCTAACTCAGTGATGTGTGATGTTTTTAATGATAAATTTACAGTCAATAAAGACGGAACTATTCTGCGTTGTAAAACAAAACTTTTTCTTAAAGAGGTTCCTAAGTTTTTAGAATCGCACTGCTTTGCAAGAGGAATTGTGCCACCGCTAAGGATAGGAAACCAACCTTACGGTATTTTGCCCACTACTGCATTTTCGCGTTTCACGTTTGAACCTGCTTACGATAGTGTAATAAAAGATACAGATCATAACTTTTTGCAATTTGCACGCCAACTGCATCAACTATTAAAACGTATTACTGATATTTGGAGCTCAATAAAGAAAAAACATGTTATATGTTCCGAAAACCTTGGCACTAAAGATCCGCAGCAGCGGTATCTTGAGATGATGGGATTAACGCCCATTTCCGTTGCTTTTTTTGAACGCACACTGGCTGAAGCTATTCCACTTTTGCATCCGGAAATAAATTATATGCCTTTTGAAAAAACAAATAGGAGTATCGCAAAAATTATAAAAGATGTGTTGGAAATACCTCTTAATGAAAAGAAAAACAGTGCAATTTTAGATGATCTGGGTCTTTTTAAAGCACACCCTTTAGCCGGAATGATCGAAGAATTTAAAGATGTGGTAACTAATACTCCCAATCTAAAACCCTTTGTTGATAAAATCTTATCTGAAGCAAAGAAGAATGAACTAAAAGAACTGATACCCGAAAATGAAATTCCGCTTCTAATAATTGAATTTATGGATTTGTTTACCTACCGATTAGACGCTTGGTGGTTAGGCTTGGTAAATTATCAGTTGAAGCGAATTAGAGACGGTAAATTTGGAAAAGTAAGCACAGCCAATAGTATTGGTGCATTTGGGTGGTTGTTTAATCTTGAAAGAGGCGTAAAAGGAACTAAAAAATCAGCTTCGGAACAAAAGATTATTTGTGAGGAAATGAATCTCACCGATAAAACAACACCTATTTACGAAGACAGCAAACATAATGAATTTATATTAGCACCATCTATCAATCATGCAATAACGGCAGCCATACTTCGTAGTAGTTACAATAATAGTAAAAAGGACAAAAACGACAGTCGATTAAATATAAATCTCTCTTCGTTGCGCGTTCGTCAAGCCTTGCGGGTTATCGATGGTGTACGAAACGGATTATCAATAGGAGCCATTCTTGGAGCAGATTTAGAACGCAGTATGCACGAAGCGTACAAATACAATGCGAACACAGAGTTAGATCGTTATATCTATCCTCTCAGGCAGTTGTTCCCATTGAAAATAGATATAAAATCAGAACAAGAAGAAGCAGATAACAATTCAGACATCAATGCCAATTCATACGCAATGACGGTTATTAACGGAGAGTTGTTATTGAGTAGCATACTATCTAATGAAGATAAAACGCGTGGAATAAACGTTTCCGATTATTTATTGGAACCCAATAACGGTATAACGTGGTTTCATGAGCTCTTTGAAAGACGTCCACCGAATGATAAAAAAATCCTAGCTTTGCTTATAGAGCAAATTGCCGATACTTTCGATGCTTTGGGCGATCTTGTTTTATCTGAAGGTGTGTATCAGCTTGTGCAAGGAAACCGGGTTGCTTTTTCAGCTTTAATGAAGAATCTGGAAGACGGTAATGTTATTGCAACCCCACAAGTTACAGAAATACCCATGCATTCGGCTGTTATTCGCCACAAAGTAGCCGTTGCATTCAACTGCAATACAGAGGCTGATATTGCTGGATGGAGCAGAAGCATTTCATCAGAATACACCAACAACGAGACCATTATAGAGAACGCAGAATGGATAATGGCAAAAGCTGAACCTTCGCTTAATCAATGGGTTGGGAGTTTACTGGGCAATGCCCATGATATAGCATTTGCAGTAACTTGCACTGAAATTGTTGAAAACAAAGAGGTGAAAACTGATATATCATGTTCGTTGGCCGATTTGGGTATATCTCCCTTAGAGTACCTCTATTTGTCATCAAACACAACAATTTTCACTCGTTTCCTCGAGCTTAGTTTCAGAAAGAAATATAATCTTTTCTCGCAAAATATAGCTGTAGATTACAAAAGAACAGGAAAGTCAGACAATGATACTATCCGTTCGTTGTATGAAAACGAATGGATGATGGATAATCTCAGAAATGTTGTTGCAAACAGTAGGGCTTTAACAGCAGAAGATTTTTCTACTACCATTGCGCAAACCGACGAAGATAATCTGAAAGGCATAAATACTGTGGAACTTGCAAACCGTTACAACTCGCTTTTGCTCTATTGCGAAAACCTAAACAGACGTTGTGCTCTATTTGTAGGCAAGAAACCAAAGGATGTAATTGCTGCTAAAAGTGGGTATTTTGATGTTGCCGATTTGTTAATTCAAGCCGCATCAATTGGAATATCTGAATCGCTAACATCTTTATCTCCGCAGCTTTTTGATTTTAAAACAACCGTTGAGGAGGTTCTAAAAATGCAGAACAATTTGCTCTCAACAGTAGGCTTACTTACAAAAAAACTTACAGAGAAAATCAATAAAGCTAAAGCTCTGGCTAAAGAGATTGAGATGGACGATGAAGACTCCATTTTGTCTGCCTATACAAAAGCAATTCAAGCATTGTTGTCAGCAGATTTTAAAGTAATTCCGCAGTTTTGCTTGAAACCGCTGTTGGATATAGACCTCAATGCACAATCAGCACAATTAAACAAGCTATTTACATATAGCAATGCCTCTCCTATGGACATAGAATCTTGGACAGGCGAGGTGTCCAGAGTGCGTGAACCAGTAAGTCAAATTCAGAATGTTCGGGTTTTTTCCGACTTCTTAGGTGTAGAACAAGGAGAAACGGCTATTCTACAGTTTCCATTTAATCCCGAAAAAGACAAAGAGTGGCTTGGAAGAGAGGTTTCATCGGAAGAACTTGTTGAAGACAAAGATTCAATTGTTTTGTTTGAGCGGAAAAACTTCTCACCCAACAAAGTTAAGCCAAACGCTGGATTGATTATTGATCAGTGGATGGAACTAATTCCTTATGAACAACAGCGCGGAGGGGTGGTTTTCAATTTTGACCAACCCAATGCCGAAGCTCCACAAGTTATTTTACTAGCTGTACCTTCTAAAATAACCATGAGAAAAAGAAAAGATGGCTCTTTTGAAGCCAAAAATTGGACACTGAACGAACTGATTCTTACACTCATTGATACGCGGATTATGGCAGAAAATAGAGCGGTAGAACCCGACCATTTATATGCAGAAACCGAGCTGGCAAAAATTATCCCGTTGCTGAAATACGAGAAGTAATAGTTCAAGAGAGCTAACAATTCGTTAAAAGAATAACACAGTAAGATTAAGCATTATGGCAAACAACGAAGTGCTACATAAAAATAAGTTTCTTGAAACATACATCGGAAGTGATGATTTCAATAGAAACGCCGAAAAATGGGGGCTGTTTTCAGCGAATGACATACCAATACATTCTTGTAAGCGACTAGAAACCCGTACCCGAAAAGAAAATCCTGACGCGGCTCTCTCTTTTGCTGTTCACGATCCGCTCTGGATGCTTACCCGCCAGTGGCAATTCGGAGAATTTAAAGGAAACGATGCAGGATCGGCAATTTGGGCCAAAATAAAGATTGAACATGCCGAAATAACATCTGTAGGAAACAAAGAAAAAACAGTAGGTTTCAACCAAAACGATGTGCTTGAGCATCAAGTAGAGCGTATGAATGTGCAGATTACAGATGCTGTGCGGGTAGAATCGGCATATTATCTAAAAAAGAGTATCGACTTTAGCCCATTGAGAAGCAAATCAAGAGCAATAGTCAAATATTGGCAAAACAAATACACATTAGAAGCCTTTCCAGACACCACTGTTGATTTGAGTACGTCTAATAAAACACCCAAAGAATGCATTGCTGAGATTAAAAAACGAAAGAATATGCATCTCGAAAGCTATTTAGCTGCTTTTGGCAACAGAAGTTTTGATGGATATAAGGTTTTTCTTCTTCTAAAATCAAGATCTGTAGCTGATGCAAAGATTGTAGGAATGTTATCTTCAGACGAACAAAATAAATTTACGTCAATCTGTAAGTCTTACGTAAAATGGTTTACCGAAACCTACTTACCAATTGAAGCATCCGACAACTTTTGGGTGGACGAAAAACTTGGTTACGAGCTCTCTGTTTCGGTAGAAAGCACAATGGACGATAGTTTGTCAAAAGAATATACAGTGCAAGACTATCATTCAGGACGTCTCTCGTGGTATTCTTTCGATATAGATTCGAAGGCTCCCAAAAAAGCAGTAAACAAACACAAGAAAATTATTGAAAACTCCTCTCAAAAATACTTCACTTACATACCTGTTCTAGCTGAATTTTCTGGATCGCCCAACAAACGTTTGTGGGCATTTGAAGATATGAAAGTAGCCATGGGAAACTCAGAACTAAGCGCTGGTTCGTTGGCCAATGCGGTGATACTGCAATACACAACTATGTATGGCAACGATTGGCTCATAACGCCTATGGAGCTGAAAGCTGGAATGGTATCGGCTGTTAAGGGAATTATAGTTACCGATGTTTTCGGAAGCCGATATTTTATTAATCGGCCTGCAGGAGACGTAAGCTCTCCGTCTACCAGATATTCAAGCAAGTGGGAAATGTTTACGGTTTCGAAAAAAGATGCTTACGAAAAATTGGATTTCACCACTGACGGACATTTGTTTTTCCCTCCATCATTGGCTCGCAATGAGGAAAGTAGACCCGTTGAAGAAGTTCAATTCCTGAGAGACGAAATGGCAAATATGGTATGGGCTGTAGAGGTGAAGGTAAATGATGGTTGTGGACAAACACTTGATGGAGATGATTTTGCCGCAGTAGTGAGTGACGAAATAGAGTTACTCACACCTAAATACGATGAAGCTGAAGAAACGGTTGCCGATTATTCGTATTTGTTCCAAAATAGTGTTCCCCTAAACTGGATTCCGTTTAGTCCTGTGAAATTTGAACCAGGCGAACCCAACGCCATACGCGAAATTCGACTGCAACGTTCTACTATGCCTATTTTCATCAAAGATCGCTTTGTGCCTATACGTCCATGTACAAACTTGATGCGTACAGGAATAAACGAAAACGATAAAGTAGAAAAGCATAAGTTTATTAATGAAGAAGAAATTCTTGCCGTTGGCACAAAAGTTATGCTTACCAATCAACGTACACGGTGGTTTAACGGAAAAACGTTTAATTGGCTGGGTGCTAAAAAAGAAATAAGCAAAACACAGGCCAACAGCGGATTGTCGTTTGACGAATTGGTGGAAATTGTAGCCAAATCTGCATCTGAAGTAAATTTGACAAAGGAAGAAAAGAAATAGTTGTTTTTATTTCAAAAATAAAGCGATAAAAATTTGGTTATTAAGAAATTAATATATATAATTGTAATGTAAAGCAGCATTGAAAGAGAGTAAAAACGATGCGAGTACTTCTTATTAATATTATCAAATGAAATAACCTTTTTTCACACCGATTTAGTCGGACAAAAGGGTGAAATAGTTTGAGAATTTTCAACTAAGGAGGAAAACCAGCGGGATGAAATTGGAAGATGCTATACAGTACTAGTAAAACAGTGCAAATGGCAAGTCAATCAAGTAATCGTCTGTTCATTCATTTGTTTCAGGAGATCTGTGAGTATTATGGTTTATGCAAATAAATCTCAGGCTTGTTCAGGTATCAATGAGAGTGTAAGTCCACAACGGACAGGGGTTTAATGAAAATGCTGAAAGGTTCCCCCTCAAATTGATTATGTTTGATGCTTATAACACTTCCTCGTACGCGAGGAGGTGTTTTTTGTTTGAGTCCTAATCATCAATAGTTCGGTAAAAATTTAATATTTAGTTACGCAGCAATGGCTGCGAATTCGACGACT
>LFRM01292336.1_pt2 | contig 19697 bp, 16 predicted proteins | sample 618341 | NCBI WGS metagenome assembly LFRM01 (sample SAMN03654438, study PRJNA283298) | anaerobic digester metagenome | isolation source: pool of bioreactors CSTR01a, CSTR02a, and CSTR03a thermophilic anaerobic... | place: Denmark: Kgs. Lyngby | collected 2014-05-21 | reverse complement strand
GTGGCCGAGTCGGTATCCGCAGCGGCACGTACATCGGGCGTTGCAAGGATTTGATCCTTGCATCGCGACGGTGCTGCCGCAAAAAAAAGTTCAGCCCGAAAAGATGAGCGAGTTATTTTGACATGATTCCACTGCAACCTCACAAATCGTCCTGGAGAGCTGACGCCATCCTCTATTGACAAAACAGTATTTGAAAATCACAATGATACAAATTCAACTGTTGCGGTGAAACATATTCCCCGGCTGAGTCGCCTGTCATTCCCGGTATCACTGTAAGCGTTCGATTCGACATTGCATCCAACATTGCGACTGCTCCACTTTTTCGTCGAGAGCGGGTGAGTGAAATGATGGTAGAAGGCGTCGTTTTGGCCGCGGGAGAATCTAAGCGGACTTCTCCCGACTGCAAACTTGCCTTCAAGTTTGGGGAATGGACACTATTGGAGGAAAGCATCGCCGGGATGCGTCCATACTGTAAACGCATATTTGTTGTAACAGGGGCACACGATGAAACGATAAATCGCGTTCTGAATGGATACACCTATGTTACACTGGTCCATAATCCTGCCTATGCGGGCGGAATGTTCACGTCCGCTAAAGCGGGGCTGCGGCATACTCTTGCCGATGGCGTGTTCATATTGCCCGGCGACTGCCCTTTTGCTGTCCCTGAAGTTTACGAAGCGCTTCTTGCAGCACAAGGGCGTGTTGTCATACCTACGTGCTACGGTCGTGACGGGCATCCGGTGCTTTTGCGGCGGGAGGCGATCGATGTACTGCTTCGCGGCGGAAAGTGGCACACCCTTCGGGAATTCATCGCGACAAAGACCGCTATGCGTATTGCAGTGGACTGCCCGGGTATTCTAAAAGACATAGATACTCTAGACATGTACTTGCAGGAAGTCCGGCACATGGATACTCTTGAAGGCAGGCGATGCTGGAGATGAAATCAATATCGGTACCGGCAGGCCGGTTGGACTTTAGCGAAAAGATGACCGGGGCGGCGAAGTTCTGCCAAGATCTGCGGCCTCATGGGATGTTTTATGCAAAGACGCTGCGCTCCTCAAAACCGCGAGCGAAGATAAGGGCGGTGCGCTTGCCGTTGCTGCCCGACAACGTTGTCATCGTTGATTGGCGGGATGTCAGGGGAAAGAATATCGTCCCCATTGTAACGGATGATCAGCCTTTTTTTGCAAGAGATCAGGTCAATTACATAGGCGAGCCTATTCTGGTCGCCACGGGTCCTAATCCGGATGAACTGCGCAAGATCATTGACAGTATCCAAGTCGATTATGAGGAGCTTCCTGCTGTTTTGACGATCGAAGAAGCGTTGTCACGTACTTCCGACATCATCTATGGGGATCATCCTTGGTTCGTATCCTATGAGTATCTCAAGGGCGATCCTGATACGGCCATTCATGAAGCCGCAATTTCGGTAGAGGATGAGTTCCATACCGGTTACCAGGAGCAGGCATACCTCGAGCCGCAAAGTATGCTGGCCGAACAAAAGGATGGCGTCATGACAGTCCGCGGTTCCATGCAATGTCCGTTTTACGTTGAGGAAGCCTTGATGCAAGCCCTCGGATGGGAGAGAACCCGCGTTCGGGTCATTCAACTGCCGACCGGAGGCGGATTTGGCGGCAAAGAGGATTATCCTTCTATTCCCGCAGTGCACGCGGCCTTGGCGGCAATAAAGACGGGTCGGCCGGTCATGCTGGTGTATGACCGAGGTGAGGACATCATGTGTACGACCAAACGTCATCCTTCTTGCATCCGTGTGAAGAGTCACCTGGACGCCAACAATCACATTATCGCCCGCGAGATAGAAGTGCTTTCAGATGCGGGAGCCTATTGTGGGTTGTCGGGCGTGGTATTGCAGCGAATGATCTATTCGGTCCCGGGTGTATATCAGGTGCAAAATCTTCGCGTAAGCGGGCGTGCCTGCGCCACCAACAAGGTACCAAGCGGCGCTTTCCGTGGATTTGGGGGTCCGCAGGCTTTTTTCGCTATCGAAATGCACATGGAACACGTTGCCCGGGAAATTGGCGTTGATCCTTTGCTGTTTCGGAAAACCCACTTCTTACGCCAGGGTGATTTGACCGCAACAGGCGGACGTTTGCGTAGCCCGGTAGAGTTGGAAGCAATAACCGACTCAGTGTGCACTTTGTCGGATTATTACGAAAAGAGATCCACTCCCAAAGAACCGGGGGGCAAATTGCGCGGCATCGGCTTTTCGGCGTTCTTTCATGGCTGCGGATTCACCGGCGCTGATGAACGGGATATTATCAGTGCCCGTGTACGTCTGTGCAAGGGCGAGGATGAAACGGTCAATCTATACGTTTCCAGTGCCGAGTTGGGGCAAGGTGCAATAACCACACTCAGCAAGATTGCAGCCGAAACCTTGGATATCCCGCTTTCCCAAGTGCTTTGCGGTTACCCTGACACGGGCGTCTGCCCGAATTCAGGCCCCACAGTTGCTTCACGTACTATACTTGTTGTCGGAAGGCTGGTACAGGAAGCAGCTCTGAAGATGAAGGAACACTGGGATGAAGCTTTTTGCGAAACAGAATCGCATTTCCGTTATCCTGGGGGCTTTTCCTTTGACAAAAAGCTGCATACAGGGGATGCCTATCTTGAGTACGCCTGGGGTGCAAACGTTGTGGAGGTGGAGGTGGATCCGATCACCTATTCCTGCAATATTCTTGGCGCTTGGGCAGCGTTTGACATAGGAACGCCCATCGACACAACCATTGCGGCAGGGCAAGTACACGGCGGTATGACGCAAGGATTGGGCTATGGCTGCATGGAAGTGTTGGATATGAAAGCGGGCAGACCCTTACAGTGCAGTCTAACTGATTATATGATCCCCACTTCGCTTGACGTGTGTAAAATTGATTTCCGATTTGTTCAAAGTGAATCCGTCCTGGGTCCCTACGGTGCACGCGGCATGGGGGAACTGACTTTGGTTGGCGCCGCGCCCGCGCTGGCCGCAGCTGTCGAAAATGCCATCGGAAAACCGGTAACGCAACTGCCTGTGACCTCCGAGTACATCATGGAGTTATCAAGGCATGGATAATGCGATATGCTTCTTGCTCAACAATAGATCGGTAACCTTGCAGGCGGATCCGCTTCGCAGCCTGCTTGATACGCTTCGCGAAGATTTCGGGCTGACAGGCGCTAAGAAAGGCTGCGGCGAAGGCGAATGCGGCGCCTGCGCCGTGCTGGTGGATGGGCGGCTGGTCAACAGCTGCATAACGCCTGTTATTGCCGTGGAGGGGAAAACAGTCTTCACTATCGAAGGCCTCCGGGAAACTCCGCGGTTTCAAGAGTTGAGCAGATGTTTCGCGCAAGCCGGTGCCGTCCAATGCGGCTTTTGCACGCCCGGTATGGTGATGGCGGCCGAAGCGCTATTGATGCGTAATTCTTTTCCTACTGAGCAGGATATTCGCACAGCCTTATCCGGCAATCTCTGCCGCTGTACCGGTTACTCTGCTATCGTTGCCGCCATAATGACTGCTGCTAAGGAGGGTGAGGGACTATGGCCCGCGTCTTTCGACCCGGGAATCTGAAGGAGGCCCTGCACTTTCTGGACGCCGAGCGCGCCGCCGTACTCGCGGGTGGTACTGATTTTATGCTGAAGGCGGGAAGGTACCCCGGGGCCGAATTTGCCGTATTAAGTATCGGTCACCTTCATGAACTCAAAAGAATAGCCATCGATGCTGCAAATGTGTTGTCCCTCGGTGCTGTCTGCACGCTTTCGGAAATACTGGAAAGTCCTCTCGTACCGCTTTTCCTAAAGCTGCCTATCGCGGAAATTGGTTCGCCTGCTATTCGCAATGCCGCGACTGCCGGCGGCAATGTGTGCAATGCATCGCCGGCCGGAGACGTGCTGCCCATGCTGTACGCCCTGGACGCCACACTTGTCCTTAAGTCCCATGGTGATCAGCACGAGATGCAAATTCGTGATTTTATTCAAGGCCCCGGCCTGATACGGATAGCAGCCGGACAGATGCTAACGGAGATTAGAATACCGCTGCGTCAAACATGGCGCTGCACTTGGCGCAAAGTTGGTGGGCGGCGCGCAAACAGCGTGAGCAAAACGTCCTTTTATGCACTAATAGACAGGACAAGCCGGGGTCTTGGGGACGTTCGCATCGCGTTGGGGGCCATTGCGCCCACTGTTGTCAGAAGCCGGGAAGCAGAGAGGATAATTCTGGATGCCTACCGCGGTAAACCCTCTCAGCGTTGCACGGAAATAATTGCCTTGTATGATGCGCTTATTAGCCCTATTGACGACTCCCGCTCCTGCCGTGATTATCGCCGCACTGTCTCCCTTGGGCTATTGGAGAATTTCCTTACCGAGGTGATGAGGATATGAAGAAGTATACGTTGCTGTTTTGGGGAAGTGTATGGGGGATATGCGAAGCCTCATTCGGATTTGTTCTGCATCGCGCTGCGATTGCTCTGCCGGGGCTTCCAGGAGCGCTGATGTTTCCAATTGGCTTCTTCTGTATGGTTGCCGCGCAAAGGGCAACGGGACTGAGGGCAGCCCCCTTCCTTGCTGCAGTAGTGGCGGCTTCCATCAAAACAGTCAATTTCATCCTGCCCGGAATGGACCCGATCCGCGTAGTGAACCCCGCGCTGTCCATTCTTCTGGAAGGGCTGGCAGTCACGGCCCTGAGCATCCCGCAACCTGCGCAATCTTCACCCAAATTTGTGCTCAAGTTCATCCGAGTACTTTGCGTGGGTATTGTGTGGCGCGCAATGTTCGCGGCGTACCTGAGTATCATTTCCCTTTTTGCATTGCCGGCGGCGCTTGTTACCAGCGGTGTGCGAACATTGCTGCGTTTTGTTCTAATGGAGAGCTTCATCAATAGCGTTATTATCTCCCTGCTGCTGCTGCTGCTGCTGCGTGCTGTGCCTGCGCGTCCTTTTAAGAACATTCGAGTGATCAGCCCGGTAGCTGCTGTCACGGTCACCGTCATTGCGGTCAGTCTGGAATTGTTGTTGTGACCAAAATGGTTCATATTATGACGGGATCGGTAAACTCCGGAAAAACAGCCCGGATGAGGGAATTACTCCAAAGTATTCCCGGGGCAGATGGTATACTGAGCGAGAAATTATTCGATGGGGCGTGCTTTCACGGCTATCGCGTGACGCATCCTGCGACCGGAGATTCTCGTGAGCTCGCGCTCCTTGAAGAATTCTACTCAGGTCAATTTGCTGAAGCATGCCGTATTGGACGCTATGTTTTTTCTCGCGAGGCTTTGCGGTTCGCACGCGAGATATTGCTGCGCCTTACTGTGGACGATGCCACACTCGCTATCTTCCTGGATGAGGCAGGTCCGCTCGAACTTCGGGGTGAAGGGTTTTCTGACATTCTTCCCATACTTCTTGCGTGCGGGAAGGATCTCTACATAACCGTTCGAAGCACTTGCCTTGAAAGATTCATGGCGCAATATGAGATATGCGAGTTTTTGCTGATTCCTGCTTCAGAGTAATAGGATCGGATTGCCTGCCGAAAATGTGCCGTCATTCTGCCAGACAGAAGCCGAAAAATGCCCATGCAAATACGATTGCAGTCCGCCGCAAAAGTAAGCGTCATCGCTCTTCCTTGGGGGAGTACCCCGGAGAGCCGAGATGACACCTTGAAACAATTCATCGCACTAAATGCAAGCTCTGAGTCTATCTGATTCAATGCAGCTGCACTTTTTCAGAATCTGGCGTTTGCTTTGTCTTCCTAGTTATGCACAAAATGAGAGTTTTTTCGATTATTCATTCATTATCATGTTGACAAAACATGGCCTGTATGCGAAAATACAGCTCATAAACCAGTCAGACGTCGATCGACGCATGCCTGGCCAAAATGAAAAGGGGGCGTCCCACGTATGAAGAAATTCCTCATGGCTCTGCTTGCTCTGACACTGGTGATGGCAATGGCTTTGCCCGCAATGGCGGAAGGCTACAAAATTGCGATCCTCACCGGCACCACCTCCCAGGGAGAGGAAGAGTTCCGCGCCGCTGAGAAATTGGCTGCTGAGAATCCCGGTGTTGTCATCACGGATACCTATCCGGACAACTTCTCCTCCGAAGTGGAGACCACTATGGGCAAACTGCAACAGTTTTCCGAGGATCCTGATGTCAAGGCTATCATCATGGTCCAGGCTGTTCAGGGCGCGACCGCTGCTTTCACCAAGATTCGCGAAACCCGCCCGGACATCCTGCTGATTGCGGGTGTACCCGCGGAAGATCCTTCTGACATCGCAGGCGCGGCAGATGTGGTCATGGGCGTTGACGAAATCAACGGCGGCTTCCAGATCGTAGAAACCGCCAAGGAGTGGGGCGCCGAAGTCTTGGTCCACTATTCCTTCGCCCGCCACATGGGTTATGAAACCATCGTTGCCCGCTACAACATCATGGAAGAGGAAACCGAACTGGCCGGCATTGAGCTGGTGTTCCGTGACGCGCCTGACCCCACCGGTGACGCAGGCATGACAGGTGCGCAGACTTTTATCCTCTCTGACGTACCCAAGGTTATGGAAGAGTACGCCGGCAAGAAGGTCGCCTTCTTCACCACAAACTGTGGCATGCAGGAAGCCCTGCAGGCAGCTGTACTCCAGCAGGCTGATGCCTATTATCCTTTGCCATGCTGTCCCAGTCCCTTCCACGGCTTCCCAGCCTCCCTGGGCTTGGGTGTCGCGCCGGAAGACTACGGCAACATTGCCTCCTATCTGGAGAAGATGGCATCCAAGCTCAACGAGTATAACGCTGTTGATCGCGTATCCACTTGGGCGGTTCCCGTCAACATGAGCATGATCTTGGGCGGCTATGAGTATGCCAAGAACTACATCGAGAATGGCGGCGAGATGACAGACAAGGCGAAACTGGTCGAGGCACTCTCCAATGTGGCCGGCGCCGAAGCCCAGGTCTCCAGCTATGTCGACGCCAACGGCGTTGAGGTATCCAACTACTTCATGCTGCTGTTTGACAATGTGGATTTCAGGGATTACCTGAAATAAGACCACTTTTCCATCAAGACACTTGGGGCCTGCCCGCTTTCTCGGCCGGCAGGCCCCTTACAACGGTTTTCACTGGGCGGCCAAAAGGGTCTGTTCATTTGCATCCTGCCCGGCTGCCGGCCGGAACCAGGATCCCTTGTCTTCATGGGCACATTGTCTGCGCCCGGCACGCACATAGCCGCGCGGCCTATCCCGGGCCGCGCGGCAGCAAGGAAGGGAGCGTTTGCTTTTGTCACTGAACCACATTTTAGAAATGAACAATATCTCCAAGCAATACGGCGAGAGCGCTGTGCTTCGGGATGTCACCCTGAAGGTACGCCCGGGGGAGATACATGCCCTGCTGGGCGAAAATGGCGCGGGCAAGTCCACGCTGATGAACATCCTTTTTGGTATGCCGGTCATCCATGGCACCGGTGGCTTCCAGGGGGAGGTTCGCATAAGTGATCAGCCGGTCACCATCCATTCACCCCAAGATGCCATGACGCTTGGCATCGGTATGGTGCATCAGGAGTTCATGCTGATTCCCGGCTTCACTATCACAGAGAATATCAAGCTCAATCGCGAACTGAGCAAGCCAAATCTCATCAGCCGTATCCTGGGGCATGAACTGGAATCCCTGGACCATGCCGCAATGGCCGCGGACGCGCACAAAGCGCTAACCAGCGTAGGCGTGGGCATCGCGCAAGAAACGCTGGTGCGCACCCTGCCGGTGGGCTACATGCAGTTTGTGGAGATTGCTCGCGAGATTGACAAAACCGGTGTGAAGTTGCTGGTGTTTGACGAGCCCACCGCCGTGCTGACCGAAAGCGAGGCCGACCAACTGATTTCTGTGATGAAATCCATCGCAGCCAGCGGGATTGCCATCATTTTTATCACCCACCGGCTGCATGAGGTCATGAAGGCTGCCGATACGGTGACCGTGCTGCGTGATGGCAAACTCGTGGGGAGCAAGCCTATCGCGCAGACCTCTCTGGTGGAAATGGCCGGTATGATGATTGGCCGGGGTGGTGAGGAACTTACCGGCCCACCCGCGAGGAAACAACCTCTTTCCGGACGCGTTGCGCTTGAGGTGCGCACCCTGCACGTAGATATGCCAGGGGAATCCCTGCATGGCCTGGACCTGGATGTGATGGAAGGGGAGATTGTCGGCATTGGCGGTCTGGCCGGTCAGGGCAAGGTCGGCCTGCCAAACGGTGTCATGGGGCTTTACCCCGCGTCAGGAAGCGTCAGGCTGTTTGGGCAGGAGATGCCGCTTAACTCACCCGAATCAGCGCTGGCACACGGTATGAGCATGGTATCTGAGGACAGGCGCGGCGTTGGGCTTCTGCTGGATGAGTCGATTGAAGATAACATCAGCTTTAATGCAATGCAGGTCAAGGGGGAGTTTTTCACCGGAAAGGGCCCCTTCAAAATCCGCTCTGCTCGTAAGGTACGCGCCCATGCCAATACAATGATCCACGACTTGGATATTCGCTGCCAGTCTCCCGCACAGACGGCGGGTACACTGTCGGGCGGTAATCAGCAAAAAGTTTGTATCGCACGCGCGCTGACGATGAACCCCCATTTCCTTTTTGTCTCCGAACCCACCCGGGGTATTGATATCGGCGCCAAGGCGCTGGTGCTGGATACTCTGGTGCGTCTTAACCGTGAGCAGGGGTTAACCATCGTGATGGTGTCCAGTGAGTTGATGGAGTTGCGTTCCATCTGTGACCGGATCGTTATCGTAGCGGAAGGACAGGTGGCGGATATTCTGGCGCCCGACAGTCCGGACGCCGCCTTTGGCTTGGCCATGAGCGGCATCAGCACCCAGGAAGGGCAGAATGTATGAAACATACGAGAATGCAGTGGACCACAAGCATCTTGCTGGCCGTGCTGGCACTGTCGCTGCTGGCGGTGAGCATCTGGGGCTTTGCCCGGCGGGGCGGCACCGAAACCGGGGAAACCATGCTTCGCATGCGCAACTACGCTGTGCTGCGCACGGCGTCCGGCGCCATTGTCAATGAACTCACCCTCCAGGCCAAAGTGGATGCGCGTGATTACGGAAGAGCCAACAACTTCAGCCGTAACCAAATTAGCGCTTATATGGAGGAGCAGGGCGCGATTGCCCGGGCCGCCGCGGAAGAGAAGTATTACAAGACGGATGGCCTGGACCGCGCGGAGTTGAGCGCAGCCGTCGAAAGCCTTGAGCTTTCCCTAAGCGACTACTCACGCCTGGAGGCGAAAGAAAAGACTGCCTACGCGGAAACCTGGCGCGAGAGCCAGGCGGTGCTGGCCGCCCAGGCAGCAGTTCAGGAGACTGTCGGCGCCGAGGGCGAGGGGCTAAGTGAGGAGGCCATGCTGGCAGAATCCGGCGATGAAGTGGACTACTCGGGCTTTGTTCCTTCCCAGGAACTCAGCGCGCTGGCTGACTCACTGACACCGGCTTACGATACCATGTATAATGTGCTGGCGCTAACTCTGCCGGATCTACGGCCCGAAACGCGAGATGAACTCCGCGAGCCGTTGCTATCGGTCGTTCAGGGTGGAGACAGCAGTTTCGCTGTCGAGTATGACCGCTACGCAAGCAAGGGCGCTGATGGACTCTTCATAGGGGAAGAGAAGACCCGCATGACTATCACGCGCCAGGCCGGTAATATCGCGGTGCTGGCGGCCGCCGCACTGATTATGGCCCTTACGGTGTTCTATTACAGGCCACTGAAACGCTCGCTGGGCATGCCCCGCTTGGTGATCACGCTGTTCTTCCTTTTGCTGTGCGTGATGGCGGCCTTGTATAACATCAACGTGCCGGGTATGCTGTCCACCGTTCTGTGGCGTACCGGCATGTACGGCGTGCTCGCCCTGGCCATGCTGCCTGGCATCCAATCAGGCATCAGCTTGAACATGGGCATGACCGTCGGCATCGTTGCCGGCTTGATTTCCACGCTGGTCGCATTGGAAATGAACATGACCGGTTGGGGTGCTTTCTTCTTTTCCGTTGTCGGCGGCATCGTCCTGGCGGTTCCCATTGGCTTGCTCTACGGCAAGCTGCTCAACCGCCTCAAGGGCAGTGAAATGACTGTGTCCACCTATGTTGGCTTCAGTTTCGTATCGTTGTTTTGCATTGCGTGGATGCTGCTGCCCTTCAAAAATCCGAAACTGACCTGGGCTTTGGGCAGTGGACTACGCACCATGCATAATATGGGCGATTCTTTTGGACAGATTCTGGACGAATTTATGTCCTTTAACGTGCTGGGCGTTCATGTGCCCACAGGCCTGCTTCTGTTTTTCCTGCTGTGCTGTTTGCTGATGTGGCTCTTCTCTCGCAGCAAGCCCGGCATTGCAATGATCGCAGCCGGTGCCAACCATCGTTTTGCGGAAGCGGCCGGTGTCAACGTCAACCGGATGCGCATCATCGGCACGACCATTTCCACAGTGATTGCCGCGGTGGGCATCATTGTCTACTCGCAGTCTTTTGGATTTATGCAGCTCTACAACGGACCTAAGCAGATGGGCTTTGTCGCGGCCAGCGCTATTCTGATCGGTGGAGCGACCGTTTCCCGTGCCAAGGTATCCCACGTCATCATCGGCACCTTCCTCTTTCAAGGGGTGCTGGCGCTTGGCATTCAGGTGGCAAACGCCGCTATTTCAGAAGGAGGTTTGTCCGAAGTCATGCGAATCTTGATTTCCAACGGTATCATTCTGTATGCCCTGACACAGTCGGGAGGTGATACGCGTGGCTGAGTTGAATATACAGCGCAAAAGCTTTGCGTCTGCCGTGCGCGCCAATGTGCGCGAGTACATCGTTACCTATGTGTTCCTGGCGCTGTCTATCCTGTTTGTTATTTTTTCGGGCAGGCCGCTGAGCGACATTTTTTCGCAGCTGATGGGGCGTATGTCGCGCAACCTGTTCATCGTGCTTGCTCTGATCATTCCCATCATCGCGGGGATGGGCATTAATTTTGCCATCACCATCGGCGCAATGGCCGCCCAAGTAGGAATGATGCTCGCCATCAACTGGCAATTGGAGGGCATGACGGGCTTGCTGGCAGCTGCGGGCATTACGCTGCCTTTGGCAGCCCTCTTTGGCTTTCTGATCGGCTCATTGCTCAACAAAATGAAAGGGCAGGAAACAATTGGTTCCCTCATCCTGGGATATTTCGCCAATGGCGCTTACCAATTGCTGTTCCTGTTCATCTTTGGCAAAATCATACCATTGTCTGACAGGGTGACCATCATTGGCGCCACCGGTGTAGCCAATACCCTCAACATGATGGGTGGTGGGATGTACATGGCGCTTGACAGCCTTATTTCCATTCCCTTCACGACTGCGCTGTACGGTGTCAGCGCACTGATTACGGCTGCTGCCATCATCCTGTACGTGCTCAAGAAGATGAGTCTCAAGCAGTTGTCCATACTGGTGGGCAGTTCCGTGTTCTTTTCCTTGCTGGTGCTGCTGGTACCATCTGTTCACCAGATCGTCAAAGGTACCTCCGTACCCCTGGTGACCTTTCTATTGGTGGCGGTGCTTTGTGTGTTCAACGTCATTATTATGCGCACCCGTCTAGGCCAGAAATTCCGCGCGGTCGGGCAGAGCCGTTCCGTGGCTAACGCGTCAGGCATCAACGTCAATCGCACTCGCGTTATTGCCATTATGATATCCACAGTGCTGGCAGGTTGGGGGCAAATCATTTTCATCCAAAATCTGGGTACGCTGCAGACATACGCAGCCCATGAAATGGTAGGCCTCTACGCGGGCGCGGCCATCTTGGTGGGCGGGGCTTCCCTCAACCGGGCAACCAACACCCAGGCCATTGTGGGCTGCCTTCTGTTTCACCTCTTGTTCACCGTATCCCAAGACGCTGGAAAGACGCTGTTTGGTGATGCCAACATCGGCGAGTTTTTCCGCGTATTCGTCGCCTACGGCGTCATTGCAGTCGCCCTTGTCATGTATGCCTGGAAGGGCGGCAAGAAGGCAAAACCACTGACCGCTCGCGAGGTGCAGGCGAAGACCAAGTAACGCTTGAGTCTGATCAATCACAGGGCGCTGTAACAAAAGTCCCTATGCGTTGAATAGATAATCAACGAGTGAATAGCCACTCGCAATTTGACCCAAAATGGGGCCATTGCGAGTGGCTTTTGTTCGATATATACAAGAGAAACAACTTATGTTACGGCCCCACTGTTGTGCCTGATGCCTGGCTGTTTGGACCAGCAACGCCCCAGCGACGCAGATTCCTGGACGCGTGCCACCGCGGCGGTTAAGCCGATAGCCGCCGCAATGAAACGGTAAAGGGTATCAGGGGTGCCGCGTTGGACTCAAGAACCTCTCATATACACCATGCGGAAACGGTTTTGCATGCTGCGCAGATGCTGCGGCCGGCTCTTATTCACACGGACGGGATTGCCAACGACTCACCTGCGTTTTTTTCGGTAGTTGAAGCTGTCTATCAGTGCCTGGTATTGCTCCAGTGCGCGCACCATAATATCTTGCCAGGCCATGGGGATGGACTCCTGTGCCGCGCGGCCAATGCTCTTTGTTCGGTCGGGATCATCCAGCGCTTCTTTGAGCACCATGAACAAATCATCCGAATCATCGCGGCATAAAAAGCCGTTCTTGCCATCACTGACGATTTCCGCCGCGCTGCTGCCACGGATCAGCACAGCGGGAGTAGCCATCACCGCCGCTTCCCTGACCACCATGGGTGCGTTATCATATAGAGAGGGAAAGGTGAAGATACTGGCACGCGAATAGAGCGCATCAAGCAGTTCGGTGCTCGTGATGTGCCCTACCAAAAACGCGATATCACCGAGTCCGAGTTCCGCGACCTTCTTCGACACTTCCCTTTCGTCCGGCCCCTGACCAGCCAACAGGAGTCTAAAGAGATAGCCCTCCTGATTAAGCCGGGCGGCGGCTTCCAGCACCCTGAGAATATTCTTTTTCCAGTCGATTTGGCCTACAAACAGCAGCATAGGCAAATCGTGCAACGCGTACTTCATCTCTACTTCTTCGAGGGCCGATGCGTTGACGCTGCGAAGCATGACGCCGTTTGGCATCACGACGATCGGTCCCTTATACCCATAGCTCTCCAGAACCTCGGCGGTGCTGCTGCTGACCGCCCAGACCTGATCGCACCTATTGTAGAACGAGACGACGGTGCCCACCAAGAGCTTGGACAATGTTTTGTTTTTCGTCACTTTGTAAAAGTCATCGTAATATTTGGAATGAAAGGAACCGATAACAGGGATATTTTTATCCCTACCGGCGCGAAGTGCTTCAGAACCGGCAGAAAAGGGGCTGTGTGCATGGGCAATGTCAAGCACGGTCATGCCTATGCGTTTCCTGTAGTGGCTGTCGATTGCGGGGCTGCCCATTCTGTATTGCGGTACAGTTGGCACGCGCAGGGCTGAGTAATCGATCAGATCAAAGGGAAATCCTCCGCGAAATCCGGTTTCGTACATAGGAGAAGATACAGTCACCTGATGCTTCATGGCGGAGAGCGTTTCGGCGTATGCGAATACGACCCTCCCTACGCCATCCACTATCGGAAGAAATGTATCTGTGAACAGGCCAACGTGCATTTTTACCTCCATTCTGATGAGCCCATTATAGTGGGTCGAATGGTGCATATCAAGGGGGACGGATTTGACGAAAGCAACGCGTAAATAATCCATCCGGATGCAAGTCACGTTGCTGCAAAATTCATCTCCCCTTACGGATTTTACATCCTTTGCTCTGATTTGATGGATAGCTCCACTCATCTGCCAAGTGCGCTGAATATCAAGCTGTTTCAAGGTTTTTGAGGCCTTTCCGGATTGACAAAGCTCCGCCATTGCGCTACTATGAACATGCAAATACCTAGGAGGCGTTATTATATGGAAAAGAAAACATTGATCATCGGTGTAATTGGTGCAGATGTGCATGCGGTGGGTAACCAAATCCTCTATTTCGCTTTTCGCGAAGCAGGATTCAATGTCATCAATCTGGGCGTTATGGTATCCCAGGAAGAGTACATTGAAGCCGCTATTGAAGCAAAGGCGGATGCCATTCTCGTTTCTTCCCTCTACGGCCATGGCGAATTGGACTGCCAGGGGCTCAGAGACAAGTGCAACGAAGCAGGCCTGAAGGATATCCTGCTTTACGTTGGCGGCAACATAGTCGTTGGGAAACAGCCTTTTGAAGAAGTGAAAAAACGCTTTACGGACATGGGTTTTGACCGCGTCTTTGGGCCGGGCACGTCTCCGGAGACGACCATTGAAGCGCTGCAGGAAGACCTGTACGGAGCGCACTGATTCATGCGATTTGTACTGCTGATCGACTTTGGCTCCACCTACACCAAACTGACCGCCGTTGATGTAGAAAAGGCGGAAGTGCTGGCAACCGCCGACGACTATACAACCGCCGATACAGACATCATGATAGGCTTTGAGAAGGCATACAGCAAGCTCCAAAGCGCTGCCGGCAACATTGCCTACCAAAAGCGGCTTGCGTGTTCCAGCGCCGCCGGTGGGCTTAGGATGGTGGCTTGCGGGTTGGTTCCCGCTTTAACTGCTAAGGCAGCCAAATTGGCGGCGTTTGGTGCAGGCGCCAAAGTTATCCAAACATTCGCTTACGAACTGACCAATGACGATGTAGCGCAGATTGATGCCATCGCTCCTGATATTTTGCTGTTGACAGGCGGAACGGATGGCGGCAACCGTGAAGTGATCGAACACAACGCCCACATGCTTGCGAGGAGCAAGCGCGCGTTTCCCATTGTTTATGCCGGAAACAGGGGATCCAAGGATGTCTGCATAGAGCAGCTTGACGGCGAACTGCATCCTGTGTACGCAACGGAAAATGTTATGCCGGTGCTCAATAAGCTCAATATCCTGCCCGCACAAAGCATAATAAGGCAAATTTTCCTGGAAAAAATCATCTCGGGTAAAGGACTCAGTCGGGAGAAGGCCCTAATTGAGGGCATTATCATGCCCACACCCTCTGCCGTGCTCTCTGCACTGACGCTGCTATCTGAGGGCACCAACGGGCGCCGCGGGATCGGAGAGTTGATGGCAGTTGATTTGGGCGGTGCCACGACAGACATTTACTCTATCGCCAAGGGCGCTCCGTCCAATCCCGCTACCATTCTTCACGGATTGCAGGAGCCATATGCCAAGCGCACCGTGGAAGGTGACATTGGGATGCGTTACAGCGCACACGGCATTGTTGAAGCGGCCGGTATGGACGAAACGTGCCGCTGCAGCGGGCTGGACTCCTCAGCGGTGAACGCTATGCTGGACAGAATCAACCGTGACAAATCCATGTTGCCGCAGACGGAAGAAGAGAAAGCGTTTGATTTTGCACTGGCTGCTTTGGCAGTCAGGATTGGACTGTGCCGCCACGCTGGAACGATCCAGCAGATCTACACGCCGATGGGTCCTGTTTTTCAGCAAACCGGCAAGGACTTGACCGAAATAGACAGGATCATAATTACGGGCGGCGCGCTCATCCACTCAGCCCAATATACCGATATTATCCGCGAAGCTGTCAGTGTTTCAGATGAACAGGCGCTGATACCACGCAAAGCGCGCGTTGCGCGAGACGCCCGATATATCTTGTCTGCCATGGGATTGTTGGCGTCGTACGATCAGAATACCGCATTTGATATTCTCTATAAAAGTTTTGGAAAGGATGAAGTCTATGCAACTGAGTAACAAGAAATGGTCCGAGCAGGAGTTCTTTGAAGAGCGCAAGGAGGTGCTCGCATCTTGGCCGACAGGCGCGGACGTGGATCTTGATGAGGCCATTGCCTACCACAAAACAATTGCACCTACAAAACGTTTCGCCTACAAACTTAACGAAAGCCTCAAAAATGGTACGACCCTCATCCAGCCCCGTGCCGGTGTGGCACTTGTTGACGCCCACATTGAGTTGCTCCGTTTTCTGGAAGAAGAAGGCGGTGCCGACCTTCTCCCCACCACGATTGACAGCTATACCAGGCTCAACCGTTACAAGGACGCGCAGCATGGTGTGGAAGAATCTCAGGCGCAGGGCAAATCCATGCTCAACGGCTTCCCCGCTGTCAATCACGGCGTAAAGAATTGCCGCAAAGTAACCGAAAGCGTTAAAAACCCGGTGCAAGTGCGTCACGGCACACCTGATGCCAGGCTTCTTTGCGAAGTCGGTTTAGCGGGTGGTTTCACCAGCTTTGAAGGCGGCGGTATCTCATATAATGTACCATATGCCAAAAACATCTCCATGGAGAAAACAATCCGCACGTGGCAATATGTTGACCGCCTGACGGGAATTTACGAAGAACGCGGCATTTCCATAAACCGTGAACCATTCGGACCTCTGACGGGTACGTTGGTGCCACCCTCCATTTCCAGTGCGGTGGCGGTGATCGAAGCTTTGCTGGCAGCTGAACAGGGCGCGAAGAACATCACTGTGGGTTACGGCCAATGCGGAAATCTCGTGCAGGACGTCGCAGCCATTCAATCCGTCAAGCTGTTAACAGAAGAATATCTCGAAAAATTCGGCTACAGGGACTGTGTCATAAGCACCGTTCTGCACCAGTGGATGGGCGGTTTCCCGGCCGACGAAGCCAAGGCATTCGGCGTCATTTGTTGGGGGTCTGCCGTGGCCGCGCTTGCCAAGGCAACCAAGGTCATCGTCAAGACTCCGCATGAAGCGCTCGGCGTACCCACCAAAGAAGCCAACGCTGCAGGTCTTCGCGCAACCAAGCAGGTCATCTCCATGTTGGCTGATCAGAAGATGGCGCGCGACAGCGCGCTGGAAGAAGAAATCGACATGATCAACCGCGAAACGCGCGCCATTCTGGACCGCACACTGGAACTTGGCGATGGTGACATGGCTGTGGGCACTGTCAGAGCTTTTGAAGCCGGCGTCATTGACGTACCGTTCGCACCCAGTCGCTGCAACGCAGGCAAAATGCTTCCGGCCAGGGACAATATGGGCGCAGTGCGCTTCCTCAACAGTGGAAATCTGCCCTTTAATGCAGACATCCTCAAGTTCCATGAAAACAAACTCAAACAGCGCGGCGAAAGCGAAAAACGCGAAGTGTCCTTCCAGATGGTGGTCGATGACATCTATGCCATCAGCAAGGGCCAGCTTGTCGGCAGACCGGGAAAATGACGAGATCTACTACAACTTGCTAAATGAAAGGCGGTTCTTGATATGAAAATTACGAAGGTTGTCTGTGCGAAGGGGCGCACCGGTTTCTATTTTGATGATCAGAAAGCCATCAAAAAGGGCGCAGTGGTGGATGGCAACATGTACGTGGGCGATCCCGCTACCAGTGGCTTTACCAGCATTCGTCAGGCAGGCGAAGCTATCTCGGTCATGCTGATTCTGGAAAACGGCGAAATCGGCTGGGGCGATTGCGCCGCGGTGCAGTATTCCGGCGCCGGCGGACGCGATCCCTTGTTCCTGGCCGAAAAATTTATTCCCATTATTGAGAAAGCTGTCGCCGAACACCTGGTAGGTCAAGAGGCAGACAGTTTCAAGCGCCTGGCCAAAGAGATCGACACAATGGAGTTTAACGGAAAGCGCCTGCATACGGCCATTCGCTATGGCGTCTCCCAGGCAATCCTTGACACAGTGGCAAAAGCCAACAAACTCAATATGTGTGACGTGATCGCCAAGGAATATGGCACCAAAATCAACGACGGCATGCTGCCCATTTTCACCCAATCGGGCGATGAGCGTTACACCAACGCCGATAAGATGATCATGAAGGGCGCACAGGTGCTTCCGCATGGTCTGTTCAACAGCGTAGCAAAACTCGGCCAGAAGGGCGAGAAACTCATCGAATACATTGAATGGCTGCGCGATCGTGTGCAAAAATTCGCGCCCCATAAGGACTATCATCCCATTTTCCATATTGACTGTTATGGCACCATCGGTATGGTGTTCGGCCCCTCCAATTACGCTGACATGGCCGTCTTCCTCAAAAAAGCGGTTGAGGCTGCAAAGCCTTTCCACCTGCGCATCGAAGGCCCGATGGATTCGGATGGCCGCGAAGCTCAAATGCGCGACCTGGCGGGTCTCACAGCCGAAGTGGATGCCCGCGGCATAGACGTCGAACTGGTGGCCGACGAATGGTGCAACACATTGGAAGATATCGTTTATTTCGCTGACAACAAGTCCGGCCATATGATTCAGATCAAGACGCCTGATCTTGGCAGCATACACAATACAGTGGAAGCGGTGCTGTACTGTAAAGAAAAGGGCGTGGGCGCTTACCAGGGCGGTACATGCAACGAAACAGACCGCTCTGCGCAGGTTTGCATCCATTGCGCTATGGCGGCAAATGCTGACCAAGTACTGGCAAAGCCCGGTATGGGCGTGGATGAAGGCTATATGATCGTCTATAATGAAATGAACCGCATATTGGCCCTTCGCAAGGCAGGTATTGGCGTTTAATAACCGCCGATGAGTAAATGTAAGCCGCGCCCGGGCATGTCTTGGGCGCGGTCTTTTAGGAGGTACACATGTTCGTCACTGCGGTAAACCCTTTCTACAGCGTTTACTTTGCCCCGCGCGGATTTGCCCGTATGACACAGCTGGGAGCACAGTTGGCGCAGCAACACTTAAGCGCTTTTGATCGCCTGATAGGTATCATGGGCGAAGCAGGGTCGGGAAAAAGTCTGATCATCCGGGGAATGTTTCCGGGACTCGAGCTCACCAACGACGACAACGGTGTCAATGTGCGTCCTTTGCCGCTGCTTGATCTTGATGAAGACAGCTTCTATCAGCCGCACACCTTCCATTTGGATATCCGCTTTGAGTCAGCATTCACGCAGCCGCATGTGCTCGCAGACGCGATAAAAGCTGCTATTAACAGCGGCCGGCGTGTAGTGGTGGAACACTTTGATCTTATCTATCCCATGCTGGGCATCAACGCGGAATTGCTGGTAGGCATTGGGGAAGAAGTCATTGTCACAAGACCCACGCTATTTGGACCCGAGCCGTCTGACGTCGCCAATATCGTCACGGCTTCCAACAGATTCCGCAAAATGGCGCATTCCGCGGAGGATTTAACAGAGCATTATCTGCACGAGCACATTCCGCCGGAAATGCGTTATGCGCATGGCGATATCCGCCACGGTTTTCTTCTGAAATTCGACGATCGGCCGGATATCGATCTACAGGAGATGGAAGACTATGTGCTGGATTTGATCAGCAGAGATTTACCCATGTCCTACGTAGACGACCATCACATCAAAATCGGTGAATCGTTGCATGTATGTACGGGGCCGCGCAATCACGTATCAACAACCGGTAGAATAGAAAACTTCCGTTTCCTCAAAGAGATCCATCACGACGTTCTAAGCAAGCAGTACATTTTGGCGGGACTCGTTGGCGAGGGAACGGTGGAGAATATCCACGATATCAACACCATTACTTTCCGCTGATACAGAAATTATTCAGTCCTTTGCCCTGACCAGTTCCACTAGTATCTCCGTCGCCTTGTTTAGGGCACTGACGGGGACATATTCATAAACACTGTGAGCATTCTCGCCTCCTGTACCGATGTTGGGGCAGGGGAGACCGCGGAAAGATAGACGCGCACCATCCGTACCGCCCCGGATAGGAATGGCTTTCGGCGTTAATCCGCAGACTTCCAGCGCTCTTTTAGCTCTGTCGATTACGTCCGGGCACTTATCAAGGATTTCCAGCATGTTTCGGTACGAATCGCGAATAGC